>Ga0127503_10313192_pt1 | contig 7974 bp, 4 predicted proteins | sample WCWITBFmetaT_FD_92749 | JGI IMG/M metagenome (GOLD analysis project Ga0127503, IMG submission 92749) | Soil microbial communities from Willow Creek, Wisconsin, USA - WC-WI-TBF metaT (Metagenome Metatranscriptome) | ecosystem: Environmental > Terrestrial > Soil > Temperate forest | place: USA... | reverse complement strand
GGAAATCACAGTCCCCAGTCCACCTCTCTACATTACCTCTACAAACGACGTTTCAAAATGTTTAACATCATCTTAGCTTTGTCTATTGAAATCTCGTGCTTCGTCTCCCCTACCCCGAAATCAAGCGTGACCGCCATCACACGTTTTCTAACATCTACCTGGGCCATTTGGCAATTTCTACCTTTTAAATGGTGTCCCGTTTGGATCGCCATATTAATGATCATTCACAATGCTTTTCTTTTGTTGTCGTATGTAGAGGGTTATTGTTACCTTGCATACCATGGCCCACGCTCATTTAAACGTTTTCCTACTGTTGCGTGTTTGTTGGAGTGGGGTTATGATTTCCATGTTGAGAGCAAAGGTAACGGTGTTTGGCATGCAGTGGATTCTTCGGATCTATCGTTGAACGAGATCCCTTTGTCTGACGTCGTGGGTGCTACTCAGCAAGATTTTGAAAACCTGGCAAATTTTGCTCGCGACATCTCAGCTCGCATGCCAGTGGCTGGACAACTCAATGGTCAATTGAGCCGTTATGTCGGTTCAACGGCATTAGAGTTACCAATATTTCCGCGCCGACCACACTTTCATAGCATACATGCTCAAAGGCGGATCCGTGGGGATGAGGAGGAGGCTTATGGTCATGCTATCACTAGGCCCATGAACACTGTCTCAGCCTTGGAGGCTTCGAAGGTGTTGTTGTCTGGGATGGAGGTCCTGGGTTCGACAGAAGAGCGCGCGGCCGTTGCTCTTGATGCTTTTTTTGAAGGTATCGCTACTTCCGTGCCACCATCGTCGCCACAGTACCATAGATTGTTGGCGTTGATAGGTCCCATGCGTTATTCTCCGCGAGTAGAAGAACATAGGGCGGCAGGGACGATTCGCCGTGCAGCACTCAATCATGCGATCACGACTTTGCAGGGTGCGATAGTGGGGCTCATATCCCCAAGCAAGGCAGAGATGCATGCGTTTCCCAATGCCGCAATTTGGGAGTACACAGATGCTCTCGATGCGTCGAGGAGAACCAAGCACTGTGCGCAATGCAAAATGCCAACGTGCGGAGTTCGTGATGCTGCTGCTAAAGCTGGGCGCGTACTGCGATCCAACGACTGGCAACGTGCAGCTGGACATTTCAAGCGGTTCGAGGTCAGTTCGTTGCTGATGATAAACATCGAGCCAAACATAGATGCACGTACTATCGTGCAACTGATGGTCAAAGCAGAGGTCTACAACGCCTTGTCTCAATTTTCTATAGATTGGCGTGCTCTGATGGGCCGTAAAGTGTACGATTCACTCACTGAGATGACGACTGAGTTGGCGTTTGGGAAAGTTGTTTCATCGTTTCATGATGGTGGTGACTACGTGCAGGATTTGCAGAAGGTCCGTCAGTTGTTTGCGCCTACGTTTGCGTCAGGACATTCATTACGTCGAACTATCATCTTTGGAGACCATGCTTCACAGTACCACAATTTGACTCTCAGTGCTGGTGGGTCGGCTACCCGCTGCTTGCCTTCGTATGAGCACTATTATTTCATACGGCTTATCATGCCTGACATGACGCGGCCTGTTGTGCTTGTCGAGAAGAAAGGTTTTGATAGAGTGATGGCGACCTACAGGACCCAAGCCATCAAGGATAAGATGGTGGCACGTATCGTGCTGCGGCAGTCGGTTGTCACGTATTCTATTTCGGGCACACAGGTCACACCGCGCATCACTCTTTCGGAAACCGAGGCGCAGGCTTTGGGTACTTGGATAGAGGTGTATTCTGAGGTGCAGGATGCACTGGCGGAAAATCATGCTGAAGAGTTGCGGCCGAAAACTACTACTGAGACCGTCAGAAAGTCAATATATGCGTCTGTTGCCGCAACGCTCGCTGCGACGACCACCGGGACTATGGCGCTGGGAGCTATGTCCAGCATGGAGGCTCTGATGAGGATTTATCGCACGGACATTGGTCAGATGACGTTGGATCAAATGTCCGAACGTGCGATGGAGGAGCACTTCGGAGCCAAGATCGAACCGGCATCACTGGTGAACGTAGTTGTGAGTGCTTGGTCGACCCTCTTTGGGTGGGTTGCTTCTCCGCGCAAGTGGCAACAAGCGATAGAACATGGTTTCCGGGAGTCATGGGCCATTTCCTTTTCGTATGTTGATGTGGTTGGTGTTGCTGTGATGCTGGGAATGAGGTATTCAATAGACGCAACTAGGGTGTTGGTCGATTGCACCATTACTGTGGCAAGGATCATGGGAAAACAGGACGCTGTGAAGAAAATAACAGCGTTTCTTGACTACCTAGATTGGTCCAACCAAAAAATGACAAGATTCTGGGTCGCTGTCCAAGATGCACAAGACCTTGATTTTCAGGCTGCCGCAATAGATATTGTGGAAACTTTTTTCAATGTCTTTGCCGTTGACCATGCGGTGGATTTGCAGAGGTTTCGTGAGAAGAACCTGCTGCCAGAAGACCAAATTGTAGAACTGGAACTGAACGCTGAGTTGCCATACTCAGACTTCCTTTCTGAGGTAAAACTTTTCCTTGGTAAATTTAACTCTCATGTTCGACGTGGTGCTGCGGCATCGGTTCTCCTTAGTGCTTTCCACCATGATTGTCGTGCGGCGAGTGGCACTCAAAAAACCAAGATGATACACATGCTCAAGAAGGAGTTAGCAAACATTGAACCAGAGAGTTTCAAAGGTTTGCAGTTCGCGCTTGGCGGGGCACCGGATTTGATTCCCATACCTCTCAGACCAATAGACAACCAAGACATCCGTGAATGTTTCAAACTTGGGAAGATATCTTTACCTTCACCAAATGGTGAGTATCGGTTGCATAGACTCACGCAAGCAAATGGTGAGTATGATTTTTCTCCCATTCATAAGTTGATGGACTTGCAACATGGTGCGACGGTAAACGCAGAGAACCTAGCTGGGCCAAATTACATCTCACCAGACGCTCGTGGGGCACAAATTCAGCATGCTCTGATAGAAGCTGTGGTAGCTGCGGACTTGGGCGCACGCTTGTGCAATGATGCGGCTATGGTGCCTTGGTATCAAGCTCAGTTAGCTAACCCGGGGATAGATTACGTGGCTGACATTTTGCGCAAGTCAGAGGCATTGTTCACACAACCATCAGTCAAGAATTGGCTTGCCCATATCACTGGGCTCGCCATGGGTGGCAAGTCCAAGGTGCCACGCACATGGATATCTGTGAATGATTTGGTAGTGGTGCCCACGCGCGAGCTCAAAGAAGAGTGGCAAGAGAATCTGGGGAAACTTGAACCTTTACGTCGGGCTACAGTAGTCACCCAGCATGAGGCGTTGGTCACCAAGTATGCTTCTAGGTATGTCATCATAGATGAGTGTTACGCTTTTGACCCGGAGCATTTACAGGCCATCGCCAATAGGCATTCGCGCAGCAAGGGCGTTGTGACCATTGGTGATAGGCGTCAAATATCCAATGTCTTTTCACCAACGCAACTGAAACTCATAGCCTCTGACGCACCTTGTGTCATGATCACACCAACGACTTTTGTTGGTTGGGATGCTGCAGTTACTTATCTGCATAGCACTGTGACGGACACTTTTGTTGAGGACTTGTTCTGCGGCTCTGAGGATGCAGAAGCGATGTGCTACACTTTGACAGCCGATGACACTTTGTTGCCAGGACAAGGTGACATTGCGATGCAAGGGACGCAAATCGGGAAAGAAATGGTGCTACAACGAGGTGTTAAGGCTGCGACTGTTCACGAATGCCAGGGGCGTCGTTCTGAGTATTCGGTCATACACGGCTTGGGTAGGGCTCTAGGTGGTGATTTGCGGTGGCTTGGACAGGCTGAACAAGCATCGCATTGCGCTGTCGGCTTCACTAGAGCGAGAAAGAAGACAATCTTCGTCGTCGAGGGGGTCTCGGTCTTGACCAATTTCCGGTGGTTTGACGACACTTCTGTCAACGGACGTCTGCCTGATACAGTGATCATGGGGGGCACTTCCTGGGATTTTTGTGAAGTTCGTGCTGAAAGCGAATCAACTTGGGTCCACGTACACGAGCCTAACATCATAGAGTCTAGTTTGGTTGAACAACCATTGACAGATCCTGTGACAGTAGCTACGGTGTTTACTGCTTCAGGTGAGCCGCTGTCGACTTCAGAAATTCGCACTAATGTAGAGTTGGTGTCTGGTGTGAGCTTCCGGGATGAGGGAATTGCACACTCCGACACTTTCGACAATTACACGTTTCAGCCACGCGATGTCCCTGGAGCGGACCAGGTCCAAGCATTGACACGTAGTGTCCCCGATGTTCGCACTAGACCACAAGATTATGTAGATGCAGAGATAATAGTGGAATGGCTTTTCGAGGAAGTCATCGACAAGAAACTTTTCTTTGCGCATATCAACAACTCGCGCCGTGCTGCCATACATAGACAAACTAGACAGCAAGCGATAGATGGGTCTTATGCTAACTATGAGACAGCAGCATCAACTTTATCATTCGCATTCTTGAAACCAGAGTTCGCAAAGAAACCTTCGGAGATGAAAGATGGTCCCTCGGAGTTGAAGGCTCAAGGTGTCGTTTCAGCAAGTGATTTGCAACAAGCGATATTTGCAGACACATGTGACGCTTTGACTCATGCTTGGGCTAGGTCTATGCAACGCGGGAAGCTGTCACCTGTTGGACTTCGTGAAGAAGAAGTTGAGGATTTCTTGGCCACGTTTGAGTCATCTGTGGAGTTGGACATCGAGAAGCAAGATTCGTCACATCGCCCTGTGCATGTAATTGTGGCATCGATCTTTCTTGAGATGGCGGCAGATAAGCAGGGTCTTGGGGCACTTGCGAAGGAAATTAGAGATGAACGTCGAGTGCGGATGATGGGCTCTCCGTTCAAGTTCGTGCTGAACAAAGCTTTGGCTTCCGGTGACCCTTGGACTCTCATCATCAACAAGATTATGGCTTTTAGCTCACTGATCAGTGTTGCAAGACTCAAGGACGTCAAGGTATGTCAAAGTGGAGATGATGTCACCATGGACCGCGAGCCCGAGTGGCGGGGCAAGGGTCTGACTGATCAAAGCAAGGCGAACGCTGGACTCACGTGGAAAGTGGAGGAGAGGACGCAGCGACAAAATGGTGTGACTTTCATTAGCCGGGCAGTGTTGCCACATCGAACTGTGGTATACAAGGCACTCCGTACCATATTGAAGTATGCTTACCGCAAGCGCAACCAAATACAACACGCAGGAATCACAGCGGATGCCAAGCGCATTGAGGCGTTGGCTGCTCGACATGGGTTGCAGGCCTATTGCGAGGCGAGGTGTCAGGTGTGGGGTGGTGATCCAGTAGTTGTCTTTGATTTGTGGACTAGGGCCTTGGCCATTGCTCGTGCTGATTTTGCTTCTTTGCCTGACACGTTGCGTTCTGAGGAACCATGACAGTACACTGTACGTGAGAGGAATGGTGGTTGTTTCGGCTACGCATTGGCTAATTGCGTGAGAACAAATGTGGCGGCGATCAATGCGATTGCGTCGTATCGTGGCCCTGTGAACCAGACTTTGGCATTGAAGGTGTGCAGGGAGAATGGGGTTCCCCTCATTATCATGAATGAACGTTTCGCGCAGCGGTCCCGCAAGCGGCTGATTGACCAAATGGATAGGAGAAAGATATCACGTTCATTCGTAGTGGTATATGAAGACCATGCTGTGGCTGTGGTACCAAACACAATCACTTTGCATGGGGCCTTCGGAAAACGGACAATTACGTGGAGGAACACGTTTTCGAAGTACGTGGAGATTACAGATTTTGAGTAATTCTGATTTACACAAGTGTTACTTTTACACGCTCATTAACTCTAACTATCGAGTCAAAATTTAGTCGTCTTATTGTACGAGACCAAATACACAGCCTCTGAGTAGGAATGCAGCGAAACCAACGTAATATCGAGAGATAAGTTGCGTAGCTTGAGCAGCACTGCATTAGTCCAAAAACCAACCGATTAGGTCACTCATGCTTTTCTATAGGTTAGTCGCTATGCGGCGAGACATGGTCGGCCAATCGGGAGTAATCCCCACTGGCATCGCGAAGTTGAGAAATCAATGAGGCGAGGCGACAATCTTTCCAAACTTCTTTTCTGGAAAGTTGCTCGGCCCGAGAGGACGGATGCGCATGTCGGTCTATTCACGGCCTTTAATGGCGATAGGCTTAAGGAGCAAACACCCCACTTTCATGTTGGTTTGGTACCCGACACGCGAACTCCATCGCGAGTGGTTAGCTTACTTCAATTCAGTACCATTGGAATGTCTGACGAGAGCATCGCACACACAATTCGCAATATCCTCAAACAGTGCAACTCCACGACAATTTCAATTGGCCACACTGAGGGTCATTTTCTTTCTTCCAAACAATTTACTGTGCTCGAAGAGTGTGCTGACACTTTGGAGAGTCTCGAATCAGTTGCTGGCATTGACACGCCTTCATCCAGTGCTATTACGCAAGCTTCAACTGAGGAAGACGGAGTTCGTTCACGTAGATTGCAACTTGCTCGCGAGATCAAACAGAAGCAGATACAACTCACTGCTGCTGCCCCTGGCAATCGGTCGCAAATCAACCTTGACATCGGTAAGCTTTTGTCTGAGAGGGCCAAGCTTGATAAACTGATCAAACAATTCGATACTGCAACAATTGTTTGACATGCCTTCTCTCACTTCGACCAGGTTGATTGCTGAGTACGGTTCGGATCAGGATTACAAGTTCGCTGGAGCAGTTCAAGTGAAGACTGCTACAACATTGACCACCACATTTGGCGCCGTGATGCGTTACGAACCTTGGACCAATGCTGGAGCTAAAGAGTTGCTCAAACACCACCCAATTGGCGTTTGGAAGGAACTTTCCGTGCGCCTTGCACCACGTCCTGGCATATATGGGCGTATGTGCACCTTTTATGGCGGGTGGGCGGCTGCTGGTGTAGTCACTCCAACAACCGCAGAAGAAATGGTTGCACTACATGGCGCAATTGACGTCACGTACGGTGGCACTGGTGATCCAGGGACCGTCAAGGTTCAAATTCCTTGTGAATTTGATGACACAATGAAGGACTTGTTGAAGGGACCGGACAATGACAATTCTCGTCCGGTTTTCTTTTATGCCTTCACCGAGACTGACGTGGTCGACAAGCCTGCGAATTCTGACCGTTTTATGCTCACTTTCAAGGGCAAGTACACTCTTCACGGGCGTTATTAGGTGCAACCATGGCTCCTTCTTTCTTTCTTTCGCGTTTTGGAATTTCTCACGTTTCTGAGGATGATGAGAACAGCGGTGATACTGTTCTTATCAACGATCCACCCAAAATTAAGAAAAACCCAAAAATATCTCCATTTGGTTTTGAAGTTTATGACGACGTTGATTCAACATCAACTGTCGGTGCAGATGTTTATGTGCGAGTCAACGGCGATGCAGACAATCCGAGTAGTGCTTGGGAGAAAATTTACAAGGATGATGATGGTGACTTGACAGTTGACATTGACATTGAAGATGCTGTAATGGCACACAATTTTTATGTCAAAATCGGAGACAAACTTGTTAAGGTGCCAAGCAATTCTCGCATCATGGATAAGGACGGTGACGTACAAATCGATGCGACTAGCCTTTTCCTTTCTGGACTCAAGTTGTCCAACATGATGCAGAAAGTTGATGAGCCCAAGCCTATGCCCAAGAATTGGGAGGTAGGGAAATTTCTTTTTGATGCATATGGAAAGATGCATTACAAGACTGCCACCAATTGGGAAGAAATGTTAATGCCCGTTGACGATTCTTTTGTTCCTGGTTATTATCTTTTCAAGTAGTTGTTTGTTATGTGTTATGCCATCACATTTAGTTTAATGGCCAGTAGTTTAGCGTTAGGCGTTTGCTACGGAAAAGTGTTAGAGCACTTGAACTCTATTCGTAATAATATTCTCGGCCTCCAATGGAGTGACACGCAGAGAACGGCG
>Ga0127503_10423878_pt1 | contig 8119 bp, 2 predicted proteins | sample WCWITBFmetaT_FD_92749 | JGI IMG/M metagenome (GOLD analysis project Ga0127503, IMG submission 92749) | Soil microbial communities from Willow Creek, Wisconsin, USA - WC-WI-TBF metaT (Metagenome Metatranscriptome) | ecosystem: Environmental > Terrestrial > Soil > Temperate forest | place: USA... | reverse complement strand
GTTTTGACAAAGGCGGAGGGTATCCTTACAGCCCACCGGCCGCCAAGTTTCCAAGGAGGAACAGATGGCTCTCCGGCTCACACCGGCCGTGATCGCGGGCGCTTACGAGTTCCTTCGCGTGACGCCGCCCTTCCACGCCTGGAAGCTGCCGCCGGCCGGCGAGGTGGAATTCGTGGTCAGCCGCCATCGCATGGAGCTCGGCTATCATCGCGGCGTACGCCGGAAGGTTCGTTCGCACGAGATCGGCATCTCCGAAAACTGCGTGGGACACACCAACACGCTGCTCAAGACCATGGCGCATGAGATGATCCATCAATACCAGCAGCGCGCCCGGACCGAGACGCCGGGCGCCGAGCACAATGCTGAGTTCATCCGCCTCGCGCGCCGCGTTTGCCGCTATCACGGCTGGGACGAGAAGGAATTCGTGTAGAGGTCACCCCAGCGAACCGGCCCGCGGCGCGGGGCTGAGCATCAGGGCAATCACCGTGCGCAGCTCCTCGGCGGCGACAGGCTTCTGCAGAATGGGAAAGATGTCGAAGCCCTCGGCCACGGCAGTCTTTTCATACCCGGTGAGAAAGACGAGCGGGATCGCGCGGTCGGCCAGCGCCTTGGCCAGCGGAAAGACTATTTCGCCGCCGAGATTGACGTCCAGCACCGCGCCGTCGACGTGACTACTGCGCATCACCGCCATCGCCTCGCTCATGTCGGCGCATGGACCGAGCGCGGTGTAGCCCATCTGCTCGATGAGTTCGCTCGTGAGCGCGCCGACGAGTCCTTCGTCCTCCACCACCAGGATGCACCGCTTGTTGTCAACCGGTTTGGCGGGATGCGGCAAATCGGCAAGCGTGCGCGCTTCGCCGCGCTGCGAGGAGAGCGATAGCACGATCTCGCAGCGCAACCCTCCCGGCAGCCAGGCGAACGACGCGCTGTCGCCGCGCGCCTTGTTGAGACTGGATTCGACGATCCTCGTGCCGAAACCCTTCGTCGCCGGCTGCGTAACGGGCGGCCCGCCCGTTTCGACCCATGTCAGCTTCAATTGCCCATCGCGCAGCTCCCAGCTGAGATCGACGTGACCGCTTGCGCCGGACAGCGCGCCATATTTGACCGCATTTGTCGCCAGCTCGTGAATGATGAGCGCAACGGATTGAGCTTTGTCCGCCGGCAGGATGATCGCCGGACCGTGCAGATGCGCGCGGCGGCAGTCGTTGCTCTGATAAGGCGCGAACTCTTCGTCGATCAGCCGGTGGATATCGGCCCCCTGCCAGCGCGACTGCGACAGCAGCTCATGCGACCTCGCCAACGCACGGACGCGGCCTTCCACGCCGACGATGTATTCTTCCGTCGTCTTGGCGCGGCCCAGGCGGACAATCGCCTGAACGACCGCCAGCGCATTGCGCGCGCGATGGTCGACTTCGCGCGCGAGCAGGGCCTGTTTCAGCTCCGCTTCCTTGCGATCGGTGATGTCGATGGTGACTCCGCTGACGCGTTGCGGCCGGTTTTCCGAATCGAAGATCACCGCAGCCGCGACCAGGCACCAGCGGATCTCTCCATTCAGACGATTCACGCGGAGTTCCGACTGAAACGTGTTTTCGCGGCTGTTCGCGGCGCGAAGCGTTTCTTCCAGCCGGCTCCAGTCCTCCTCCCGGAAGAGCGATCTAATGAGTTCCGGCGACAGTTCCGTCACGTTCGGATCGATTCCGAAAATGCGATACTGGCCTTCGTCGATGCGCCAGGAATAGTCCGCGAAACTGTAATCCCACGAACCCATGTTGCCCGCCGCCAGCGCTAGGCTGCGCCCGCGCTCGCTTTCCAGCAATCGCATGGCGAAAGACTCGACCGCTGCGGTTCTTTCCGCAACGCGCGTTTCCAGCTCGCGATTGAGTTCCTCGAGCATCCGAGACTTGCGGTAAAGCTCCGCAAACACCCTGACCTTCGCGCGCAGCACCTCCGGCACCACGGGCACGGGCACGTAATCGACGGCGCCGCAGTCGTAGCCGCGCAGTGAGTCCGCCTCGGAGATGTGAATTGCCGAGATGAAGATGATCGCCGTGCGCTGATAGCGCGGATGACCGTGGATCATGCGCGCTAGCTCGAAACCGTCTAACTCCGGCATGCAGACATCGACGAGAATGACCGCAACCTCGGTCTTGAGCAGGACTTCCAACGCCTCCTTCGCCGACGATGTCTTGATGAGGTTCTCGCCAAGGTCGGCGAGCATGACCTCGTAACTCAGAAGCTTTCCCGGCTGGTCGTCGACCAGAAGCACATTCACTCTGCCGCCTGCATCCATCATTTTGCGCCTAGCGATGAAGCCACATGCGCAGCGCCGACAGCAGCTGCTCGGTGTTCACGGGCTTGGCCAGATAGTCGGACGCTCCGGCCTCGAGGCACTTCTCGCGGTCACCCTTCATCGCCTTGGCGGTGAGCGCGATGATGGGCAGACGCTTGAGCCCCGGCTTGCGGCGCATCTCCGCCGTCGTGCGATAGCCATCCATCTCCGGCATCATGATGTCCATCAGGATGATTGAGATGTCGGGTGCGTGATCGACGATCTCGATCGCTTCGCGGCCGGTGGTTGCAGTCAGGACGCGCATGCCGCGGCGCTCCAGGATGCTGGACAGTGCAAAGATGTTTCGTGCGTCGTCGTCGACCAGCAGGACCGTGCGGCCGATCAAATCCTCGTCCGAGCCGTTGAGCCGCTCGAGCATGCGCTGTTTGTCTTCCGGCAGGTCGGTGATGATGCGGTGAAGGAACAGCGCCGTCTCGTCGAGCAGTCGTTCGGGCGACTCCACGCCCTTCACCACAATGCTGCGCGCCATGGTGTGAAGCTGTGCATCTTCCTCGGCCGAAAGCTCGCGGCCGGTGAAGACGATGACGGGAACGTCGGAAATCTCCGCTTCGGATTTGAGTGTTTCGAGAACGTCGAAGCCCGACATGTCAGGCAGGCGAAGATCGAGCACCACACAGTCGAACTGCTCCGTGCGGAGCCTTTCGAGCGCTTCGGCGCCGGTACCGGCGGGCACGATCTCGATGTCGTCATGGCCGAGCAGCGCTGCGATGCTCAGCTGCTCGGCCTCATTGTCCTCGACGACGAGCAGGCGCTTGCGGCGCGGCGCGGCATATTGCTTGATCCGTGCGATCGCGGCCTGTACGCCTTCCGTCGTCGTCGGCTTGGTGACGAATGAGAATGCGCCGCGCGCGAGGCCGTGTTGGCGGTCCTCCTCGAGCGTCACGATCTGCACCGGAATATGGCGCGTGACCGGATTGTGCTTGAGCTGGTTGAGCACGTTCCAGCCCAGCATGTCGGGCAGGAACACGTCGAGCGAGATAGCGGTCGGGCGATATCCGAGCGCCAGTTCGATGGCGTCGTCTCCGCGCATGGCGACCAGCACCTTGAACCCCTGATCGTGCGCGAGGTCCACAAGAATGCGCGCATAATGCGGATCGTCCTCGACGATCAGGAGCACGGCGTCGTCCGGCACAATCTCCGCCCTGTCGTCGAGAACCGGTTCCATGACCCGCTCGGGCAGGCTCGCGAAGCTGAATCCGCGCTCCGGCGCCCGCGCGTTGATCGCGGCGCGCCAATCGCTCGCGGGTCCGGCATAGCGGGCCGGCAGATAAAGCGTGAAAACGCTGCCCTTGCCCGGCGTGCTGCGCAGATGGATTTCGCCGCCAAGCAAATTCGACAGTTCCCGGCTGATAGCGAGGCCGAGGCCGGTGCCGCCATATTTGCGGCTGGTGCCGGCATCAGCCTGCTGAAATGCCTCGAAGATGATCTTCTGCTTTTCGTGCGCAATGCCGATGCCCGTGTCCGTGACCTCGAACGCCACGACGGTGGGCGCCTGGGAGAGTACCGGATTGTCGGCGCTCCAGCCGCCCGTCGCGCGCGCGACACTCAGCCTGATTCCGCCGCGCTCCGTGAATTTGAACGAATTGGACAGCAGGTTCTTTAACACCTGTTGCAGGCGCTTGGAGTCGGTCGTGATCGTACGGCCGATCGACGGATCGATCTCGACCTCGTAGGCCAGTTGACGTGTGTCCGCCTCGTGGCGGAACGGACGCGACACCGCCTCGATGACGTTCGCCAGCCCGATTTCCTCGGCATCGACGGTCACGGTGCCGGATTCGATCTTCGACAGATCGAGAATATCGGAGATCAGATTGAGAAGGTCAGATCCCGCGCCGTGAATCGTGCGCGCGAATTCGACCTGCTTGGGCGTGAGGTTGCCGTCAGGGTTTTCGGTGAGCTGCTGGCCGAGGATCAGGATGGAGTTGAGCGGTGTGCGCAGCTCGTGACTCATATTCGCGAGGAATTCGGACTTGTATTTCGACGTCAGCGCGAGTTCCTCGGCCTTTTCCTCAAGTGCGCGGCGGGCCTGTTCAATTTCCTGGTTCTTGCGTTCCACCTCGACGTTCTGTTCGGCGAGCTGTTGGGCCTTCTGCTCCAGTTTTTCGTTGGTCTGTTGAAGCTCTGTTTGCTGGGTCTGCAATTCGCCGGCGAGCTTCTGCGACTGTGTGAGCAGACCTTCGGTCTGCATGGTGGCCTCGATCGAATTCAACACAATGCCGATGCTGGAGGTTAATTGCTCGAGGAATGCGATCTGCAGATCGGTGAAGTTGCTGAGCGACGAAAGTTCGATGACGGCCTTCACCTGATTCTCGAACAGCACCGGAAGCACGACGATGCTGGCCGGCGCGACTTTCAACAGCGCCGAGTTGATCGGCGTCGGATTTTCGCGAAGTCCAGTGACGAGAAGACTGCGCTTGTCGCGCGCGCATTGTCCTACAAGGCCCGCGCCCACTTCGATCCAGCGCGGGTGGCCGTCGACGTCGTCGTCGGCATAGGAAGCAAGAAGCCGCAGCTTGCCTTCGCCCTCGCCTTCCATCTGGTAGATGACGCCGAGTTGCGCACTGACGAGTGGCGTCAGTTCGGAGAGCAGCAGCCGGCCGACGGCGGTGAGGTCGCGCTGGCCCTGCAGCATGTTGGTGAATTTCGCGAGATTGGTCTTGAGCCAGTCCTGTTCGGTGTTGCGCTCGGTGGTGAGGCGCAGATTGCCGATCATGGTATTGATGTTGTCCTTGAGCTCGGCCACCTCGCCGCGCGCATTGACCTGAATGGAGCGCGTGAGATCGCCCTTGGTCACGGCCGTCGCCACCTCGGCAATGGCGCGCACCTGCGTGGTGAGGTTCGCGGCCAGCAGGTTGACGTTGCCGGTCAGGTCTTTCCACGTGCCCGCGGCGCCGGGCACATTGGCCTGACCACCGAGGCGGCCTTCCACGCCGACCTCGCGCGCCACCGTCGTCACCTGATCGGCGAAGATGGCAAGCGTCTCGGTCATGTTGTTGATGGTCTCGGCGAGCGCGGCGACCTCGCCCTTCGATTTCACAGTAAGGTTCTGCTTCAGCTCGCCGTTCGCCACTGCGGTCACGACCTTCACGATGCCGCGCACCTGTTCGGTCAGGTTTGCCGCCATGACGTTCACGGTGTCGGTCAGGTCCTTCCAAGTGCCGGCGACACCAGGCACCTGCGCCTGTCCGCCGAGCTTGCCTTCGGTACCGACTTCACGCGCCACGCGCGTCACTTCGGCGGCGAAGGCGTTCAGCTGGTCCACCATCGTGTTGATGGTGTTCTTGAGCTCCAGAATTTCGCCCTTCACATCGGCGGTCACCTTTCGTGACAGGTCGCCGCGCGCCACGGCGGTCGTCACTTCGGCGATGTTGCGGACCTGTGTGGTCAAGTTCGCGGCAAGGAGATTCACGTTGTCGGTCAGATCCTTCCACGTTCCGCCGACACCCGGGACCTGCGCCTGGCCGCCGAGACGGCCCTCAGTCCCGACTTCACGCGCCACGCGCGTCACCTCGGCGGCAAAGGAACGAAGCTGCTCCACCATCGTGTTCAGTGTGTCCTTGAGCAGCAGGATTTCGCCGCGCACGTCCGCGGTGATCTTCTTCGACAGATCGCCGCTGGCGATGGCGGTGGCAACCTCGGCGATGTTGCGCACCTGCGCGGTCAGGTTCGAGGCCATGAAGTTCACGTTGTCGGTCAAATCCTTCCATGTGCCGGCGACGCCCGGCACCTGCGCCTGTCCGCCGAGCTTGCCTTCGGTGCCCACCTCGCGTGCCACACGCGTCACCTCGGCGGCAAAGGCGTTGAGCTGGTCCACCATCGTATTGATGGTGTTCTTGAGCTCGAGGATTTCGCCCTTCACGTCGGCGGTCACCTTGCGCGACAAATCTCCGCGCGCCACGGCGGTCGTCACTTCGGCGATGTTGCGGACCTGGGTTGTCAGGTTGGCGGCAAGCAGGTTCACGTTGTCGGTCAGGTCCTTCCACGTGCCTGCAACGCCCGGCACCTGCGCCTGACCGCCGAGGCGGCCTTCGGTACCGACTTCGCGCGCTACGCGCGTCACCTCACCCGCGAAGCGGTTGAGCTGATCGACCATGGTGTTGAGCGTTTCCTTCAGCTGAAGGATTTCGCCGCGCACATCCACGGTGATCTTGCGCGACAGGTCGCCGCCGGCCACCGCCGTCGCCACTTCGGCAATATTGCGCACCTGCGCCGTGAGGTTGCCCGCCATCGAGTTCACGGAGTCGGTCAAATCCTTCCACGTGCCGCCGACGCCCGGCACCTGCGCTTGGCCGCCCAGACGGCCCTCGGTCCCGACTTCGCGCGCCACGCGCGTCACCTCGCCGGCAAAGGCGTTGAGCTGGTCCACCATCGTGTTGATGGTTTCCTTGAGCTGCAGGATTTCGCCCGACACGTTCACGGTGATCTTCTTCGACAGATCGCCGCCGGCGATGGCGGTCGCCACATCGGCAATGTTGCGCACCTGAGCTGTCAGGTTCGACGCCATCAAGTTCACGTTGTCGGTCAAATCCTTCCACGTGCCGGCCACGCCGGGCACCTGCGCCTGGCCGCCGAGCTTGCCTTCCGTGCCGACCTCGCGTGCCACGCGCGTCACCTCGGAAGCAAACGCGTTCAACTGATCGACTGTGGTGTTGATGGTTTCCTTGAGTTGAAGAATCTCGCCTTTCGCGTCAACCGTGATCTTCTTGGATAGGTCGCCATTGGCGATGGCAGTGGACACTTCGGCGATGTTGCGGACCTGGGTCGTGAGGTTGGCGGCCAGCAGGTTCACGTTGTCGGTCAGATCCTTCCACGTGCCGCCGACGCCTGGCACCTGCGCTTGGCCGCCAAGCTTACCGTCGGTGCCGACTTCGCGCGCCACGCGCGTCACCTCCGAAGCGAAGGAACGCAGCTGGTCCACCATCGTGTTGATGGCTTCCTTGAGTTGCAGGATTTCGCCACGCACATCGACGGTAATCTTCTTCGAAAGGTCGCCGTTCGCGACCGCGATCGTCACTTCGGCGATGTTGCGAACCTGCCCGGTCAGATTGTTCGCCATCGAGTTGACGCTTTCGGTCAAATCCTTCCACACGCCAGTCACTTCGCGAACCTGCGCCTGTCCGCCGAGCTTGCCTTCGGTGCCAACTTCGCGCGCCACGCGCGTCACTTCCGAGGTGAACACCGACAATTGCCGGATCATGGTGTTGACGATGGTGGCGGAGCGCAGGAACTCGCCCTGAAGCGGACGCCCTTCCACATCGAGATTGACGGTCTGCAGAAGATCGCCTTTGGCCACTGCCGAAATGGCGCGCGTCACCTCCGTCGTCGGCCAGAGCAGATCGTCGATCAGCGTGTTGATCGACGATTCCATCTCGACCCATGCACCGGTGGAGCGGCCGAATTTCACGCGGTAGCGCGTCTTGCCCTGGCGGCCGACTGTCTCGCCGACGCGCTCGAGCTGCTCGGCCATGCGCTGGTTGTTGGCGACGATTTCATTGAAGGTGTCGGCGATTTTCCCGGCGAGGCCGACGCGATCGCCGGGCATGCGCACGGTGAAGCTGCCGTCGCGCATCGCCTGCAGTGCAACCAGAAGTTCTTCCATATCGGTTTGCGAATGGTCGCGGTTGATGCGCGGCGCCCTTTCGCCGAGTTCCGCCCTAGCGCCGTTCTGAACCGGTGCTGGAATGGAAGGAGCCGGCTTCTCGGCTCTGCTGGCCGCGGTACTTCGCGCTTTCATCAATTGGCCCCCGGACGAACAGCTAGGATCCTTCG
>Ga0127503_10199970_pt1 | contig 8124 bp, 8 predicted proteins | sample WCWITBFmetaT_FD_92749 | JGI IMG/M metagenome (GOLD analysis project Ga0127503, IMG submission 92749) | Soil microbial communities from Willow Creek, Wisconsin, USA - WC-WI-TBF metaT (Metagenome Metatranscriptome) | ecosystem: Environmental > Terrestrial > Soil > Temperate forest | place: USA... | reverse complement strand
GCGTGAGCTACGTCGCCAGGGGCGGCACGCACCGGGTCACCATGAAGGTTCGCTGGCCGCGGCTGATCGTCGATTCACGCTATGCGCAGAAGACGCTCAGCGCCGCGGGTACGCCCCCGGCGCCCTGGAAGGCGGCACTGTTCTCGGTGCCTTCGCTCACCTACTCGATTGCGCCGTCCCTGCTCTTCGCGCTGCTTCTCACCGGAAGCCTCATGCTGCTACTGGCCGCCGGCGGGCTCCTCTACCTGGCACGGCGACGGCCCGCTGCCGCCCGACCGGCACCGAAACCCGCGCCTCGGCCGCCGGCGCCGGTGCTGACACCGCTCGAGCGAGCATTGCTCCTGCTCGAGCTCTCGGAACGCGTAGACGGGGCGGGCGATCAGCGGCGTGCACTCGAGCGCGTCGCTGACGAGCTGGCCAGGCGGGGCGAGACGGAGCTGGCCCGAGCAGCACGAGCGCTCGCGTGGTCGGAGCCGGTGCCGGGGACGGAGCAGACGACCCGATTCGCCGCGAGCGCGAGGTCGAGGATGAAGGAGGTGCCCGATGCGCCTTCCGCATAGCGAGCCCCGCGTCGACAGCTACGACGCAGGCGGCCTGCGCGGGGCCGCACTCCGCACGAACGCGGTCAGGGTCGTCCTCCTCGCGGGAGCACTCGTTCTGCTCGGGCTGACGGCCTCGACGGCACGCGGCAACGGCGTCAGCGGGAAGCCGCTTCTCGCCGGAGCCGGCGCCAGTGTCGTCGTGCTCGACCTCTCGCTGAGCATCGGGCCGAAGGACTACGCGGGCATTCGCAAGACCTTGCGCAAGCTCATCGCCGACCGGGCACGGGTTGGGCTCGTGATCTTCTCGGATGTCCCGTACGAGATGCTGCCGCCCGGAACGCCGGCCGCGGAGCTCCGGCCGGTCCTCCGGCTGCTGGCTCCCCGCAGGAAGGGGCCGTTGAACCCGTGGTCCGGCAGCTTCTCGGCCGGCACGCAGATGTCGTCGGCGCTTGAACTGGCGCGGACCATGATCGTGCACAGCGGCGCGAAGCACGGCAACGTGCTGCTCGTCAGCGACCTCATCGACTCGCCGGACGATGATGCCCAGGTCGCCCAGACCCTGCACACCATGCAACGGGAGTCGATTCGGGTCCGCGCGGTCCCCCTCCAGACGTTGCCCGACAGCCGCACGATCTTCGGGGGCCTGCTCGGCAAGAAGGGGCTCATCTCGCCCGAGAAGCTCTCGGCCGGGCACGACCCGATTCGACACGAGGGCGCGCGCTTGCCGGCGGGCCTCGTCATGCTCGCGGGGCTCCTGCTCGCCCTGCTCGCGGCGCACGAGCTCTTCGCCGGAAGACTTGGCCTGCCGCAGCTGGAGAGGACGCCGGCGTGAGGCGGATCGGTCTGCACGTGGGGGCGCTGGTCTGTCTCGTCGTCGCCGTCTTCCTCATCCTGCTCGCCACCGACATCCTGCGCTGGAGCAGCGCGCTACAGGCGAGCGACGTGCGCTACCGGGTGAACCCGAGTGCAAGGGGGCTCTGGAACATCGACGCGATCGTGCCCGGCGACCCCGGCCGGGGCCTGCTCGGAATCGACGACGATCTTGCCCTTCGAAAGGCTGTCCGTTCGCTCGAGCTCTCGAAGCTCGGCGGCCGCGCCGACTACCACCCGCAGCTGATCCTCCAGCGCGCCGACGCGGAGGAACGCCTTCAGACCCTGGCGTCGGGCGGAGGTGACCGCGCGCAACGTTCGAGGGCCGCCGAGCTTCTCGGAGTGCTCCAGCTGGCTTTGCCGACCGGCAATCCGCAGCAGCGCTCGGCCTTCCTCCTCAAGGCCGTCGCCAACCTGCAGAAGGCGATCCAGCTCGACCCGAACAACGACGAGGCGAAGTACAACCTCGAGGTCGCCCTTCGCGGAACGCACGGCGTCCAGACGGTGCAGGGCAGCCCGACGCCCAATGTCACCACTGGCCAACCTGGCTCGAGGGGCGCGGCGACGGCGGGCCCGGGCGGAGGGTATTGAGCATCCACTTCGCCACTCCGCTGGCAGCACTGATCGCGCTCGCCGTGCTCGTCCCGCTGGCGGGCCTGCTGACCGTTTCCAGGCGCGCGGACCGGGCGCGGGGGATTCTCGGCCTCCCCGAGCTCTCGCGAGGCCGCCGCCTGCTGCCGGTGGCAGCGGTCGTTGCGCTTGCGGGGCTTCTCGGGGTCGCGGCCGCGCAGCCCGGCTACCAGAAAGGCGCGCTACGCAGCGTTCGCTCCGACGCGCAGGTGTTCGTCGTGATCGACACCTCGCGCTCGATGCTGGCCCGCGAGAAGCTCGGCTCTCCGTCCCGGATCGACCGCGCGAAGGCCGCGGCAGGCCGGCTGGAACGGTCCCTCGGCGACGTTCCCGTGGGAATCGCCTCGATCACAAACCGGGTGCTGCCTCACCTGTTCCCGACCACCGACTCGGTCGTGTTCCGGGCGACGCTCGCGGACGCGGTCGGTGTCGACAGACCGCCGCCCGGGTCGAACGGCTTCTCGTCGGGCCACACATTCCAGAACGCGACCACCCTCGACTCGCTCACGGCGCTTGCGGGCCGGCGCTTCTACGCCCCGAGCGCGCGGCACCGTCTGGCAATCGTCCTGACCGACGGCGAGTCACGCCCCATCTCCGCGTCCAGCGTCGCGCGGAGCCTCAGAGACGCGGGCATCCAGACGATCTTCGTCCAGTTCTGGAACGGGAACGAGCACGTCTTCACGAAGGGCAAGCCCGAAAAGAACTATCACCCGAACCCCAACGCGCACGCGATCATCGAGGGGCTCGCGGCGCTCACCGGCGGCGAGGTCTATACCGAGGGCGACCTCGGGGCGGTCTCGCAAGACGCGCACCGCGTGCTCGGCTCGGGACCGACCAGGCTCGACCCCGGCGACCGCGCGCGGCCGGTCGCGCTTGCGCCGTACGTCGCCGGCATCGCGTTCCTGCCGCTTACCCTGCTGCTCTGGCGGCGAAGCCGCTAGCGGCTCAGGGGAAGCGTCTCGTCGGCGGAGCTGTCCACGAGCTGCGGCGTGATGCAGCCGCCGATCGCGTACAGGCGCCCGTCGGCCGCGAACAGCCCCAGGGCGTGCCTAGGCACCGTCAGGGCGGGCCCAATCGTCCAGCGGCCGGTTCGCCCGTCGTAGATCACGTACGTCGACTCGAGCACGGCATGAATCTTGTCGTCGACCGCGACGACCCCGAGGAGGTCCATCGGCGTCGGCAGCGAGGGCCCGCTCCGCCAGCGGTTCGTCGTGGCGTTGTAGATCCAGACGTGGCGTGAGATCCGCTGGCTGCGAACGCGGCCGCCCAGCACCCAGATCTCCCCGTGGAAGACCGTCGCCGCCATGGCGTGCACCGCCTCGGGGAGCGGAGCGGCCTTCGACCAGCGCGACGTCCGCGGGTCGTAGACGAAGACCGTGGCGACCGGCTCGTTGGGGTTGAGGCCGCCGATGGCGTAGAGCTTGCCGTCGAAGCCGACGGCGGCAAGGTTCGTCCTCGGCGCCGGGAGCGGCGTCACGCTCTGCCACGTGTTGCGCGAGAAGTCGTAGCGGAAGACCTGACGCCCGCTTGCCTCGGGCGAGTTGCCGCCGACGACGTACATTTGGTGGTCGAGAATCGCTCCCGCGCCGGCGCTGAACGGCTCGGGCAGGGGCTTGAGAGAGCTCCAGTTGCCCGTCTTGGGATCGAAGCGCTCGAACATGTCGAGCGGCCGGCCGGTATTGCCGACCATGCCGGCGGCGACGTAGATCTTCGAGTTCATCTCGGCGTACGACGTGTAGCTGCGCCGGTGCAGCATGGGCGGCGCCCAGCTCCAGTGGGAAGCCGCGCGGGCAGATCCCGAGCCGCCCCCGAGCGCGAGGGCGAGTGCCACCGCGACCCCGACCGCGACGACAATGCCGAGTGCGGTGAGGAGTTTCGCCCTGCCTGAGACCCTCAGGTCAGACCGGCTCGGCCAGGACATGCTTGTGCTTTCGCCGCTCCTCGCGCCGAATGCGCATCTGTCGCGGATCCGCGACCGGGACTGCCGCGAGCAGCGCCTGCGTGTACTCGACCTGCGGCCTCCCGTAGACCTCGTCCGCTGGACCCTGCTCGACGATCTTGCCGAGGTTCATCACCGCGATGCGGTCGCTCATTCCCTTGACGACAGCGAGATCGTGAGCGATGAAGAGGTACGAGAGTTGGAATTCGTGCTGGAGGTCCTTGAGGAGGTTGAGGATCTGCGCCTGGATCGAGACGTCGAGCGCCGAGACCGGCTCGTCACACACGATCAGCCGCGGGTTCAAGGCAAGTGCGCGGGCGATGCCGATGCGCTGCCGCTGCCCTCCCGAGAACTCGTGCGGGTAGCGGTTGACGAAGTCGGGGCTGAACCCGACGACGTCGAGAAGCTGCTCGGCGGTCTTACGCCTCGTTTGCCGGGTGCCGAGGTGGTTGACGACCAGCGGCTCGGCGATGATGTCGCCGACGGTCATGCGGGGGTTGAGCGAGGCGTAGGGATCCTGGAAGACGATCTGCAGCTCCCGGCGAACGTCGCGCAGCTTGTTGTGCGCGAGCCCCGTCAGCTCCTGACCGCGAAAGCGCACCGAGCCCGAGGTCGGCTTCAGCAGTTGGAGGACGCAGTACCCGGCCGTCGACTTCCCGGACCCGGACTCCCCGACGAGACCGAGGGTCTCCCCCGCGTGAACCTCGAACGAGACATCGTCGACCGCCCTCACGTAATCGACCGTGCGGTCGATCAAGACGCCCTGCTTGATCGGGAAGTACTTCTTCAGGTTCTTCACGACGAGCAGCGGCTCGCCGTTCGAGCCTGGGTCGGCATGCGCCGCCGCCTCGAGGTCGCTTCTGACGTCGACCTGCTCGCTCATGACACGGCCACAGGCTGCTTGGCCCGTTCGGAGGCGGGATGTGCGGACCGGACCCAGTGCCCGGTGCGGATCTCGCGCAGCTCGGGCGGCACGGTGGAGCAGTCGTCGGTCCCGGCGTACTTGCACCGAGGCGCGAACCGGCACGCCTCAGGTGGCTTGAGGAGGTCGGGAGGGCGTCCGGGAATGGAGAGGAGCCGAGCGTTTCTCGCATCCGGCTCGTCGAGCTTCGGCAGCGCGCCGAGCAAGGCCTCGGTGTAGGGGTGCTCGGGCCGGTCGAAGAGATCCAGCGCGGTTGCCTGCTCGACGACCTGGCCGGCGTACATGACCGCGATGTCGTCGGCGGTCTCCGCGACGACGCCCATGTTGTGCGTGATGATGATCATCGCCATATCGTGGTCTTCGCGCAGCTCCTCGAGCAGGTCGAGAACACCTGCCTGAACCGTCACGTCGAGCGCGGTGGTCGGCTCGTCGGCGATCAACAGCTTCGGGTTGCACGAGATTGCCATCGCGATCATCACGCGCTGGCGCATTCCGCCCGAGTAGCGATGCGGGTAGTCGTCGAGGCGGCGGCCGGCGTTCGGGATGTGCACCTCCTCCAGCAGCTCGACGGCGCGCTTTCGGGCCTCCTTGCGTGAAAGGCTCAGGTGACGGCGAAGCGTCTCGGTGATCTGCGTCCCGATCGTCAGCGTCGGGTTGAGCGACGTCATCGGGTCCTGGAAGATCATCCCGATCTCGAGGCCTCGGACGTCCTCCATCTCGCGGCGCTTCAACGTCGTGAGCTCCCGCCCCGTGAAGCGCACGGAGCCGGAGACCACTCTGCCGGGGGTTTGCACGAGGCCCATGATCGAGAGCGCCGTCACCGATTTCCCACACCCCGACTCGCCGACGATCCCGAGCGTCTTTCGCTCCTCGAGCTCGAAGGAGACGCCGTCGACGGCGTGCACCTCGCCCTCGCGGGTCTGGAAGTAGGTTCGTAGGTCTTCGACCTCGAGCAATGCCATTTTTTTAGAACTCCCTTGCGCGGGGATCGAGCGCGTCGCGGAGCCCGTCGGCGACGAAGAACGCGCTCAAGATCAGCCAGGCGATCATGAGGCTGGGGATGACGATCAGGTACGGATGCGTCTGATAGGCACCGTATCCATCCTGGGCCAGCGACCCCCAGGAGGCCTTCGGCGGGTTGATCCCGAGGCCGATGAAGGAGAGGAAGGCCTCGCCGAGCACGACTCCGGGCAGTTCCAGGAAGACGAAGATGATGATCACGCCGAGGGTGTTCGGAAGCAGGTGCCGGAAGAGCACCCGGTACCAGCGCGCACCGACGGCGTGCGCTGCACGCACGTAGTCGTTCTCCTTTAGCGAGATGATCTGCCCGCGCATCACGCGGGCGGTGGTGAACCATGAGGCGATCGTCAGAGAGACGACCATCGTCCAGAAGGTGACCGTGCCGAAGATCGCCAGCGTCAGGATCGCGAACGGAAGGTACGGCAGGCCGTAGAGCGCGTCGAGAAAGCGCATGAGCGCGTTGTCGAGGTGGCCGCCGACGAACCCGGAGATCGATCCATAGGTGATTCCCACGCCCATGATCGCGAACGTGGCCGCGAAGCCGATCGCGATCGAGACGCGGCCACCGAGCGCCACGCGGACAAGCTGGTCGCGACCGAACTCGTCGGTTCCGAACGGATGGGCCCAGCTCGGATTCTGGTAGGCCTGCGAGAAGTTGAGCTTGTAGGGATCCTCGTTGCTGAGCCACGGCACGAAGATCACGAACGCGAGAAGGGCGAGGAAGGCGATCGCCGCGATGACGGCGGCTCGGTTCGCCCGGAAGCGCTGCAGGGCATCACGCCAAAGAGAAGCGCGCTGAAGAGCGGCCCCGGCCTCCGCCGAGCGTGCATCCGCGGTTGTCTCGAGCGCCAGCTCGAATGAGGCTCGACGCTTGCCGGCGCGCTCTGCGGCGAGTCGTTCGTCGATCGCCATCAGGTGCGCAGGTCCCGTGTCCGCGGATCGAGGTACCCGTAGAGGATGTCCACCACGAGGTTCGCGAAGATGATGATGAGCGAGAGCAGGATGGTGATCCCCATCGTCACAGAGTAGTCGCGTCCGGTCACAGAGGTCACGTAGTACCTACCGATTCCCGGGATGCCGAAAATCGACTCCACGATGAACGAGCCCGTGATGATGTAGCCGAGCAGCGGCCCGGCGGCCGTGACCGTTGGGATCAGCGAGTTGCGCAAGACGTGCAGCACGACCACTCGCTGCCAGCGAAGGCCCTTCGCCTTCGCCGTCCGGATGTAGTCCTGCTGAAGCGTCTCGAGCATCGAGCCGCGCGTGATGCGCGCGAACACCGTCATCGGAGCAAGGCCGAGGGCGATTGCCGGCAGGATCCACGTTTGCCAGCCACCCCATCCATTCGTCGGTAACCCGGTGTAGTTCCTCCACCGAAGGGCGAAGAAGTAGACGAGCAGGGTCGAGATGAAGAAACTCGGTAAGGCGTAGCCGACGTTGACGAAGCCCATCGAGAGGTAGTCGGAAAGCGTGTTCTGCCTGAGGGCCGAGAGAATCCCGATCGGAATGCCGACCACGATGGCAAAGAACATCGCGAAGGCGCCGAGCTTCAGGGAGACCGGAAAGTGCTCCTTGATGACGTCGTTGACGTTCTGGTTCCGCTGAACGAGCGACGGCCCAAGGTCGGCCGTGGCGACGCCCTTGACGTAGTAGAGGTACTGCTGCCACCAGGGCTTGTCGAGGTGGAACTTGCGGTCGAGGTTTCGTTGGATCGAGGGGGGAACCGCCCGTTCCGAGTTGCGGAAGGGATTCCCCTTGATCTGCCGCATCATCAGGAACGTCATCAGGATGACCAGCAGAATCACCGGAATCGTCCAAAAGGTTCGTCTAATGATGAACTTGAGCATGTGACCCTTACTGTGAGCTGCGGCCGCACATATTACGGGTAGGGCGCGTTGTTTCGCGCCCTACCCGTCGTTCATGTCCTGGGCCTGAGCCCTATGACATCCGGACCTTCGCGTAATCCGTCTGGTCCATCGGGTTGATCACGTAGCCGTGGACGTACGGCCGGATCAGGTTCGAGTAGACGTACCAGTAGATCGGAGCCAGCGGCACGTCACCCTTCGCGCTCGAGATGAGGTCCTCCGCCTGCTGGTACAGGAGGTACCGCTTCGAGGCGTTCTGAGTCCGGCTGCCCTTGGCAACCAGGCTGTCGAACTTGTGGTTGCACCAGTTGGTGTTGTTGTTACCGGAGCCACACG
>Ga0127503_10687064_pt1 | contig 8250 bp, 7 predicted proteins | sample WCWITBFmetaT_FD_92749 | JGI IMG/M metagenome (GOLD analysis project Ga0127503, IMG submission 92749) | Soil microbial communities from Willow Creek, Wisconsin, USA - WC-WI-TBF metaT (Metagenome Metatranscriptome) | ecosystem: Environmental > Terrestrial > Soil > Temperate forest | place: USA... | reverse complement strand
ATAAAGACTGCGTCATTCTTGGCGTTACGGTAGTGGCGAGCCTTTCTCCATATTTGGATGTAGGAGTTCCTTGCCTCTCCTTCTCGAAAAAAGAAGAAGTGGCTTTGTTTCCAAGGAAAGGATACCTGTACGAGCAGCAACCTACAAAACCTACGAACGTCTTAATAGGCGTTACGTTTTACGCCAGTTATTATACCAATTAAAAACGTCGACCAAGAGCATTTGATATATTCATATTGCCGCAAAGGAGATAACAGATGACAAACCCTTTACTTCAACTCAAGGCACAAGGACAAAGTGTCTGGTATGACACCGTCGATCGCGCACAACTGGACAACGGACTCTTCAAACGCCTGGTTGATGAAGATGGAGTAGTAGGTGTCACATCGAACCCTACCATCTTTCAAAAGTCGATCAGTCATGGTGACGCGTACGATGAGCAAATCACACAACTTATTCGAGAAGGGAAAAACACAAACGAGATCTACGAAGCACTCGCTATCCGAGACATTCGCACCGTAGCCGATATACTGCTTCCAATCTATGAAAGAGCCAACCGTCAGGACGGCTTTGTCAGTCTTGAAGTCTCACCTGACCTTGCGCATGATACCGAAGCCACTCTTGCTGAGGCTCGTCGATTCTGGAAAATGGTAGATCGCCCTAATCTGATGATTAAGATCCCTGCCACACCTGAAGGCCTTCCCGCTGTTCGTCAGACACTCATTGAAGGCATGAACATCAACATCACCCTCATTTTCTCAATCGAAGATTACCGCAAAGTAGCCGATGCCTTTATAAGTGCCCTGGAAGAGCGCAACGCAGAGGGAAAAGATATTAGCCATATTGCCTCGGTTGCCAGCTTCTTTGTCAGCCGAGTAGATACTTTAGTCGATCAGCTATTGGAAGACAAAATTAGAGCATCCAGCGACAGAACTGAACAGCAGAAATTAAAGTCTCTTGAAGGTAAGGCAGCGATCGCGAATGCCCGTCTTGTCTACCAGGACTTCAAACACATTTTTCATGCCCCTCGTTTCGAAACGCTCAAACATAGTGGCGCGCACGTACAACGACCTCTATGGGCCAGCACCAGTACAAAAAATCCGGCTTATCGTGATGTACTCTATGCCGAGGAACTGGTTGGGCCTGATACTGTTGATACCATGCCTCTGGAAACAATCGAGAACTTCCGTGATCATGGCAGAGTACGTAATAGTGTCGAGGATAACATCCAGCAGGCCAGGGATGTGTTCGCGGAACTTGAGAAAGTCGGCATCCATTACGACCAGGTAACGCAACAGTTACAGGATGAAGGCGTGCAAAAATTTGCTGACTCCTTCCATGAACTTTTTAAGGGCATTGAAAGCAAAAAGCAAACTATCCAGTCAAAAATAAGCGCACGATAATACATACATCTTTCTCTTACTTTCAATCAAAACTCTTTGATTGGAACATGTTCATGGTTGAATAAACGAGGAGTTTAAGCATGCCTCAACGTAGTGCTGCAGTGGAGGCTCCAAATCCCCTACGAGAGGGGCTTCGAATGAAGCATGGCACCGAACCATGCATCATGGTCATTTTTGGAGCAACTGGCGACCTGACACACAGAAAGCTACTTCCGGCACTCTATGATCTTGCACTGGAACACCCGCTACCTGCAGGCTTCTCAGTCGTAGGATTCGCACGACGACCCTATAGCGACGAAGAGTTCCGTGAACAAGCCCTGGAATCTATCAATCAATACTGTCGTCAAAAGCCTGTCAATCCACAGATATGGGAGAGCTTTGCATCGGGAATTCATTACTTACAATCCAACTTTCATGATGCAAAAGGCTACGAGAAACTCGGCACATTGCTCAATACCATTGATCAGGAGCGAGGGACTTCTGGCAATCGCATCTTTTACCTATCTACTCCCCCCAGCCAGTATCCTGAAATCATTCATAATCTTGGTGTAACTGGTTTGAATAAAAATCGGAAGGGCTGGACACGCATTATCATCGAAAAACCCTTTGGGCATGATCTGGCTTCGGCACGAGAACTAAACCGCCAGGTTGCAAAAGTCTTTAAAGAAGATCAGGTGTATCGCATTGATCACTACCTCGGCAAAGAAACCGTACAGAATATTCTTGTGTTTCGACTGGCAAATGGCATTTTTGAGCCTGTGTGGAACCGAAGGTATGTTGACCATGTGCAAATCACTGTGGCTGAGAATATAGGTGTAGAAGGGCGCGGTGCTTACTACGAAGAAACAGGAGTTATTCGTGACATGGTACAAAACCATGTCCTGCAGTTACTCTCCTTAGTTGCTATGGAACCTCCGATCACGTTCGAAGCAAATGCGGTGCGCGACGAAAAAGTCAAAGTTCTACATGCCTTGCAACCACTGATGGGTCAAGATATCACAACAAATATCATCCGCGCGCAATATGGCCCAGGTTGGGTAGGCGGTCAGCAAGTAATTGGCTATCGAGAAGAGACTGGTGTTTCGCAACAATCGACCACGGAAACCTATGTAGCAATGAAGGTGTTTATTGATAGCTGGCGCTGGGCAGGCGTTCCGTTTTACTTACGCACAGGTAAGCATCTTCCCAAACGTGTCAGTGAAATTGCTATTCAGTTCAAGCAAGCACCGCTGATGATTTTCAAGCGCAGCGAAGCATACGGGCAGGTTGAGCCAAATGTGTTAACGTTGCGTATCCAGCCTGATGAAGGTATTTCACTTAAGTTTGGCGCGAAAGTGCCCGGTACCGAGATGCAGATCCGCTCGGTCAACATGGATTTTTTCTACGGATCCTCTTTCGTACGCGAACAACCTGAGGCATATGAACGCCTTCTACTCGATTGTATGCTAGGAGACTCGACCCTATTCACACGAAGTGATGAAGTCGAAGCCGCCTGGACTTTTTTACAGGGAATTCTGGACGATTGGAAGCAACAGCCTCCTGAATCCATCCTGACATATGATTCTGGTTCATGGGGGCCTCAAGCCGCTGATGAGTTCATTTGGCGCGACGGCCGCAGGTGGCGTCGTCCATGACCCGTTACACTCAGAAATGTAGGGATGGTGAAGTGTGGGGTTGGATGGGGATGTTTCTTCTTTCATCTCGTCTCGTCTGGCTGTGCAGTAGAATTATCAGAATGGGCTACGCATTGCCGCGCGAGCGGTTCTGGCGAGATGAAGATGTGCTAGCATCACCACGGGTGAATTGCCGGCTTTCTTCTCAATAGAAAAAGTCCATTCATGGACGTCATTAAGAGTAGTATTCGTATCATCTTTTTTTATCCAGGCACTGGTGTATTCGCTGTAACAAGAACAATGCTGTTCTTCATGAAGATCAAAGGAAACGCGAATGACAAATGATACCGCTCACGACCCAGGGATACATCTACCCTGGGCAGGAAAAGCAGTAGGTATGAGTGAAATCGAGACAGTCATTACCTCGCTATGGAAAATGTCTGCTGATAACTTGCGAACTGGCGCTAATGTTCATGTACGCACAAGTGTCCTAAATCTTGTAATCTGTACTCCTGATATAGAAACTGCCCAAAGAGCCAGCAAAATATTACGTGAGTTATCAAGCACTCATTTAGCCCGTGTTACCCTTTTGATTCTCGACACAGGAGAGCATGCACCTTCCTCCCTCCATGCGTGGGTCACGCTACGCTGCTTTTCCATGATCTCAGATTTGATGCGCCACTGCTTCGAACAAGCCACCATCTTAGCATCGGGATCTGCTGTTCGTGCAGTCGCGAACATAATACAGCCCTTACTCAAACCAGACCTACCTGTGTACTTGTGGTGGCTCGGGGACCCTCCTGGTCGAGACGATCCTACATATATTGGCCTTGTCAATATCAGCAGCAGGATGATCGTTGATTCAACCAGTTTTTTCAACCCTGAACAGGATATCGGTACCCTATCAGCTCTCTTTGATACAGTACCTGAATGTGCTTTGAGCGACCTGAATTGGGGACGAATCACGCCCTGGCGGCAGTTAATCAGCCAGTTTTTCGATGTTCCAGAATACAGGTCGTACCTTGACGGGGTAACCTCAATCGAAATCGAACATGCTGTTGCACCTCTCGCCACACAAATGCGCACCGAATTGGGTGATGTTTCACCAAACCCTGCACGGGCGTTGCTTCTAGCTGGTTGGCTCAAAGAACGCCTTGGCTGGTCACTGGCGGAGGACACTTCGAGCAATGATTGTGATACCGGAAGTGGTACTTATTACTGGAGCATGGTACGCTTAGCCAATGTACGCTCAACTCGCTCACTCACACCAACCCGCGTTAAAACCACACCTGGTAATGTAGCAAGCATTTCAATTAGACCTCGAGCAAACGCCGAAATGCGACCCGGCTCAATTTGCCTTGTACGTCTGACGAGTAACCTGGAAAATAAACAAGCCACTTTCACTATCAACCTTGATGATGAAATGAAGCTATTCAAGACCTCGATCGAACTATCGCATGAAACACGTTCCAGGCGCTCTGTAAGTCTCGCAGCGGTACACAATGAAAGCGAATTACTCCACGACGAGCTAGAGATTCTAGGACACGATTACCATTTTGAGCAAACGCTCAAAGAGGTAACCGAAATGTTAGCAGCGGAAAAATAAGGGGGAAAAGGAGCACAGGAGAAACGAATCAATGCATATTGCAATTTACGATGATAAACATACCCTCAGTAAACATGCGGCAGAATATATTATGCGGATAGCGCAGGAGTCTATTGATCTTCATGGTCGCTTCACATTTGCATTGACAGGCGGAACGACACCTGGAGAAGTATATAGCCATCTTGGAAGTGAGCCAATCCGAAGCCAGATTAACTGGCAACTGGTACACATATTTTGGGGAGATGAACGATGTGTCCCTCTCAATAACCCTGAAAGTAACTATTACCTTGCAAAGGAGGTGCTGTTAGATAACATTGCAATTCCGAAGTCACAGATACATCCAGTACCTGCCGACCAGATTGACCGAAATGCAGCTTCACAAGCCTATACCGTCGAAATGCAACGTGCCTTTGGCACAAATGGAATACCCAGTTTTGACCTCATCCATCTTGGCATGGGACCCGAAGGTCACACGGCATCGCTCTTTCCGCACCAGGCTTCATTACACGAAAAGCATCGCCTGGTTATGCCTGTCTCGGTTCCTAAACCACCGCCTGATCGTCTGACATTTACGCCACCATTGTTGAATGCAGCTAAAAATCTGCTCTTCTTAGTGACTGGTAGCGAAAAGGCAGATGCTTTGCATGCTGTTCTCGAGGGTGAGTATCAGCCTGATGAGTATCCAGCACAGATTGTACGTCCATCAAACGGCGAGGTCGTATGGATGTTGGATAAGGCGGCTGCGCAGAATTTACATGTAAACAACCCACTGTAAAAGAGGAAATATTATAATGGCAATTGGAATTGTTCCCTCTGTTCTATCCGCCGACTTTACCCGTCTAGGTGATCAGGTACGAGAAGCAGAGGAGGCAGGCGCTCAACGCATTCAGGTCGATGTGATGGATGGACACTTTGTTCCCAACATCACCATGGGACCTATGATTGTCGACGCAGTACGACGCAGCACCACATTACCCGTTGAAGCCCATCTGATGATTTCTCATCCAGAACAATTCATAGAAGAATTTGCAAATGCCGGAGCCGATTTCATCATAGTACATCAAGAGGTCTCCCCCCATCTTCACCGTATTATCCAGCAAATCAAAGCAGCTGGCAAAAAGGCAGGTATAGCTCTGACCCCATCTACACCAGTTATCATGCTGGAAGACATCCTCTCAATGCTTGATATGGCGCTTATTATGACAGTCAATCCTGGCTTTGGTGGTCAAAAATTTATTCCTGAAACTCTTCCCAAAATTAAGCGGTTGCGCGAGATGCTTGATCTGCAAGAAATTCACTGCGATATCGAGGTAGACGGTGGCATTCACGAAACTGTCGTTCCATTAGTAGTTCAGGCAGGCGCTAACCTATTAGTCGCTGGATCAGCAGTTTACAATGAACGCGAGAGCGTTGCTGAGGCGATTGAGAGATTGCGTAATGCAATTTGATGATAACTGCCTGGAAATAAAAACTTTGGAAAGAACGTACCCTCATGCACGACGATATTACTGATATCCCTGGTATTCGAGTTGGACATTATACAAATGTAGAAGCCGCTACCGGATGCACAGTTATCTCATGTGACACTCCCGCCATCGGTGGTGTAGACGTGCGTGGAGGCGCGCCAGCCACTCGCGAAACAGACCTGCTATACTCACACAACCTGGTAGAGGAAGTCAATGCTGTTGTACTTACAGGAGGAAGCGCTTATGGCCTTGATTCAGCCAGCGGCGTAATGCGTTACCTCGAAGAGCAAGGTCATGGATATGACACCGGAGTAGCACGTGTTCCTATTGTCCCCGCTGCAGCTATCTTTGATCTCGGTTTTGGCTCAGCCAGTATTCGCCCAGATTCAGAAGCAGGCTATCAAGCGTGCCAACAGGCAACCTCCGAAGCAGTAGTGCAAGGCAATGTAGGAGCAGGCACAGGCGCTACCGTAGGCAAAATGGCAGGGCCATCCTTTATGATGAAAGGAGGATTGGGCACGGCCAGCACACTTTTGAGCGACGGCACACTGGTTGGCGCTCTGGTTGTTGTAAACGCACTTGGCGACATCATTGATCCACACACACGACAGATAGTCGCAGGCACACGCAACCCATCGGGTCAGGGGTTCCTCGCCGCCAACTCAATCGGGAACACTACTATAGCAGTAGTGGCTACAACCGCCTCGCTCTCCAAACATCAGGTCAACAAAATTGTGCAAATGGCGCACGACGGTATAGCACAGGTTATTCATCCTGCGCATACAATGTTTGACGGCGACGCTATTTTTGGGCTGGCAATGGGACCAAAGTTACAATATACTACAAACTCAACAATAGCAGCCACACAAGTAAGTACTATCGGAGCAGCAGCAGCAACTACCCTCGCGCGCGCTATTATCAAAGCTGTACGACATGCAACAGAACTGTATGGTGTACCAGCAGCCAGCCTTTGAACAATAAAAATTCTCCGGTTATGGTTTACTCGTTCACGGTTGTAACATCATGAATAATACTATTCCCCCACTAATGAGCATGATTGCAATACAAGCCAGAATCACGAGAGGGAACATGTAACTTCGAGGCGTAACAGGCGCTTCAGACAAATATTTGGCGTCGCGTCGCCCAAGCCTGGGAGGCAGTTCTCTCTTCGCAGTTAAGGTCTTTAAACCGCCGGTAGCCAGATCCAGGGAGTGAGTCGCAAAATCAGTGGCACGTTCATGAGCAATCGTTGAAGAGGTTTCTGTCTCAGAATTGAGTGGTTTCATAGAAGTAGAAGTGAGAGAAGAAGGCACTGGAGTAGTCGGTATCGAGTGGTTCGTGGGAATCGAGTGTATCGAGTGGGTAGTGTGTGTTTGTTGTGACAGAAATCTCGAAGACTGAGCATCAGGTGTCGGCAAAGTCACAGCTTTTCTCCACTAGGGACCATAAGGCCAACCAAATCTCAAAGAAACAATGTACAAAATACGCACTACAGCATTCATTAGAAATATCAATCAATCATACTATCTATTGTAGTCAACGAATGGGAAGAATCAAGGTAACCATGACTAATAGGCATCCCTTAGTAACTCTAACAACCTCGTGAGCATGCCTGCAGTTGCACCCCAAATACGATATGAACCGTAATCAAAAAAGTAGACTGTATGGGCCACATCTTTCCGAACCCATTGCTCTGTATGGAAGATCGATGGGTCAGCGAGGCCCTGTAGCGGTAAGAAAATGATTTCCGCAACCTCGCTTACCTGCAATTGCAACGTTCCAGGGCCATCTGGCAAATATGCTACAACGGGAGTTATCAAAAAATTGCTAACAACAGTGAAGACTGGTGACATAATGCCTAATACTTCTGCTCTGGATGGGGCCAATCCTATTTCCTCTTGAGCTTCACGTAAAGCTGTAACGATGGGTGAAACCTCGCTAACATCGGCAGCACCTCCTGGAAAGGCAATCTCTCCACTATGTGCTCTGAGTGTGCTGGCCCGACGAATAAATGTTATGTAGGTTTCGTTGTTCTCGTCGAAAAGAGTAATCAACACTGAGGCATTACGAGCAGAGGGATAATGCTTCTCATGCGCATTTTTTAACAACTCTGCGCGATTTATTGGCTCCAGACGATCACGAAGAGCCAGCATCGCCTCGTT
>Ga0127503_10912068_pt1 | contig 8354 bp, 7 predicted proteins | sample WCWITBFmetaT_FD_92749 | JGI IMG/M metagenome (GOLD analysis project Ga0127503, IMG submission 92749) | Soil microbial communities from Willow Creek, Wisconsin, USA - WC-WI-TBF metaT (Metagenome Metatranscriptome) | ecosystem: Environmental > Terrestrial > Soil > Temperate forest | place: USA... | reverse complement strand
TGAAGAACCAGATGTGGGAGACCGGCGCGGCCAGGTCGACGTGACCCATGCGCTCGCGCCGGACCTTGGAACGGGTCACCTCGACGCCGCAGCGCTCACAGACGATGCCCTTGTAGCGGACCCGCTTGTACTTGCCGCAGTAGCACTCCCAGTCCTTGGTCGGACCGAAGATGCGCTCGCAGAAGAGGCCGTCTTTCTCCGGCTTCAGCGTGCGGTAGTTGATCGTCTCGGGCTTGGTGACCTCGCCCCAGCTCCAGGAACGGATCTTCTTCGACGACGCGAGGCCGATCTCAATTGCGTCGAAATTGTTGATGTCGATCATCAGTCCTCCACCTTTGCCTCTTCGGCCTCTTTGGGTTGCTCAGCAGCCCCGTCTGTTCCGCCCTCGCCCTCGGCGACCACCTGCTCCTCCTGCTCGTCCGCGGCCGTGCTGGCCCCGTTGGGAGAGTCAGCGCGGACCCCGGTCAGGTCCATGCCCAGCTCCTCGGCAGCCTTGAGCAGGTCGTCGTCCTCCTCGGCGATCTCGACATCGCCGCCTTCGGAGACGACGTTGGCGTCAAGCGAGAGGCTCTGGATCTCCTTCAACAGCACTTTGAAGGACTCCGGGATCGACGGCTCGGGGATGTTCTCCCCCTTGACGATCGCCTCGTAGGCCTTAACGCGCCCGACCGTGTCGTCGGACTTGACCGTGAGCATCTCCTGCAGCGTGTAGGCAGCGCCGTAAGCCTCCAGGGCCCAGACCTCCATCTCGCCGAAGCGCTGACCGCCGAACTGCGCCTTGCCGCCCAGCGGCTGCTGGGTGACGAGCGAGTAGGGCCCAGTCGAACGCGCGTGGATCTTGTCGTCGACCAGGTGCAGCAGCTTGAGGATGTACATGTAGCCGACCGTGACTTTGCCCTCGTAGGGCTCTCCCGTGCGGCCGTTGTAGAGCTGAGCGCTGCCGTCGGCGCGGGCGCCAGGGCGAGCGCTCTTGTCGATGCCGAGGTCGATACCGCGCTCGGCGTTCTCGTCCTGCCAGCTGACCAGAGCCTTGTCCACGTCCTCGACCGTCGCCCCGTCGAAGACCGAGGTCGCCACGTAGACGCGACCGTCGCCTTCGTCGGAGTGGGCCTGCTTGTAGGCCTCTGAGCCGTCGTCGTACCAGCCGTTGCCGGCGACCCAGCCAAGGTGCGTCTCGAGGATCTGGCCGATGTTCATCCGGCTCGGCACGCCGAGCGGATTGAGGATGACGTCGACCGGGGTGCCGTCGGCGAGGTGAGGCATGTCCTCCTCGGGCACGATCTTCGAGATCACACCCTTGTTCCCGTGACGGCCGGCGAGCTTGTCGCCCTCGGCGATCTTGCGCTTGGTCGCGACGAAGACGCGAACCAGGTCGTTGACGCCGGCGGAGAGGTCGTCGCCATCGTCACGGCTGAAGGTAAGCACGTCGATGACGACGCCACCCTCGCCGTGCGGAACCTTGAGCGAGGTGTCGCGGACCTCGCGCGCCTTCTCCTTGAAGATCGCGCGGATCAGCTTCTCCTCGGCAGTCAGCTCGGTCTCGCCCTTCGGCGTCACCTTGCCGACCAGCAGGTCGCCGGAGACGACCTCGGCCCCGACCCTGACGATGCCGCGCTCGTCCAGATTGCGCAGGCTCTCCTCAGAGCGGTTGGGGATGTCGCGGGTGATCTCCTCGTCACCGAGCTTGGTCGTGCGGGCGTCGATCTCGTACTCCTCGATGTGGATCGAGGTGAGCTCGTCGTCCTTGACCAGGCGCTCGGAGAGGATGATCGCGTCCTCGAAGTTGTAGCCCTCCCAAGACATGAAGGCGACCAGGCAGTTCTTGCCCAGAGCGATCTCGCCGCCGCCGGTCGAGGAACCGTCGGCGAGCACGTCACCTTTCTTCACCTTCTGGCCGGAGTTGACGATCGGCCGCTGGTGGATGATCGTGCCCTGGTTGGAGCGCATGAACTTGTGCAGCGGGTACTCGTCCTTTTTGCCGCTGTGGGCGACGACGATCCGCTCGGAGTCGACGTGATCGACCTCGCCGTCGTTGGCGGCGAGGATGACGTCACCGGTGTCGACCGCGGCACGGCGCTCCATGCCGGTGCCGATCAGCGGCGGGTCGGGCTTCAACAGCGGCACCGCCTGGCGCTGCATGTTGGAGCCCATCAGCGCCCGGTTGGCGTCATCGTGCTCGAGGAACGGGATCAGCGCCGTCGCCACCGACCAGATCTGGGTCGGTGAGACGTCCATCAGGTCGACTTCCTTAGGGGAAGCCGTCGCGTACTCGTCCTCGCCGGAGCGAACCAGGACCGTCGGGCCCTGCAGCTTCTGCGTTTTCTCGTCGAGCTCGGCGTTCGCCTGAGCGATCACCTTGTCTTCCTCTTGAGTCGCGTCCATGTGAACGATCTCATCGGTGACGACGCCGTCCTTGACCACCCGGTAGGGGGTCGTGACGAAGCCGTGCTCAGAGACCTGCGCGTAGGAGGAGAGCGAGCCGATCAGGCCGATGTTCGGTCCCTCCGGCGTCTCGATCGGACACATGCGCCCGTAGTGAGTCGGGTGGACGTCGCGCACCTCGATCGGAGCGCGCTCGCGGGTCAGGCCGCCCGCGCCGAGCGCCGAGAGACGGCGCTGGTGGGTGAGGCCGGCCAGTGAGTTGGTCTGGTCCATGAACTGCGAGAGCTGCGAGGAGCCGAAGAACTCCTTCATCGCCGCCACGACCGGGCGGATGTTGATGATCGTCTGCGGGGTGATCGCATCCGAGTCTTCGGTCGTCAGCCGCTCGCGTACAACGCGCTCCATCCGGTAGAGACCGATGCGGAAGGCCTCCTGGATCAGCTCGCCGACCGTGCGCAGGCGCCGGTTTCCGAAGTGCTCGTACTCGTCGAGGTGTTCGCTGACCGGCTCGCGGGGATAGGTGATCGCCTCCGCGGCGTAGTCTTTGATCGGGTTCTCCTCATCGACCTCCTCGGGGATGCCGAGCAGCTTCGGAAGGCTGACCAGCTCCTTGACCAAGGCGATGATGTCGTCGTGGGTGAGGACCCGGGTGTCGAGGTCGATGTCGAGGTCGAGCCGCGCGTTGAGCTTGTAACGGCCGACGCGGGTCAGGTCGTAGCGCTTCGAGTCGAAGAAGAGCTGCTCGAGCAGGTTGCGGGCGGCATCGACTGAAGGCGGCTCGCCCGGACGCTGCTTCTTGAACAGCTCGATCAGGGCGCCCTCCTCGGTCTGGGTCGCCTCGGTGTCGGCTTCGATCGTGTGACGCATGTAGATCGAGTTGTCGAACATGTCGAGCAGCTGTTTGTCGTGGACATAGCCCATCGCGCGCAGCAGCACCGTGACCGGCAGCTTGCGCTTGCGGTCGATGCGGACGAAGACTTTTCCTTTTTTGTCGATCTCGAGCTCGAGCCAGGAGCCGCGGGCCGGCATCAGGTTGGCGATGAAGACCTGCTTTTCAGCGTCCTTGGGCGCCATCACGTAGGCGCCCGGGGAACGGACGAGCTGGGTAACGACGACACGCTCGGTGCCGTTGATGATGAAGGTGCCGCGCTCGGTCATCCATGGGAAGTCGCCCATGAAGACGGCCTGCTCACGGATCTCACCGGTCTCTTTGTTTTGGAAGGCGACCGTGGCGGAGAGCGGTCGCGAGTAGGTCATGTCCTTCTCGCGGCACTCCTCGATCGTGTGTGGCGGATCCTCGAATTTGAACTCGCCAAAGACAATGGCGAGATTCCCCGTGTAGTCCTCAATCGGGGATATGTCGTCAATCGTCTCCCGGAGTCCACCCTTTTTCGGATCCGTCAACTCTTCGAAAGAGCGACGTTGAATATCGATCAGATGGGGGACTTCGAGGGGGTTCTGTAGTCGGGAAAAACTCCTGCGGGTTACGGGGGCAGCGTTCGAACGTGCCAAAGTCGGCGACTCCTCAGAAGGTCAGAGGGACGTTAGGGACAGCGCAGATATCGGGCAGGGGACACAACTGGGCGCGACCGCGAAAAATAACACACGGCCGCGCTCTGCCGCAGATCTGGCTCCCTGCCTGGGTTCCAATCGCGGTTGATGCGGGATTTACTTGAGCTCGACTGTGGCGCCGGCCTCCTCGAGTTCGGCCTTCAACTTGTCGGCCTCCTCGCGCTCGACACCCTCCTTGATCGCCTTCGGAGCCTCGTCGACCATCGCCTTCGCCTCTTTCAGGCCAAGCCCAGTCGCGGCGCGGACGACCTTGATCACGGGCACCTTCTGCCCGCCGACCTCAGTCAGCACGACGTCGACCGTCGAGGCCTCCTCCTCGCCACCGGCGCCATCGCCGGCGGGAGCGGCAGCGGCCGGAGCGGCAGCGGCTACAGCGGTCGCTGAGACGCCGAACTCCTCCTCGAGAGCTTTGATCCTCTCGGAGAGCTCCAGTACCGAGATGCTCTTCAGCTCCTCGATCCAGTCATCGGTTGAAATCTTGGTTGCCATCTACTCCTCTTCCTTGCTCGCGTCGTCAGTGTTAGAAGTGTTGTCCTCTTCAGATGAGGGATCAGCCGCCTCATCCGCGGGTCCTGTCGCCGCAGGGGACCCACCGCCCCCTGCGGTAGCTGAAGCTTCCTCGGGGGCGGTCCCCCCTACGTCGCCACCCGCGGCCGTGGCGTCGGACTCATCCGCCTCGTCCTGAGCAGCTTCCGTGGGCTCCTCGGCTTTGGGCTCCTCGGCATCTGCCTCAGCGGCAGCTGGGGCCTCTTCGGCGGGAGCCTCCTCGGCCGGTGGTGCCGGAGCCTCACCGCTTACCAGGCCCATCTCGGCGATCTGGCCGAGCTGTAGCGCGAGGCCCTGGATCATCGAGCCGAGGCCGCGGACCAGGCCGGTCAGGGGGCTGGCGACGACGCCGGCGAACTGGCCGTTGAGGACGTCGCGCGAAGGCAGCTTGGCGATCGCTTCGAAGCCGCTCTCATCGACGTTGATGCCGTCCATGAAGCCGCCCTTGAAGGTGAGCACTTTGTGCTCTTTGTTGAAAGTCGAGATCGCCTTCGCTGCCTGAGCGGTATCGCCGCGCACGAAGGTGAGCGCGGTCGGGCCCTGCAGCAGCGCGTTGAGGCGCTCGCCCGCGCCGGCTTTGTCGGCGGCGATTTTGGTCAGGCGGTTCTTGACAATGCGGAAGCTGGCGTCAGATTCGCGCAATTTCGCCCGCAATTCGGCTGCCTGGGGAACGCTGATGCCCCGGTAGTCAACCGCGAAGATCGCCTCGGCCGCCGCGATGTCGGCGGCGATCTCCTCAATTGCTGTTGCCTTTTCGTCTCTATTCATCGTTCGCCTGCACCGGGCTTACGGGGTCGGCCCCGCCGGTGGTCTCGGGTTCGCGACGGCGCAGTTTAGGCCGTTACCGGTTCCTCTGCTGCCTGGGGTGCCGCATCGGCGGCGTCGCGGGCGCCGACCTTGGAAGCGTCGACCCGGATCCCGGGGCCCATCGTCGTGCTCAGCGTGCAGGAGACGATGTAGCGGCCCTTTGCCGCCGAGGGCTTAGCGCGGACGATCTCCTCCATCACGACGCTGAAGTTGTCGAGCAGTTTGTCGGCGTCGAGGCTGGCCTTGCCGATCGCCATGTGGACGATCGCCTGGCGGTCGGTGCGGTATTCGACCTTGCCCGCCTTGGACTCGCTGACCGCTTTCTCGACGTCGTCGGTGACGGTGCCGACCTTCGGGTTGGGCATCTTGCCCTGTGGCCCGAGGACGCGACCGAGTTTGCCGACGGTGCCCATCATCTGCGGCGTCGCGATCGCAACGTCGAAGTCGGTCCAGCCCTCCTCCTCGACTTTCTTCGCCAGGTCGTCGCCGCCGACGAAGTCGGCGCCGGCCGCTTCGGCGTCGCGGGCCTGCTGGCCCTGGGCGAAGACCGCCACGGTGACGTCCTTGCCGAGGCCGTGGGGCAGCGCCAGGGTGCCGCGCAGCTGCTCCTCGGCGTGGCGGACGTTGACCCCGAGCAGCACGTGCAGCTCGACGGTCTCGTCGAATTTGGCGCTGGCGGTCTCCTTGAGCAGCGAGATTGCCTCGACCGGCGGGTAGGCACGGTCGCGGTCGACCTGCTCGAGCTGTTTGCGGTAACGCTTGCCGTGGGCCATGGCTATTTGACGTCCACGCCCATCGAGCGGGCGGTGCCGGCGATGATTTTCGAGGCGGCGTCGAGGTCGTTGGCGTTGAGGTCGGGCATCTTGCGCTCGGCGATCTGGCGGACCTGGTCCATCGAGATCGTCCCCACCTTGTTGACGTGGGGCTCGCCGGAGCCCTTCTTGATCCCGATCGCCTCCTTGATCAGCACCGCCGCCGGGGGCGTCTTGGTGATGAAGGTGAAGGAGCGATCCTCGTAGACCGTGATCTCGACCGGGATGATCGTCCCGCCTTCGGACTGGGTCTGGGCGTTGAACGCCTTGCAGAACTCCATGATGTTGACTCCGTGCTGGCCCAGTGCCGGACCGACCGGAGGGGCCGGGTTGGCCGAGCCGGCCGAGATCTGCAGCTTGATCTGTGTGAGGACTTTTTTCGCCATTGGGATCGGAGAGGGTAGCGGTCGCCCGGCTAAATCTTCTTCACCTGGTCGTAGCCGACCTCAACCGGCGTCTCGCGGCCGAAGATCGAGACCAGAACCTTGAGTTTGGCGGCGTCCTCGTTGATCTCGGCGATCTCGCCTGAGAAGTCGGAGAGCGGGCCGGAGACGACCTTGACCGACTCGCCGATCGAGAACTGGGCCTGAGTGCGCGGCCGCTCCGCCGTCTCGCGGTGCAGCAGCCGGTCGACCTCGGGTTTGGAGAGCGGCACCGGTTTGTTGCGCGAGCCGACGAAGCCGGTCACGCCGGGGGTGTTCTTGACCAAGCCCCAGGCGTCGTCGGTCATCTCCATGTTGACGAGGACGTAGCCCGGCATCGTGCGCTTCTCTTTCGGTTCTTTCTGGCCGTCTTTGCCCAGTTCCATCACCTGCTCGGTGGGAACGACGACCTGGCGCACGTTGCGGTTCTGACTCATCGTCTGAACCCGGTGCTCGAGGTTGTGCTTGACCTTATTCTCGTGTCCCGAGTAGGTGTTGATCACGTACCAGCGATACATCTAGGAAGCCTTTGTTCGGGATCCCGCTAGAGGATCTGCTTGATCAGGAAACTGAAGGCGGCGTCGAGCGCGCCCAGGTAAGTGGCGGCGACGGCGACGAAGATGATCGTCACGGCGGTGGCCTGGACCAGGGTGTCGCGGTCTGGCCACTGGACCTTCTTGAGCTCCGCCCAACAGGAGGCGAGGAAGCCGATCACGCCGCCGCGCTGGCGCTGCGCCTGGGCCTGTTTTTGCTTCTTGGCGAGCTGCTCGCTCTCGCGGCGCTTCTGCTCGGAGCGCTGGCGCTTCTCGCTCTCCTTCAGGGCCTTGGCCTCAGCGCGACGCTGGGATCGGGAAGAAGTCTTGGGCGCGTCGGGGGTTTCCAGCGCCGCTTCGGGAGCGCCAACAGCCATGCCGGCCTCGACCGCTTCGATCTCGGCGATCTCGCCGGAGATCGGCACCTGGGTGTCGTGCTGGGAGCGCGACTGGGCGCCGCGCTCTTCGCCGGCGCGCTTGAGTTCCTGTTCTTCTCGAGCCCGGCGCTCGGCCTTGCGCTGTGCGCGCGTCTTCGCCATCGGAGCTAGCGCGTCTCCTTATGGGCCGTGTGGTGTCCGCACCAGTGGCAAAACTTGCGCAGCTCGATGCGATCCGGCGAGTTGCGCCGGGACTTATTCGTCTGATAGTTGCGCCGCTTGCAGTCTTCGCAAGCCAACGTCACCGCAATGCGGACATCTCCGCGAGCCATTTACTCCCTCGATTGCTTACGCGCCGTTACAAGGAAAAACCCCGGGCCGAGGCACGAGGCTGGACCGAAGAATAGCGCTCGGCGAGCGGCGGCGACGGCCGCTACCCGCATCCGTCCGGATGCCTTGCAAAGCCGCCTCCCGGAGCGGAATGCGTTAGCTCAAGCTGCCGAAGCGAAGACGTCGAGACCAGACGGTCCCACGCACCGTCGTTGATTCAACGACCTTGCCGATCTGATTCTTGACCCGGACTTCTCCGCCGCCCTCTCGCCGGACCATTGCCCGGGCTTTCTTCACAGCACCGGCCTTGGTCTCGTCGAACGCCGTAGCCCGCCTGTTGCCGGCTCTAACGATCTCCCACCCACTAGCGCGCCTGCTCGGCTGGACATTGCGGTTTGCGGTTGGAACCGTCATCGCTGGCGAGAATACGCTCGTTCGCGGACGGGAATCTAGCTCAACTCCGAAAGCCGACCTGCCAGCCCTAGCGGGTGCGTCGCCGCGTCGAAGAAGGCGAGAGGCTCCGCGTCAAGGACGCTGCGTAGCGCAGCCTTTGCCGCACGGATCTCGTTGGCG
>Ga0127503_11126179_pt1 | contig 8366 bp, 4 predicted proteins | sample WCWITBFmetaT_FD_92749 | JGI IMG/M metagenome (GOLD analysis project Ga0127503, IMG submission 92749) | Soil microbial communities from Willow Creek, Wisconsin, USA - WC-WI-TBF metaT (Metagenome Metatranscriptome) | ecosystem: Environmental > Terrestrial > Soil > Temperate forest | place: USA... | reverse complement strand
TGCTTATGTGCCACTCGACCCCAGTTACCCACCCGATCGTCTCAACTTCATGGTACATGATGCGCAGGCGCCCGTGCTGGTGACCCAAAACCACCTGACTTCACGGCTACCCACGGAGGACACACAACTCATCTGCCTGGATAGTGACGCCGCCATACTGGAACTACAGCCCGGCACCAATCCCACTGTTTCTGTATCTGTCAAGGACCTGGCGTACGTCATTTATACATCCGGCTCCACCGGTCGACCCAAGGGTGCCCAGATCACCCACGAGGGCCTGCTCAACCTGGTATTCTGGCACCAGCGTGCCTTCGGGGTGACCTCTTCCGACCGGGCTACACAATTGACCAGCCCTGCTTTCGACGCTACTGGTTGGGAACTCTGGCCCTATCTCACTTGCGGGGCGAGAGTATACCTACTAGATGAGGAGCAGCGTGTCGATCCTATTTTGTGCCGTGACTTTCTGCTTGACCACCAGATCACCATTACCTTCCTGCCAACTGCATTGGCAGAAAGTGTGTTGATAGTGGAATGGCCATCGCAGACTGCGCTGCGCTTCATGCTGACAGGGGCCGATACCCTCCATCACTATCCCTCTCCACAGTTACCATTCGCACTGATCAACAATTATGGCCCCACAGAAGCTACCGTTGTCACTACCTCCGGGCATGTACCAGCGATCATGCAAGCTGAACGGCCGCCCTCAATTGGCCTGCCCATCGACAACATGCAGATCTACATCCTGGACGAGCACCTGCGCCAGGTACCGATCGGTACTCCCGGCGAACTCTATATCGGCGGGGCTGGTCTCGCCAAAGGTTATCTCAACCGCCCTGAGCTTAACGCCGAAAAGTTCATCCCTCATCCCTGGAGCTCTCAACCTGGTGCGCGCTTGTACAGGACAGGGGATCTGGCTCGTTTCCTGCCTGACGGACAAGTTGACTTTCTGGGACGCGTCGACCATCAAATCAAGATCCGAGGCTATCGGATTGAGCCTGACGAGATTATATCTGTACTCAATGGGCATTCTGTAGTGCAGGCGAGCATGGTGTTGGCCCGTGAAGATACCCCCGGTGACAAACACCTGGTGGCTTATGTTGTCCTGAACCAGGGAATGAGTACTTCCACCAATGCCCTGCAAGAATGGTTGGCCGAGCGCCTGCCCGACTACATGATCCCAGCTGTGTTCGTCCATCTGGATGCGCTTCCGGTAACGCCAAATGGCAAAGTGAATAGGTCTGCCCTACCGGTTCCAGATGCGAGCAATATTCTGCAACGAGAAGACATAACGGCAATACCGAGGACACCGATTGAAGAGCGACTGGTCAAGATTGTGGCCCCTCTCTTAGAATTAGAACAAGTTGGGATAGATGACAATTTCTTCTTGCTGGGCGGCAATTCCTTCCTGGCGACCCGGGTCATTATACAAGTGTCCCAGATTTTTGGAGTTGATCTTTCCTTGCGTACACTGTTCGAGACGTCCACTGTCCGGCAGTTAGCTGCTGAGATTGAGCGACAGCTTATCGCCAAAGTAGAGATAATGAGCGAGGAAGAGGCACTGCGTTTGCTTCAATAAAGCTATGTCCCTCACATGATCCTATTGGGGGCCAGACACGAGGAGGAACAACCATGACGATTCAAACTGGAGCATCGGCTACGACAGGCAAACAAGACCAGCTCTTGAGTCTGGTCCGTTTGCTCGACCCAGAGGTGCTTGCCAACCCCTATCCGTTATACCATCGCTTCCGCAATGAGGAACCGGTTCACTGGGACCCTTTTCTCCACACCTGGGTCGTGACACGCTACGCCGATGTCGTGACCGTGCTGCAGCACTTCTCGGCTCAGCGCACTCCCACGCCTCAACAACTGGCAGCGTGGGGCTTGTCCAGCATGATCCCCATTGCAGAGGTATTGGTGCGCCAGATGCTGTTTCACGATGGGCCTACCCACTGGCGCATCCGCGACCTGGCCTCGAAAGCCTTCACCCCTCACCGAGTGGAGCGGTTGCGTTCGCATATCCAGGAGATCGCCGACCGCCTGCTGGATGCGGTGCAGGACCAGGGGCACATGGATGTCATTGCTGACCTGGCCGATCCTTTACCAGCTATTGTAACGGCTGAGATGCTCGGCTTACCTCCCACCAACTGGCGGCAATTGACGCAATGGTCTACCGATTTCGCTGAGGCTTTGGGCAACTTCCAGCACAACCCGGACAACACCCCGACAGTATTACGCAGCCTGGGTGAGGCATGTGAATACTATCGTGCCGCGGTTCAGGAGCACCGGCAGCATCCTGGCGATGACCTCATTTGTGCACTGTTAAATGCCGAACATGAGGGAGACAGCCTGAGCGAGGAAGAAGTGGTGGCCAACAGCATCATGCTGATGACCGGTGGACAGGAGACCACCACCAACCTGATCGGGAATGGCATCCTCACGCTCCAGCGTCATTCAGATCAGTTGGAGAAGCTCCGAGCGAACCCATCCTTGATCCCCTCTGCGATTGAAGAACTGCTGCGCTATGAAAGCCCCATCCAGTACACATCACGCCTGTCACCGGACGACGTACAGATGGGAGGGAAAACGATCCGCAAAGGCCAGGCGGTGATCGCGGTGATGGGTGCCGCCAACCGCGATCCAGAGCGGTTCCCTGACCCGGATCGACCGGACATCTGTCGCCAGGACAATCGCCACCTGGCCTTCGCCTGGGGGCCGCATTTCTGCTTCGGTGCCCCGCTCGCACGACTGGAGGGGCAGATCGCTTTTGAAACCCTGCTCCGCCGGATGCCCGATCTGCGCCTGGAGCCAGGGCCTGTGACCTGGCGAGAAAATCTGGCCTTCCGGGGTTTGACGAGCCTGTCGGTCACGTTTTAGCATTCCATCTCCGATAGCAACTAACTGTGGGGGCCAGGAACAGCTTCGGGAACAATAGTCGATAGTGATTGCTCCGCTGCTATGAAAGGAAATGATCTGATGTCAGATACACCGCAGCTCTCAGAAGCTAAACGTGCCTTGCTCGAAAAGTACCTGCATGGGGACCTTCCGCAGAAGGCAGCGGCTGCGCATGTCATCACCCACCATGCCGAAAAAGAAGTAGCAGATCAACGCGAACGTGGGGTACCAATTCAGACCGGTGGATCCAGGCGACCTTTTTTCTTCTTGCATGGGCATTGGCAAGGTACCGCTTTCTTTTGCTTCACCCTGGCACGAGCACTGGGATCAGACCAACCCTTTTATGCGCTCGAGCCGTATCAGTTTGATGGCCTATCGGTCCCCCCCACCGTAGAGGATATGGCGGCTGCTCACATCAAGTCAATGCGTGCTGTTCAGCCAGAGGGGCCATACCTCCTGGGGGGCTGGTGCAATGGAGGTCTTGTGGCCTATGAAATGGCCAGGCAACTTCACGCTGCAGGGCAGACGGTCGACCTGCTGGTATTAATGGATGCCATGTATCTTGGCTATTGTACGCGACGCAGGTTACTTCGCTGGCTAATTAGCCGACTTGGTAAACTGATGAGGCGTGGTCCAGACGAGCAGTTAGATTGGTTTCTCCGTTTGCTATATGTGTGTAGACATCTGCAACATGCGGAACTTCTGCCATATGAGTATAGACGTCTGCGAAATGCCCTCAATGGGAACTCAGAAGAGTCCGTGCGCATGATAGCAGACAAACTGATCAGCTTAGTACGACGGAAAGTGATGGCAAGCATAAGGAAGGTGGCCCGCAGATTTGAGCCCGGTCGCCGATGCGACCAAGGGCTTGCAGCAGTTCCGCACCTCGATTCGCTTGTCCCAACAGCTAAAGCACTCCGTCAAGACTATCTGGGCATATTTGAATGGCTGGATATGGGCTACAAGCCCTCTACTCTTTATCCTGGCAAGATAACGTTCTTTTGGCCACGTGATGGGTCCTGGCATGTCATCTCTGGGGGATGGCGTAAAGTGATTAAGGTTAAAGGAGCTCAAGAGGTAGATGTTTATATCATTCCTGGCGGTCAAGGGACCTGGAAAACCAAGTATCTCTACTCATTGGCTGAACATTTGAGAACGTGTCTCAGCAAGGAGCAAAAGGAAGTTACATGATGCCGAATACACCAGAGCTCTCGGATGCCAAGCGTGCCCTGCTTGAAAAGTATCTGCGGGGAGATCTCGCACAGAAGGCAAGGGCCGCGAGTACCATCACCCGGCGTGCTATGGGAAATCCCACGCCCCTCTCCTTTGGGCAGCAGCAAATATGGTTTCTCGAGCAACTAACACCTGATAGCCTTGTGCATAACGAGTGTGTGACGATTCACTTGCCCGGTCCTCTCGACGAAGCCGTGCTTGAGCAGAGCTTTAATGAGATCATACTGCGCCACGAAGCCTGGCGTACCAGCTTTCCGATTTTGGATGGACAGCCTATCCAGATGATCCACCCTCCCTCAGTACTCACGTTGCCGAAAGTGGACCTGCGGTATCTTCCTGAAGCTAAGCGAGAGGCTGAAGCGCTGCGACTAGCAACTGAGGATGCCCGAATCCTCTTTGATCTTGCCCAAGGTCCCCTTCTGAGAGCCACATTGATACGATCAGGCGATGCGGAGCATCGGTTGTTCTTGACCCTGCACCAGAGCATCTTTGATGGTATCTCCCTCTATCAGGTGTTCCTTCCAGAACTGCGAGCTCTCTATGAGGCCTTCTCGAGCGGAAAGCCCTCCCCTTTGCCGGATCTGCCCATACAGTACGCAGATTTTGCAGCCTGGCAGCAGCAGTGGCTGCGAGGGAGCGTACTTGACGACCAACTGGCTTACTGGAAAGAACACCTCGCGGGCGCTCCTGCGGCCCTGGAGTTACCAACCAATCGTCCGCGTTCACCAGTCCAGACCCACCGTGGCTCGATGCGCCCGTTTGCGCTCGACAAGCGCCTGACTGACGCCCTCAAGGCTCTGAGCCGGCAAGAGGGGGTTACCCTCTTTATGGTCCTACTGGCAGCGCTCAACACGTTGCTTTATCGCTACACTGGCCAAGATGATCTCCTGATCGGCACGTCCACAGCAGGTCGCAAGCACTTAGAAGTCCAAAAGCTGATGGGCTATTTCCTTAACACAGTCGTGCTGCGCACTAGCCTGTCCGGAAATCCTAGCTTTCACGACCTGTTGCTGCGGGTACGCGAAGTAACCAATTCAGCCTTTGCTCATGAGGATGTGCCGTTCCAGTATCTAGTCAAGATACTCCATCCAGAGCGGAATTTGGGCCAGAATCCGCTCTTTCAGGTAATGCTAACCCTCGAACCTCCGCTGCCCGTTCTCCCATCGGGGTGGACCCTCACCCAAATGGATATCGAGACGAATACTGCCAAGTTCGACCTATACCTTGAACTCGACGACCGACCAGAGGGCCTCATCGGTCGCTTCGAGTACAGTACCGATTTGTTCGACGCCACGACCATTGATCGGATGGTTGGGCACTGGCAAACATTGCTGGAAGGCATCGTGGCCGATCCCGAACGGCATCTCTCAGAGTTACCGCTCCTGACAGAGGCGGAGCGCCACCAGCTCTTGGTGGAATGGAATGCTACCCAGACAGGGTATCCCATGGGCAAGTCTATTCATCAACTCTTTGAGGCTCAGGTGGAGTGTACACCCGATACGCTTGCGGTGTTTTTCAAGGACAGGCAATTGACATACAGGGAACTGAACCAACGAGCGAATCAACTAGCGCACCACCTGCAGCAACTCGGCGTGGGACCGGAAGTGCTGGTCGGCCTCTGTATAGAGCGCTCGCTGGAAATGGTGGTGGGTATCCTGGGCATCCTCAAGGCGGGAGGAGCCTATGTGCCGCTCGATCCGACTTATCCGCAAGACCGCTTGGCCTTCATGCTGCAAGATGCTCGGGTGTCCGTGCTGCTGACTCAGCAGCGACTGGCAGAAGGATTGCCTAGACATACAGCTCACACGATTTGCCTGGATCTTGACTGGGAGCGAATTGCTCAGGAGTGCGATCAGAATTTGATCAGTAGCGCAACCCCTGAAAATCTCGCCTATGTCATCTACACCTCTGGCTCCACAGGGCGGCCAAAAGGCGTAGCGATTGAGCATCGTAGCACAGTTGCCTTAACGAATTGGGCAATGAGCATATTCACTCCAGAGGATCTCGCTGGTGTATTGGCATCAACCTCCATCTGCTTTGATCTCTCAGCCTTTGAGATCTTTGTTCCATTATGCAGTGGTGGTACTGTTATCCTGGCTGAGAACGTGCTGTGCTTGCCTCACTTAGCCACCAGCAAACAGGTGACCCTGATAAATACAGTGCCCTCAGCGATGGCCGAGTTACTACGCAGTGGTAGCCTCCCTGCTTCAGTGAGCACAGTAAACCTGGCAGGTGAATCCCTCCTCAACACACTCGTCCAGCAGATCTATCAGCACGATACAGTTCAGCGGGTCTTCAACCTCTATGGACCCACCGAAGACACAACATACTCTGCGTATACTCTGGTAGAGAAAGGAGAACGAGAGCCCTCTATCGGTCGCCCTATTGCCAACTCGCAAGTGTACATCCTGGACTCCCATTTGCAGCCTGTTCCTATTGGAGTAATGGGCGAGCTTTACCTTGGCGGAGAGGGCTTGGCGCGTGGCTACCTCAATCGTCCGGAACTGACTGCAGAACGGTTTATCCCCAATCCCTTTAGCCAGCAGCCGAGGGCCCGCCTCTACAAAACGGGTGACCTGGCTCGCTACCTATCTAATGGCAACATTGAGTTCCTCGGACGTATCGACCACCAAGTGAAGATACGTGGGTTCCGTATCGAGTTGGAAGAGATCGAGACGATACTCAGACAACACCCAGGAGTGCGTGAGACGGTAGTGGAGGCACGTGAGGATACCCACGGAGACAAGTGCCTAGTGGCGTATGTCATCCAGGCTCAGGGACAGCGCCCCACTAATGAAAGCCTGCGTAGCTTTCTGAAAGAGAAGTTGCCAGAGCACATAATACCTTCGTCCTTCGTGCTACTTGATACCTTGCCACTAACCTCCAATGGCAAGATAGATAGGTGTGCCCTGCAAGCCCCCGATCCAATCAGGAGCACAGCAAAAGAATCCTTTGTGGCTCCTACCCTGCCGCTGCATCACCAGCTTATCCAGATCTGGGAAGACCTATTGGGCGTACGGCCTATAGGGATCCGAGATAACTTTTTTGATCTGGGAGGGCATTCCTTACTTGTCGCTCGTATGGTCAATAGAATTGAGCAGGTCTGTGGCAAGAAGATTCCTCTGGCCACCCTCTTTACTAGGGCAACTATAGAACGTCTCACCAGTGCTCTCCAGGGGCAAGAAGACGCGGGTTTACCGGTATTCCCTGACAGCGCGGTTCAGACCGGTGGATCCATGAGAGGCTGAATCATGAAAGGGCTCTTTCGTAGGGCACGTCAGCATTTTGATTAAATACCAAAACCTAACCATCCTTTTGATCCCTGGCTGGTAGAGAAAGTACTCAACAATGGTTGGGCTTTCCTGACAGCGCAAGATCGAACAGTTAAAGCAGCAAATCGAGGTGTACAAATCCGAGTTCACGCTCTCTTTCGTCGGCTTCGTCTATTCCTGCGATCAGGAGAACTGCCTTCTTAAATCTCTCGGTAAGACTTGCAAATGCAACTGAAAACCAAAGACAAGAAAAACCCTGATCTACTAAGAAAGACTGCTTTTCACAATGGCCGCTTTGGTACCTTGGTACCGTACTACCCCTCATTAGCGAAGAGAAACGTTATCTATCCAAACATACCCTGTTGCATTTGCCATATTAAGCACAAACATACTTTTAGTATCTGTTTGTGGCGCGGTAAACGAAAGCATGTATTGTTGCCAGGATGTGGTAAGAGAGATAGATTGGCTAAAGTAGGATGTCCACGGAGATGCTCCATGCAAAGCAGCAGGGCGTATTGTTCGTGGTGTAGATGCTTTTGCCCAAAAAATAATAGTATATGATTCTCCTTGTGTTAATGTTATATTGCCCTGGTACAACTGTACAGTACTATCTGTAGAACTAGATTTCGTTATATTTACTTTCGCACTATAAACACCATCTACTTTTGCATGACTCGCTTGATTTATGGTTGCTATGCCATTAGATTGAAAACTCCATGGAGCAAGCCAATCGCTGCCAGTATTTTCAAAAGACCCATTTTGAATAAGATTAAGAAAAGGAGTTGATGTCGGCATGTTCGTTGTAGTTAGAGTTGGTGTAGAAGCTGCAGGTGCAATGGTGATACTGTCAAGTTTCACGTTGGCTTCTCGTCCTCTGATGATAAGGGTATGCGTTCCTTGAGAAAGTGTAAAAACTTTGGGAGCAAATTGATCGGCATCAAACGTCCCATTGCCTCTCCAAGAAACACT
>Ga0127503_10255857_pt1 | contig 8603 bp, 3 predicted proteins | sample WCWITBFmetaT_FD_92749 | JGI IMG/M metagenome (GOLD analysis project Ga0127503, IMG submission 92749) | Soil microbial communities from Willow Creek, Wisconsin, USA - WC-WI-TBF metaT (Metagenome Metatranscriptome) | ecosystem: Environmental > Terrestrial > Soil > Temperate forest | place: USA... | reverse complement strand
CTTCCCACGTGCACGCACACAAACTCTCACACACTATCCTCGTCATCGCCCTTCCGGGCCGCCTTGACGATGCTATAAATGATACCGCTCACTAGCGCTACCCCAGCAACAGAAATCGCAGTCACCACACTTGCTATAACAGCTTTTTCCTTAACGGTTTTTTGAACCGCAGGAATTGGCTTAACAGCAACTGGTGCATCAAACGCTTTGTTCAAGCTATAGAGTTCACCTTGCAAACGGAGAAGATCTTTCTCCGTAGCATTCATGTGAGCAACTACTGCTTCCAACTGATTACGCTTTGCACGCAATTCTTCATCTTTCTCCTTTAACTGATTCTCCAATTGGAGAACTTTACTATCTTCAAACGACATGTTTGGGGTGTACCGTGTTTTTAAGCCTCACGGAGCGGGCCGGATGAATTTTTCTCGTCTTCCCAAGACGTGGATGAGTTTTCGGTCCTCCCAGGACCCCTGCTCAGGCTTAAGGATATGTGTACTGCCAAAACGGCCCCATAGTATTAGCTGAAGCGTCAACAAACCGAACCTGCGGCACTTGACGAAAGCCAATAACACGAATATCAGGACCAAATGAATGGTACACAACTATCTCAGGCACAATTGTTGAAGCCTTGGTCGCAATCGTAATCAGATTGTATCTATCCTTACCCTGAATCTTTGTCGTATTATAACTCCGTCGACCCAAAAGGTATTTCTGCGAATTATAATACGGAACTGTTACTTCATAGCCGGATCCTGGGCCCATTGCGCTCATGGGATTAAGAGTTGAAACCATTCCAGTCACAGGAACTGGAGTAGTTAATAAACTTGGTACATACACAGGAGCCACGCCAATGAACACTTCAGATCTACTCATAAATTTAAACCGCTCCGAACAAGCGAGTCCGGTGAACAACACTCGATACCAACCTTGATAAGTAAAGAATGGAGTGAAAACTAACCCAGCACTCAAGTCATAATTGTTACAGATACCAAGCACAGGGACTTGGTAACTACCAGCTGGAGGTAACGTTGGCGACGCCCAAATAAGGCGCGAGGGTTTCTGCAATAGAGCACGAACCGACGACACATTCTCACCCCACAAAATCTCCTTACCTGGATAAGCAGCAGAAGACTCAACAAGTGAAAATTTTGTCTGATCCGCCGACTCTTCATCGCCCAACGCCCCTCCTTCGTAACTTATTCCCAAAGGCAAAGGCGAAAACTTATAACCTTCACCAAAAGGATACGCAGTGACTGTTGACGGGAATGCAAAATCCATATTGGCACCCGAACGCGCCAAAACAATTATGCTAACAGCAGCCGTGGCCGATTGGCTAATAAGTGGATTAACCACCCGAAAGTTCAAAAAGCCATTACAAAAAGTGGGTTGCGTTATCACTACATCATCTGTGCAAAACGCTTTCTGAAGGTAAGGACGGTCACGCGCGTATCCAACAACGAATTCCTGTTCAACATTAGTTGAAACATCAAGGATCATATTCAATGTTGTGTTGGTCACAGAAACGGTTGAGCTCGCACCATACGGGGCCCAATAAATCTGCAAAGAACCGCGATGAAACTTGCTAACTGGAATAATCACCAAGTACTCCATATCACCGCGCCAAAAATTAAAGGGCATACCTACATAACCGGCAACTGGAAAATGGATAAAACCACCTGATCCTCTGCCAAAAAATGGGGTCACAGGTATGCTCAACAAATTAGCACCAGCAGCATCGGCAGGACTCCAAGCATGTTGGGAAACTATAGTCCAACGCGAAAACAACGACGCATTCGCCATCACATCTAGATTATTCCCGCCAGCCAAAGTGGGATCAATCGATATTGAATTGTTAATACTTAAGGCTGCCATCTCAGATGAATCCATTCCATCAACATGAGCAACATTGGTAACGCTACGAGATACAACTGGCAAAGGATGTCGCTCGTCGCTCTCTCTAGTGAAACCAAACCAACCTGCAACCTCCTCAACGGCCTTTGCGGCTACACCAGCTGCTGCAGCAAATGGAGCTATCGCAGGAATTACCGACAACGCTCCAGCGACCATAGAAACGTTGCGCGCCATGTTTGACACTTTATGCTCACCTGGCTTACCAAGAAACGATAAGGAGCTAGACTCGACTAGTGCACCTTTCCGCTTTCCTTCATATTGGGGAACACAAAGTTCATACCCAGGGAGTAGCCTTGCGTACACCTTAAACGACCCAGTCGTCAAACCGCCATCAAGGCCCGAGCCAATCGGCGACAAACACGTTAAATAAAGATTCCACATGCCATCAGGGCCTGTCGACATTTGCGCATAATCATATGGCCAAATCCAAGGAAGTTGTAAGACAACATTCTCAGAATTGGCGCAGTCAACGCGCGTATAATGATCAACTTGTAGGCAATTCTCAACAATCAAGTTTGGAGCTGAATCAACATCTTCAACGGGACGAGTCCCGTCAGCTAACGCACTCCAAACATAACTACCATAACAAGATCCAGGCATCGCAGAAACAATAACAACTTCTAAGACACCGCGAATAAGACTAAAATTCTTTGTTTTATTCACCACGGCTAAATCACCAAGAAAAGCCATCCAAGGGTCCAAAGTCCAAACGCTACTTAATGCCAAATCTGTTTCATCAATCGTAACATGGGCTATTTCCGTCAAACGCGACAAAAAATCCCCCAAAGGATTTTGTGGAATTTTTTGGAAATACTGCGGTGTATTCCTATCATAAGACGTCACTTGCGCCGAACTAGACTGGACGTCACCCACAGAATGGGTAACGCCAGTCTCTAATTTTGTAACTTCAGTGTTACCAGCGGGATCATTGCCCACTTTAACCATCGTAATGTCTGACATTATTGTTGGGTTGAACATTCGGGCGTCCGATTCCCCTGAAACATTTCTTCTTCAGTTGTTGAACGAGGCACCCAAGCCTTAAACGTTCCAGCCAACAACTGCACATGCCAGTGCTCATACTCGAAAATACGCAAGTACATGTTCGGAGCAAGATCGTGTTTAGCGACTAAGCTTTTGAACAAGTCAAGTAACTCTTCGTATAAGTCTCGACCGTGATAGACAGTCTCTCTCAACACCTCTGACATGGCCACGCAAGCATGGTCACGCAGAGTGAGGATAGACTCTCTTTTAATGACCAGTGTCCGCACCAACGAACGCGGGTCAAGTGGCGTCAAGTACCTCATGTACTCAGCACTCCAGACAAAACGACGTTTCAAAAACTGAACTTCAGATATGGACTTAAATCGGATCTTACCCGACTTGTCCGCGTCCGTCATCACAATTCCAAACTCGTCTTTCCAAATACTGAGATAATTATCAGGAACGACTAGGCCAGGCCTAACCGCCCGAATCGAATCATCTCCGTATGTCGCCAGCGCCACATCATCCCTGAAGTGTAGCTGACCAGCAAACTTCGGTACGGGATCAACAAAGAAATTCTCAACATAGTTTAGCAACATTTCATCAGAAACTAAACACTCAGTAGTTCTGTAATGCACATAGCGTTCGCCTAAACTTACTAGAACTCCATTGCACTCTACCGTGGCATCATGACCGGATGGGTTCCAAAACATGGAAAACACATCACCCTTGATAACATAACGACAGTGTTTGATTCCGTTTAGTAATCGTAGAATTTCAAAGGCATCTAACCCTAACAACCACGCTAGGGCATAAAACACAAGCCCAACAAAATCCCACTCCTCACCATTGTACGACTTGTCCAACTTCTCAGCATCTTTATCTTCCAAGCGCGTGAGTTTTGGATCCATCGCCGCCAAAAAAGCAACAAGTTCACCAGCTTCGCGCGAGGTCATATCAACGCCAACCCAACTCTCAAAAAACGTGCGATGTGCACGCATGAAAGATTTCACGGGCGACAATTTTTGCTTCAACAACATATTGTAAGAAGCACTCAGACAAGTAAATACCCGAGGTTTCTTCAATGGTTTCAATGGCTCGTCCTTTAGAGTACAAATTCCCACAGCCGCAGGAACATGATTCTTCAGAATCTCAGTCAATTCATCAAACATCCCCGTCACCTCAGGGGACATAAAGACATCATCAGCAGTCACTGAAAAATGATTTCTCTTCGATTGATTGTATGGGGGCCCAACAGACGTCTTTAAGTTCATAGCATGAACATAAGACCCAGGAACCCCTTTGACAACTTCAACCTCAGACAATGACCGCCAACCTTGACGATCCAACAATTCAGCACCAGCCAAGTAATCAGCCAACGCCAACCACATGGCCCTCTGATTCGGCACTCCTCGATTCTGATGTTTGAACACCAGAGTAAAAGGAGACTGCCAAATGTTCTCGACCATTTGTCCTCGAAAGTCTGGCATTCCCCAATAGGGAGTAACACCACAAAAACGCTCTTCTAAGAACGCAACATCGTCTCTTATAATCGACCATTGCATCTTGGTTTTCATAGTGCTTCCCTTCATGGGGGGCCACACCTCTCCAAACCCATAGACCTGGGCTCCTTGAGTCATAGCAACCCACACTTCGGACTTAACCGGATATGGGGAAAATTCAACTGTCTCCGGTTCTCTTGACAGCTGGGCCGTGCAGGTTACAACACCTTGATACACAGCACCCAAACCGGCAATCACCTTCTTCGTCTCATCTTGCGTAATAATGGCACCAATCGTGGCACCACCAACTAAATCTGACAATCGCTGGTAATGCATACCAACTATTTTCCACGATGTTCCGTGTCGTCCAACATAAACCGCACCACAATCACCATATGTGGTGGGCACACCATTTATACGCCAGACAACTCCTTCGACCATGTGGATTCGACCGTTAGACTTAGAAGAACCAACAAGTTTAATATTACGAACTTCAACCTCATCAAACGACTGGAGATCTTTGGAATCGTGGGTCCACATTTTACCGAGGATGCCAACAGTTCCTTTCAATTCACCAACACGCATAATGATGATTTCGCAATTGCTGGGCAAGACCGCGGAATTAAGCTGCGTCAGCTGTGCTTCACACATCCGACCACCAATGGTAAATTTAACCATTTTACCATACTCAATTCCGGACGCCGATTTAACATAATGTACTGGAAACATAACGACATTCTGTGACACTATCATGCCCCAGCCATCTGTTACTGATCCTTCCACAGCCACTAAGCTATGCGCAATCGTTGCATCAAGTTCTTCCTTCGTGAAGGTTGCACCAACACTAGGAGGAGGCAAGCCAGGAATAAATTCCTGTGCAGCACGCCACCAACTATTCGGATGCAACCCGTCAGCTGCATTACCCGATCGGCCCTGGTAGTACGTAAACATACAAGCCACAGCGACGGCCACAAGAGCAGCCTTCGCCATCAATTTACCAAGTTTCTCCATAGAAATAGAATTTAGATTCTCAATCAAATAGTCAATTCTTGCAGCAGTTTCGCTATACCTAGCAATAACTCTGCGGCGACAATCCCCTATAGCTCTAGAGGAAACACCGCCCTGATACATAACCTGAGCAAGTTTGTCTTCAAAGTGGCCACATTTCTGCTTTCCTACAAGCATACCACAAGTAGGGCAAAAACCTTTAGTGTCCCCAGCTCGGGATGACAAAAGGGCAAGCTGCCTTTCAACATGGGCATCGTACTTCTTATGAATCAACGCCATCAATTCATCAAACGACAAAGTGCCCACATCCTTGAAAGGTATAACGTGTGCGTTATTACCAACCGCAATGGTTGGATCAAACTCTGACACGACAAAGTCGTACATATCATACGTCTCACTCGCTAGCGCTTTCTCAACATCAAGCACACCTTTGCCTTTAGAAAATTCCTCTTTCGCCAACACATTAATACGCAGCCCAACACGTCGCCAAAACGCATTAGGTTGCAATGTGTGCGATTTCAAATTTCCGTTGGGAAAATTCGTGCAATACGTCACCAACCGGGGGCTCGCACGGAGCTTACCCTTCATGTCAACAGCTGCAGCCTCAACAGGCATTGGACAATTGTTGACTAAGGCAATAACATTTTGCACAAAATTGCGCGAACCAGCCTGGTCCTTTGCAACACTTTGATCAACATCATCCATGTGAACAGCCCATTGAATATGGCTCAATCCATCCTGGAAATTCACACCTTCTTGCCAGATGTAACGCCCACTCGGCGAAACATCATAATTGTTCTTACGACCAATAGCTTGTGTGATCATAGCTGACAAATTCGACTTACCAGTACCAGGAGGTCCCCAGAACATCAACATAAATGGTTGAATACGCTCATTCGAAGCATTAACCGCCGAATGCAAGGTATCGATAAACACACGAAGACGATGCAAAACGCCAGTCAACTCGCGGACAATGTCAGGACTAATCCTAAATTGTGCCACCATTTTCTTGCCTTGTTCATAGTAAGCCTCACACAGCTCCATAAAGTCACCCAGTGACTTCGGGGCAGTATACCAACTGGGAATAACACTATTCTCAGCTAATTTATGCAAAGCTTCCAGCGAGCCAGAATCGGCGCCAGTGGCAGTCAACGTGGCATAATGTGTAATAAAAGCCTCAACGCTTTTAACCCATCGACGCGGATCCCAATCTTCTCCCCACAAAGGGCTCAAAGACCGGGTCTCAACACACCGACGCACACGCAAAACAACCTCATTGATTGTTGACAACATAACAGCCGCCAAACTCTTAGCAGCATCCTTCATCATTTCCACTCTTGCTAACATAACAATATTCATTACTGAGGGGACAAACCCCGCAACAGTTTCACTAATTTCCGAAAAAACATGCGAAATGATACCAGTTACAGTTACAGTAAAGAATTCCTTCATAGCAGGCCAACGAATGGCCTCTTTGAATTCAGTACTAAAAAATGAATTTTGATAAGTGGCATGTGGAAGGCGAATTTTACGAAACGCCGAGTTTAAAAAACCCCACAAGAAGTCATTGCCAGAAACAAACTGCAACACAGCCGAAATCGCTGACAACCAGCTTCTCGCAGAAGCCAGAGCGGTCAACAGCGATCCAACTTGCACCACACGACGCGTGGTATCTGAACCACCACTCGTGTAATTCAGGGCAGTTAAAATCTCATCTAATCCAGGAAACACAACTTCATGAGTTAACACCAAACGATTACCAGGCTCCCCAAGGGGAGTCTTAACATTTATGTCAACACTAGGTGTATTTCCTTCATACAATCTAGGAAATTTCGAATGTAGCTCTCTTTGGAGAGTACTTGTACCAATTTGATCCAGCTCACCAGAGAAGAACCGCATACAAGCTCTAAACAAAGGTTTATGCTTTCGAAACATTCCTTCAATTTCACTCAGCTCAACAAGGGACGCAATTTTAATCCCAGAAACTTCCAAGAATGGGCTCTCTCCCATTTTTGAAACATCTTTTCTGGACAAAACAATAAATCCCACTCCGTTTGAAACAGTCGGCTCGTCTTTATAACGTGCCAAATACACAGAACACTTTGGTAACAAATCCGCTAAAGCCTTCTTAGACCCAGCAAAAGTTCCCTTATATAGGGAACGAGAAAAGTCATCCGCAGAGATGAACTCATTCTTCGCAACAATGTGTTTTTGCAATCTAGCGGCAACGGATGTAATCCACATCTTAAAACGTGCCACGGTAAAAGTTTGAACAGTAGGCCGCGAACAAAAAGTCTCAACTCTTGCTTTTGGAACTCTCCAGTAAACTGGAGCAGCAACTCCCAAACCTTGAGGATTATGCTTCAACAAAGCAGCCTTTGATCGATTCTTTACATCCTTGGCTTCAACAACTTCCGGTCGAATGGGTTTTCCATTCGAGTCATACTTTATTTCTAAAGCTTGTTTTGTTGAAGGAAGCGTAACATCCGCAGATCTTCTTTCATTTTTGACTTGCTTCCAATGCGCTGAGACATCTTTTTTACCAGCTCGTAAGGTTTGGAAAACCTTTTGAATCCAGTGTTCTGGATATTTCTTTTCTTGCAATACAATTCTCAAATCGCTCAAATCCAGAGTATCAGAGAAACTAATCTCCTTCAATAACTTTGACATTGATGAAGTAGGGCAATAAATTGAAACAACTTTTCTTAAAATCACCCTATCTAACACAACTGGAGGTTTCTTGGCAGCAGCCATGCTGTCAATTTCTTGTATATCCAATGCAGCTAACCTTGCTGTATCAGCATACGTCATTTTGAACCCTGATTCGCCAAAATCATGTTCCATTTGTCGGGCGTTATTTGAACGCACCTCATCAGACACCAATTGGTTCTGGGAAACCGCAATTGCGGTTTTTCTACTATCTTCGGGTTGTGACATTGCACGAGGCCTCTCTTTTACCAGGAAAAGAGACTAAACTTTTTGCTTTCTTTAGGGAAAAAGCATAAACCACAAATTTTGTATAAAACAAAACACCTGAAATCCGGCTAATGAAAGCCTTCACAACAAATTGAGTTTACTAAACTCTATTTTAAATTTTCTTATTGGAATGAATAAGGCAATGGTTGACCATCTTTTCTCATTCATCTATTATAATCCTCATTATGAGGAGCCGTAAGTGGACGGCGACAAGGGGGGGGTAAT
>Ga0127503_10036935_pt1 | contig 8737 bp, 6 predicted proteins | sample WCWITBFmetaT_FD_92749 | JGI IMG/M metagenome (GOLD analysis project Ga0127503, IMG submission 92749) | Soil microbial communities from Willow Creek, Wisconsin, USA - WC-WI-TBF metaT (Metagenome Metatranscriptome) | ecosystem: Environmental > Terrestrial > Soil > Temperate forest | place: USA... | reverse complement strand
CTGGATCAGGTGGGGTTTCGACCTCAGGCCATTGCGAAAATGCTTCCGTGTAGCGTTGCGCGATAGCACGTCGACGTTCCAACAGCCATTCACTGCGCGCCAATTGATGCAAGCCAAGAGATGCGGCAACGTCGGTCATATTATATTTGTAGCCGGCTTGCAGAACCTCGTAATACCAGGATCCTTCAGATCCATAGCGGTTCCATGCATCGCGGCTAATCCCGTGAAGCGTCATTATCGCTGCATGCTCAGCGTATGCGGAATTTGCCGTGGTGAGCATACCGCCCTCACCAGTTGACAACGTCTTGTTTGCATAAAAGCTAAAGGCGGTCAGATCACCGATGGAACCGATCATGTGTCCTCGATATTTCGCAGGAAAGGCATGGGCTGCGTCTTCGATCACCGGCAAACCATAGGCTCGTGCTATTGCACGAATGATATCCATCTCGGCTGGCAAACCTGCTATGTGTACAACCATAATCGCTCGTGTACGAGGCGTGATATGCTTTTCCAGTTGCACCGGATCGATATTACACGTGATAGGATCAACATCGACAAAGACCGGACGCGCATGGAAGTACACGACGACTTCAGCTGTGGACGTGAATGTGTAAACCGGGACGATCACCTCGTCGCCAGGTTGCAGGCCAATTGCATCGAGTGCCAGGTGCATCGCAGCAGTAGCAGAGCTGACTGCCAGGGCATGAGGTGCGCCAACTCGCTGGGCGAACTCGCGCTCAAAGCGCTTTGTTTTAGGCCCTGTAGTTAACCAGCCACTTCGCAAGGTATGCACTACTTCTTCGATCTCCGCCTGCGTAATATGTGGCAGTGCAAATGGAAGAAATGTTGTGCGTGGAGACCTTCTCTCTCTTATGAGACCCCTATATTCCATGACCTAGCACCACCTCCGATACTGTCTTCAAAATGATCAATACATCAAGTAAAAAAGACTGGTGTTTGATGTAGTAGAGATCGTACTGTAGTTTGACCAGTTCATCTTGCTCGCCGTTACCATAGCCATACTTCACCTGTGCCCAGCCTGTAAGCCCAGGCTTAACGCTCAGGCGATAGGAGTAAAAAATGTTTTCCTTTGCTAACTCAGCGATATACGCAGGTCGTTCTGGCCGCGGACCAATAAAACTCATGTCGCCGCGCAAAATATTGAGTACTTGTGGCAACTCATCCAGGTGGGTGGCTCTCATGAATCGCCCGATTCTTGTTACACGAGGATCATGCTCGGCTGTCCAATGCCCATCGGGTGCCTGCTCTGCATTAGCAGACATGGAACGAAACTTCAGCATACGAAAGGTACGACCATGATAGCCAGCACGTTCCTGGCTGAAAAAGATTGGCCCCGGTGAATCCAGGGAGATCAAGAGAGCCAGGACCGGGAATACCAGGCAAAGGGCCACTAATCCGCAAAGTCCAAAGGCTAAATCTAGAACCTTGTTCCAGCAGTGATAAAGTGGGGAGATGAATCGCTCTGATTGTAGCGCTGTAGACCATTGATCACCGATATGCTCAAGGGGAATCTTGCCACTAATACTTTCATAAACAAGAGCTATAGGAACCACCGAGATGCCAAACTGAGATGCCTCGAAGGCCTCCTGGTATAATTCAGGATTGGCTTTGTAATCGAGTGCCATAACAATTATGTCAACCATGCCATTGCGCGCCATATAGCGAAGAGTACTTCTACTACCGAGAATGGCCAAACTATCCTGCCCTCTTCGGCTTCCGCTCTCGCTGATGTATCCCAGAATATGTAACCTGGGGCATCTTGCACTCTTTAATTCATTTACAAAGGTTTCCCCAGCAGCGTTGACTCCAACAATGACTGCCCTACGCCAAAAGCGTGGCATACTGATAACTTCCGCGAGAATCACGCGCCAGGCAGTAAAAGTTGGCGCTGCCAGCACAAAGAAGAGCAGTATGAGCCAGCCAGACGAAAGAGCTACGCTACCCACAAAGATATAAAGAAGTCCCACCCAGAAGATACACATCATTACAAGCGAGCATATTACCGATAAGGGACTTTTTAAAGGACTTGAAGCATCCTTTGAATCTTGCCCATGAGTAAGATCGACAGCCGTATACCATGCTATCAAAGCAAGACATGCCCATACGAATTTAGTATCCCTTATGCTGAATGCACCGCTTGGCACTTGAGATCCCAGGTGCACCAGTGGAGCTACAATAAGTGCCAGGGCCATCAGTATAATTAGTAAGACTCCATCACCGATCATTACAATAACATGCAGCATCGATGGCGAAACTCTGAGCTGGCGTTGTACTTTAGGTAAGCCGAAGGCTTGTGATACCTGCTCTCTATCACTCAAATTCTGGAGTGAATCTATTTCGCTGCGATAGTCATTGCGTTCAGCTGGCTCTGATAGCACGAGCGAGTGATTTGCTCCAACGGGTATGCTCTCGCGTTCTGTTACATCCAGGCTTTGCGAACTTACGATAGGCATACCATTTTTGAGATAAGGCTGTAAGTTTTGGTCCCCCGCCATTTTGTCTCTCCTTGCCTTATTTGCTCCTAAATTTCTTGATCCAGCGCTACGATGTTCAAACATACAATGAAACTGGTACTCTACTTTTCTGTAGAGTATATTTGGCCCTTCTCGAAGCCGCTACTTACCGCAGTGACTTCCAGTGGCATAGCGGTTTCCATCACTTTTCCGATTAACTTGTTAATCTGTGCCTCGAGCGCTATTGTCAGTTGCCCGCGATCGAATCTGGCTTCTACAAATGCACGTCCGCGCTGCCCTAATAGTTGGTCCATTTCAGGGTGTTCATGTAGATACAGGATTGCAGATGCCAGTGCAGCGGCATTCTCCGGTTCCACATAGATTGCTGCACACGCTTCTTGCTCTGCAAGTCGGCGAGCCTCACCTTCCACCGCTAACATTATGGGGCGCGCACAGGCCATTATTTCGTACATTTTTGAGGGCAGTGCTCCCTCAAATAATGGCAATTTACGCAGAGAGACCAGGCATACATCAGCCGCAGCCAACAAGAGGGGCATCCGCTCGTGTGATTGGGGATCGAGAAAAGTGACATTTTCAAGATTGCGCTTCTGAGCATCCGCCATCAAGTCTCCCTTTGTTGCTCCATCACCGACTAAAACGAAGCGCATATCATCGCGATCTCGTATTTGCTCCGCTGCATCAAGTAGAGTGGTCAATCCGTGTGCCAAACCATGGGTACCTGCGTAGAGTACGGTAAAGCGATCATCCCAGCCAAGCTCAGAACGGGCTTGCGCTTTCGGTAGTGGGCGAAACTTGGTCGTATCAACCCCGTTGGTCACTAGAAAAACTCGCTCTGGGGAAAGTCTCCGCTGGATGAGCACATTGCGAATCCCTTCCGTCACCGCCCAGACTGCGCTAGCCCGCTGGTAGGTTGAACATTCCAGCCACTCAGCGAGCCGAATCAATATGCGATTGCGCAACATACCTAACTGGACTGCTGATTCGGGCCAGAGATCGGAGACCGTAAAAATAAATGGACAATGCTTGAGCCTTGCCAGAATGCGCCCTGCTATGGCATCGAAGAGCGGGGGCGATTCGACGATAATCACATCTGGATGGCCAACAGCCTTCCCACCAAGCAAAGGGGCCAAACACCCGAAAGAAAGTTGAGCCAGGATGCGGCGCAGAAAGCCCTTGTTCGGGCTGATATAGCTCCACACGCGAACAATACGTATCCCATCGCATAACTCTTGTCGAATCACGCGACCACGATATTCCGGTGGGACAACACCGGATGGGTAATTTGGAACAGTAGTGAGCACGGTCACCCCATACCCCCGATTCGCAAGGTACCTTGCAGTCTCACTGATGCGCACCTGTGCAGCTCCCTTCTCCGGCGGGTAATAAGGAGTTACAAAGAGAATATGCGTCACGACTTTACTCCTTGCTCCAAAACCGTTAAACTACAAAGCCTGTGCGATCCGTGCCGCTGCATTGCCGTCCCCAAATGGATTCTGTTGCGGAGGTTTCGGCATCGACCGACCGATAGCCTCAATAATGGCGTGGCAACAAGTACCAACCACCGCATTCCACCCGGACTCGACCGTTTCAGTCCATTCTGTCTCTTCACGGAGCGTGATACAGGGTACTCCCAGGAGAAATGCCTCTTTTTGCACACCTCCAGAATCGGTCAGAATGCGATAGGCAGCTTGCTCAAGCGCTAGCATGTCGATATATCCAACTGGCTCAATGAGATGGATATGCTTCTTGCAGACAATGTCATAGCGCTCCAGACAGACACGCGTGCGCGGGTGGACTGGGAAAATTATGGGCATCTCCATTTTGTTGAGCGCACACACAATATCCCGGATGGCTTCTGGATCATCGGTATTGGCGGCCCGATGCACAGTCACCAGCAAATAGCCTTGTGGCGTAACTTCCAACGCAGGCAAGAGTGTCTGCAAATGGGCATGAATCTTCGGGAAGACTTGCAGCAGAATGTCATACATAACATCTCCCACTACCTCGACCCCCCGGGTGATGCCCTCGTCGCTCGCATGCTTTCGAGCCGTTTCTGTTGGACAAAACAGGCGATCCGAAAGATGGTCAGTGACCACGCGATTGATCTCTTCTGGCATTGTCCGGTTAAAGCTCCGCAGCCCTGCTTCAACATGCGCGATGGGAATATCCAGCTTCGCTCCTGCCAGTGCGCCAGCAAGTGTGGAGTTTGTATCACCATACACTATCACCCAGTCAGGGTGCTCTTTCATAAGAACTTGTTCAATGCCCTCGAGCATACGACCGGTCTGTACTCCATGTGTTCCAGAACCGATCCCAAGATGATAGTTTGGAGTAGGGATCACCAATTCATCAAAGAAGAGCGCCGACATCTCATAATCGTAGTGCTGCCCCGTGTGGATGATGATTTCCTCGTGCCATTGACGTAGGGCGGAACTGACCGGCGCGAGCTTGACGAACTGAGGACGTGCACCTACAATCGACGCCACTCGCACTATTCGCCTCCTTCCCTGCTAAACGCCTGGGAGACGAAGGTTGGTTCTCTCATGTTTACTCTGGGTGCTTCACGTACCTGGAGACTACCATCTCCAATAGCCACATAACACATCCCCAGAGATTCAATCTTTTCACGGTTAAACACCTTGCGCCCATCGAGCACAACCTGGCAGCTAACAAATCGGCTGAAATCGAACGACTGGTACGCCTTGTGATCTGCCTGAAGAATAATGGCTCGAATCTTGTCCTCCAGTAAAGGAGTGAGGCGAGTGTATCCTAGTGCATGTAACTCATCCTCGCTAAATAGGGGGTCGTCAGCATACACTATCGCCCCATGCTCGACGAGAGCATCTTGAAGCAACTTTGCACTTGTGAAAGCAACTTCGCGCACATCCCCCCGATACGCTACTCCGAGAATGAGGACTGATTGACCAGCCAGTGCTCCAGTGATGCCTTCGATCCGGCGCACCGCATACTCGGCCATCGCATCATTGATTCGACGAGCATAGCGCGGCAGCATCAGCAGAGGATAATCAATGTACGGAGTTTGCTCAGCACCCGCTAAAAGGAAGTAGGGATAGACAGGGATACAGTGCCCACCAACGCCGACACCGGGTGTATGGATGTGTGAGTAGGGCTGGGTATTCGCAGCAGCAATTGCCGCTACGATATCAAGACCATTAGCATCTGCAAAGCTAGCGTATTCGTTGGCCAGCGCGATATTGACATCTCGGTAAGTTGTTTCTATGAGCTTCACGAATTCGGCATCTTCTATCGAGTCCATGGTAATGATCTCAGCATCAAGTACCGATCGGTAAAACGCAACAGCAGCGGCAGTGCTCTCCTCATTAATTCCGCCTACGATCTTGGGGTAGATAGACAGATCACGGAAGACGTAGCCAGATGAGACACGCTCTGGACTAAACGCAAGAAAGAAGTCACGACCGGCCTTGAGCTGTGAGGTTTGCTCGAGCAGGCGAGCCAATCGGCGTGATGTCGTGCCAACAGGTAGGGTTGTTTCGTAAATCACCAGTGTGCCAGGCTGCAAGCCTGCCGCAATAGCGGTTGTGGCGGCATCAATAGCCTCGAAGTTCACCTCGTGCTCTGTGTCGATGGCAACCGGTACAATGACGACCACGACACCAGCCTGACGTACTGCCCCGGTAGTATGACAAGTTGCAGAAAGTAAGCCCATCGATACCACATCCGCAAGACCTCTGGCAAGACCTGGCTCCTGCTGGACATGCGATATTCCCTCATTGACCGATTTCACCACGGAAGGGTCAACGTCACAGCCAATTACATGGTGACCATGCAAAGCGTACTGGGTTGCGAGAGGTAGACCAATTTTGCCTAAGCCAACGACGGCCACTGTTGTGGACCTGCTGGAATAGATGGATGCAGTATTATGCATTTTACACCTCCACTTCCATAGCTACTGGTGACTGTTGACCTGCATGTTCGCCCTGGGGTCCGGACTCGGCGAGTTGTTGTACAATTCTCAAGACGGCCAGCCCATCTTCGCCCGAAACCGTTGGCAGTCTATCTTCAACTATAGCCGCGATGACATCCTGGTACTCCAACTGCAGCGGCTCCGCCTTTTGTACCTTGAGGCGTGTCATTGTGCCCTCGCTCACGCCCGTAAGCGATCGTAGAGCATCCCAGCTAGTGGACGTGTAGTCATTCTCGTAGAAGTACACTTCCTGGGTCAGGTAGTTGATGAGAAACATTCCTTTTTCACCGGTGATGGTCAGTTCACGTATTTTCGTTGGCGTCAACCAATTCACATCGAGCACACCGATCACATCGTTCGAGAAGCGAAGGAGCCCAAGCAGTAAATCCTCACACGTGCTGTGCACTCGACGCTGCGTTTGCGCGTAAACATGTACAACCTCAGCATCTGCAACGTAGCGCATAACATCGATGTCATGCGAAGCGAGATCAAGCGTCACTCCAACGTCACGGATACGCGGGGGAAAAGGTCCTATGCGTCGAGCGTGCAGATGAAACATCTGGCCAAGCGCACCATAAAGAAGCTGCCGCTTCAACTCAGCGACAGCGGGGTTAAATCGCTCCACGTGTCCGACAGCTATCCTGGCACCGCGTATACTGGCAAGTTGGAGCAGCTCCAGTGCTTCCTCAATAGTTCTCGTTATGGGCTTTTCGATGAGCACATCAATACCCCGTTCGAGCACATTCAAAGTAATTTCACTGTGCAGGTGTGTAGGCACCACTACCGCAACCAGGTCGGGATGCGTTTGCTCGACCATCAGTCGGTAATCTGTGTAGCCAGCAACATGATATCGACCCATTGCTAGCTTTAGGGCCGGTTCATAGGTCTCTGCAATGCCTACGAGCTGGACCATCTCCTCGTCAAAATCTTTGAGTACCCGCAAGTGGTTCATTCCCATGGAGCCGGCACCGATAACTGCAACTCTCACTTGCATACAGCAACTACCTCCCTTGCAATGGTTGAGAGATCTGCTTGGCTCAGTGCCGGATGCACAGGCAGCGACAAAACCTCCTGTGCAGCACTCTCTGTTGCTGGCAGTTGCGCAAGAGGATTGCCACCATTCACAGCAGATCTTTTACCCGGGCTTAGGACACGAAATAGAGAGGACTGACGCCGGTAGAATGGTTGTTGATGGATTGGAAGAGGATAATGAATCGTTGTATCAATACCTTTTTCGCGCAACTCCGTCATGCATTCGTTCCTTCTAGAAAGGATTCTGATCGTGTATTGGTGGTAGACATGGCGGCATCCCGGGCGCACGATTGGAGTCTGCACCGTGCCTTTGAGGTGCTCTGTCAAGTATTTCGCGTTAGCAATGCGCCGTTGCGTGAAATACTCCAGCTTCTCAATCTGGGCGACGCCAAGAGCTGCTTGCATTTCCGTCATGCGCAAGTTATATCCCAGAGCAATTTGGTAGTAACGGGCTTCTTGCCCGTGGTTGCGCAACAGTCTCACCCGTTCAGCGATGGCGGGGTCATTGGTCGTGACCATCCCACCCTCGCCAGTCGTAATGTTCTTGGTCGCATAAAACGAGAAACAACCTGTCCCAAAACTTCCCACTGGCCTTCCGTCTATTGTAGCGGCATGCGCCTGGCATGCATCTTCAATAAGCACAAGTGAATAAGCCTCCGCAAGTTGCTCCAGGCGCTTCATATCGCAAGGATGACCATAGAGATGCACCGCCATGATCGCTTTTGTACGACGAGTGAGGGCCATCTCAGTCTGAACGGGATCGAGCGTGTAGGTATCTGGTTCGATATCGACAAACACGGGCGTTGCACCAGCAAGTAAGATAACGTTGGCGGTCGCAGCAAAACTAAAAGCGGTAGTGATCACTTCATCACCACGGCCAACATTATGGGCAAGTAACGCTAAATGCAGTGCAGCAGTCCCCGAAGAAACAGCAACGGCTTCTCGTACATGACATAGCTCAGCAAAGCGCTGCTCAAAGTCCGCAACGCATTCTCCTTGCACAAGACGGCCTGACGCGAGTACTCGAAGGATAGCAGCTTCCTCTTCGACTCCTAAAAGAGGACGCGCAATGCCTATCATAATCGCATTTTCTCCCATGGAATGGCAACTCCTGATACTCCCTCTAGCTATACCGCTACGAGGTACAACTCATGCCCAGTTTCATTCTTATACAGCGCCCACCTGATGATGGTAAGCGCTGGTCTTATAGCCAGGTAGTTGGAATGCGGCATACATACAGGAAATCTTTAGGCTACATAACCCG
>Ga0127503_10140035_pt1 | contig 8758 bp, 1 predicted proteins | sample WCWITBFmetaT_FD_92749 | JGI IMG/M metagenome (GOLD analysis project Ga0127503, IMG submission 92749) | Soil microbial communities from Willow Creek, Wisconsin, USA - WC-WI-TBF metaT (Metagenome Metatranscriptome) | ecosystem: Environmental > Terrestrial > Soil > Temperate forest | place: USA... | reverse complement strand
TAAGAAAAGAAAAATCATCTGCAACAGCAAATGATACTGTTTGATTCCCATGAGCAGGATTCCAGCAATTCCTGCTCAAAAGTAAGCTAATATAAGGGGTTAAGCCATCAAAACTTACAGTAGCTGTTTGAGCCAACATAGGGGTAAATCTAAAGGGTGATTGATCATGAAATTCAAAATCATTCTCCTGTAACATCTTTCCATCAGACACTACAGACCCAATCCCAGAACGGGACGGAGTTCCTACAAAATTTTCCGTTAATCCACCAGATAAATCTGTTGGAAAATCACTAGTTACGACTGTTCCAACTACTCTAAGAGCTCCCCAATATACATACTCACTTGTCCCAGTAACATAAGGTACAGGATAATCATTTTGGTCATGGACACGAAGTCTAACACCACCACGACATCCAGCAAACGCAATGCGAAACCATCTAAACAGGTTTACATTATTTGCATATACCAATCCATTACCGGCACCCTCCTTATGCCCATAATCAGGTGGATAAAATGGAAATGTTGCTCTCCATGCATAAGTGAGAAAATTAGCAGTAGACGCTGTCGTAGCGTTCGCTCGCGCATATGCAACATAACGTTTTAACAACGGACGCAATGAAACAATTCGTTCACCAAATACCTTTGAATCCAATTCTTCTGGAATTAAGGTATCTCCCCCAAAATGACATTTGGAGAATGGTACACGATTTGCAACAATTGCAGATTGAGCAATATTATTACTAATATCAACTTCCTCATCAACAGAAGCAATTAGTCCTGCAGTTGGAGTTAACGCAGCATAGCTGGGAATGGTATCCTTAATACCAAATACCTGAAAATCAGGTCCAGCTCTAACTGATACTACAACAGATACACTACTACTTGATAAAGGACAAGTTAGTTGATTTTCTACTACGGCATAAAGATATCCATTCATTGATATACTTGACGACGTAGGATCAGTAAAAGTATTGACAATCGGATTCCACAACGTATTTGCGCTCCATCCTACAGTAACCTCTGCTGTAGCACCAGGTACACAATCTAATGTACAATTCTCAAGTGCGGCTAACGGCCATGTACTATCTAAAGTACCACCTGATCCAACACTAGGTTCATAATAAATACGAAGTTTGCCAGTCTGAAATGGACTACAAACAATTCTAAAAGTAAATATTAAGGACCCTCTCCAAAATAAAAAAGGAAGACAAGTATATGCTAACGAAGTAGCATCAACATATCCTCCAGTCGTAGTTGAGATTGTTGGATCAACGGCTATTCCTACAATAACAGTACCTCTGGCACTGGTATCTGGCCATCCATGAGTATATACAATTGAATCACGACCTGCCATATAAGCTATAGACATTTCATCTTCATCAGTAATGCCTATATCTCCATTATCCAAGGATCTACCCTGATGCAAAGTAAACGCAGTTGATTGACAACTCGCCTTCGCATCAGTTATAGCAAATGAGGAAAATCCCTTGTTATGTCTCACTGAATCTTGCTCATCATGTGGTCTTGAAAAACCAAATAAGTCAGCCACTGCCAACGCTGCACTACCAACTTTAGTAGCCGCATTGGCAAGCTTTCCCATTTTGGGTAAACTAGCAATTGAATTTGTCAATAAACTACTAGCGGTCCCCATGGCTTGTTGACCAAACGATGATAAAGATGAGTGTTCTTTCGCAATTTTGCTTACAGCTGATTGCGCAACAGCATTATAACGAGTAGGTTGAAATCTTTTCATATTAGTAACCCATGCTCTAATAACAATTTCAGCAGTACCACTAGTGATTTGATCATCTCTAGCTAATGCTATAATTGGTTGAGCACGTAACCTACCCTTATAATTATCTAAATTTCCGGCCGTAAGACAATCAATGACTTCGGAGAAGGGAAATGCCATTGGAATTTTCATAGATTTTCCACCTGGCACCGCAGCATCAATATCAACACCAAAGCATTGTGATGCTCGTCCTACTCCTACATCAGAATCAAATACAAAATTTGTAACATCAACTACAAATTCATAATAAAATCTTAACAAACCATAGTGATGAGGCGAAGCCGCCACATCAAACCGAACATTCAGATCTCCAGACCATGACGAACAACCTTTCAAACGTTGAATCGTCATACTATTGCTAGCCCACAACTTCCACGGCATGAAAGTTGTACCAACAGTAGCAGATGACCATGCTAAAGTACCTATAACTATAGGTCTTTCAAACCATGGATCACTTTCAAGCATAGCACCATGACTAGATAAATTTCTAGCAACAGGCATCTTGAATTCTACTATTTCAGTTGTAAACATAGTATCAAACTCATCCTGAGCAATACTATCAACTACCTCTCTTTTATGCACTACAGAAGTCGAATTTTGACTAATAGCTGCAGGCAAAGGATCCGAATTAGCGACAAAGTCACTATTCACTACGGCACCTTGATTATTTTGAGTTTCATTTATTTTTTCAGCTAGACAATTAATTTCCAGAATGGGACGTCTAAATCCAATTCCTTCTTGGGTACATTGCTTTCCTCATATGGGGCTGCCATAATCGTACTAGCAACTATTATGTAATCAGCAGTTAACCGTACCAAGTTTCCTTTTCGACACTTATCTATACATAATAGGGCGTTATTTGCTAGGTTTCCTACTAGTCCTTTATAGAGGGAGGTCTCTTAGTGGGGCTTTTTATACTAGGCCCCAACTAGTTATATATAACAATTAACTATACACACACACAAAATACACACATATATACTATACAATCCTACATTTCCCAGACCTTAAACAACCCAGCATCCCATCTCACAAGTAACTCTTCATCACTTACAAATTTGATTTGCTGGTATTCACTAGGTAATTTAGGAATACAAGCTAAAATAATCATTCGGATAACTTTTTTATCAGTTTCATTATGTAAAAATGATTCTTCCCACGCAGTTTTCAAAACAGCGACATGTCTCAACATATCGTCACGTTCACTACCAGAAGGCATATAACACAATAAACTTTTCAAAATAGAGGTTATTTCTAGCGGAGCGAACCATCGCTCTACACCATCATCTCCTTTATACAAATAAAAACCACGCTTTAGGAAGGTAATACTAACTTCTGAATCTAATTCATTAGTTTTCTCAACTCCTCCACCGGTAATAATTTGTCCAAATTTATACATCTCAGATGCAATTCTTAAAGCAGTTAAATCAACCAATTCTAAACTAGTAGATAATGTTACGTCATCACCAAAACAATTAAAACCAGCTAAAAAAGTATTAACAAAATTTTCGAATGTCATCTCTGGATAAATATTTTTCATAAGAAAAAACCATAATATAATGTTTTCAAAGTCATTATCTTGAACAGTATCAAATTTTCCAGAACAGTTGCCCGCATAACCAAATATTATTGCGGAATCAATTAATCTGTTCATCATGATAGTATTCCATAATAAACAACGTATAAATACGTTCCAATTCATAACATTACCATATTGTTTTTCTAAGCATGCAACAACAAATCTAGCTATTACTTCACGATTTAATATGTGAAGAAATATTTGAAATTTCTTATCGAAGAATTTAAAATCTAGAGACCATTTTTTACAATTAGCCCTAAATATACGTTCTGCGACAAACTTCCAATCTTTACTAGATGCATTAATTCCAACACATGAACCAAGTTTCTTTAAAGCATTTTTAAGAAGGGTAAAACATTTACCTAATATTGCTCTCATAACGAGATAACTTCTAAAACATTGTGCTTCAAATATACGAGTTCGACATGCTTCTACTTTATCAGTAGACAACATTTCATCTTTCAATGATGTCTTAGCAAAACCTGGTACAATATGACCAGCAGCAAATCTATTCATTAGATCAATACACGCAGTATTCATTCTAGGATCTAAAAAACGATACATATCACCATCATTAGGTTGATACTCTAGTACAAACATTCCTTTTTTTCCGGATTCTGTTTCACTAGCAGCTGTTTTCATATTAACAGGTTTATAATCATCAAATGCCAATAAAGCATCATTTACATTTAATACCTTAGCAGGTAATACAAATTTAGATAAATAATTTGACATTCCTTCCAAGTATTCTTTAGCTACACCAATTTTAAACGTACCATTAACTTTTTCATTTGTTAATGACATTTCATATGGTGACACAATACGATTATGTTGTAAATCAGTATCATATCGGACAGTATTCATTAATACAGCCGGAGCATATCTTTTCCCAATTTTATCTAATTCTGTTCTTACTATAGAACCATATGGACTAGGTAACAATTGACTACCAGGAGGAGGTGGGACACCTTGCACAGTACCCACAACATTTCCAATAATCTTATCTCTAATATGTTCGTAAGCAAATACACCTGAAGTAGGTGCAATATTTACATACTCCATTTGAGGGCCTTCAATACAAATTGTAACATCAGGAATATCCCACATAGAGCATTGAGCCAATGATACATTCTTTACATTCTTTTCAACAAAATTTCTAATTGAGCCCTCAGGTGAGGACGCAATTCCAGATAAACCATTTTCCGGATTACCATAAACTAATCTTCCAATGAAATTATAAGAATTTCCAATTACTTCTAATAAAATACGATTACAATCACCATTTGACGATCTCCATCCATTATCCCATTGTACTTCTACACCTAATGATAACTTATGTGTTCCTAAAGAACTCATATAACCAATAGGGCCTAAATATACAACAGTTCCTTTCTGATCTAAATCAGGATTTAATCCTAACAATAATACTCTAGTTCCAATTCGTGGCTTCGGATTTTCACTATATATTGTAGGACATACATCTCTAACATTAGAAGGAAAAATAGATGGTAATAACATAATATCAAATTCTCTATTTATACTAACATCATGTTGTACAACTTCATTACGTTGCTCCGCACCTGGCATAAATGGCCATGATAATTCAAATATCATTTTATCCCATTTATAAGGAACTCCATGAGCAACAGTAACAGTTGTTCCATTCATTCTAAAACCATAACAAGACATTAAAACTCTATTAATATCTTCCATTTTTTTTCCATCAATTTCTACAATAGTAACACACATATAATTATTTCTTAATTTGTTTAAAACAGTATAATTCATTCCTTGCCCAGAAGGCATAACAGGACGAATAACTCCTTGAGTTTTATCAAAATGTGCTATTTTAACCAATCCATGTAAAAATTCCTTAGTTACAGTTGGTAACTCCAAGTTTAATTTTTCATCTTCTGAAATAGGCATCTTTAAAACTTGTGCCTGATTATTTTCGTATTCATAACGAATATTATCAGCACCATACATAGTTTCAGGAGAAACAAATGAATTTTCATATAATTCATCATTTGATTCTTTATGAAATATTTTTCTTTTACCTAATTTAAAATCATGCTCGGCTACTGTTCCAAATGAAGCAGTACCTAACATTTGTTTTGGTTTCTTTTGCATAGTATAAATAATACCTTTACCAATAAGCATAGTAGCACCCGCACAGAGTGCTAGTTCTGCAAATTTTCTACTCTTCAAAAATACTTGAACACGTTCCCAAACACTACGAAAACGAAATTCAAGATTCTGAACACTATTTCTAACATATTTATAACTATAATCAATTGAATCTGCAATCCAAAAAGAATATAGCGTCATACTAAGAGAATACAATAATTTAGGACAATTATGTAATAAAAATACCTTTAAGAAATCTGATATATGCAAAGCATATAAAAACATTGCAATAAAACCACAAAATATACCAAATAAATGGCTATAAATTCCTATTGAAAGTAAAAATAACTTAAATAGGGTTTCATAATTATCGTTTCGTCTTGTATGATCAATTATATCTCTTGAACTAAATTGAGCTAAATTATTTTCACTCTTTAATTCGGGTTTCCACGACAGGAAATCCAATAATTGAGTATTAACTTTAGCAAACTTCCCAGACAACCTAGCCATCATTTCTTCATAAATATAAGTTGAAAATGCAGTTGGACCGCCAGAAAATAAATCAATACGTTCTGCTTCCTGTTCAACAAACTGTTTCTTAATACGTTTATCAAAATTATCTCCAGGCTTATCTTTTGGTCGATAAGTAAATAATTTGATAATTATATTTTCATCCATAAATTTCGGAGTTAATGATCCAGCATGTTGAGCTAAATCAATTCTACCAGTTTTTCCCATCATCTTGGGTGACATTTCAATCTCAAAAAACTGAGCACGTCTAATAAAATTTTCAGCATCCTTAGTATATAATTTTTTTAAGGTAGCTGTTTCAGTATTTGAATTAGCGATAACACACATTAAATTTGCAGTTGTTAACATTCCTTTTCCACCTTCATATGCTTTTGGTATTTGCATTGGATTAGGGGATACGATAGATAAAATTTGTTGAGCTAACTTGCCAGCATCTGGATCATGTTCGGGTTTAACTGCCCAAATATCATCCATTACAATCATTCTAGTTGCTGCACTATAGCCTTCTTGAAATTCTTCACTCATACTCCAAAAATAATTGAGGAGAAAAGCATCTTTTCCATCAATTCCTAAAGCTCTAGCAACACCATTTGCTACAAAAATAGGAATCAGCGACTTTCCAACACCAGGTTCTAACATTCCAAATAAAAATAATGGTTCTTTTCGAGGTTGAGTTAACAACTTACGAACACCAATCTTAATCTGTACTTGTTGACACCTTCTAAATAAAGCTTTAAATGATATAACATCCATATTGTGATCAAATGCAATTGACTCTTCAATAAAATGTGTAATTTTTGTCATTACTACATCAAGTTTTGTACGATGTGACTCCATTCCAAAATGTGGAACTTTGTCATTCTCTAAATCCATAACTTGATCAGCCATTAAAGCTAAATCTTCTTTTCTACCTTTATTAACCAATGAACCTACTTTAAGTAAAAAATCATTAAAATCACCAGAAAATATTACTTTTACAACAGCAACTAAATAATCTACTATATTTGTTGCAATTTTAGTAATATTACTTGTTAAAAATGGTTTAATTTGCTTAAAATCCGACATAGTATCAGTCATACCCAACATCTTAGATAAGGCTGCTATACCTATTACTTCTAACATATAATGTGATATATTCATAAATTTACTCTCTGAGTCAACTTGAGCACGATTTTCTCTAAACCATAATTCACCGTGTTCATTATTTGGATCAGTAGGATTGTATTCATCACTCCAATCTTCAGGATGTTGTCTACGTTCATCAGTTTCAACAGCATTCAAATGATCTTCATCTTCATAATCACTGTCACCACCTAATGCAACACGTAATCTACGTAATTGTCTATAACGAAACATTTTAATTTTCCATTCATCATCAGGAATTCGTGTACGAGTAGTCTTCGGAACATACTCAGAAACACCAGACAATAAATCCTTAATAAAATCAAAATCAACTAATTTATCTATTTTATATCTCCGAACAAATGCTTCAACAATTAAAATAATACTTACAATATCCATAGTTGAAATTCCTTTAATTAGACCAATTAAATCTAATAAGAAATCCTTTTCTAAGCAAAATTGAGCTAATACATTTTCATCAATAGTTTTAATAACAGCAAATGATGCAAACACAATTGCATCAAATGCATCAATATTCTGAGCCAGATTTACTCCATCTGACTCCAATTTAACATTTTCAATTATTAAACTAAGGTAGCCAATATCAATATTACTTAATTCAGCACATACATTTCTAGATAAAATAGCTCTTACTCCTTTACATACCTTATATGTCAAAGTTTCAGCACTTTTTAAAGTCAAACGAGATATTTCTAATTCAAATGTATCTTCTTCATCTTCATTTAGAAATTCTCTAGTTAATCTTCGTTTACTTTTACTAACTTGTACTAATTTTTTTAAATTTTCTCTTTTATTTTGTAATGAGACCTCTAGTTGGTGCAATGAAATAAATTCATCACCAATTTTAATGCCCCACTCTTTTTCAAATCTAACTTTTTTCTTTTTATTTTCTAATTTTTCTGATCGAGGGTTATTACTACTAATATCAAAAGCGACACCACCGCTTAATTTTTTTTCTTGTTTTTGTGCCCACATTGCCGGGACTTTGTTTTTTTGTGATGTCATTTTTGATAGTGGGATGCGAAGTACTTCAGCACCCCGTGTTTTTTAAGAGGTATCATTTGTTTGTCACAACCACGGCGATACTACCGGAGTTGAAGGCTCCATGCCAAGAAAACTATAATAGGTGGTTAAATCTACATTAATGTCCACCAATAAGAAAGCTAGTTTATGAACACTTTACTTATATCTCACATTAATATCATCGATGTCACTATACTTTGTACTACATTTGTAAATACATTATCTTACTCTATTTAGATAATACTAATGAATAGGGACCCATTCAGAATCCAACTAAACAATACGGTATTAAATAAATTTTCATTTAATTTAATTTACGAAAATAAGTCATAGTATAAGGCTATATATTTTATTTATTTTTATTTATTTATTTAACAATTACATTACAATACATCAATTACGGTTTGTATATATAAAAAGAAATCCGCAATAATACACATAATTATGACAATTCTAATATTATATTACTAATATGAATCATACTCATGCAAAACATGGTATAATCATATTGTAATACAACATTGAATCGCATAAATTACGCATAAAATAGCGTAAGGAAAAAC
>Ga0127503_11169329_pt1 | contig 9011 bp, 11 predicted proteins | sample WCWITBFmetaT_FD_92749 | JGI IMG/M metagenome (GOLD analysis project Ga0127503, IMG submission 92749) | Soil microbial communities from Willow Creek, Wisconsin, USA - WC-WI-TBF metaT (Metagenome Metatranscriptome) | ecosystem: Environmental > Terrestrial > Soil > Temperate forest | place: USA... | reverse complement strand
CTGGCTGCAGCCGCGGGTGTACCACCGAGCTGGGTGGGGTTCGAGGAAGGCCTTCAAGGCAGCGCCCTGAACGCGGGCAACTTCGGTGCCGCTAGGCGCCGGTTCTCCGACGGGACAATGGCCCATCTGTGGGGCAACGCGGCTTCCTCGTTGCAGCAGATCATGCAAACCCCGCCGGGTGCGTCGCTTTGGTATGACGACCGGATCCCGTTCATGCGGGAAGACGCCTCCGATATCGCTGCTATCCAGACAGCTGAGGCAGCGGTTATCGCGTCGCTGATCCGTGAGGGCTTCGAACCGGACTCGGTGGTGAAAGCGGTCAAGAACAATGACTGGACGCTTCTCAAACATTCAGGGTTGCTGAGCGTGCAGCTTCAACCACCGGGTTCGGGAACCAACCAACCGGGGTCCGCACCGGGGATGCCTGATCCGATGAAGATGCCCGACATGACCCCAGCCGGGGCTAACGGGAATGGAAACGGGGCACGTAAATGACGGCACGGCGTGAACGTGACGGGCATGGCTGGTACCGGATCACCAATCTGGACAGCGGCCCGGCACAAATCCTGATCTACGACGAGATCGGGTTTTTCGGGGTGACCGCGCAACAGTTCCTCCACGACCTGGGGGCGGTGAACGGCCCCGTTGATGTGCACATCAACTCGCCGGGCGGGGATGTGTTCGATGCGTACGCCATCTACAACGCCCTGGTCGCCCGCCCCGATGTCACCACCGTGGTGGACTCGCTAGCCGCGTCGGCGGCGTCAGTGATCGCGATGGCCGGTGAACAACGGCTGATGGCGAAAACGTCGCAGATGATGATCCACGACGCATTCGCAGCTACCGCTGGTGGAGGCGCGGATCTGCGGCACATGGCCGACCGGCTCGACACCGTGTCCGGGCAGATCGCCGGGATCTACGCCGACACCGCCGGTGGCCAACCCGACTACTGGCGGGAGTTGATGACCGCCGAAACGTGGTTCACCCCGCAGCAAGCCCTCGCCGCTGGGTTAATTACCGGCATCACCGGGGCCGCCCGAGAACCAGCGGTCGCAGCCTCCCTAGCCCCCCACGAACGTGGGGGGCTTCTTAATGCAGCCCCTTTGCCGGCGGAGGAACAGCCCCCCGCCGAGCAACCCACCCCCAACAACCAAGCAAGTGCGGCGGAAGCGCCCGCAAACAACGAAAGGACCAGCCCCATGCCAGATGATCTGGGCGCGCACACCATCGAAAGCCGCCGCGCCCGCATCCCCGAGATCACCACCGAACTGAACGACCTCGCCGGCCGGTACCCGGCTGCGGTGTTTCCTCCCGACATTCAGGCGAAGTGGGATCAGCTCGTCACCGAACGCAGCGAACATCAGGATGCGTTGGACGCGGTTGAGCGCCGTAACGCGATCCTCGCGCAGCAGTACCTCGCCAACCCGAACATCCATGACGTGTCCCTCGCTCCCGTCGTGAACACCGGCCCCCGGCAGCCAACCTCATTCGGGGCACCCGCGGTGCATGTTCACGGCGACATTTACAACCTGGCCGCGATCCGGCAGCAAGCCTCCAACATGGAAGAACTGCCCGGCCTCTACCGCGACTACGCGATGCGCGCCATCGAGGAAAACAAGTTCCCCGGGGCGAACAACAACAAGAAGTTCCCTGGCTTCACCCGTGAGAAGGCGCAGGAGAACTGCGAGAAGCAGCTATATGTCCCCGACGACACCACCGGTGTAGTTGCCCGGCGGATCCTCGCCACCGGCTCACCGGACTATCTGCGGGCCTACTTCAATGCGCTAAAGATCGGCCGGATGCCAGGCGGGCGGGATGGCGAACTTTTGAACGCCATTGGTGACGGCACCCAGGGCGGCGGCCTCGCCGTACCGTTCCAGCTCGACCCGACCGTGATCCAGGTCAACAACGGAGCTATCAACCCGATCCGGGAAATCTCCCGGGTGGAGCAGATCACCGGGAAAGAATTCGACCTGGTCACAACCACCGGTGTGGTTGTCACCCGTAAGGCCGAGTTCGCGGTTGAAACCGATAACTCCCCAACCTTGCTGCAGCCAACGATTCAGCCGAAACGGGTGTCCGGCTGGATCCCGTTCTCCGTCGAGCTTGAGGGCGACTGGTCCGGCCTGCAGGCCAACATGATGACCCTCCTGGCATCCGCGAAAGCGGTGGAAGAGTCAACGAGCTTCACCCTCGGCGATGGCACCGGCGTTAACGCAGGTGGCGTGATCACCCTGCTGGCCGGCGGTTCCCTCATCACACTGACCGGTGGTGTCGCCACCTTGTCGTTCAAGGACCCGGAAACGCTGGAATCGGCGATGGCTCCCCGGTTCCGCCAGGGCGCTTCGTTCATGGCATCGAAAACCACCTACAACAAGTACCGGAACCTGTTCGCCGCACAAACCGGGTTCGCCACCGACCCGTGGAACCGCCCCACCCTGGGTCAGCCCCGCGAACTGTGGGGATACCCGGCCTACGAAAACTCCGACATGAGCATCGTCAACACCACCGGCGCGAAGGTCATCGTCATGGGCCAGTTCGACATCGGCTTCCTGATCGTCGACCGCGTGGGGATGAACGTTGAGCTAGTTCCGACGGTCTTCGGTGCGGCTCAGGGTAACTTCCCGACCGGCACGCGTGGTTACTACGCCTGGTGGCGGAACAACTCAACCGTTTTGGTTCAGAACGCCTTCCGTCTCGGCGTCGTCGGCTAGCTCCACAAAGCGGGCGGGGGCCGAACCCCTCCCCGGCCCCCGCTTCAACTAGAAAGGCAGGCCGATGGCCGCTGATGACCTTCTCATCGTCAAAGAATCTGTACTTACCGAAGTCGACGGCGAAAACGTATACCTCAACGTTGGACAGATCGCCCGCGCTGGGCATCCGATCGTCAAAGGCCGCGAGCACCTGTTCGAACCGATCGTAGTCAACTATGAGCTGGAGAAGCCCAAGACGCAGGAAGAGGAAACCGTTCAGGACGTCCTCAACCGGGTCGGTGACGACAAACGGCTCGCTAAAGCTGCGCTGCGGCATGAGCAGAATCAAGGCGACGCCGCCCGAGTGACACTGATCGCCGCACTCGAGCAGATCATCGGGTAATGGCTTCCTTCACCGTCAACCGGGCTAAACACGCCACGCTGGGTGTCGCCACAGTTGACACGGTCACATTCCCTATCACTTATCCGTATGAGACGGTGACGGTGATCAACCGGGATCCCACCAGCCCCATCTTCTTCACCCTGGACGGCACCACACCGACGGTGGCCGGTGACGACACGTGGGTTGCGCCGGTCAACCAAAGCACCATCGCATCGTTCCAAGGCGGCGCCGTCAAGTTGATCGCCGCGGCTGCTGCGGCATACACCGTTCAAGCCGAGTGAATCTCAAGCGAGGTGTTACCGCGCGGGAAGTTCCTGCCAAGGGCGATTTCCCCCATGGCTGGAGCACGTTTGATTTTCGCGTGGAATTAGATCGCCTATCTCGCATACCTGCGGAGCAACACACCGAAGCCGAGGCTCATCGGCGGTGGCAACTTACTGAGTGGTTCAAGCCTGAGGTAGGAGGGTTAGCCGTATGGCGATCGTCACCCTCGCCGAAGCCCGTAAACAACTGAACTACGCCGACGACGACATCTCCGATGACGACGAAATCCAAGCCTACGTCGACTCCATCACCGCTGTGGTGGAGGACTACAAAGGTGAAACCATTGAACCGGCAACCGTCGTCGACGAGCTTGAAATTTGGCCGGCCTACTGGTGGCAGTTCAACAAGTTCCGGCTCTGGTCACCACCGGTTATTTCCCTCACCTCAATCGTGTCGTGGGATGGGGCAACCACCTGGAACGTGGCCGATATGCGGGTAGCGAACTCCACGTCCGGGTTGGTGCGGATCATGCGTGGTCAACCCGTGTCGGGTCTCGTTGTTGTCACCTACCAAGCCGGGTACAGCGTCATCCCAGCACGGTACAAACGGGGCGCCCTGGTGATCCTGCAACACATCTGGGACACCCAACGCGGCGTCGGGCTCGGCGCGGGCGGCGTCATCGGCCCCGAAGAACTCCATGAACGTGGCCTGGGTGGCGCTGGTGCATCCTTCTATCCCCGGAAGGCTGTGGAGATACTAGGCCCGGGCCGCCCGGTGGTGGCCTGAATGGCGTGGGGCACCACCGTTCCCGCTGTGAAAGCCGCACTCGCGTCGATTTTCGATGCGGCCCTCGACGTCACAGTGATGCAAAGCCGCGGCATCGGATCAACCGCGAAACGTGACATCCTCATCGTCGGCTACCAATCCGAGGACGTGCCCGCCGTCGAGGGCCGATTCACCGTCGAGATTATGGGCGCTAATCCGCTACGCGACCAATATGTGGTCCACAACCGGATCATGGTCGCTAAAGGGTCCGGCGACATTCTGAAAGCCGAGGCGCGGGCGTTCGCCATCCTCGCCGGCGCCGGTTCCACACTCGCAGGGAACCCGCGGCTCAACAACACACCGAGCGTTCTGATGGCCTCGCTCGGCTCATATTCGCTTGTCCCGGCGCAGACCACAGCCGGTGGGCAGGTCGTTCTCCAATTCGACGTCGAAATCGATGCGTACACCACTGTCTGAAAGGCACGCCTCATGGCCCTGATCGCTACCCAACCGTTGGCGTTGCTGCTGGCGACACCAACATTTTCTGCTGTCACCGCATCGGACACGTTCAACGCGTCGCAGGGGCAGGCGTTCATCCTGTACTACATCAACGGTGGTACCGCGACGACCGCTGCCTGCTATGTGAGCGAGAAAGCGGCGATTCAACCGTTCGGATCCACACCGGTGGTGCCGCCAACTCCGGCGACGAAATGGTCAGACGGTCTGCTGATCGCGGCCACGTTCCCTGCCAGCACGTCCCGGATCGCGGTTATCAACCCGGTCGACAACTACCTGTCCGGAGGACTCGTGACCCTGTTACACGGTGGCACACTCACTACCCTCACTCTCGGCATTTTCGGGCCGTTCTAATGGCTACCTACAGGCACCCGGACCTGCCCGGGCAGCTGGCCACCGGCTATTCGGATGAGGCGGCGGCGATCCTCGGCGAATCCGGCTGGGTCGATATCAACACACCGGAACCGCCTCCCGCGGTCAGCGCAACCCATCCTGACGGCGAACCCGTGGCCGCTGAAGCTGAGCCAGCGGACCCGAAGAAAAAGAAGTAGCAGCCCTTTTCATGCCCCGAATAAGCCGTCTGTAGGAGACCAGCATGGTTGCAACACCCATCGCACTACCATCCGTCTACGTGCCGGTCTCCATCCGGCATATCTGCTGGTACCCGGCGGTCGCGAACATCAGCTCGGTGACCCGGGCCGAAATCAACGCCGGCACCGACCTGACCGGGGCCATCCCCTCTGACGGGGTTAAAGGGTTCACGGTGGCCGCCGACTTCGCGGACGTCGCTACCTTCACCGGTGGGCTGACCGCGAAGATATCCAAAAACACCCTAGCCGCGGCCACCTCATCGCTTGACTTCCTCATGTCGTTGACGTCCCTCGATGTGCGTCAGCTACTTACCCGCGGCCTGTCCGGTTTTGTTGGGATGCAGTGGGAAGGGGACATCCCCGGGCGGAAGCAGACCGTGTTCTCAACCACGATCGCGTCGCAGTCCCCGGCACCGGACGGCGGTAACCCGGCACGGATCACGATCGAGTTCGCTTTGTTGGCGTTCAACGAGATGCAAACTATCCCAGCCTGATGGCTGCCGGGATCGAGGTCAAGGTTGACACGACCGACAGCCAGCGGGTCACTGCCGAGTTGCGGGCCGCAGCTGGGCAGTTACCGGACACGATGCGGCGCGGTGCGTCCGCGGCTGGTGTTCCGATCGCTGCCGGTATCCGCACCGAAGCGGCATGGTCATCGCGGATACCGGCTGCGGTGTCCGTTCGGGTCACCGACACCGGCGCAGCCGTGTCCATCGACCCGAGGGTCGCGCCCGAGGCAGCCGCGTTGAACAACCATGACCAGGCCGGCATGTTCGAGCATCCGGTGTTCGGTAACGAGTGGACGGTGCAGCAGCAGGCCCGCCCGTTCCTCGTCGCGGGCGCCCGCCGTGGCCGTATCGAAGCCGACAGGCGTTTCGACGCGATGCTGACCCGGTGGGAACGAAACGCCGGATTCAAATGATCGGATACGCATGCTGCTGAACGTCATGTATTACGAGGAGAAGTGGGACAACTGGGACTCGGAAGAACTCACCGTTCAGGAGATGCTTCTGATCGAGGAGGAAACCGGGTTCGCCCGCATCCAAGGCCCCGACTCGCTCCTCGTCTCCGCCTACGCGCACGAAGCTAGAGGCGCGCAGGCCTTGATCTGGTGGCTGCGGGGGCATAAAGGTCACCCGAAGGCGCTGGGTGAGTTGAAGCCGGGGAAGCTGCGGATTGAGATGGTCCCGGAGGACCCTTTCGAGGAGAGTTCCGAGGAGACCGAGACCGGCTGATCAAAATGTTCGCGGAGAAGTATCACTGGACCCCGGCCCAGGTTGATCAGCTGACCTACTACGACGTTCAGGTTCTACTGGGTAGGACGACTGACGAGGGGCTTGTCACCGAACCAGCGGGCTAGCAAATCGTTCGGCACTACGCCGAGCAGCATGAAGCCCAGGAATGCGCAGCTGAGCACGATGATGAAGCTCCAGAACACGTACGGGTCGACGATCATGTCGGTGTTCCCTTCGATTGTTTAGATACCTGACAGTATGCGCTCACCGCATGTGTTTGCGCAATGGGAGGGACGGTAATGCCTGACCGCACCCTCCGATACGTCCTCACCGCCGAAGACCGCGGCGCATCCGCGGCAATGGGCCAGACAGCGGCCGCCGGCGAGAAAGCAGCCGCCAAAATCGGGGGCGCCTTCTCGCAGCTTGGCGGCATGATCGGCGGCGAACTCGGCGGGGTCCTCGAAAAAATCGGGGGAGGGATCACCAGCCTCGGCGAGCAAGGATCCGAGGCCGGCAAGAAGCTAGCCACGTTCGGTGTAGCGACCGCCGCAGTTGGCATTGCGCTGACAACGTTGGGTGCGAACGGGAAACGCGCCACCGATCAACTCAGGGTCGCGATCGAGGACAGCGGCAACTCCTTCAGCGACTACTCCGACGCAATCGACAAGACGGTTAAGCAGCAGGAGAACTTCGGGCACACCGCGGAAGACACCAAGAACGCATTACAGAAACTCGTACAGGCGACTCAGGACCCGACGAAGGCTCTCCAGCTGATGGGCCTGACCGCGGACATTGCCGCGGCGAGACACATCGATTTGGTGGATGCGGCCACATTAGTGGCTAAGGTTGTTGGTGGTTCAGCGGGGAAAATCCTCGCCCAGTACGGCATCACGATGCAAAAGAACGCCGACGGAACCAAAAACGTTGACCTCGCCCTGCAGCAGTTGTCGGCGCGGGTGCAGGGGCAGGCATCGGCGTCGGTTGATAACTTCTCCGGCAAAGTTGATGTTGTACTGACCAAGCTGCAGGACTGGGCTACCGAAATCGGGCAGACCATCGGCCCGGCGCTCAGCTACCTCGGCGGTGCCATAGCCGCTGCCGGGAAGGTGTGGCAGTTCTTCCAAGAACGCTCCGCCGCCGCCGCCGCAGCTAACGCCGCTGTCGCCGCCTCGTCGACGGAAACTGCGGACATCGTTATCGCGAGTTCCGCGCAGATGGATGAGGCGGTCGGCAGCATCGGCGCCACCAGCCGGATCACCGCAGCGCAATATGTCGCAGCCAGCGCCGCGATCGAAGCGTCCAGCCTGGAGATGGCGGCTACAGCTGAGGGCTCTGCTGCCGCTTTCGACTCTGCGATGGCCAGCCAGGCGGCGGCAGCTAAGGCCACGGCGGCGGCTAACGCGGAGGCTAACGCCAGTCTGCTGCTGCTGACTGGTGGTCTCGGGTTGGCTGCTGCCGCGGTCGCCGCGTTGGCTGTCGGCGCGGTTGTGCTCGTCAAAGCGTTAGGCGACGCCGGGCGGGATGCGGTGACCGGCACGTCGGCCGGTATCAAAGAGCTGACTAAGTCGCTGGCGCAAAGCGGCGGCGAATTCGACACCAACACCCAGAAGATCCTCGCCAACACGTTGGCGCAAGGCGGTTTCATTGAGAAGGCTGCCAAAGCGGGGGTCACCACTAAGGAACTGGTTAACGGGATCGCTGGCACTGACGACGCGATGAAAAACCTCATCGCCACCTGGAAGGCCAACGGAAAACCCAGCGAAGAAACAATCATCCTCGCGAACCGCCTACATAAGGCGTTCCAGGACCAGGCCGCTGCTGGGCAGAAAAGCGCCGACGTGCAGAAGCAGGTAGCCGACGCGGTCACCGGCACCGGCCAGGCGTTATCCGCTGAGGACCAGTTCCTGAAAGACAATAACCTGACCGTCGAGAAAGCCGCAAAGAAGTACGACGACGCGGTCACCGCCGCACACTCGTTCACCGCGCAACTCGGCTACATGTCCACCGCGTTGGACACCCTGTCCAACAACCAGATTAACGCGCGGCTCGGCCAGTTGCATCTCGCTGACGCGTGGGATATCGGCAAAGGCGCCAACTCGGCACTAACCCAGCAAGTTAAGGACCACGGTTCAAGCCTGAAGGCCAACACCGCCGACGGCCGATCGAACCAAGAATGGTTGATCGGGCAAATCGAGACGATCAATCAGCAGGCGCTGCAGCAAGCGAAGGCGACCGGCAGCATCAAGGTCGGAACCGATTCGCTGCACACCAACACCACGGCCCTCCTCAACTCAGCGAGCCAGGCCGGGCTGACCCGCGCCCAAGTGCAAGCACTGATCGACAAATACGCCGCCACCCCCGGCGACGTGATGACCTCAATCCGTCAACAAGGCGCCGAAGCGGTGCAAGCCGCTCTAGGCGACCTCGAATACTGGCTGCATCGCATCGCAGACCCGAACTGGGCCGCGCATATCGACATCATCGCCGGCGCGAACGCCGCCCAAGGCGGACGACCAGCCGCTGCCGCTGGCGGGCTGCTCCTGGG
>Ga0127503_10652571_pt1 | contig 9175 bp, 2 predicted proteins | sample WCWITBFmetaT_FD_92749 | JGI IMG/M metagenome (GOLD analysis project Ga0127503, IMG submission 92749) | Soil microbial communities from Willow Creek, Wisconsin, USA - WC-WI-TBF metaT (Metagenome Metatranscriptome) | ecosystem: Environmental > Terrestrial > Soil > Temperate forest | place: USA... | reverse complement strand
TAAAATTGTCTGTTTGCCCGCTTGTGATTTAACGAGCAAAGAGACTGCATGACTCCATTTTAAAGAGCCGATACATAAGTAACATTTAAGTTCTTGTAAAACCCACCTGCGCGGGATAAAACCGAAATCAATTATCGGAGGATTAAACAAGAACATGAAACTATCACAGTATCACGCAAGGTGGACATTCAAAAGAACGCTATCGAACACTTTGTTACAGTAGAAGTGGGCGACAGTAATCTGTGAGTAAACTACAAATCTCACAAACTTAGTTTTTATCGAAACTTAACGCTTTATTTATATGAAAATAAAGAAAACAGACCACAAAATTTAATAACCAAAGAAAACAAAAGAATCTAAGCTATTGACAAAGGAGGTACAGAAAGAAAAAGTCCAAAATTGAGATCATCACCTCCAGACCTCAAAACAGCAGCCTCTAAGTTAGCAGCGGGAATGCTACTACGAGTAACAAAGACTCTAGGAGCTAATCCGGTATTAATATCCGCATAAAAGTTACCGACATTACCAACGCAATCACTATTCGGACGAGAGTGATAGCGATGATACTGAGGAACCTGAACTTCTCCGGAATAGCCAGCTCTATAATACGTGACAGGAACACCGACACGACCGAGAGCTGTAGCACTATTAAATGGGCTAACAGAATTGTAAGACCACGGAGCAGATTTGGATGCATTAATACCATTAGTCAGAGCCAAAGCAATAGAAATAGGTGCAGTATTTGTGACCGCTGTATTATCTAAAAACTTTAACCTGACACTGCCTCGAGAATAAGTATAACAAGAGGCAAATCTAGAATACAAATCTGCATGAATAGCGGGAGGATCAATAGTGGTACCTATAATAAAACCACTAGCTATCAAAAATGGCGTTACATTCAGAAACAAATTAGGAGTAGGTGATATAACAGAAGCCATCTGACAAGGTAACTTAAGTAAAGTTCTAAGAGAAGTTATCTTTTCTCCAACACAAAGTAAAGCATTAACAGAATTGTCATTACTAAATTGGGAAACCCCAATAGTAGATTCAAGATTTGAACAGACATTATTAGGAGTTTCAGGAGAAGAGAAAGCACTCCCACTTTGTGGAGAAATACCACTATAATACGTGTAATTATTCGGAATAGGACCTGCAAATTCCATATCAGGGCCACCGGCTCGCTCTATAATAACAGATATTGAAGTAGATACAGTAGAAGGAGCGACTAGCGGATCAACTATAAAGATACAAAAAGTACCAATAGTAGAACTAGGGTCATTAATAGTATAAGGCGAAGCACTAATATAAGGAACAACAAAAGTGAACTCATTAGTTTCCCTAATATCAATTATCTGTCTATGCAAATAAGTTGAACTTGCCAAAGTAACAGCAGCAGGCGGCGATAAAACTGAATCAATTGGATTAAAACAAACAGCCAATCTACCACTATGAAATTCTGTCTTTATCAACTTAATTTTATAGATCATCGAACCTCTCCAATAAAAGAAGTGGCTAGCGACTAACTGTAAAGGTGAAAGATGATAGAAAGTACCAGTACCTACCGTAGTAGTTAAAATATTACTCAAAGGATTGACTGGTAATTGAATAAATGAAGTTCCAGACGTTTGAGCTGTGTTCCAGGCAAATTGTGTGTGATAAACAGGAATAGTATTTAAAAAAGAAAAATCCATTTCATCCACATCGGTTCCTGAGAATCCCTTTGCCATACCAACAGAATTTTCATAAGAAAGAGCCAATGGAAAAGACATGTCTGGACCATCAGTATTGGCTGAATATGGCAAATAATTTTGAGTCACTCTAGTCGAAGGAGCTAAAGAAACAGGTTTAGACCAACCGAAGACTTTCGCTGCGTTAGCTGCAATATCGGCAAACCAAGAAGTAGTTAACGCATATGAACTTAGTAAAGGAACTTGTGCTATAATATTCGAAAAATCTCGAACTCTAATTAGAGTAGAAGAGACGGGCCCTATACCAGCAGAAGCTTGTTCGGCTTCTGTGGCATTTTTGGCAACTTTATTAGTAAAAACATTACGGCCAGATTGAGGCAAAGCTGCCACAACTAACTCAACATCCTCAAAATGAGAATATATTGTATAACCGCAAGTTAGATTACCAGCACCCGCACTTATTGAAGAATAAGGATAGAAGGATAAAATACCCCACAAGCCAAGATCGGAAGTAACATTGAGAGATCTGAAGGGGAAAAAATTCATAGTAGAATTAAAAGGAACCCTCAAAACAGCCTCAGTATCGCAACACAAATCCATTTCGACATGTGGTAAAGTAGTCCTCTGAACTAAAGTCGATAAATGATCATTAACCCATCTTGTATTCGCGGAAGTGTCATAATCGACACCACCTAACGCAACATAGGACATATTATAACGACCTTGCTGAAATCGATTGGCATTAATAACTAAACGGTAAACCGTCGTTGCTCTAAAACCAAGAAAACCATCAATTTTATTTGTCAACATAGTGCTAGCAGTAAAATTAGAGATGGGATTGCGAATTAATGGAAAAGTTGAAAACGTATCACCAACAGCTAAATTACCACTTTGAACTACAACAGGTTTAGCTAAAAAAGTCTTAATGTCTTGATTAAACTTATCAGAAGATGAGTCATAATAGACTCTATCTATGGAAGAGATATTCATAGGAGTAGAAAGAACAACATTTTTATCAGCCACAAATTGTGTAGTAGCGTTGGTCTCAACAAGACCAACAGCAGGTGAATCCGTCATAGGATTCAAATTTGTCACTCCCGAAGGAGGTATATTGGAAGTTGAAGTGATTCCAGCACTATCATTATTAGAAGCAAGTGTAAATTAAAACAAATAGCCACACTCAAGGCTAGACATCGCACCAATAGTTTCTGATATTGTGAGGTTTGCTCACATCCCATCTGATAGTAAACCTAAATAGGTAAGGATTATAACAATTCAAAGCCTTAGTGTCTTTTAACAATTGGATTTCATTGACACACGGGTATCCAGAGAACTGAGTATTGATTCTTATTGAATTCTAGTCAGAGTTTCTTTCTCAAGCATGTACTTAAACACCAATATATCCAGTACAAAATACATATTGGGAGGTTGATCATTTAATAGAAAGCCTCAGTGCAAAGCACTTGAGATTTCCTACATTCATAATCCATTATTAAAGGTTCGCTAGTATGCAAATAAGGATAATGCTTCTGAAAAGCATTAATAATCTTAGGAGCATATTCGTCGTGGACTACTCTATCATGAAGAGATAACTCTTTAATAGCAGTAATAACATTTGAACAAACGATAGCATTCTTATGCTTACGTTTAGTCCAATCAACCATCTTCAAAATAGATTGTAGACGCAAAGGAGCTATCCACAAATTCTCAGAAGTATCAAATACAAAACGCCTTTTCAAAAATTCAATCTCAGTTAAATTTCTCAGAGCAATTAGTGTACCATCTTTCGATTCATTAGTATAAACCATACCAATTTCTTTTACCTTTCCTGAAATAACAATATCATTAAATTTGGTTCTAAATAGATCAGATACAGCGTAAGCCACATCATCACCTTGAACTATAGCATAAATATTAGTATCAAACAAAGTTAAACTACCTATAGCTTTATACCAAGCATAACGTAGATTAAAATGACCATAAATGGTATTAATGATAATAGTAAACGGATGTCCACTACCTAAACCACTGAACCATTCATAAATCAAACCATCAACTATATGTCTAGAATTATAAACTTCCATCCATAATATAGAACGAATTCTTGCATTGTCAATACCATCATCGTACCATATATTAATGAAATAAAGCATAAGTAAATGTACTAAAGCTTTTTGAGAACCATCATATTTTTCATAATCACCGGCACCAATATTATCGGCACCGAATCTCAACAATCTCTTAGCAATAGTATTCCATTCGGAAGAATATGGATTCACTCCAATAGAAGAACCATTAAGCACTCTATTTTTCATGAACCATAAACCAAAAGCTCCAAAATACATTCTAAAAGCTAGTAAATACTCGAAGGGCGCACCAGAAAATAACCTAGTCGAACCGGATTTAACTTTCGCCAACTCACGGAGCTCGTCCTTCAAATTATCACTAAACACATGGAACATACGAGTATTATTCCTTGCTTTAGTAACTATTTCATTAACTTTCAGAGAAATCAAATCTTTTATGATCTCTTGCTCAACACTGCCATATTCATAACTGAAGAGCTCTTTCTTAAGATTACGCTGACCAGCAACACTAGCCGGCCAGCCTGCACTTGAGCTAGAATTAACAGAACCAAAGTCCATATCAAATTCTAAGCCAAAAATAGACTCATCTAAGGTATAAATCCGAGGCATAACAGTAAAAGTAGAATTCCATTCGCAATAAGAAAAATAATGAGCCATACATTTCTTTGCTATATCCATATCAAAGAGAACGTCCGGTTTACAATACTTCTTTTGAGCATTCAGTAATGGATCAACAAGGGTTCCATTATCACTAATGGACCGCAACAAAGCAGGAGCCATAGTAATAGGACCCAAAGAACCATACATTCGAGAACGACGTATATCTGTATTCAAATTTCTTGAAGGAGATAAATTAGTTCTACCTAAAATCTCAAATCTTAATGGAGCATTCAGATCACTAGCTTGAGGAGAAATTAAATCCGGAAACTCACTAATAACTTGCTCTTCACACATCTTGAGATCTTCTAAAAGATACTCTTGACACACAAAGCCCGCAAAACCATCACCATGATAATCGTGACCAGCAACATGCACACCAAATAACTTCCTCCTCTGAAGAGAAGGATTTAAAATAGCTAACAAAGCACCACAATCACCAGGTTGTGTAGGAACGTCATAGGTATATGATTCTTCAATACAGTAATTAAAATCTTTAAATTTAGTAATACCAATAACATTATCATACTTTCTACCCTTGCCAAAATAGAAACCCCTACCTTTATTCATGACAGAAAGCATAATGTCAAGATTAGCAGTATTATAATCCATATCACTCTTAAAAGCGAATTTATCAACTATATCCTGCCTTTCAGGCATTCTCTTAGGAAATTCAACTAAAGCTAAGTCATTAGTGCCTAAACGACCATAATGGTGTCCCTGTAAAATTTCACCAACAGTGAACAATAAACCAGGGTCATTAGGTTCTTTACCATGTCCTATTCTTACGGTACGCGTGATTCTCTTGGGATCACTATCAATACCTTGTAGTAACTTGACTATAAAGTGGTAAGGAATAAGAGCAACTCTACCTCTAACAAAAGTAATAGAGCCCAAACAATTCCATTTATCGTCATCAGCCATTAATTCAAACCGAAAACAATTCTTACGAACTATGGAAGTAACCAAATCAATACCAGAAGAATCTTCACTAAATTGAGGTTGAACTTTCAAAAAGGATTTAATAGCCTGTGAATTTTTCACAAATTTAGGATTAACCTTATGAGTTCTCATCTTATCACTAAAACCAAATGATTGAGGAACTTCTTTACCAGTCCACCATTTGTACAACCACTTAGCCAGAAAGACTAAAATAGAACTACTAGCTATAAAAGAAATAACACCTATAATGTTCTCTCTATTAAAAGTAAACCTAGCTTTAAAACTTTGCCAAGTAGGCAAAAGATTTAAAAATTTCTCAATATAACCTTTAATGGACTCAAAAATCCTAATTTTGTAAGGCCTATTATCGTAAGATTTAAATTTAAATCGACTAGGAAATTGAATACAATCATCAACATAATCAACAGCTTTATGAAAACCTAAATGGTCAATCAAAAGCAACGTCAAAGCATAAATATCATTTTTATGACCTGCTCTCAAGCAAGTTCTCAAATAAGAAATATAATCTGGCCTCATTGTTAACATGATTTCAAGAGACATAATTTGTTCTTCTGTACAACCAAGTGTATCTAAGAACTCATTATGTTCTGTATCTGACTCATCAATATCGCCGGACTGAGGTACAATACCATCATCACAGCAATAATCTTCAGGACATTCTTCGTCCTGAATCTTCGTGTCATAAATCAAAGAATACCTCTTAACCATCTCACGGAAATTTTGTCTGTGTAACGCAAAATATTTGCGTCTTACTTTTTCAAGTTCTCTACCCTTATCAATAACTTCTTGAAAGGAACATCTTTCGCCTACACCGTGATTAAATAAATTCAATTCATAATAATCAAGGTGTTCCGGACGCAAGTCAGTAACTTCTTCACCTTCAATAGATGCATCTTCACAAGTACCTATAACTTTAACAGGTAACTTATTATGATCCAATTTTCTATTCCAAAGGTCGTTTCTCAAATCTTCATCACGAGTATATTCCTCTTTAGGAACAACTAAGTAACTCATTGGGAAACGGCGCTTCATAGCATTAGAAGAAACAATAGCATTAGAAATAAGTGCAGGCTGATTAGTAGTAGCAATTACATACTTAGGTCTAATATAGACATTGCCCTTATTTTCAAGGTGTGCCATATGAGCACTATATTCTTCAGAATTAATAATACGAATGATTTCCATAGCTTCACAAGCAGGATTACCTGCAACATCGCGAGCTTGTAAGAAATCATCATATATCATAACTCTGACTCTATTAGTCATAGTATCAAAGAAAACATTCTCTTGTTTCCTAGAAAAAATAAATGTACCAGGATTCAAATCGAATTCTTCAACTTCGTCGGAAGTCAAAGAGTCTCTAGCCCAAATATTAGAACTATACAATGCAGAAACAGACTTAGCAACACCAGGACCACCAGAGAATAAAACTCCGACTGGTTCCTGGCGCATACCTTTTAAAGTTATGTCACTGCGCTCTAAATCCTGCAATATCTTTTTAAGAGTATTACAATCTTCATGTATAAGTCGTAAAGAGGCTTCAGAAAACTTATCTTTAGGAATAGATTTCAATAAATGTTTACCAACATCTATCATAAACAACACACTAGAACAAGTAGTGTCATTCAAAGGTAAAATACCTCTATTAGATTTATATGCTATATTCCGAACATCTTTTGAGAAACTATCAATTTCAGCTGAACAAGCATCAATAAACTTCATAGAAGGTAATTTTAAGAATGTTTCACGAACATAATTTACCAACTTCTCAACATATGAAATAATAAGTTTAGCTATTTCGACCATACCCAAGCGAGCACGACTAAAATCTTTCACAAACATCAAAGTCATAGAAGCAATAGACATACGTGTATTACCACACACAACTCCAATAAGAGATCCGGCTAAAATAGTACCGAATGTTTCCAAAGCAGAATCTGAAATTTGTGGAGAGATACTCTCCATGACAATATCAGGTACAAGAGGAATAGTGTCTCCTAGCTTAAGATATATGTTAAGTAAAAATCCTAATTGCTCAGGAACTTTAACTATAAAATAAATTGCACAAGAAACAAAAAATGCAAATGAAATCCAAGTCCTATCATGAGCATACCATGCAGAAGCAATGGCAATCAAGATAGAAGGATTCATTTTACTAATACTTGAAACAATATCGAACGCAGACTGTAGCATTTTGCTGTCCGAATTGAATACATTTATATTAGGCATTTTTGCACTAAAAGATTTAAAGAAATCTAAAAATTCCTTACGTTCTTCAGTGTTAGGTAGTTTATCATTAATAATGTCAACTACCTCAGGTATTTGATCACAAACCTTCTTGAGACCGAAAGGATCTGCAAAAAGATTTAAAGGATTAAATGAAACTTGCGGGTGAATATCAGAATCATTGTTATATGATTTTGAGTCTGATTCACCACCAAAAGGATCATCTATAGACTGAGGACTAATAGATTCATAATAATCTACAGTACCTTGCCATTGAACACGTCTAGCTATTTCAAAATAAGCTTCATCATCCTGCAACAACATCGCAGCAAAATTTCTTCTACCATGAGCTGTTTTTCGATCACAATTATATTTCATAAAGTGATTAGAATCGGAAACGTATTTCTTGACATTTTGGCTATTAACCATACTTTTAGCGATAACTTCAGCTATTTCCAAAAGTTCCGCATTTGGCTTCATAGGAGTGACATTAGAATGTACCCACATAGCATTAATAAACGCAACATTAACTAGATCTTCAGGATGATGAGCTGTTAGAACAATAGGCTCAGGAGCAGCACTAGAAGAACCAAAAACATCTTCAGCTGATTGCGGTGATATGTCTCTATCAAAATGAGAGACAAATTCGCAATTGGATTTTAAGAAGAGATCATCACCATAAAAGTGAGAACACTTCTTGACTTTTGGTATACGGAAAGGACGCCTTTCATACACCTTAGAATACCTATTTTTGATTTTTGTCACATGTCTATCGACACGATACTCATTTTCTTGTTGATCCAAAAAATTTAGATATTTCTCTCTTTCAACAAGAGTTTTCTGTCTAAAATTTTGTAGATAGAGACGATAACTATCATCTATATCATCAAAAAGATCATACATAGTAAAATAATCATAAAAATCTTCTTTACACATTTCTAAAACACTGCTACTAGTGATAGACTCTGGGCCATTGTCACTAGATTTCCTAACTAAACGATATTGGGGGCGAATGTAAGTCATTTTAAAGAAGAATTTGAAGGTATGCATTTAACGCATGGCTACGGTAGAAATATTTAAAAACCTTCCATCTGAGGTTCCAGTCAAAGACTGTACTATAAAAATGTAAAACAATATTTAACCATCTCCCACTCTACTGAACTAACGAAAATTCAGCGTTGGTACACCCTATTATGGGTAACAATAGATATTGAATTATAAAAATACAGTAGGTCTGCATAAATGTGCTTAACATACTTTCATAGAACTTATTCTCTAATCAAGTTATTTTTGGATTTTAAAATTTTTATGGGACTTAAAAAGTCTTTATATTTTGTTACAATAAAACAAGAAATTTGTTGGAAAAAGTGTATGAAGGTGAGATAACCAATAACTGAAGATAAAGAAATCGTACACACTAAAACGCATGTAATCAGACAATAGTTGCTCCAGCTAAGAGCGATCTAATATAAAAAGGCTTAAACCCTACTACCAAATAATGTTCATACGAGACGCACAAAGAAAAACTTCGTACGAAACGCACAATAAAATTCG
>Ga0127503_10041525_pt1 | contig 9408 bp, 15 predicted proteins | sample WCWITBFmetaT_FD_92749 | JGI IMG/M metagenome (GOLD analysis project Ga0127503, IMG submission 92749) | Soil microbial communities from Willow Creek, Wisconsin, USA - WC-WI-TBF metaT (Metagenome Metatranscriptome) | ecosystem: Environmental > Terrestrial > Soil > Temperate forest | place: USA... | reverse complement strand
ACCTGGAGGGTCGGTGCTAAGGTTCAGCAAGAAGGAAGAATACGGGTTGATGGCGGTGCATTACATCGCCTTCCATCAGCACGACGGCGTGGTCAACACGAAGAGGATCGCCGAGGACCTCGGCATTCCGTCGGAGCTCCTGGCGAAGATTCTCCAGCGCCTGGCCAAGGGGAAGCTGATCACCAGCGTGAACGGACCCAAGGGCGGGTACGTTCTCGCGCGGGACCCGGGCCAGATCCGCGTGAGCGAGGTGCTCCGCGCCATCGAGGGGCCGCTCGGTCTGGTGAACTGCTACCGGACGATGCAGTGCCCGCAGCTCGAGCGCTGCAACATCCGGCGGCCGGTGCTGGCCATCCAGAGCGGCATCGAGCGGTTCCTGGAGACGATGACCCTGGAGACGATGAATACCCTGAACGAGCCGGCGCCCGTCGCTTCGAGGCTCGTCGCAACGGGACACTGAGGAGACGGCGCATGGCGGTGAAGTTCCCGATCTTCATGGACAGCAACTCCACGACGCCCGTCGATCCGCGGGTGCTCGAGGCGATGATCCCGTACTTCACCGAGAAGTTCGGGCATCCCGGCAGCCGCAACCACTCCTTCGGCTGGGAAGCGGAGGGGGGGATGGAGCGCGCGCGTGAGCAGCTCGCCCGGTTGATCGGCGCCCGCGATCCGAAGGAGCTGGTCTGGACCTCTGGAGGCACCGAGTCCTGCAACCTGGCGATCAAGGGCATCGTGGAGATGTACCGGGAGAAGGGGAACCACATCGTCACGACAGTGACGGAGCAGCGGGCGGTGCTCGATCCCTGCCGGCGGCTCGAGAAGCAGGGGGTCGCCCGGGTGACCTACCTGCCGGTCGACGCGATGGGCGTCGTCGACCCCGACGTGCTTCGCAACGCGATCACCGACAAGACGATCCTGGTGTCCATCATGCTTGCCAACAACGAGATCGGGACCATCCAGGCCATCCAGGAGCTGAGCAAGGTCGCCAAGGAGCGGGGCGTCCTCTTCCACACCGACGCGACGGAAGCCGTCGGCAAGATCCCGGTCGACGTCGAGAAGATGGGCATCGATCTCCTGTCCTGCACGGCGCACAAGCTCTACGGCCCCAAGGGCATCGGGGCGCTGTTCGTCCGGCGGCGCAACCCGCGCGTTCGCCTCGCTCCGATGATCGACGGCGGGGGTCACGAGCGAGGTGCCCGCTCGGGAACGGTCCCGGTCGCCCTCGCGGTGGGCTTCGGCAAGGCCGCGGAGATCTGCGGCGAGGTGATGCCGCAGGAAGCGGCGCGGCTGGCGCAGCTCCGGGACCGGCTGCAGGACCGCATCCTGTCCTCGGTGGACGAGGCGTACCTGAACGGCCACCCCGAGCGCCGGCTACCTCATACGCTCAACATCTCGTTCGCCTACGTCGAGGGCGAGTCGATCCTGATGGGGCTCAACAAGGAAGTCGCGCTGTCGTCGGGGTCCGCCTGCACCTCCTCCACGCTGGAGCCCTCGTACGTCATCCAGGCGCTCGGCGTGGGCGCCGACCTCGCGCACTCCTCGATCCGGTACGGGCTGCATCGCTTCACGACCGAAGAGGAAGTGGATTTCGTCGGCGATCGGACGATCGACGTGGTGAAGAAGCTCCGCGAGATGTCGCCCCTCTACGAGCTCGCGAAGGAAGGCGTGGACATCAAGTCCATCCAGTGGAAGGCTGAGTAAAGGAGACGGCGCGCATGGCTTACAGCGACAAGGTAATCGACCACTACAGCAATCCCCGGAACGTCGGGTCGTTCAGCAAGGACACGCCCGGCCTGGGGACGGGACTCGTCGGCGCCCCGGAGTGCGGCGACGTGATGAAGCTGCAGATCAAGGTCAACCTGGACACCGGTGTCATCGAGGACGCCAAGTTCAAGACCTTCGGCTGCGGCTCGGCCATCGCCAGCTCGAGCCTGGCCACCGAGTGGCTGAAGGGCAAGAGCGTCGACGACGCGCTCAAGATCAAGAACACGGACATCGTGAACGAGTTGAAACTGCCGCCGGTGAAGATCCACTGTTCGGTCCTGGCCGAGGACGCGATCAAGGCGGCGATCCGCGACTTCCAGGAGAAGTGGGCCGAGCGGCACGCCGCGACGGCCCAGGTCCCGAAGTAGCGGAGCGGGGGAGGCGGAGAGAGGCATGGCGGTCGCGATGACCCCGGTGGCCGTGGGCCGGGTCAAGGAGCTCATGACCGAGCAGAAGCTCGACAGCGCGTTCCTGCGAATGGGCGTGCGAGGAGGCGGGTGCTCGGGCATGACCTACGATCTCCAGTTCGACAACGAGCTGCGCAAGCACGACAAGCAGTTCGAGGTCGAGGGGGTGAAGGTGGTCGTGGACGTCAAGAGCTACCTCTACCTGAACGGGACGACGCTGGACTACGTGAAGCAGGGCCTGACGGGGGGCTTCACCTTCGTCAATCCCAACGCCAAGTCGAGCTGCGGCTGCGGCACCTCCTTCACGGCCTGAGTCTTCACACCGGGGGCGGGGCGAGCGGCATCCCGACCTAGCGCGAGGCGGAGCGGGACAGCGATCTGACCGGGCCTCCTCCGAGGCCCGGTCGGTGTTTGGGGAGTCGATACCGGGATGATGAGCGAGCGGAACGGATCGAAGTGCTGGGGCTGTGGCGCGGCGGCGCCGGCGGGAGGCGTTTGCCCGGAGTGTGGCCGTCTCCAGCCCTTCCCGGCCGGGAGCGATCACTGGGCCGTGCTCGGACTCGACCGCCGGCTCGGCCTGGACCGGGCCGACCTCGAGCGGCGCTTCCACGGGCTGAACCGGCGGCTGCATCCCGACTACTTCCGGCTCCGGTCGCCGGAGGAGCAGGCGATCAGCCTCGAGGCCTCCGCGGCGGTGAACGCCGCCTACCGCGCGCTGCGGGATCCGGTGAGCCGCGTCGAGTACCTCCTGGAGCTCGAGGGCATGGCTCTGGGCGCCGCGGGCCAGGCGAAGCCGCCGGCCGACCTGTTCGAGGAGATCCTGGAGCTGCAGGAGGCGCGGATGGAGCTCCAGACGGCGGATCCTGACGAGGCGCCCGCGCTTCGCGCCCGCCTCGAAGCGGCGCAGGCGGATCTGGAAGCGCGGCGCGCCGGTACCGAGACCGAGCTGACGGCGCGCTTCCCGGCGTGGGACGCCGGTGACGATGCGACGCGTCGCCAGGAACTCGGCCGGATGCGCGACATTCTTGCGACCCGTGCATACCTGAGGACGGTCCTCCGCGACCTGGGCGCCGCGCTCACCGTCCCAAGTGATGGAGGACAGACGGACTGATGACGGACCTGACGATCGGCGTGGGCCCCGGGGCCCGTGCCGACGCGGCAAGCAAGGAACTGGTGGTCGGGATCGACCTCGGGACCACGAACAGCCTGGTCGCCTACATGGACAGGGGCGTGCCCCAGGTCATCCGGGACGCGGAGGGCCGGGGGCTCGTGCCGTCGGTCGTGGCGTTCGGGCCCGCGGGGCCAGTCGTCGGCGACGCCGCGCGGCGGATGCTCGTGCGGAACGCCGAGCGTGCGGTGTACTCGATCAAGCGCTTCATGGGGAAGGGCTTCGAGGACGTCCGGGACGAGCTGCGCTACTTCCCGTTCGACGTCACGCCGAGCCAGGAGATTGTCCGCATCCGGATCGGCGACCGCGAGCTGACCCCGCCGGAGGTCTCGGCGCTCATCCTCCGCGAGCTCCGGACCCGGGCCGAGCGTCACCTCGGTCGGGCGGTGGAGAAGGCGGTCATTACCGTTCCCGCCTATTTCAACGACGCCCAGCGGCAGGCGACGAAGGACGCAGGCCGCATCGCCGGTCTGGACGTTCTCCGCATCGTCAACGAGCCGACCGCGGCGTGCCTCGCGTACGGATTGCAGCGACGGAAGGAAGGCGTGATCGCCGTCTACGACCTCGGGGGCGGGACGTTCGACGTCTCGATCCTGAAGATCCGGGACGGCATCTTCGAGGTGCTGGCGACGAACGGGGACACGCATCTGGGCGGAGACGACTTCGACCGCGCCCTGGTCGATCTGGTGATGGACGAGCTCCGGGCCCGCCACGGCGTCGACGTCGCCGGGGAGGGGGACACGCTCCAGGAGATCCGGCTCGGCGTGGAGGCGGCCCGCGTCCTCCTGTCCAGCGAGGAGCGGACGGTCTTCACCCTGCCGCTGCCCCAGCATGGCCTCACCTACCGGCGAGAGCTCACACGAGCCGACCTGGAGTCGGTGATAGGGCCGATCGTGGCGCGGACGCTCGGACCCTGCCGGATGGCCCTCGCCGATTCCGGTGTCGGGCTCGAAGGGATCGATGAGGTCGTCCTGGTGGGCGGCGCCACGCGGACCCCGATCGTGCGGCGGCGAGTGCAGGAGCTGTTCGGCCTCGTGCCCCACTCGGAGCTGAACCCCGACGAGGTCGTGGCGCTCGGCGCCGCCGTTCAGGCCGACATCCTGGCGGGCGGGACGACCCACATGCTGCTGCTCGACGTCACGCCGCTCTCGCTCGGGATCGAGACGCTGGGCGGCGCGGTGAGCGTCCTCATTCCCCGGAACACGACGATCCCAACCTCCGCCAACGAGGGGTTCACTACGTCGGTGGACGGGCAGTCGGTGGTGGACATGCACGTGGTCCAGGGGGAGCGGGACCTGGCGAAGGACAACCGCAGCCTGGCGCGGTTCGACCTCCGGGGCATCCCGCCCATGCCGGCGGGGCTGCCGCGCATCGAGGTCACCTTCCTCATCGACGCCAACGGGATCCTGAGCGTGGCGGCGAAGGAGACCCGAAGCGGGACCCGGGCCTCCGTCGAGGTGCGGCCGACCTACGGGCTGAGCGACGCCGAGGTCGAGCGGATGATCGACGAGTCGCTGGAGCACGCCGAGGCCGACGTCCGTGCGCGCGGGCTGATCGACGCGCGCAACGAGGCCGACACCGTGCTCCGCGCGACTGAGAAGGCGCTGGTGCAGGGGGCGGAGTTCCTCGGCGCCGAGGAGGTCGCGCGGATCCGCGAGGCCGTCGCGGCCCTCGCGGGCGCGCGCCAGGGAGACGACGCCGGCGCGATCCGCGAGGCCACCGACCGGGTGAACGGGGAGACCCAGCAGCTCGCCGAGCGGCTGATGGACTCGGCGCTCCGGGACTCGCTCCGTGAGCGGCGGGTGATGGACGTGCCGACGGGGGAGGCGCGCTGACGATGGCCCGCTACCGGGTCACGTTCAGGCCGGCGAACGTCACGGTGGAGGTCGACGACAAGGACTTCCCGTACGGTGATCACGGGAAACCCGGGTCGCTCCTCGACATCGCGCTCCACCACGGGGTCCGGCTGGACCACAACTGCGGCGGCAACTGCGCGTGCACGACGTGCCACGTCATCGTCCGTGAGGGCGAGGAGAATCTCTCCCCGATGGAGCCGGACGAGGAGGACCGCCTCGACACGGCGACGGGGTTGACGCTCCACTCGAGACTGGGCTGCCAGGCGATCGCGCAGGGCGACGTGGTCGTCGAGGTCGTGGAGTGACCGGCCGGGTGAGGCCATGAGCATCACGTGGCGGGACACCGAGGACATCGCGATCGCGCTGGCGGAACGCTATCCGGAGACTGATCCCCTGACGGTGCGCTTCACCGATCTGCACCGGTGGGTGACCGAGCTGCCGGGGTTCGCCGACGACCCGAAGGCGTCGACGGAGGGCAAGCTCGAGGCGATCCAGATGGCGTGGCTCGAGGAGTTCCGCGCGAATCAGTGAGGCGGAGCGCTACCAGGTGACGACGGAATCGGCGGCGAAGACGAGGTCGAGAAGCTCGGCGGGGCCGATCGCGCCCGGGCCCGACGGCGGGAGGTCGTGATGCTCGTCCCGCAGCCGGTAGACCTGGCCGGGCAGCGGCTCCGCGAGCCCCACCGCGTCCTGCATCAGCACGACCGTGAGGCGCACGTCCGGATCGGCCGCCTGGGCGCGGATCGTCTCAAGCGCCGTCGCGTTCGTCGGATCCTTGACCAGGTGCAGGACGTGCGCCACGGCCGTCTAGAAGAGGAGCGCCCGACGGCTTCCCGCGAGGAGCTTGGCGAGATCCGACCGGTCGATCGGCACCAGTTCGAGACCAGACGGGTTCCAGCCGCTGTCGGACCGCATGGTGCTTCGCTCGACGTGGAACGCCTGGCCGAGCTTCTTGAGCGTGCCCAGATGCCGGGCGAGATCCTCCCCGTCGACGTAGTCCTCGACGTCGGCGTCGAGCACCTTGGTGCCCGCGCCCACGAGCGCGATCGCGACGGTGTTCTCGCCCGCGAGGATGCCGAGGGCGATGCGCACGGCCTCGTTCGCCCGGTGGGACTGCTCGGGGTCCACCGACACGACGACGAGAACGGGGCGCTGGGTCTCGGTCATCGCGCGGCCTTCAGGGCGCGGTCAGTTGAGCGCGACGAAGCGCTCGGTGCCGTTGATGAGGTCCGTGAGGACGACGAGGCCGCAGTACGTCGCCTTGTCCGTGATGGGCAGGCGTCGGCGCTGGCAGCCGTAGGCGCAGACGAAGAGCTTGGCGCCGCGGTGCCCGAGCTCGAGGACGCGCTCGTCGTCGATCGCCCGCACGCCGTCGTCGACCATGTAGAGGTAGAGGTCCACGCCGCGGTCGAGCGCCGCCCGCGCCAGCCCGAGTCCGGTGTCCAGGTTGGGGTGACGAGGATCGGTGGAGAGGAGCATCCCGAGCTTGCGGCCGCGCAGGTTCTGGATCGCGACCTGGCCGCTCATCGCGCGTTAACGCTAGCATCCGGTCGACACACTGTCAACGCGCGGAGCCTCGCGCGACAGCGTCTCAGCCGCAGAACGAGGTGAGGAACGTCATGCGACGCGTCTATCTCGACCACAACGCATCCACGCCGGTGCACCCGGAGGTCCTGGCGGCGATGATGCCGTACTTCTCGGAGCGCTTCGGCAACGCGTCGAGCATCCACGGCTTCGGCCGGGAGGCCCGCGAAGGCATCGACGTCGCGCGGGAGACCATCGCGCACTTCCTCGGCGTCACGCCGGACGAGATCGTGTTCACCTCCGGTGGCACCGAGTCGGACAACCTGGCGGTGAAGGGTGTCGCGGGCGCGCGGCCGGGCGGCCACATCATCAGCACCGTGGTCGAGCACCACGCCCTGCTGCGCACCTGCCAGGCGCTGGAGAAGAGCGGCCACTCCGTGACGTACCTGCCCGTCGATGGCGACGGACTGGTGGACCCGGATGACGTGCGCCGCGCGATCCGCCCGGACACGGTCCTCATCTCGATCCAGACGGCGAACAGCGAGACCGGCACCCTGATGCCGATCCAGGAGATCGGGCGGATCGCTGCCGAGCGGAGCATCCCGTTCCACTGCGACGGGGTCCAGACGTTCGGCAAGCTGCCCATCACGCCGCGGGAGACGGGCATCACCCTCATGTCGATGTCCGCGCACAAGATCTACGGGCCGAAGGGCATCGGCGCGCTCTACATCGCCAAGGGCACCCGGATGGTGTCGGTCCAGCACGGCGGCGACCACGAGCGGCGGCGGCGGGCCGGCACCGAGCACGTGCCGGGCATTGTCGGGTTCGGCAAGGCGGTCGAGCTCCGGACGCGCTACATGGCCGAGGAGGCCGTTCGCGTGACCGGCCTGCGCGACCGGCTGTGGGAGGGAGTGCGGCGAAGCGTTGCGGACGTCCGGCTGAACGGCCATCCCACGCGCCGGCTGCCCGGCACGCTGAACATGAGCTTCCGCGGCATCGAGGCGGAATCGATCATCCTGGGGCTCGACCTCAAGGGCATCGGGACCTCGGCGGGCTCCGCGTGCACCTCCGGGAGTCTGGAGCCGTCCTACGTGATCACGGCGATGGGCATCCCCGTTGACTGGGCGCTCGGCGCGGTCAGGACCTCGCTGGGAGCGAGCACAACCGTGGAGGACATCGACTACGTCCTCGACATCCTGTCGCCGCTCGTTCAGAAGATCAGGGCCATGTCGCCCGCCGGGGCGGTCTGAAGGAGACTGCGGCCCGCGGGCGCCGCCACGATACGATGTACAGCGAGACGCTCCTGGACCACTTCCGCACACCCCGGAACGTCGGGATGATGCGGAGCCCGGACGCGGTGGGGGAGAGCGAGGACCCGAGCTGCGGGGACCTGGCGCGCTTCTACCTCCGCATCGAGGGTGACCTGGTCCGGGAGGCGCGGTTCCAGACCTATGGGTGCGGGCCGTCGATCGCGGCCTCGAGCGTCGCCACCGAGCTGGTCCGAGACCGGCCGGTGGGAGCGCTGCTGGGCGAGCTGACGCCCGAGGCGGTCGAGACGGCGCTCGGCGGGCTGCCGGAGGACCGGCGGCACGCGGCGACCATGGTCGTCGACGCGCTGAGGGGCGCCCTCCGGCACTACCGGACGGGCGGATCCCGGGAGACGAGTCATGCTTGAGGCGTTCCGGCGAGACGTGACGGCGGCGATGGAGCGGGATCCCGCGGTGCGGAGCCGGCTCGAGGTCGTGCTCTGCTACCCGGGCGTCCACGCGCTCGCCTTCCACCGGCTGGCGCACTGGCTTTGGGGCAAGGGTTGGTGCGTCACGGCACGCTTCATCTCGCACATGTCCAGGTTCCTGACCGGTATCGAGATCCACCCCGGTGCGCGCATCGGATCGGGCGTCTTCATCGACCACGGCATGGGGCTGGTGATCGGCGAGACCGCGGAGGTCGGCGACGACGTCACCCTCTACCAGGGCGTGACCCTCGGGGCACCAGCCTCAAGCGCGAGAAGCGGCACCCCACGCTCGAACGTGACGTCGTGGTGGGCACCGGCGCGGCGGTGATCGGCGCGATCCGAGTGGGGGAGGGGGCCCGCATCGGGGCCGGCTCGGTCGTGGTCACCGAGGTCCCGCCGAACTCCGTCGTGGTCGGCGTTCCGGGCAAGGTGATTTACCGCGACGGCCAGAAGGTCGCGCCGCGCCTCGATCTCGAGCACGCCGATCTGCCCGATCCCCTGACCAAGGCGGTCGAGCAGATGCTCGATCGGATCCACGCGCTCGAGTCCGAGGTCCGGTCTCTCCGGCGCGCGGTCGATCAGCCGGTGGAGCCCGACCGGCGCTCGTGACACGGACGCTCCCGGGCGCGGCCGCCGCGACGTCGTCCGGGAGATCTCCCTCGACGTGCCGGGAGACTCGGGCGCGCCACGCCGCCCGCCACTGAGCGCGGGCCGCGCGGGGGCGAGACGCGAGGCGCGAGCCTCGCGCGCTATCCTCCACGTCGACATGGACGCGTTCTACGCGTCCGTGGAGCAGCGCGACCGGCCCGAGCTCCGGGGGAGGCCCGTCGTGGTTGGCGCCGACCCGCGCGGCCGGGGTGTCGTCTCCGCAGCCTCCTACGAAGCGCGCCGGTTCGGCATCCACTCTGCGATGCCCATCGGCCGCGCCTACCGGCTGTGCCCGACCGGCGCGTT
>Ga0127503_10854487_pt1 | contig 9463 bp, 1 predicted proteins | sample WCWITBFmetaT_FD_92749 | JGI IMG/M metagenome (GOLD analysis project Ga0127503, IMG submission 92749) | Soil microbial communities from Willow Creek, Wisconsin, USA - WC-WI-TBF metaT (Metagenome Metatranscriptome) | ecosystem: Environmental > Terrestrial > Soil > Temperate forest | place: USA... | reverse complement strand
TGGTAAGCAGGCTCCAGCAGAACGCTGGATTAGATGCGCTTTCCTTCGCATTCATCTAATCTTTAAGAGCAAGCTTGTCTTTAAGGGACGTAGAAGTTTTCGTTTGTGGTACGGAGCAACCTTTCTCTCTTTTCATGAGAGAACCGAGTTCAGCAAATGGAATTGGACCAGCTGGTTCGGGATTAACAAAATTCGCCCATGTAGTAACAGTGAGCGTGGGAGTAGCGATATTCCCAGTAAGGACAAGTGGGGCAAGGACGTACATCTTAACAGTTCCAAAGAACCCTTCATTAACATCACCAGGAGCGGTAGATGTTAAGAGGTCAAGATAAGCACTAGGAGCAACGTATGGTATATCAAAAGAGACAGTTTCATTGGCGCAAGCAGATAACGTTATACCTTCAAGCATCGATTGAGCATACATATCATCAGTAGCTAATTGGTTACTGGTGTTAGCAGTATTCCAATGTGGTAACCATACAATGAGTATTTTCCCTGCATGAAAAGTAGTCGAATTTAATCTAATCTCAACGTGCACCCCGGCACGAAAGAATTTAAAACGATTCAATTTCTCATCAATATTAGGAATTTGAAAGAGAACATAGGGAAAAGAGATCTTTTTGACCATAATACCGATGGTGTTAGCACCAGACCAGGTAAAATAGTCAACTAAATAAGGACGGGACAATAAAGGACCAAGACCTTGATCAGCATAAGGATCAGAATGCTGATGGATAGGAGTAATAGGGGCACCAAGGGCTTCTTTAACTCCAACAGTATCACGAAAAGATGTAAGTTGATTATTTTCTTGAACAGAAGGTTCAGCAACCTTTCTTTCTTCGTGAGCGAAACCAGTCTGAGCATTCTCAGAAGTTTTCATTTGTGTTTTAACGCCAGTGAGTTTCTTAGCACCTACAAAAGCAATGTAACCAGGAGGAATAGGTACACCACAAGAATAAGTATCACCACAAGCGATATAACATCGAAAAGTATGCGCTATTGTAGTACCAAGTTCATAAGTATTGATGCGAGCACCAGGCCATTCATAATTTTCATTTGGCATTTGATGGCATATCAAAGGGAACATACCATAGAACGGAACATCAACTTCATTAGTGTATCGAAACTTAGATACATTAAAAGTACTACCTGCACGATCAGGAAGATCAGGAAAATATTCAAGTGGACCAAATTCATTGATATAAGTATTTGAAACTCCAACCACAGTCGTGTCCGAGTTATCAAATTGCATGAATTTGTAACGAATATTACCCCGGTGAAATAAAAAGCAATTTTGAAACATAACCCATTGACTGTTGGTCTGATCAAGGTTAGTCCAATCAAAACCACTTATAGTTTGATCAAAACCAGCACCACCCTGGGCAAAAGAGCAAAAAGTGTATCTATGGAAAAGATCAATAAAAGATTGTACAGTTTCACCGTGTAAAATCTTATTAATGAGAGTCACAGAACAAGGAACAAGAGATGGGAAAACAGTAGCAAACTCAGCACGAACAGTCGCTCGTCCTTGAGTTCTAACACCCTTTCTCTTATGGACCTCATTATTATTGTTTGTTTTTTCTTGCTTTGACATAGGAAAAGCAGGATTAGGAGAGTAGACAAATTGATAAAACAAATCAGTTGGTCTGTCACAAACAAAATCTTCAGCACCAGATTGCCAGATCGCATAATAAACAGTGGTGTCAAAAGTTGAATTAGAAACAGTTGGTGGAATAAGTAATCGTACAATAAACATACCATTACATTCACCATTCCAAGTCGAAGGAGCACCAGAATAAAAATTTGGTGGAACAACAGGCAAATAGGGCTTGTCTTGAAGATAAGGAATCATAAATGGAACATCCGTATCACCACAAATGTCAACAATCATAGAAATAACATCACCAGATGTGTCGTTGAAAAAATAAGCAGACAGAGAAGTGTCTGGATACCACTCAATCCTAACACGGCATGAAACAAATTTGGAGCAGGTAAACTGGATCTTATACTTAAGTCCACCTCTCCAATAATGGAACATAGAAGCGAGTGTACCAACGGGAGTGAGAGTCCAAGTTGTAGCGTCAATATTGTTGGACATGAAAGTAGGAGAGACAGGAATCGTGGTGATAATTCCATTAAGTCCAGTTGCAGCATCAAAAGATAATACGCGGACAAGAGCAGGGAGCAACCTATAGTTAGCGAAATTCTGGTAGGGACCACCCATTTCGCAGAAGAACTTTGACTCGGTTGAAACAGAATTTTGGGGATCACAACCGATAGGCTCAGCTGAATCCAAACCGCAAACAGAGGCAATTCCAGAAGTCTGCCGCACCAAAAATGGGTCGACAGAAGAAACATTAACTGGATAGTCATATCCAAAATAACTGGCAATCCACTGACCAGCTTTAAATACAGCTGAAGCAGCACTTGCGATACCACCATAAACTGGAACAAAAGAAAAGGCACCAGCAACACCAGATAGAGCACGAAAAACACCAGATACCACACCACTTTTGGACTTTGCGGTCTGTTCCTTTGCAACCGGATTATCGTTGTCGCCAACCAGGTCAATACCGGTGCCACGATAGGAACTAAGCATTTGCGCATGCATCCCAGGACGATAATGAACACCATAAGCGATAGGATTGCGCCATAAAAGCTCATCTCTGGGGAGAGAGGTAAGATCTTTGTGCTGTAAAAAGAACATGGCAGTCCAACCAATACAAAGTCCAATAGAGAAAAGAAACAAAGTAAAGGCAGATTTTTTAATAAACTCTTTTGCTCGCTCTCTCCTGTTATTTGGAACAAGTAATCGTTCAACAGTTTTACGGTTCTCCAACCTCTTTGCCTCCAAGTCCTTATCACGGGACGATTGCGAGGTCTTTGTGGGGGAAAGTCGGCCAGTCCTCCCTTCAGGTGTTGCTTCAGATCGATGAGTTTCAACAGTTAAAACAGGTTCATCTTGTTGTTTAATGGGTTGACGATTTTTCCAACAAGCTTGAGTTCTAACATCTTTAAGTCTAACGGCAGGTTCAGCATTATAAGCACGAGACTCAATAGCATTGATATTCGCCCAATGTTCATCGAGCTCAGCAAGAGTAATATTATCTTGCATAAAGAAATCAATATATATTCTTTGCATAGAGCGAATTTCAGCAACACGTTTAGCTTCTTGTTGTTGTTGATAAGGGGTTGATTCCCAAAGTTCAGGCATTCCTTCATAATCTGTAACATCTTCAATATCAGTAACAGTAATACTACGAATATAAGGACTAGAATAATGAATATCTTGAAACGAATAAGGTGGTAAATCCTCATCATCAATTTCATATTCAGGATCAGATAATTCCTCACTTTCAACTTCAGTTTGAACTTTTTGTTTAAAGTATTTACCTTGGGCTTTCATTCCTGTACGTTTGATAGTTTTATCATTAACATAATCAATAAAAGCTTTTCGTACAAGTTCCAATTTATGAATAAGTTCTTCAGCTTCAGAACCTCTCATCACTGAACGAGCAATAACATTGGAAATAAAATCAGCAAAAATCGTTTGACTTCCATAAAAGGTATACATACTTAACAATTGTTCAACAACTTGAGTTGGAGTAAAATCTTCTTCTACTAAAGAATAGAGATAATGCTCATCAAAAATTAACTCAGGAACAGGTGGAGCAGGTTGGGAATCAAGATCTTCCAAATAACAATCATCATACTTTCCTTGAGTATGAGTCTTACCTTGCGTTTTAGCGGTGGTTCGTTTATAACCAGAATTCCAAGCAGTAAGCTCAGCATCACGTTCATCCCAAGTCTTTAAAATAGGAGCAATTCCAAACGAACTAAGACGTTCATTGATTTTAAATTGATGTTCTTCATAAATGTGAGGACCCAAGTGAAAAATAGATTCAAGACTTTGTTTAGCAGATTCACGGGTTCCTTCACGAAGAGGTAAACGATTAGTGGTCCAATTCGCAATATCTTCACAATGTTCCTTTTGCATAGGAGCAGAAACTTGTTGAAATTCATTTTGAATAAAAGTACGCTTAAGAAATTCAACCTCAAAACAATTGTAAGTATTGATTGTAGCGGACCAATCAGTTTCATTAACAACAATAGGGCGCTTTTTAAAATCAGTTAATAAATAACCATAAGCTTCAAAACCTTTAACTAATGCACCCATTCCAAAACCTTCAAGAAATTTAGTCCAGGAAATAATATGATCATCTCCAAAAGTTTTAACACGAATGTGTTTAGCAACAAACCTAGGCGAATACCATTTTGTATCCCGTTTATGCAAGAACATAACAGCAGAAACAAGACAAGCACAATAAGTATGACAACAATTAGAATGAGTTGTTAATAAATTACCAGATGGATTTCCATGAACAGCTTTATACATTATATTAAAAAATACATGCATACAACCTTGGAATACTCCAAATAAAAGAGCTTTACGAATTCGTTGACGTTGAACTTTAGAATAAGATTTTCCAGGTAACAGTTCAATATCAATATCAGGATCGTTGGCTTCATAATGTTCCATTAAGCATTCAGCATAAATGGCAGAAGCATCAGAAGGTGTATAAGCATCTTGAGTTGTAATATCACCAGCACCAACATGATTCTTGGCATATTCATCAGGGAACATATCATTAAATAATTTGTCCCAATCAGCAGATTCAGGATTAATACCAAGTCCAAAATGAGTTTTATTGTTTGCACGCATAGCATTTTCAATAAGATCAAGGAAGAGCATGCGCATAAGAGCAAGAACTTCAACGGGTAAACTAGAAAATAGACGAGTCTTTCCAGCTTCAACTTTTTCATTAAGACGGAGTTCATCCTTCAAACAATCAGATGCAATAATCAACTTTTCAATAGCAGTAACCACATCATCCCAATTTTCTTGCATTAAAGATTCAGCAAGAGAAGCAACAGCATCAATTAATTTAGATTTTGCAGTTCGACGACCATTAGCATCTTCATCAATAAAATCATGTTTATGATCACAATGTTCGCTTGGTGTATTATGTGGATAACCAGGAGAAGTACGAGTGTCAACAGATTTAACACGTCGATATCCAACAGGAACATTGAGAGCATCATTAATTTCAAGAGCTTTGGCAGTAACACGTTGAGGTACATCAAGAGCAATTTTCATACAAGCCTTAACAAGATTCTTCATAAAAGGATCATATTTCTTGTCAGGTGCAACCATTTTCTTAAGAGCAAGTTCAGCAGGACTAATTTCAATTCCTTCAGCATTTGTAAATTTTGTAAGTTTAGCAGGATGCCTGATAGGTTCAATAATAGGACAATTAGTACCAATAAGGGTAGAGACAATTTCCGTTTTGCTTGGAACACGAATAGCATATTTAATTTCAAGAATCTTTCTAACATCTAAACCATCAGGAATAGCAATAGCAGGTTTAAGATTTCCAGCATTAACAACAGCAATAGTAGCATTATTAACCTTTTTGCCTTGTTCTTTCAAACGAGCAACAAGATTATGTGGTTTCCAAGGTAAAGCTTGAATATCAGATTGAGTAACCAATTGACAATAAGTAAAACCTCCACCACCAGCAACATGTATACCAAGAACTTTTCGAACACTTCTTGGGTTAACCATGATATAAATATTACCACAGTCACCATCTTCAGTATGGATAGCATCAGAAAGAATTTCAAGAATATTCTTTGCTGAAACTTCTTCTTTATCATCATCATCATATACAACACGACCAAAATAATTAGTTTGTTCAGCATATTGTATTTCATTTTCAGTGATATAACCAACTGGGGAAGTTAAGGCGTTGGAAATATCATCAGTAGAATCAATAAAATGATGATAAACAGACTTAAATTGAAATTTAAGTGTAGGAAAATTGAGAAAGCAAAGATCACGACCTTCAAATCGTTCATAATCAACTTCATCAACAGTACAAGTTTGAGTAGTACCTTGCCATTCAACAGAAACAAATTTAGCATTGGGGCGAGATAACTTTTTAATAAAATGTCCAGCAGTGACAACAACATTATCATAAATACCATGACCTTCAATATAATAAGCATCACCGTTATTCATAATAATTGACAAACGAACTTTATTCTTTCGAAAAAGGTTAGCAACATCAAGAGCTTGTTTATCACCTTGTACTTTAGCAACAAGTTTAGCAGATGGCATAGCAACAGGTTCTTTCTTTTGTCCTTTCTTAGGGATCGTATTTTCATATTTTCCTTCAGTATGTGGGGAAGCGATACGGGTAACAAGTTTATAACCAGCATAGAGAGTAAGAACACAAGCAACAACAGCACCAAGAGCAAGTAAAGCAGAAACAATTTCAACAGTCCAACACATTTGTTCAATGGGTTTAAGAGCATCTTTAATATCTGGCATGGTGAGTTCATCATCAAGGCCAACATAAGCAGGATCAGGTTTACTAAAATAATTTCTAATAGCTTTCATTTGAGCACGAGGAGTTATAGGAGAACTAACAACAAGTGTATGATAATCAACAAGTTCTTGGGCACAATGGTACTTGTACCAAATCTCCACAGCTTCTTTAACAGCTTGTTCACCTCCTTTAATTTCATGACGTTTGGATTTACCAGACGTAACAAGATCTTCAGGATCTGAATAAATAACAGGTTCCCAACCTTGATGTATACAATAAATATCATAAGGTAAGTGATCATATTCTGTTTTAAATGAGATCAATCTAACAATACATTCATCACAAATTGCAATACGACAACCACTCACAGTAGTAACAAACTGGCTATTTTTTACAATAGGATTGAGGTAAAGATTTTCATTTAAGTCACAAAATGGACAAAAGCCCATTTTAAGACAATATTTTGCTAGCACAGCTTTACCTTGAACATGGATAAGTGGAGGTAATTTAATCAAATCATCAACCACGTTATTATTAGTTTGAGTATCAGCAATAGCACGTTGAAATGCAGTTTCAAGCAAATTTCGTTTAGGATTTTGACGTTTTGTATCGAGTTCAAAAATAAGTTTTTCAAGTTCATCAAGTGTAATAGGTACACCTCCAGTAAATTTTCGAACCGAAGTTTTAAGATAATCGTTTTTAGGTATCAAAAATAAATCATAAACATCAACACTAGGTTCAACATCTTCATTAAGGACAATTCCTTGTTTAAGTTGAGCACGAACCATAAAATCAAATCTTCGATAAAAAGCATCAGGTTCTCTAATTCCAAGATTAGAATCAGTAGGAAATTGATTGATAGTCATAACAACAAACTCAGAAGTGAAGAACTTAATATTCTTCTCTTCAATCTTAGACATCATCAATGGGAATGCAGTATCATTAATAAGACGAATAAATTCATCACATTTAGGTCCAGTAAGAGTCTTATCATCAATCTGACCAAAATCATCAATTGAATATACAAGTTGGTTATTATAAGAATCCCAAAATTTATCAGTTACTTGTTCAAATATAACTTGATCTTTTGGTGTATTTTGCAATTTTCGATGACGGAAAGCAAAATCCATTCCAACAAAGGCACGAAGTCCAGATTTTCCAACATCTGGAGGACCAATAAAACAAACAACAGTGGGTCGTTTGCGTTTACATAAAGAATTCATTTCTCGTTGTGTTTGATCAAATTCAAGTAAAATCTCAGTACGAGCAGTTTCATAAGGACGATAATCGACATGTGTGCGAGCCTTTCGGAAAGTGGCGCGAACAAAATCAATCTCTTCTGTATCAGCAACAAGCTTGAGAATTTTATGAAAATAATCAGTATCATGACGTTTATTTTTATGTTCAGGTAAATTCTTGATTTGACGTATAACATTGGCTTCACCAATAATATAGCGAATCTTTTCCATAATATGGTCAAGACCACGATATTCATAAGGAACACCGTAGACCATTTCCCATATGGTTTTATAAGCATATTTAATACCTTGAACAATATAACCAACAAGATCATGCATTGTACGAATTGCGGTTCCAAGAGCACCGAGTTTCTTAGCACGTTTTTCATCCACTTTAGCATCATATTTGCCAACTCCAAAAGTATGACCAATTAGAGTTACAAAGGTGGATATAAGATTTTCAGATTCTTCGGGATGTGAAAGTTCAGTAAGTCCTTGAGTTTTCATAACAGGACCAAGAGTTGTTAATCTCTTTACAATAGCATGAGCATAAATAGAACTAATCAATCCATTGGACAGAGCTATAGATCCAGCAATACACAACTGTGTAGTTAAATCTTGAGTTCTCCAAATGGCAATAATGCCAATAATAATACCAACAATTCGTTCTAACATAGCAAGAGTAGAAATAGAATCGAGTGAGCTTTGAGCTCTAGCTAAAAGTGTTTTCACACTTTTGGTAATATCACCAATTTCTTTGGAAACATCATCAAGAAGTTTTGTAGCTTGAGGGGATAATTTGTCAAATGAGGTTTTAACTTTAATAGGTATACCAAAGTCTTGAAACCACTTAGTAGTCTTTGACATAAGAGAAACATCAGGTGTTTGTTCCATCCTTGTTCTCTTTTTAAGTTGATCTTCAGCTTCTTTAGAAACAGCTGGAGTATCATCTTCAATCTCAATATCAACAGAGACAAATTGAGTAGGAGTATCAGTATCAATAGTTTGGGAGGTTGTGAGTTGATTAACGTTTATTTCTTTAGTTTGTAAAATAGACATAGCAACCGAGTTTAAATTTAAATGCATCGGTACCTAAAATCAACTTATTCATCTCAACCTGTTCTTCTAACAAAATGATTAAGACCATGTACGATGGCTTGAACAACTCGCGCGAAAACAACCAATAGTAACGACACACAAAGTAGATCGATAGTGGGGATTTTGATGAAGGGGGAGCTAGCGTCAAAAGCAGTATCCATGAAGTAATCTTTGGACAGTATCCAAATTATGAATAGCGTAAATTGGAATTACAACTATACAAATTTCCTTATAGACTTACTCATTACGTTTATACCCAAATAATTACATACGACATCATTACCTTAAAAATCTTAGTCACTTCCTGTGTCCATGTAGATGGAAACATTAAGCAGAGCCAGAATCAAATCGAGAATTTAATCTAAATTTTAAGTTTCAGGCGGGATCTCCAGATCCCTTTAATAGAACAATAATTTGTACTTGCATACCACGGCGGTGTGGCACAAATATCTCAAAAAGTGTTATAATAATACAAGACGGCTGATGCGAACATCAGCAATCACAAATAATAGTACAATTTTCATAACCAAAAGGTTAGAAAATTTAAAATAGGATAGTTTCTTTGCCCTTTACGGGGAAGAAAAGAATGTAGATAGTAAAACATTCTTCAGACAATCAATAATCTTATATTCAAACATAAGTTTGCAACATATTAAAATTAAAATACATATAATGTTACAACAATAAGTTATATAAATTACGATATCTAACGAATGTAGTACACCTCAAAAGGTG
>Ga0127503_11079168_pt1 | contig 9513 bp, 2 predicted proteins | sample WCWITBFmetaT_FD_92749 | JGI IMG/M metagenome (GOLD analysis project Ga0127503, IMG submission 92749) | Soil microbial communities from Willow Creek, Wisconsin, USA - WC-WI-TBF metaT (Metagenome Metatranscriptome) | ecosystem: Environmental > Terrestrial > Soil > Temperate forest | place: USA... | reverse complement strand
CAAAAAAACAAGTCAATTTATTTTATCATATGTGCTGTCTTCTTCTGTTCCTGAATTTCCAGTGCACGTTCGAGTAACTAGGGGGAGTAAGCTCATCTTCATCACACGGGCTGAGGCTGCTTAACCTCTCCATAAGTTCATTCATCATTTGTTTTACCTCTTCCTCAAAGCATGTTGATTGAGTGTCAGGCCTGCCTTCTTTAACAGTTGAAAGAACGTCCATTAGAGTGGAGCACACAGCGGACTCATTTAGCTGATTATGGGCCTTGAAATTACTCCTCAATAATTTGAAGCTTCCTAATAAATGGGTTTTTTGTGCCTGACTCAGGATTATGTCATCAGTTAAAATACTCCCGAACCTATCATTCAACAAAGTATTTGCTTGCTTGTATTCAGTCTTAAACTGTGATGTTTTTAATAATACAGGGTTTGGATTGCGGAAACTGACATTTAAATTGTTTTTTATTTTCTCACCTCTGTCGAAGACACTCTTGCCTATATCATTATTATTGCAGAAGTCTGCTATGATTTTATCCAAAGCGACATTACCATCTCCATGCGAATTCTCTTTGATGATCTTTTTGATAGTTGTTCTTATTGCAGTGAATTTGGCAACAGGTGTTTTATTTGACTTAACTATCTGCTCAACCTCTGTGTTTTCAGCCGGTATGTCAAATTCCTTTTTCAATCTAATGGCAAGGTCATCAGTGTAGCTGTCTTGGTTTGTGACCTGCAGTGTTTGTGACAGATTATCAATTTTATATTCATTGTTTAAATCCAGCTTTATTTCTTTTTTTAGGCTTGCTGTAACTGCGGGTATTACGAATTCATTGATCCCATAATAGTCGATGTAATCTTTATGCAGCTGCTGATACTTCTTGGGCATGGGGTTTGAACCCTCACCTCTAGTTGAGTAGTTATATACGAAGAACCTTTCTTTGCCATTTGGACTGTTTATATCTAACACTTCACACCTCATATAAGGTATGATAATCTTAGTCGCTGTGGCAAAATTGTTGTTGCTGGCTTTTGAATTTGTATAACCCACTAGTGTGTCAATTGTTCTACATATTTTTATTTTTTTGGAAGGTTTTTTTGCTTTATAACTGACTTCAATTTCTTCATCATCCATATAGTCTATAAATCCTAACCTGCCCATTTCCACAGCTTTCTTATCTGTGCATAAAGTGGCTAGCGAATTCTGTATCAAATCCATTAATCTAGGACTAAAATCATCTTCTATCTTTACACTGACTAATATTTTCAACACTGGAGGGACTATAGGAGCATGGCTGCCAGTTTCAATTGCTAATTCCATATTTTCAGTAAGGTCCAATCTGTCAAAGTTGGCATGTCTTAATATTGATGCAGGGAAAAACTGCTTAGGTTCTGTTTTTTGATAGACTTGGCAGTAAAAAAACCTATACATATTAGCTATTAGAGTATGCCAATTACTTTCGTAATAAGGGTGCCTTGGCACATTTGACAGGATACTAGATCTGAAAGTTCTGGCAAATTCAGCAAACGCATACTTCCCACCGTGTATGTATTCTAGTATTCTGTGCATAACTCCTTGCTCAATAGTTAAAGCTGCATAATCATGTAAATATCTATCGGATTTCCTCCATATATCCATTAAGAAAAAATTCTCAAACTTGTCAAACCTAGTGAACGCTCGGCCAGTCAATTTTGCTATATCAATTTTCTTTTTATCATCTAGCATCTTATACCCGTTGTACAGTGCAGATATCAATATTGTTAGCACTGACATCCAGGAATAATTATCTAAATTATCTTTTTTGAATTTACTGAACTCCTCTGGATCCCCTATCTCAGGTAATTTTGCTATACCACTTTTGTCTTTGATAGATAGGATAACGTTCGTCAAGATCATGACTTTCTCATCCTCATCAGTAGTTCTTGCTAACCTTTGCCTTAATATTCTTAGATCGTTATTGTCGGTCTCATAATAAAGGTATAGAGCTAGATTATCTTTTTTCCCCCTAGGTAAAACTGACTCGATCTCATCAAGCCCCAAGTTCTCGTACAATGTAGGAAATATGTCCTCACTATAGTTGATTTGAGTTAAAATATCTTCCCAAACTGTTTGCCTTATATCACTATCCCTCCCTCTAGCTTTGTAGAATAATTTGTATAAATCGGAACATAAGAAATTTGAGATGAGGTCTTGTTTGTCATACTCCATAGAGTCTATTTCGCCATAGTCACCCGACAATAGGATTCTCATAAAATTGTTCTTCGATTCATCACTTGTACTATCCCAGTCTATGCAATCAAATAAATCTTTGGATTTCCTTTTAATAACAAATGTGTCATATGTGTACAATTTCCTATTGATATGCTGCAACTCTATATAATGATAACCTTGCATAAAGTTATGTTTGAAAGTGTTATTGTAATAAGAAATGTCAAATTGCGTGTCATATTTAGTTGATTGTACTCCCAATTTAGCATTATTACCAGAGAAGAACCCTAAATTGTTTTCATTATCTATACTGAAATACAGCACACCTTCTTGCGGTGTGATTAACTTAAACATATTTAAATTGAATTCTTCCAAACAATTTAAGAAATAATTTTGCGCATTCTTACTCAATGCGACACTGCTCGCAACGCGATGTTCAATCGACTCAATGTCTCTGTTTAGCACACACAAGGTAAATATATTTCCATCTAAAGAAATTATTAATTTCCCTCTACCTATCCACTCTGTGGAGACTCTGATTTGCCTCTCAGACCAATAACACCATTGTGTTGTTTGGGCAAGAGCCAAGGGCTTGGGCTCAAGACTGTGCATCATCTCTAAAAAAGGTAAAACCTCAGGGTTTGTTATGGAATTATGCAAATGGTCTATGAAACCGCTGACCATAATGGACTTGCCTCCGACAAATTTTTTGTTTAAAAACATAGACAAGATTCCGTCATCTCTACTTCTAGCAGCTATCACATAGAATTGATGTGCAAGCACTAAAAATTCCATCTTCTCATCTAATTCCCATTTCAAGTTAGCTTCTTCGTAATATTCCCCCATACTTGACGTAGGTTTTTTTTGAACTATGGAAATTATTGAGCAACAATTTAAATAGACCATTGTAAGACGATGCTTGCCTATCGCTTGACTGCACTGCAGAATAGTAATTGATGACAGTATTATTCAACTTCCGCATATAATCAAGGAAATTTTTGACTGTGATTAAGTCCCAATGAACTCCTCTGTTTTTTAAATAATCACCCATCACTGTAAGCTCTGATCCAAACCGCTTATTGCTGTATGTGTATTTCGATAATTCTGGCTTCACAAGTTGGATTGCAAGATCTAAACTATTGTATTCCTGTATAGGTGCTTCAATGAAGTCGTTAAGTTGCAAAGAACAAGGCTTGATAGACATTGGGTTGATCTTGTTTAAATAGGGAGAATCAAGGCCTTCCAAGAAGTCAAAGAATTTGAACATACCTGCACACATTACCCTCAAACTGCTCTCCAGTGGACTGTCTTTAGCTTCTGCACTCATAATGCCAAGTATCACATCTTCTATGCTATACAAGTACCCAGCTTTACCTCTAATGTGCTTGCCTGATGCCATATACAAAGAGTCGAAAGCCCGCTTCACTTCATTTATGTTGAGCAAAGCCACAGCAAAATCACTACTTTCTAATTTTGCTCTAAACCATAAGACATTCAACCGTGAATGCCTCGTTTTATTTTGTTCGAAAAACCATTGAGAGTCCTCGAAAATAGGTAGTGTTATTTTTTTCTTAAAACTCCTATAAGCTACAGGAAACCTGATGATTTGCTGATATTTCAAGTTAAAAGTGCCATCTGTTATTTCATAGTCTAAATAGTCTGTTGCAAATGAAGCTATTTTCTTGTAAAGGTTGTAATTATATCTGCAAATTCTGACATCATCAGCTTGCGATCCATGACTTAAGTAAAAAGTTGGCCAAGTATTCACAAACCCACCTAATGCAGGAAGCTGCATGTCGTGTATAACTCTGTAAAAGTTTCTAAACATGTTTGACATTATGACTTGGCACTTATAAGCTTGGCTGGCAGTGCTACCGTTCATTTGCAGCTCTATTGACTTTGAGATCACTTGTTTCATATCGCTGCTCAGCCCTTTGCCTGTGAAATTCATTGATATGTTAGAAAGGAACTTGGGTAGTAAAGGCAGTAACTCATGATTCATGTATAATATGGAGACTAATTCAAAGTAAGATCTACCGACAGAGCATTTTTTTGTAGACATAAGGTGATTTAAACTCTTCATTATCATCTCATAAGAACCCAAGATGCTCTGCATAACTGCATATCCTTCCAATTGAGAGGGTATGCTGCACCTGCCGCCACTATCATCGGAATGGGCAAACATATCAAAATTAAGATTCTCTCCCCTTGTGAGATAAGGAGTCTCAATTAAATACTTAGCATACAATTGTCCTCCAGCATGTAATAGGCTGCTTAACATATTGAATATCCCCATAACAAAGCTGTAAGGCATTGTAAAGAAAGCACTGCCAGTTTCTTCATTGAAGGTGAAATCATTCCTGAAGTTTTTGTAGCCCTCATTTGTTAAAAGCCTAGTAACAACTTCCGATCGTGTGTGAACTTCTTTACTTCTCCATTTAATAAAGACATTGAAAACAGATTTAACAAAATCATCCGGGAGCACTTCTTGCATCCCTAATACCATACTTAGATATTTTTCTGGATTAGATTTTGGAGCCCATTTACGACAGTCTAAAGTCAAGTAGTAAGTATGGTATTTGTTTGACCTGTACTCAAAACATTTCTTATGTATCATCCCAGCTCTTCTGGAACTAGGAACACTGATCAACTCATTGTCTATAAGCTCACAAATTAACTTGAACATCTTTTCTATTGGCCTCTGATACAGCTTGGTAACATAGTCCATAACATAGATTTCACGGGGCCACCTCTTTGAACTTTATCTACTACATGAAGTATTGCCTTGCTCAAAGGCATCTGCTGCTGCTCAGTGATGTAAGTGTCGTTCAGCTCTTTCAATTTTTTATGACACTTTATCGGATCTTCTTCATCCAAGGCTTCAAGAATCGAGGGCATGTCTCTTTCTGCGAGCTTTTTGTAAACCACATAATAACCTTTGTGGCCGAAGAAAGTTTTCCCTTCATCTCTTAAACCCCTATTGTTTGCCATTGTATCTATAGGTTCATCCAGCAATCTATTCCAGCTAGTCCTAAGTTTTGCAGCAGCATGCTTTTGAGTGATTTTTGCAGCCAACAGCTTGCCAACATTGTAACAAACATCTGGTGAATAAGCAAAATCTGATTTCTTTAAGCTCTCAAAATCTTCATCCAAACTGACCCGATGGTTGATGTTGGCATCAACCTCTTCCCTGAAAGTCTTGTGGTTCTCCATTATGCTTTTCATATTATTGACTTGTTCTATCCCTTGATCAAAAGCCCCTTTAGACATCATATATGTTGAGTATATTACATAAGTTAAATCGTCTATATTTTGGAGGGTCCTATTTGCATATGGGTGATGTATTTGACAATTTGAAAAATAGGCCGGGTCGTTACTCTCACCTTCAGACCATGCTCTAATTGTTTTGAAGTATTTTATGTAATTTGTAGATAGCCCCCTTAATATTGCATGGTCGAAAGCCGAATAAGTTGGTGCCGCAAATTCCGCCAACATAGGCCCTAGTTGACAAAAGTCTGCAAGAGGATTGACACATAAGTATCTCATATTATGAAGTAAAATCTCAGTTTTCCTTCTATTATGCATAAGCAAAAAACAAGGTAAAGACAAGATTTCAAAACAAATTGCAGGGCTGTATTTTTCTCTCAAAGCAGCATAATTGCTGACAAATTTGTAAGGTGCGCTGAGCATATCCGCCAATACAGACTGATTTAGCTGCATCCAGGGTGTTTCATCAATACAAATCCTGCCTGAAGGTTTTATACTTGGGTTCCAACTGGATGACCAAGAGCTGGACGGTGTTATCAATTTGAATATCTTTGTTTTTCTTGTGGAAGTTATTTTCTTACCTCCTTTGACCAATAGCATGACGTCTGTCAGTCCGAGGTTGTCCAACTTTATAAACTTGGAATTGTAATTTTGATTAGACAAGCCTAACAACGTATATGCAAGCCTAGATATAAAACACAACATTGAAAACAAATTAGTATTGCACACTTCATTAAAATTGTCATGCAACTCATTCAAACAATCTTGCTTGAGAGCTTTCATAAAATCTGAGTCATAATCGTTGCTAGGGAGTTCAAACCTTAACTTTATGCCTTTAGTAATCATCTTTGCAAAATCAATTAACTCGCATAAATTATTGATTTTACCTTTATACAGCTTATAACCTCTAAATGGGCCCCAGTTTGTTTCATCTTTGAACATCTGAATTTCTCTATAATCAAGTTTCAGTCCTTTATAACTACCTACTGCGGCAGATTGATATTTCCTCTGAGCTGTTATCATCGATGATCTCAAGGCCTCCAATTTCGCCCTTTGAGCGGATGACCTGATAAACAATGATATTTTTTGTTTTTTATATCCTTGACTAATTAAAGCAGAGTAAAATTCACTCATAGATGCTTTGTAAGCATTTTTTAAACCCTCTGCTTCCGGGACATCAATTTCTTGTTTTATAAACTTATATCTAGCAATCTTAGAATATACGGATTTCACTAAATTGCTATCGACATCATGAATGTTGATGGCAGAGAGCAAAACACCGCTTTCATATGATATTTCATTGACAACAGAAGTGTCTATGAGTGTTATAAAAGACCTGCGTGGGGATATGATCACTGTGGAGTTCTTAGGCTTATAAAACATATTTAAGTTGATTTTATATTTGTCAATAGCTTGCAATACCACTGTTTCATCAACAGGTTGATTCAGACCTTGCAAAGATGTGGACATGATTTTGTCATCAACTAGCTTACTTTGATTCATCGAAATTAGATTGCGGTTCCTTTTGTTTGCCAGCCTCATAGTGCAATCGTCGCTCACAATAGATATTGCCAGTCCGTGATTTACTTTAAACGAAACTTCTTGGAGTAAGGATCTAGTTCTTATTAAACATTCTTCTCGGCCATGTAATAAGTCTCTGAAATGGTTGAACAAACGCCCTTCATCTTTGCTGAGATCTAGTATAAATTGTCCAGTTACTGCTTTCGGATCGGTTTCATTTGAATTGCTTATCTTTATCCACCCATTTTTTGTGCTATGTACTTTAAAATATCCGGTTGAATCCACAATGCTTTTACAGTCTTTTATAAACTTGTATAGAGAAAGCCTTTTGGAGCTGACATAAATAAATCTCCAATTGTCTTCCAGATAGGTCAATTGACTAATTTCTTCTTCGGCCTGGGCAAAATTTCTTTCGAGATTGCGGTCAAAAGATAGTGAGAACAAGTAGTTGAATGAATCATCAATGAGTTGTGAGTAATTATTTATTAGATCCCTAGCTTTGTCTGAAGTTTCAAAACCCTGCCCTTTCCAGAAAGTCAAGTGAGCGTCAATATCTTCTGATGTGGAGTAAACAATGGGATAATAATTGACAGTGTAATTTTGCTCCTGCAGCATGTCTATCTCACGTTTATATTTAGAAGATTGGTTATCTAAACCTTTCATAAAATTGGCTCTAAGCCTATTCCCAACCACAGTAAATTCATATATATTACAACACATATCTTTGAAAATGTGCAAATCTGGTGTCCTATTGCTATCTATGCTATTGATAGGTATCTCATTGTCAAACAAATAGTTCACACCAATGATCTCATTTGCAAAAATATACCCGAAGACATCATGCCTAAAATGGAGATACTTTTCTAAGAATTTCACAGCTGTTGTTGGGAAGTGATTGGCTATATCTAAGCACCTGAGTACATATAAGCTGTAGGACATGGCATGGAATAAACAATCGTAATCTGGAGCCTTACCCCTGAAAGAATCAAGGTAATCAACAAATTGCATGAAGTTACCGTCCAAACTTACAGGCACTTGACAGCAGGTATCATTTGCAATGTTATCTGAATATTCGATCTCTGGGCACTCACTGCCTTCAGATGTAGAGTCCTCGTCAGCACTGTCTTCTTCAGGCACTGGAGAGTCTATTGTTACCTTCTTGCAATTATCTACATGTTCATCTATCGCAGCCCAGTCAAATCTTTGTTCACATGTAGGACAAGCTATTCCTGACAGATTTTCATTTGTGCTAGTGCTAAAAGACGCTACAGGAGGTGTTTTCAACTTACTCAAAAAGACCCTTGCAGCTGATTGAAATCTACCTAAACAACGTGAAAGCATCAATCTCCTCAATTTAACGATAGCAAGCATACAGTATACACTGATCCTTATACTCTTACATTTAAAACGAGCAGACAACCAATGATTCCTACCTACTAATTTTAGGATTATCTGCCCCTTAATCTCCGGACTAGAAATTTCTATCAGCCTCCCCTCTTGCTCAACAATGAGGCCGTAACCAAGATAATTTAGTAAAATTGATAGATCCAAACTGTTGTACCACCCAGACCAATATCTAGGACCTAAAGCTGTCAAAGCATCGCAGTTTTCTATAAACAATAAGCTCTTCAAAGCATCCAAAGCACATGAGCCGGGCGGGTCTTGAGGGCATATGGCATGGCCTGACAGCTTACAGGATCGCACATTGATCTGTTCAGATTCATACAAAACAACTTCATTGAATTCTTGATGAAGCTCATAAGTTCTCCTGTCATGATCATCAGTATGCTGAATAAGGTGCCCTCTAAAGACTTTTTCATTGCAATGACTGCATTTTGTTAACAAGGTTTTCCTTTTCCATACGTTTAAATACTTCGATCTAAGATACCATATTTGCAGGTAAGAGAAGACATTAGACTTTCCTAAAAAAATTTCATTGTCTGTCTGATTCAGGCCTATATTAACATTTAGAAGAGGCCGCGGCACTTTAACCAAGTCAGGTGATGTTATTGGAAGCTTTGAGTCTTCCAATTGCTTTAATTTCTTCAACTTACTTTTCCAGGTCTGTGCCACCTTTTTTACGTATTTTAATAATTTCATTTGCTTATTTCTTTTAGCAATGATGTCAATATTTAAATGGGAGTTTGGGACGTAGGAAGAAACAACCTCATCACAATTAGAATCGGCAATATGTCGGCAGTAACTGTCAAATGAGTCAAACCCCAGCAAAGAGCTTCTACAACAAATACAACGTATGAGAAAATGGCTGTCATAAATATGAGCCTTCAACAAATCAAGGGGGATCAAAAGACTGCATACAGGACAGTTAGCCATCAAGCCAGAGAACCCATCAATTATATGAGCAATGCCTTCAACAGGGTTACTCCCTGAGCATGGCTCATCAGGCTTGCAAATGTGAGTCTCGCCTAAATCAACAACTGTTTCGCACGATATACACCAATCAACAGCCATCATTGAGAAAATCTGTAATTGCAACGAAATGATTTTTTTGAACAAAT
>Ga0127503_10844112_pt1 | contig 9719 bp, 3 predicted proteins | sample WCWITBFmetaT_FD_92749 | JGI IMG/M metagenome (GOLD analysis project Ga0127503, IMG submission 92749) | Soil microbial communities from Willow Creek, Wisconsin, USA - WC-WI-TBF metaT (Metagenome Metatranscriptome) | ecosystem: Environmental > Terrestrial > Soil > Temperate forest | place: USA... | reverse complement strand
TCTAGGCCCGGTTTTTTAGGATGATCTTTAGTTTGGAGATTAATTCCCTTTTATGATAATGGAAAGTTAGTTATCTTAGTATAACGTGCTTTTGTTTATCTTGGTGGTAATATGTTAGTAACCTTAGTGTTACGTGCATATGAACAAATTATTTATATAGTTAAACCCAGTGGTAGTGCTATATGAATTGATGACTCTAGATAGAGTCTTTGTTTCTTTAGAAACATGTTCGTTTTATTTGTTAGGAGTGATCCTACATCTTAACGTGTACTGACCGGCGGTAATCGGTTTGTCAGACACTATAAATGTGAGATGAAATGTTCGGTTCGGGCTATTAATTTAGCCCTACCTTTGTGTGTCCCTAGCGGAACAGATTGTATTCCCTCAGAAAGAATATTTTCTTTTGAACTTCTGAGAAGCGTGAGTTCGATGATTGAAAACAGAGTTAGATATGCTACTGAATACGCAAGGAACGTATTTGTACTATATCCTGTGAATAGACATATTAGGCCGCTTCGCCTTTGGTTGGTTACCAATAACCCTAACGTCCTAGTGCGCGACCGACGTTTGATTTTTAGATGCGCCTCCTTAATTGACGGTACCGACGGATGTTCGTTATGAAGAGATCCTTCACTTACGTGACACATAATTACTCTGAGTGAGTGCCGTTGGGTAGGTGATGTTACCGACCCTGCAGTTTAAGAGCTGTGGGGTAACAGTATTTGCGACGATACCCCTTTGGTGTGGTATCATCGCTTATATTGTTCTCCGTCTTTCTTTTTTATATTAGGAAGACATGAACAACTTAAGCAATGATACGATTGTAGGCGAGTGTGTGGAGCGACAGCTCATGGAATTGAGTTTGGTCGTTTTGAAAGATATTGAATGTAGTAAAATAGATCATGTGACTGTAAATATGTTTGTTGATACATGGAGTTTATACTCCATTTTGAAAGATAAAGTGAATGATAAAGATTATGAGTCTTGTGTTTCTGTTATTTTGCAAATTGAACAATCTTTAGCTCGTTTTCAGTACCTTATGTTTCGTTGCGAAAATTTGACTATGCTACGCGATTTGTGTTGTGAATATTATGCTTATTTTTCTAAGAAGCGATGGATGAAGGCTGATGAAACTAATTTGTTTGTAGCTAGTGTCGCATCCAATAGTACTTTGGAGAAGATAGCGATCTCTTGGCCGACTTTTATTATAACTATTGTGCAGTTGTTCTTGTCTTTATTTATCTCCTTTGTTGTGTATTCATATCGTAAATTTTTTGCTGATATCTTGGTGAAAATCTTTGGAAATATTGATGGACGTAGGCCGGTAGAAAATCTTGCTACGGCAGGAATAGGTGAAAGCTTATTAGTTCAGTTGAGGACTCTGTGTGAAGAATTGGCTGTCGAACTATTTAAGGCTATGTCTATGAGAGTAACTTTCAGCGATCTTGAAGATTATGAATGGCTTCAGCTCGTGAGAGTAGCTTCTAAGAACATATTGAGATTCAAAATGTTTATCGGTGAAGTAGATATTAGTTGTATGATTGCTACTATGGAGACAGTAAGAAAGAATGTTTTAGATATTGGTCGCTTCAATGTTTGGACGTGTAGTACTATGATCGCCTTGGTGGCAGGATTGGATTCTCTTTTGAAACTAATTAAATCTGAAGAAGATGAAGATTTAATTGTTTTGGAAGGAGCTGATGAACCGCCTCGGAAGAAGACGAAAACGCAAGCAACAGGTAGCGTAGATCTTATTTCGCTGGCTGCTTGTTTATTGGTTTTTGTCGATTATTGGACTGTCTGCTGGAATTTCGCTGTTGAGTTCGGAGAAGGATGCATGTTTTGTGTTTTGCCTCATGCCATGGATTTGTTCACTGTTGGAGGGCGAACTATTCGTAAGTTGAAGCCGCTCATTCTTGATAGTGATATCGAGGTAGTCGATCGTAGTCGATTAGCGAATATTGGAAGAGTCAACCAGTTATATCATTCTAAGCGCACTGTCTTATCAGCTCATGGATTTACTAGAATTCGAGAAGAAATTTTTGATTTTCCTGTTTACTGTGATAAAAAGACTTTCGCTAGGTGGTACGATGAGTACTATGTGCGTTGTTCGTCTTCAATTAAGAGACGTATTCGAGCGGGAGATTTTCGTGAAGAAGATAAGATTGCTATGCGCGTTTTGTTTTCTTCCGTCATTGACGATATGTATCATTTGCTAGTCCCCATTGGTGGGGGACCACGAGTGCATGGAGCTATTGCTTTTGTACTTTCGTGGGTATTTGTTACCTACTTTGAAGCGTCTAACCTAGGTTATGGTTGCATTTCTATTTTGGCAGCAATTACCGTATGGTTACAATTGAAGCCAGACGACTTGCTCTATGTTTTTCTTGAAGAGATAATCAATTCTTACTTTGGAGTTACGACTATTATCGCTTTTGAGACCTCTACTAGGTTTGCGCAACATCCCTTGATGTGGATTTGGCCTGCTATGTTGCATATTTTGTGCAGTTTTATGCCTTTTCCGTTAGCGGTGTTCTTTCACTTATGTTGGAATCGCGTAGCTGTGAAGTATTCTGAGTACCTTGCGGCTTCTGTCGTTCCTCCTTTGTTTGATGATAGCGAGGCTTTGATTGAGTTGACAGGACAAGTTTTTGCCGCTATAGATATTATTATTAAGATGAAGAACCGTGACTCTATTGGCCTATTGCTGTCTATGGGTATGCAAGGTAAAAGAGTTAAGGATCTTATATCATTGTTCACCGACAATATTGATGATATCGACTTTAGAGAGTTGGCTAAAGAACTCTCTCCTGAAGAAGAAGGAACTGTTTTGCTCAGTGCGGATTACGAAGGAAGATATTCGTTTATCTTTTCTTGGATTCCGATTGAGATTAGGAAGTCTCCTACTTTTTCCAAGATGACGGCGTTTGCTGTGATGCTTGCAGGTTCTTCTTATTTTAGTACATTGCAGTCATTTAGGCAGATCTCACAGTTCTTTACGAGTGAAGATTTCGTAGATGGAGGAAATTATTTTACCATCGCTTCTCGGGCGGTAGTTAGTTTTCTCAAAGCTGTGAAACGTGTCTGGGACACGGGAGATTGGTCGTCCTTTTGGGACATGCCTAGAGATATTTATTTTAGGCACGCGACTGAGAACCTGTTATATGCGTCAGCTAAGAAGGATTCGATTGAGGACGTCGTGCGATTGGTCGCAGAAGCCCGAGATCTGATTTCTTCTAGGGCTTACGTGATGAATGGACCTGAAGAAAACAAATTACTTCGAGAGCTGAGAGCTTATGTTGCTGGAAAGGCGGAGTTCCTTCGTAGGAATTGCCCCCGTAAGCAACCGATTGCTATTTGGTTAAACGGAGTTCCTGGCACTGGTAAGACTACTATCATCAAAGCCATACTTGATTATCTGTGTGGCATTGATGGATGGAAGAGATTTCCTGGCGATGTACTTTCTTTCGATATTTACGACAAATTTCCGGTTTCTTCTGGAATCAATGTGAACGCAAAGGCCATTGTTGTCAATGATGCTCCGGCGATTTATACCGAGTTTCCGAAGATGGATCTGATGCCGTTAGATGTGTTCTTGCAGAAGGTTTTAGACACCTACGCTTTATATTTTAGAGCGGCGGCGGTTGAGGACAAAGGCTTAATCTTGAACGACATCGCTTATCTCATTATCACCACTAATCATCTTAGTTTTAGATGTCCTGGTGAAACAGAGAAGATTCAGCGCCGCATTGAAGATGGTATTCTTGTTGATATTGGAGTGCGTAGTAAGCACGGAAATGTCAAGTTTGCCGAATTTTCTAAGTGGTCACAGGCTGATAGGAACGATGGGTGGGCTTTTAATATTCTATTGCCGGAATGCAATGAGAATTTCATTAAATTCACGAAGTCGAGTCGTATTTTGAACTGGTTTGAATTTCTTGAGTACACCAAGAAGAGAGTATTAGCACACAATCAGTCTAACTCCAAATTGGAGTCTAAGTTTCAAAGTGTTGCTTCTACTTGCGCTTGCGGTGTCGCTCATGTTTTGCACATCAGCAACCGAAGTGCTGATTCAATCCTAGTCTCTATTGGTGAATCTGAAGAAACTTATAAAGCAATTAGTGAGGAATGTGTTGCCCCTGACTTTGCCATTTGGTTCGATCCTTACCCTTTTGATTTCAGTGTGTCACGGGAACTTGGCTCTGCTTCGATTGTATCGAAGAGCTGCTGGGCTTTGCCTTTTCTTGCTCTGTTTTATTCGAATCCTCACGTCTTTTATATTGTAGCTATTGCCTTTTCATTGTTTATTAATTATGAAGGCGTTGTCTCTTTTATGAAGATGGTATTCAAGAAACAGTTTGATGAATTGCGCAACGAGATGCTCACGAATTTTGTCAAGTACGATTTTTTCTGGAGAATCTTGGAGGGGCACTGTTTTGAAGCAGGATCTGAATTTGCTTGGAGGATGGGCGTTTTGAGAAAGATTTATCTTTGCAAGATGTATATTTCTAAGTACAAATGGCATCTCGCGACCGTCGGGGTCTTGGCTGGATTGGTGACTGCTTGGTATTCTTCCAGGCGCTCAAAGTCAGATCCAGAATTTGACCTTTACTCTAAACCGATTTATGCTCGCCAAGTTAAGCCTGAGAGTATGTTTGTTCAAGGAGAATTTAAAGAACAAAACTTCCCTGATGCGAAGTTAAGAGGTTGGGTGAAGCGGACGCAAGAAATGAATACTGTGAAGATTGGTCGCCTCGGCGTTTCTGGTATTGACTTGCAAGTGATTGCTCGTCGTGCCTTGGCTGAAGTAGATTTGTATCTTCCTAGTCATGGAGTTGCGAAAGTCCAAGTGTTGAAGATTGCTCCTGAGTGGTTGGCATTCAATAAACATTGGATTTTCCGCAATGGAGCTTTTCTTGATAACGTATTTGATATCAGCATGGGCGGTATTCGACATACTTTTACAACTTCAGAGTTGCGAAGTACTGACGACGTCGAGTTGTTCGTTTTAAAACATGACTTTCCTGTCGTATCTCAATCGTTGCATAAATTTCTTCCGGTTGAACCCATTTTCATGAATGTTGATATTATTCACGTCTCAGCTAATGAAATAGTTGAGAGTGTCGCTAGTCCTGATACATTCATTGCTGACCGGGTGTATCGATCTTTGCAATGGAAGGAACAAGGAGAAAAAGGTGATTGCGCTGAACCTGTCTTGGCTGTAGTCAATGGAACTTGCTGTTTAGCTGGCGCCGTGGCTTATGGAAAAGATGGAGTCACCGTCGGGTGTACTCTGTTGTCACAGAGATGGTTCGATGCAGCGGTCGCTTCCGATCCCATGCCTTTCATTGAGGAGGTTGAACTCTTTGGTGCTGATTTTGATCAATTGAATTCTTTGGTGGCCAATTCCGAATTTAGAAATGTAGTTTCTCCTTTTATCGTTCCTATCGGCACGGCTCCGGGAGGCACAAATTCTTTTACTTCTCGATTGCGTCAAACCCGGTTGTACGCCGATGTTAGTAAGAAACTATCTCAGGAATTCGGGAAACCTTCAACCCTGCGCGTCGTTCTTGATGACGAGTATTCGAGCGCTATGACCAATACTTTCAAAAATGTTAATCTAAGTAATGATTTGACTAGTGAAGAGATAGATGTGATAGTTAGAGAAATGATAGATCAAATGGCTCCGGTCGACTTTGTATCAGAGAAACAGATCCGACTCAGTCCTATGGATGTAGGATCTGCCATTTTCGGAGACTCTGAGATCAACGTGGCTCGTACTGACTTCAAGACGTCGGTTGGACCTATATTGAAGGCTCATGGAGTGAGAAACAAGCACGATATGTTCAAGCTTGTCGAAGAAGCTACTGGTGATAAAGAAGAAGTTTTTGAAATGATAGATTTTGTGCGTGGTCTTATTAAACATTATGATGATAATATCCGTGAAAATATTTTGTTTACTGTGTTTGGTGACTTTGTTGCGAAGGATGAGGTGCGACCAGTTGAAAAATTGGCCCGTGCTAAAATTCGTCTCTTTTGTGTGTTGTGTGCAGCTTTGAATATTTATGTTAGAATGTACCTTATGCCAGTTATTCAATACTTATTAAATTACCCTGAGAAGAGTGAATGTTATGGGGGTATTAATGCTGGTTCAGTCGCTTGGAATGATCTTGCCGAAAGAATGAATATTCCAAACCATCGCCACTTCGATATGGACTTTGAAACTTTTGATACTAGCCACGATTCTCGAATTTTCAGAGGAGCAGCTCTTTTCTTTAGCTTGCTTTCTTTGCGTTTAGGATACAGCTTAGAGCAATCTTTTATGGTGTATAAGATTGTTCTGTGTTTTAAGTATCAGGTTATCAGGTGGATGAAGGATTACGCTTTTAAGTTTAAAGGTATGCCGAGTGGGTGTATCTTTACTTTGAGCATGAATTCTTTTGTTAATTCCTTTTTGTTGAGAGTTGCCTATCGTCGATTGATCGGTGATGCAATGTTCTTGAAAAAAGTCCGTACTGCCAATGTCGGAGACGACAACATCAATGCAGTTTCGATGGATATCTCAAAGAGATTTAATATGGTGACTATTTCTCGAGAGTATCGAAAACTTGGATACGTAGCCACTCCCGCTAAGAAAGGGAACGCTGTGCAAGAGTTTATCCCTTTTAAGGATTTAACTTTTCTGAAGCGAACTTTTGATTGGAGCGCGGAGACGAATACCTATCTAGCTCCTTTAGATGCGGATTCAATTTACAAGAGTTTTTGTTTTGAATTCAAGGATGCGGGAGTATCGCCAGTGCAGCGACTGATTGATGTGGCGCAAGGAGCTCAGAGAGAAATGTTTCTCCATGGAAAGAATAAATTTTTTGAATTTCAGAGATACATGTCTGAGATCTTCATTAAGCATCAAATGTCTTGGCCTGGTTTAGATTATGACGAATTGATGACAGAATATATGACGAATAAGTTTTGTACGTATCTGTAAATAACGTATGGTCCGAGCCATCAGACCTTTAAACCAAAACGGCCGTGAGTATATGCATAAGCTATTGAATGATATTTAATCTGTTTATAATTTGATAATGTACCCTGACTCATGAATTTGATCACCAATGATTGATAGAAATAACACTTGAATTTGATGTGGGTTTGGTCGCCTGCGTCATATTATATACGACCCGCTGAATTTAATATGAATACTAATAGCTCCACTGTCGTTGCCGACATTGGAGCCAATGCCACTATGGGGGTGGCACAAGAAGAGATCGAGAGCGTACCGATCTCTAGAATCGCTCCAGCAGTTTCTGAGAGCGATAACTTGGGTGCGTTTTTAACGCACCCTTTGAAGTTGTATCATGCGACGTTGACGGCCGCTTCTTCAACTTCAATTTTGAGCACAAATATCATTGCTGATTATATCACCGCGGCTACTCCTTTGTCGATCGGGAAGAAATTAGCTAATTTCAATTTTCTTTCTTCGGAAATTGAATTGGATGTTGTTGTGCAAGGTCAGCCTTTCGCGGCTGGTCAGTGGGTCTTAGGAGCTAGACCTTATTGTCGTCCCAGTAACATCATGACCGCTTCGAAGGTCACCAATTTGCATTTGGTTAATGCTAAGATATTGCCTCATGTGGTGATTGATCCTTCTAAAACTTGTTCTTACAAGTTGCGATTGCCCTGTCTCAATCACATTGGTGTTTACAATCTTAAGAATACTAATTACGGGTCGTATGAATTAGTATTGTATGAGTTTAATCCCTTGAAGAGCGGGACAGCTGTGACTGCGACCATGTCGGTTTGTGTCTACATGTCGTTCGCTAATGTTGCGGCGGTGGGCACTACCTTGTTGTCAGGTTCCTTTTCCAAAGAGAAGACCCCGGCTTCTACCATAGTTAAGGCAGTATCTCGAGCTACCAACCTGCTTATACCAATTTTAGGACCGGAAGTTGGTTTGTTTTCAGCGCTCGGAGAGGCAGCAGGAAACGTGATGGCATGGTTTGGATATAGTAAGCCTCCGATCACTGAAACCCAGGTGTTGGCTTTAACGCGGATCGCTGATAATTATTCGCAATATGATGGGAGATCAGTAGCGGTTGTGTTGGCAGGAGAAACCACTAACTCTGTCGGATTATCGCCTTCCTATGGGGGTGCTAAGAGAGATGATATGTCTATTGCTGCTATCGCAGCTAAGAAAGGTCTGATATATCAAGGCACTGTTACCTTAGCTATGGCTTCTGAATCCGACATTCTTGGTTTTGGGATTCCTGTCTGTCCCAATATCGCATTTCAGGCGGTGGCGGCCAATTATGATCTTTCTCCATTGGGAGGAGTGGCTTTGCCTTTTGGTGTTTGGGCAGGTGACATTACAATTACCGTCGAGATTGTAGCTTCCATTTTCCACAGGGCGTCGATCTTGATCGCGTGGGATCCGAACGGAGGCGCGACTCCCGCGTTTGTTGATGCTCTTTCTACGTTGCAGAATGTGACTGTAGCTGTTTCAGGCAACTCTGAAACCACTATCACTATTCCCTGGAAGCAACCTGAGCCTTACAAACACATTTACCCTCCGGCTATTGCGAGTTTTGCAGTTCCTTTGGCAAACACGAACGGAAACCTTTATATGTATTTGATCAATCCCGTCACTTGCAACGGATCTACTGATGGTTTCGACTTTAATGTGTATGTTCATAGCGACAACATTTTCTTTGCCGCCCCTCAACATTCTCGTGTCAATGCTTGGAGTTCGAGTGTTGTAACACTACTCTCTGGCGACTTCGCTCCCTTGACCGTATCTTTCGGTGCTCGGACTAATTTAGATTCTGCTGAGCGCAGGTCTTTTGGAGAATCTTACGTGTCAGTGAAGCAGTTGACTTCCAAGCTTGGTCCAGCTTTGAAAGATGATGGCTTAGCTCAGGACACTATTGCCGGAACCAACCCTTATTATCGATTTAGAGTCCCGAATTTGCCTTTGTTTAATACTGGTACTACTGCGGATTGGGGCTTCGGGTTTGCCTATGTTTCTAATAATATGTTTGGGTGGTTTTCTCAGGCTTATGTTGGGTATCGTGGATCTATCAGATGGTCCTTTATTTCAGGAGTTCCGCTTGTTACCGTATCTAACGGGCTAGCGTATGAGGGTAAGAGATGGATAGGACATCATTCACTCACTTCTATGTTGGGACATTCAAGCGCATGGTCTTTGGTAGGCAACGCTGAATATAGTGACTTGCTGAGCAGTTACGCATTTTCAGTTTTGAATATGAGTTTCGTTAAGTCGCTAGATTTCGTTGCTCCTACGCTGATTAATGCAGAATTTATTCCAACTGCAATTACGAGTACAGCCAATATGAATAAAGTTGAAGCGTTAGTGGAGAGAGTGATCCCATCTGGGGCTACTAATCCTATTACCAATAAGTTTATGTGGTTGAACGGATCTGGAGATGATGGATCATTTGTCTTCTTTCAGGGTTTTCCGCGTGTTACAGCGTTCGTAGACCCATACGTTTAAGAAACGGAACCTCGGCACACGAGTGGTGTGCAAAATTTAATGATCTCTCTTGCGATAAGCTAGAGATTCGTCTATGACGACGTCTGAGCGGATGTCTGAGACCTATCACAACATTGATTTTATGTAGATAGGAGCTATTAATTTAGTTCTTTTATGTAAATTTTTGCTTTGTTTGAGGTTTTGGTTGGTGTTTTTATTTTTTTGTGTTTTG
>Ga0127503_10232191_pt1 | contig 9727 bp, 2 predicted proteins | sample WCWITBFmetaT_FD_92749 | JGI IMG/M metagenome (GOLD analysis project Ga0127503, IMG submission 92749) | Soil microbial communities from Willow Creek, Wisconsin, USA - WC-WI-TBF metaT (Metagenome Metatranscriptome) | ecosystem: Environmental > Terrestrial > Soil > Temperate forest | place: USA... | reverse complement strand
GCTTTTTTAAGCCGTGTATGTGTTGTCGAATCAGGGTTAGATCCCCCAATTCGTTTATTAGTTTGTCATGTTGTGTTTCTTTTAGAGACCATCATGACCTATTATTAAGCGTCCGATCGTTCGGACTACAATTTGGAATTTATATTCCTCAGAACTCCTTGTTGTGCTTGTTGTGTACTCGTTAGAAAACTTTTTCTTTCGTTTAGAGTCTCAAAATTAACAGGATTTTGTTAATTTGCGTCACACAGTTTTATATTTGCTGTGTGTTGGTCAATGCTAAAGTATATACATTAGAGAACTTTCTCTTTTGTTTAAAACCTTAAGGAGTCCAGGATTTTGGACTTCTGCGTCACATCTTTTCTTTTGATTAGGGATGTGTTGGTCAATACTATAATCATTAATTCTAGTTTAGTTGCAATGAGCTAAATTAGTCTGAATTACTATCATTCTGGGGATCGAAGTACGATCCCCACCTTTCTTGCCTTTAATACTTAATTAAATCTTTAGTAGATTTTGTTAGTACGTAACTGCCTGACCATTTGTATGTAGGTTCATTACACTTTTTATATCCTAAAAAATCATTCCAGTAATGAATAACCGTAACCGTTTGTACATTGTACGACACCGTGGGGTGTCGTCATCACTGGCATATTAATTTATGTTGACTGATGATCATATTATTTGCTACTTACGAAGAATTTCTCTTACATTCATACATTTTTCTGACTTCCCCTCTTCTATAATTTAGTGGAGTCAGACACATTGGTTTACGCTGGAATTTTCGAATTTCAGTCTAAATCGAGAGGATCAGGGTGGACCTTTTACTATGCTAAGCCATTTACTTTAGCTCTTTCTTTTTGTCCCTTAATTGTTAGATTGTGCAACAACAAAACCCCCTTACCATTAAACCTTGAACATGAATTCAAAGGCCCACATGGAAATTGAGAAAATGTTGTCCGAAGTTGCGCATGAAGAAATTCGTCTGTGTGAATTGGAGCTTAAAAATAAAATAGAAAATTTAAAATATAGCCACGACGTTATGGCTAGGAAGTCTCTGGTGATGTTAGAAATATCATCATTCTTCCGATATTTCCAGTACAATCAGCCTATTAATCCGTCTACCTCGTTGTGGAAAGGAGTAGTTACTGGTTGTTCTGTGTGTCCCCCTACCCGGGGTTGTAATGAAGATGATTCTCGTCTTCAATACTCCGATAGAGAGGAAAATGATTTGCGGTTTGATTTAGCAGATCATAATCTCCGCATTGTAGATGTTTTGCGTGAGATTCGCGCGTTCGTTCGTGAACCGCATATTATCCTTCGCCTTCGTGGCGGAGCCCCTCCGGATGAAGAGGAGGGGGGAGAGAGCGGCGATGAGGCAGATCAGGAGGACGACGTCGAAGAGAAGTCGTCTCTACCAGATTTGAGTCTGCCGTTTTACGTTGGCCGTTGGGTGCGTAATTCAGATTCCCCAGATGACTTAGTGGCTGATCGGCGGAGGTTGTTAGCTCTACAGTTGCGCTACTCGATTTGGACTCGTCGTTATGGGCTCTCTCTCTTCGATGCTTTTTTAGCGAAGTTACATATCGATGAGTTTGAACTTCTCATTAATGAGTTTGGAGCTGGCTTCGATCAGGATTACCATGACTGGGTTTCACCTATGTATCCTGAGAGCACTTTTTCAGCTTTCGCATCTTGCTACATGGTGACTTATCCGGACCACTTTCGTAGCATGCGACGTTCTCCTCGCTCGAGCTGTATTGATGAGGGTTTACAAGAGTTGGTTGATTACGAGCGAAGTGAGAGTAGTCTTAACACTTTGGCCAACCGAGTTGCCGACTTTGCCTTGCCGAAAATTAGTTCTTTGGTTTCGTTCGTTGACAATTCGCTAGTTCGGATTGGAGAAGTTATGTCTGTTGAAGTGGTTAAGCCTGAGAACGAAGTCACAACGGGTCTGTATATTTCGTCTGTTGTGCTAATCCCCATCTTTTTCTATCTCGGCTTGTTCGACCTGGCCATGGTGTTTTATTTTTATTTGGGAATGACCTCAATGACCGCTTTGATTTCAATGTACCGCCAAGACCCTGCACTAGTGAATGCAGTTGTTATTTCGACCGTGGTTGTCGCACTATGTCTAGGCGTCGCTCCAATGGCGCTTTTTGGAATTTGTATCCAAGCGCCCCTTGCTGAAGAACAAATGAAGCGTTCTTCAAAATTTTGGTATGGTGGCGTCGGCCCATGGGTTTTTGGTTTTGGTGAGATGGCAATATATATTCTTGCTTTTGGTCCTGAAATTGCGCTTATACGTCTGTTGCTCGTATTTCTGCATGTGTTCTGGGCACAACTTCCAATTAGGCAAGGCGTGATGGCACATTGGTGTTGGAACACGGCTTGTGTGTGCTTGATAGTTCTTTATCAGCCAGCTGTTTTTTTGATCTACGCTCTTGGCTGTGCGGATCGTCAATCGGCATTAGTGTATCCGAGTGTTATTACAGCCGTGTTATTTGGGTTCTTCTGTCTTTTCTTACTTTTCTTCTACGGACAGCAGCATGCTCCCCACTTCCAGGGTGGTTCTCCGTTAAATGTTCACGATTATGTAATACACTCCGCTCGCCAAGAAATGTTTGTTCGTAAAGGAGGTCGCCTGGTTAAGCTGAACAAGTTTCCATATTTGCGGCGCTTCCGCCAATGGGAGCACTTTCGAGATAGTCAGTTTTATAGAGATTGGAGTTCGCTATGTGACTTGACCTGCCCGGCTAGTCGCAAGTTCTATTTTCTTGTTGTGGCGAGCATGCAGAGTACCCCTTCTTTGCGGATGCTCATGATGATGAACGCGCTTCAGAAAGAAATGGCGGCGGAGAGTCATAATGCTGAGATGCATGCCTTGAATGGCAATATAAATGTAGATGATATAGCTGGGCTCCGAGCACTTATATCGAAGGATTGCATTGATGAAGACTTTGTCGTGGTGCTCTTGAAAGTAATTTCTCTTTGGTATCATTCTTCTCCTCCGTCGATGTGGGTGACCTGTTTCTTAGATATTGTTCTGCCTTTTGGGGCTCAGGCAATTGAGGAAGTTACGCGTCTTAGTTCCCTTTTTGATCTGGAAGGAGCTCTTGAAATGTTCAAGACGTGGATGTCTCGGGCGATTGCACCATCGCATCAGGGTGTTACTTCCTTCATGCAGTCTCCTCTATATCTTGGATTTGTGCGCTTACTTACCTCTATTGTTTCTTCGGTCTTCTTTAAACAGTATATTCCAGCCCGTATAATTTCTTCGGTTATGAACTTTGAGAGTTTCTTGGATTTTTTCGCGAGCCTCTCCTCACTAATGGAAATGTCTTATGACTCGTTTCGATTGTATTATTCGACAGGGTTGATCTCTTCTTTCCTATCTTCGGGATTTGCTGAACTTGAAGCTGAGCTTGATGTGCTAGTGGCTCTGCCTTTACCAGATCGCTGCTCTAAAGACTTTTATGCGGAACGCGATAAGCGTATCGTATTGTTGGAGGTTAAGCTTGATGAGTTGTTGAAAAGGTCGAGAGCTAAGCCGGAGTTAACTAATCGCTATCAGACTGCGCTAGCTAAAGTTAATCAGATTCGCGAGCTGGCTTTGCGATCTCAGCTTGGTGTCTGTCCCGTGAGTGAGTTGTTTATGGGAGAAGCCGGAACTTCGAAGTCTAACTTTGCCCGGGAGGTTATTAATGTGGTTTTGACTTATTTCGATGCTATACCAACTGGTGCTAAGGCAGAAAATGTCATTCACGTAGTCCGTGAAAATGGGACGAAACATATGGATGGTATCTTGGAGATTGAGCAAGTTAAAGCTATCTTAATGGATGACATGCAGCAGTATCGTGGCGATCGTGAGGTTTTGGCTAAGCAAGTCAACATCTTCCATACTTTAGTTAGTTTTGATAAGACCCCTTTGCCTTTTGCAGATTTAGCTCAAAAGGCGAAGTCAACACAGTTGAATCCTATGGTTCTTTTTATGACAACTAACAATAGGGGGTTTTTAGAAGCTCACGCGTTTGACCGCAATTCGATTGCTCGTAGGCTGGATTTAGCGGTGGAAGTTCGAAATAAAACCGGTGTTGAATTTTCAGTGGATCATAGGCCCGAGCGTAGTGATGTCTTCTTCATTTTCTATAAAATGCGTTATGAAGTTGGAATTCCGGACGCTATTTTTGAGCCTTTTGCACTTGAAGGTATTTTGAGCACAGATGATCGTCTTGAAGCTCGACGCCTAGTTTCAAATTATACGATATCTAAAGTGAAAGCAAAGAGTGCGCGTCTGGCAGAATTGTTGGACTCGTCAGTTTGTCCTGCGAATGGTCTGGTTGCGTCAGATCATTTCGGAATTCCCTGTGCAGACAACTGTATGTTGGCGAATAAAGCCGTATTAGCAGTTCACCAGTCCCATTTGTATGGTATTGCTATAGGATTTTCCATAGTCGCCGTTTTTGCTTATCTGCGCACCTACTTTACTCGAGGATTTTGGCGAGCCTTCTTCCATGTAACCTTCGTTTATTTCTTCTCGTACTATTTGCCTTTCCAGTGTGAGCGCTTGGGTGATTGTGTGACTTGTGCCGTGGGTTTGGCTGCTGAAGAAACTAAGTTGCGAGCGCAGAGCCGAACAGAGTTGATTAAGTCGTGGGGTCTCAGTAAAGCTTGCGTTGCCTACTATGCCGGGATAGATTTTGATCGCATGAAGAAACGCCTTGTAGGTTTGGTGACAGTAGTTTGTGTAATCGCTGTTGCCGTCAAAGGATTTTCTGCGGTCAAGTCGCATTTTGCGGGTTCTATACCAGAGAGAGACAATGAAGAGGTAAAAGAGTACCGCGAGACTAGGCGAGCTATTAGTCGCCAGATGCGTAAAGTCGATAAGCCTAGTGGTAAACTTGAAGACGTTAAATTGCGCGTTCTCGCCAGTTTATTAACGGTTGTTCCAGGTGAAAATGCAGAGAGTGGACGTGTGAGCGGTTATGCTCAATGTTCTCAGAAGGAGGTTGTGATTTGCACGCATATGGTGACTGAATGTCTGAATTTTTGGGCATTCATTAATAGTGGTGATGAGACCTCCGGTCAGCGTTGGCGAACTAACTACGTTGAAGGTGCGAATGACCGTAACGATCTTCGTAATAGTGATACCTCGATTCTAAGTTGTAGCGGAAATATGCGTCGAGATCTCGCTCCGCATCTCGTCGATTTTGACGCAGCCCGCACATTTCATGGTAAGGCTTTATTATTTACGGGAAAAGAGTGGGTGGAAATTGTTGTTCGGCCGAAGGTCAATTACTCCCTACAAGGAGAAGTTATTGCTTTTGGCTTTGAATATGATTGCCCTTTTGAAACGTACATTGGTATGTGCGGTTTGCCTGTGGTCGCGCCGACGGGTAGCGGAACAGCTTTTCAATTAGGTTACCACCATGCAGGATGGGGTAGGCTTGGATTTGGCCAGTACGTTTATGTTGGTATGTTTAGTGAGAGAGGTTTTGAGTTAGAACCCGCAGCCGGATTCTTGTCGTCGATTGTTCCGGTATCAGACGCCGTATTCCAAAGCGGTAGCTGCTTGAAGGAAGATATAATTGACTTTAAGGACAAAGTGCCAACGAGTTTTCTTCCCTTGCCGGCTTGGTTGTTAGGGTCGCTAGATCGCCCAACGAAGCGTTTAAATACAAAGCTTCGGGAGAGCTTCCTTGCGGCTCACTTTCCAGAAGGTGGTAGCGAATTTTATGGGCCGGCGAAGCTGCGTGATGTTTGGGATAAGGAGAAGTGCGAGGCTCAAGGTCCTTTAGCTACTTTGGCTCGACGACCCCAAGGTAATTTAAGCGTTGATTCTGTGGCTATAGCAAAAGCGATAGACGACCTGCGCTTGGATTCAGTTAGTCTTGCCGATGATCTGAAAAAGGTTGCTCCAATTAGTTTGAGACAAGCCTTGAATGGGATCCCTGGTACGCTTAAGAGTGTCGACTTAGATACATCCCCGGGGTACCCGCTTGCTGGTAAAAAGCGGGACCATGTGAGTGGCGATGTAGGGAATTTGAAAGTTAATCAAGTTATCCAAGAGCAATTGGACGATTTTGTGAAGCGTAGTAAGGATCGCGAGATACCCGTTGTTGCATGTGCTAAAGATGAAATTCGCCCTATTGCCAAGATTTGGATGGCGCGCATGTTCTTCATTCTTCCCTTCTGGTTCTTATTACTTTGTAGGTGCATGTTGTCGCACTTTTTCTTGGTCTGGCGTAGTAGACGAGATATTACTGAGTGTAGTGTGGGGATTAACGCGGGGAGCAAGCAGTGGAATATGGTAGGAGAGCCTCTTGATCGGCCGGCAGCTCCGGGCCAAACCATTTCTTTTTTCTGCACTGACTTCAGTAAGTTTGATAAATGTTATTCCGCCTTTATCAAGACTTTGGTATATTCCTATATTGTCTTTATGCTAAACTTCACTTCTTTTTCAGATTCACAGAGGAATTTGACGTCAGATTTGTTGTCGTGTTTGCTAAATATGGTAGTTATTTTAGTAAATGAGTTATTTTTGATGTTCGATTGGCATCCTTCAGGTGATCCGATTACTGTTGAAGTAAACTCGATTGCGCAACGAATAATCTTCAGGTATTGGTTCTTTAGGAGTTGTCCTGAGCGAATGCCTGGGGACTTTAAGTTCTGGGTCACGCTGTTTACGTACGGAGATGATGGTCTTGCGCGAGTAGTGGATGATGCTCGTTTGACGCAGTATACCTTGCGCGACTGTTCGAAAGAGTTGGATTTTGACGTAACGTCTTCTACAAAGGGTGAGTTGACTCCTTTTGTTAAACGAGAAGACTTGACTTTCCTGAAGAGAGGAATCATTTTCGATGAGGAGTTTGAGGGCTATCGTGCTCCACTAGAGGAAGCGTCCATTTATAAAATGTTGTGTTGGTATGATGGATCTTCGAGTATTAGTGAAGGAACTTGGGCTGTGCAAGTTTGTGCAAATGCTGCTGCTGAATGGTTTTTGCACGGTAGAGTGCGATTCGAAGCCGAAGTAATTAGACTTAAGGAGGTTTGTAGGATTGAATCTGTCGCTTATCTCGGGAAAACCTTTGATGAATACTTAGCTTCTTATTTGGCCAATGACTTTACCACTTGGTCGTTGGATTACGAGAAGGCGGCGTCTGACCTTGGCTTTGAGAGTTGGGTAGCGAGTGTTATCTCCTGACTATTGATAGGCTTGAGATCCTTGAAGTTCTCGTTGGGGTTAGATCGCCCTGAAGATCTAGAGGAGAAAAACCTCGAGGTTGTGACTAGATGTCTTAGAACCAAATTAGTCCAGAATAGTGTGATCCCTGCTTGCCGAATTATAATCTTTATAGGCTTGATATGCTGCTATTTTGTGGGAGAATTTCTTCCAAAGAACCCCAGACTAGAGACCGCATCGTCTCTAGATCTTTTCGAACGATGTACTGATAAAATTTTTTCTTCTTCGGCCCCTTCAGAGGGGCCCCGTGAGACCCACGAGCTTTCTGAAATGCCTTCCAGTTCGGTTACTACTGCTCCTCCTATGGATACACCAGGTGCCCGTCCTGATGAGGATGTTGCTCTGTCTGAATTTCTTGCACGACCGCGTATTGTTGGTACCTATACTTGGTCTACAGCTGGAGCTTTTAATACAGATCTTCTTAACGTATGCATCATGGATACGTTGATGGCTAATACCAACGTTTATAATAAAATTCGTGGATTTTATGGTATTCGTTGTCGCTTGCACGTTAGGGTGCAAATGAGTGGTTCCCCATATCATTTGGGACGTCTCGTAGGCGGGTGGCAGACTTTTGGTAATGCCAGCAACTATGCTTCTGCGAAAAATAAGATACCGCTTTTGCACGTTTCGCAATTGATGCAGCTTCCTCATGTTATATTGAATCCTTGCGAGCGAGTTGCGCAAGAGATCTCTATTCCTTATACCTCGACTACCGATTTTAATGTGATCAGTGTTAGCGGCTCTTCTGGTTCTTATGATAATTTTAAGGTTCGGATTTTAAATCCATTAAATGAGACTACTGTTGCCTCTCCAGTTTCAGTTACTTTTTCTCTTTATGCTTGGATGACGGAAGTAGAATTGATGTGCCCTGTCTTCCAATCTGAAATAAAAGGCGGGTTGTCCCGAGCAGGGGCTAATATTAAGCGTGTGATATCAGGCTATGCCTCGGATTTTGCTCGAGTAGCTACTAATTCAGCTTTAACTTCCTTAGGTCTTGGTTCTCCAGCCGAACCTTTGCATGTTGAAAGACAAACTGTAAGAGACGGCCCATTTTGGTATACTAATGGGAGTGTTGTGGCGGATACTTTGGCTGCTCATCAGATTGTCGAAAAGAAGTTGGATAATCCTTTGAATGAGGATGAGATGAGCGTAGACTTTATTGCGAAGAAAGAGGGCTTTATGACTCGCATTGTTTGGTCGGCTGGAGCTCCGGCTAACTTGGCGGCATTTCCAGTTCACCCTGGTTTTCCAGTTAATACGGCGACCATTGGAGGCCAGACTGGTACGCTTACCACCCCCCTTGGCTATTGTGCTGGTGCTTTTGGAATGTGGAAAGGTGCTATCCGTTATCGAATTGAGGTTGTCTCTAACTCATTCTGTAGAGGTACTCTTCGCGCCCGCTACATGCCGGATGCCACTTCGGCTCCTGGTTATCTGGCTGATTGCGGTGATGTTTACTCTAAGATGCTCGATATATCTGAGGGTAACGAGATAATTATGGATATTCCATATAGTGACCCTTCCCCCTGGTTACTATGTAATCCTATGACTTCTTTGGCTCAGGTAGGCTATACGAATGGATTTCTTGTTGTGGACTACATTGAATCTTTGCAAGCTACTGGTGTTTCTGTGGAGATAAATGTGTACCAGAGTAGCATTGATGTTCGATTCGCCCAGCCTTGGGAGAATACTGGCAATAGCCGTTATTTGACGCAGCTTTCAACCACCCCTGCGTTCCAATCGGACGTTCTAGATACTATTACTAGTATTCGCGACTTTGTGAAGCTTCCGCGAGTATTGATGAACATAGCGGAGCCAGCCGTTGTCTCCACTAATACACATTGGTATTTTAGTTTATTTGACCAAGTTTACTTTGCTAATCAGGCGAAATTTGACCCTTCAGATGGGTACACTGATACCTATACTACTCCTCTAGCATATTGGAGCGCTTGTTACCTTTTCCGCCAGGGTGGTCTTCGTTACCAGGCTTTTCGAGTTAGGTTCTCCGATACAGCGCCTGGAATTAAGTTGTGTCAGAAGCAGAACTTTGTTACTCTTCCTATTGGGGGTAACCCACCCGTGAGTGTATCGGACACTTTCGTTTTTGCCACGTTAGGGTCTCCCTTTAGCAATTCTGTTCGTTTGCAGAACGAAGCTAACTCCTTAATAGTGGATAGTCCTCAAATCACTCCACTAAATTACTTGTTTGCTCGTTCTGACGATACTTTTGGTAGCTCGGGAGTGGTTCCATTGCCTGTTATTGAGTTTGTGGTTCCACATTGTGGTACAGCTGGTTTGCAAATCTCACTTATGCAGAGTGCTGCAGACGATTTCTCTTTGAGCAATTTTATGTATATCCCGTACCTTCAGGTGCGATAATCTTAGGTTAGATTTAAAATTACCTAGTCATGGGGCGTAGCTCATGACGGAGACCGACTGGCGGGTCTCTCCGCTACGAAATTTATTTCCCATGTTGGTTTTTAG
>Ga0127503_10441423_pt1 | contig 9851 bp, 4 predicted proteins | sample WCWITBFmetaT_FD_92749 | JGI IMG/M metagenome (GOLD analysis project Ga0127503, IMG submission 92749) | Soil microbial communities from Willow Creek, Wisconsin, USA - WC-WI-TBF metaT (Metagenome Metatranscriptome) | ecosystem: Environmental > Terrestrial > Soil > Temperate forest | place: USA... | reverse complement strand
TCTTAAAGACCGCCTTAAACTTAGGCACAGCTGAAGCCGAAGGCTTCGAAGTGTTAGTGGAATGCTCAGGCCTCCACTGCCGCTACGGAGGCGTGGTTACGGCTAACCTGCATGCGGAAGGATCAACCGCAGCGCACACATTAGGCATAGTCAAAGCCAATGAAGCAGTGCTGAAAAAGCTCGGCGGTAATTTCCTTTGCCCGTCGACGTCTACCTGGACCGCTTCATACTCAATCCTGTTACCGGACCCGATCTACATCGCTAGCTAGCACAGAGCGAATCAAGGGTATCTAGTGTTTATACGCCCCGCCCTGGAGAACTCCAGGGCGGGGCGTCTTTTAGCTGAGTCGATCTTGAGTGGATGTGAGAATTCCCAGAATCAGCACAGGCGGCGAGCTTCATCTGAGACGGCCAAGGTACTTGACAAGAACGCAGGGGTACTCTAGGCTCTAATCGTTGCAGTAAGGGATCGGGGAAAACGGGGGCGGGGGACGGATGCACATCAGTTGGTGCGGCTATTCCTTCGTCTGCCGGGGCAGGCACCCGCCAGCACAGGAGGATTGGTCAGATTGTCATCGACAGCTTCGACAGCTGAATGCAGTCCCCATAGGCATTTCGTCGCACTCAGTGGTGCTACGAGTCGCTGCGATCGGGTCTGCTCGAATTCTAGGTTGGCGCCCGGCAGCTCGCCGCCTCCAACCCGAGTGCATTCCTCACTGAGCAGTTCACGTAAACGTAAATCGGACCAGCCGGATTGCCCGGCGGGTACTACAGAAGGAGAAAGACACTAATGCTGACGCGTCTACGCAATCATTTCGGCACAGCCGGCTTGGTCGTGGCGATCGTAGCGCTGATCGCCGCCCTGGCGGGCGGCGCATTTGCCGCTACTGGCGGAGGCGCTACCGCCTCGAAAGCCAAGGCCACCAGAGGCCCAAAGGGTCCGAAGGGCCCAAAGGGAGATCCTGGCACACCCGGGGTAAACGGGACCAATGGCAAAGACGGGGTAAACGGGACCAATGGCAAAGACGGGACCAATGGCAGCAGCGGAACCAGTGCTACTACAACGACGTTCGTTGGCAATGAACATGGCTGCGCTGAAGGTGGGGTCGAAGTCAAATCTGCCAGCGCGCCCGCCTATATATGTAAAGGTGTAAAAGGCACGGACGGTCAGACCGGTTTCACTGAAACTCTTCCATCCACGAAGACCGAGACCGGAACGTGGGCGGTCGCGGCTGGTTCTAAAGGAATTGTTCTTGCGGCAATCAGTTTCCCGATTCCATTGACGACTGAACTGGATGCCGCACATGTCGTATTCATGAATGAAGGCCAGCCAGCCGCTTCAGGCTGCACCGGAGGGACGCCCGCTGCGCCAAAAGCCGACGCCGGCTTCCTCTGTGTTTACACGTCAGCTTTCCTTGGCGGCAAAGGCGCGGGAATCACGATTCTGAAAACCGGGGATGGACAACCCGGAGCCGGTAAAACCGGAGCGGCATTCCTAATCGGTGGAACTGAAGGAGCAATTCCCGATGGCGAAAACGGGTACGGCTCGTTTGCGGTGACGGCACCCTAGCTTGCGCTTGTGAGTTGACTGAATGACTCCACTGCGTAAAACCGTAGTCGGGCCCGGACGGTATCGGAGCCGTCCGGGCCCGGGCTCCCGGGCGAGAAAGGGCGCCTTGGGTTGCATGCTGGCCTTTTCGCTTGTGCTCGTCTTGGCCTCGCCCGCTTTCGCAGGCCTGCCGATCCATCCTGCTCTTCCCACTTCCGAGGACATAGTCGGTCTTAACCATGCATGCGGGGTCGCTGTTGACTCCAGGGGGGACATCTATGCATCGAGTGCCGGTCAGGCAGAGGTCAAGATTTTTGACTCCGGACACCATGAACTGACGTCTATTCCAGACTCCAATGAGCCCTGCGGCCTCGCCGTCGACAGTGAAGGAAATCTCTACGTTTCCAATCAAGCTCCTGGAAAAGTGGAAGTCGTTAAGTACAGTCCAAACGCCTACCCTTTTTCGGGCGCCCCGACCTTTAGTGGGCCAACCACGATTGATTCAAGTGGTCTAGCGAGTGGAATCACTGTCGACCCCTTCGATGATCGCCTCTATGTAGCGAAGGGTGATCGAGTCGATGTCTACGAGTCAACTGGTTCGTTCATAGGCAGCGTCGGCTCTGGCGATCTGGCGGACGCAAGAGGGGTTGCAGCCTATACCTACGCAACGTCTGAAGGAAGCCAGCACTACATCTCAGTGGCTGACGCTACCTCGGACGAGATTAAGGTCTTTAGTGGTCCTGCCGTCCCGGGAGTTACATTGCGGCAGACAATTGATGGTTCCGACAAAGATGCATTTAAGGCTGACAAAACTCCGGACAACGGTATTGGTTTCGGAGCGGCGGGGGTGTCCCTGGCGGCAGACGACGTTAGCGGTCACTTCTTTGCCTACGATGCCGACCACGAGGTCGTTGACGAGTTCGAGGCGACGGGGTCATATCTTACGCAGATCGGCTCGAATGAATTTGACGACGCCGAACCAACCGCCGTCGCAGTTATACCTCAGCGTAACGAGGTTCAGAGACTCGAAATAAATGCGACGAAAGGCACCTACACCCTTACCTTCCGAGGTCAGTCAACCGCTCCTCCTATCCCATACAACGCCACGGCAGGTCAAATTAAAGCCGCGCTGGAAGGTCTGTCAACAGTAGGGCCTGGAAATGTCGACGTTCATGGAAAATTTCTTTTTGGAGAAACGGGTACTTATGTTATTGCATTTATGGAGGATCTAGGTAATGAGGATGTCCCTGACCTCATTCCAGACGATTCCGAATTGACATTTCGTATTGGTTTTCTCAAAGGTGCTTCGGTATCCACTGAAGCTCCAGGCTCCGGACCAGGAAGGCTTTATGTCACTACTGGGCCGTCCGCGGGGGCGAAGTTGATTTCGTTTGGCCCTCTAACTCCTCCGAGTCGTGCCCCGAATGCCGATCTTTCCTTCAATTTGAAAAACACCAACAGCGTAGCTGTTGACCTCTATGGCAACCGATATGTCGGTGCCGATGCCAGCATCTACGTCTACCCTCCCGGGGGTAACACACCTGTAGCGACGATTTCGGATGCTGGTAAGCCGTACGACCTCGCTGTAGATTCAGCATGCAACGTCTATGCCCTGGATTCTAATTCGAGTTTTCAGAGCGAAACGGTGTCCTACTTCACCCCGAGCGCCTGTCCTCCTAAAGCCGGAACTCAATACACCAAGTCGCCGCCTATTGCCACAAGCGGACCCCCTTTCTTTCCCAGCAAAGACGCCTTGAGCTCAATCGGAATCAATGCCGCTAATGATCACCTATACGTCAGTCAAGCGTTCAGCCCGCGAACGACAGAACTCGATTCGGCCAAAAACGGCTCTGGGGTCCTCAACTCGAACTGGGGCGCCGGCTTGGTTGGCGTGGTGGAAGACATCGATACCTATGCTGCCAACGGCAACGTATATGTGTCTTCCAGCCCGGGTGCCCGAATTTACGTCGTCAATTCTGCTGGCACGGAAATCTTGGGACGTATTACGGGAAAAGGAGGCCCAAATGGACCCCTTGAACCTCACTCAAACATTGCAGTCGACCAGAGCAATGGTCACGTCATTGCCTTCTCATCACGCACTCGTGGAGTGGCTGAGGAGTATGAGGCGTCCGGTGCGTTCGTAGCTCAGTTTGGATCATTCAGCATGGAGGCAGGCACGACTCCATATCGGCTCGCGATCGATAACTCCTGCGCCTTGCATAAACCCGTGCTGATCAATGCCTCCTGCGAAGCCTTCGATCCCTCTGCGGGTAATGCATATATCGCTTTTGACGATCCCGCTCCGGGGAGCTTCGATCTGACCTCCCTCGCTCCTTTGTCCTATGGAGAGCCACCAATTGCCGTTACCGGGCGCGCAAGCAACGTGAGTGCCGGCCTCGCGACGTTGAACGGCACGGTGGATCCTCGTGGCTTTGAACTGAGCGAATGCAAGTTTGAGTACCTCACCAGTACCCTTTATGCTTCCAACGGGAAAACTTTTGCCGGTGCGGTTTCGAAACCTTGCGTCGAGAGCATTGGCGGTATCGGAGCGGATAGCGGTGCGGTTGCCGTCCACGCTGACCTCACCGGGCTGGATCCAGAAGGTCGCTACTACTTCCGCTTGCTTGTCGGGAACAAATTTGGTGAGGACGAAGGGGCTGTTGGCATTTTCGGCCCGCCGCTACTTATTACGCGGGGTCCGCAGCCTTTCTATGACGAAGCCACTCTGCGGGCGAATGTAGATCCATCTGGCCTGCCAACGCAATATCACTTTGAATACGGTAGTGGCCCTGGGGAATACAGTAAAAGTACTCCTATCAGCGAGCTCGCGCCAGACGCAGGACCAACGGATGTTCAAGTGGGGCTCGCGGGTTTGACTGAAGGTACGACCTACCACTTTCGGATCGTGGTCGAAAACGAAGCCAAGAGCGTGCTTGGAGCAGATCAACACTTTGATACGCAGGAAAGACTTGTATCGCCATCCTGCTCCAATGCCGACTATCGCATCGGCTTTTCTGCCAACTTGCCCGAGTGCCGCGCCTATGAGCTCGTGACTCCGGCTGATACGCGTGGAATGACTCCAGAAGCCGTAGGCACCATTTATCACATGTTCAACAATTGGCTAGTGTCCCCGCGAGGTACCCACGCCGGCGAGCGGCTTAGTTACTTCGTTGGCGGAACTTTGCCCGGCTTCGACGGCAACGGGAGGCAGGACGGCTATGTTTCGCAACGGGCGACCGGTGCTCATCCGAGTCAGGGATGGGGTAGCGAGCTCTTCAGTCCGACCTATCTTGAGGCCGCCGCCGATCTCGCTACACCCTCCGACCAGGAGGGATTGGCCGCAGACCAGGAATATTCGTTGTGGAAACTTGCCCCACTCGAAGGAAGCCTCAGTCCGGGAAGCTACGTGCGTACGCCTAGTGGCTTTGAGCCGCTTGGAAAAGGGAGTCTGGGAACGGACCCCGAACCGTTCAGCGATTACATAAGTCCGGGTGGCACGCATATTATATTCAACTCCACGGCTCATCTGGAGGAAGCCACTCCGCCAGTCGTTAGCGATACTGAAGCAATCTATGATAGAGCGGCGGGGAGTTCGAGTGCCGATGTCGTCTCCCTTAAGCCGGGCAATGTGCCATTGAGCGGAGGGGAAGATGCCACCTATGTTGGCTCGACCGAAGACGGTGCCGCTGTCGTATTCAAGGCCGGAGGGGTGCTCTATCTCCGCCGCGCCGATAGTACCGTGGAGATCGCCGCCGCGCCCAATACATTCGCCGGCATTTCCACTGATGGCAAGTACGTTTTCTACGCTGCTGCAAATGTCACGGGACAGATCCCGGCCACGGCTAGCCTTTTCATATGCGCAGTGGAATCTGGCAGTTGTGCCGGGTCCGGGAAAAGTCACGAACCGACTGAAATTGCACCAAACTCTCGCTTTGTCAACGTCCCGGCAGACGGAACTCATGTCTATTTCACCTCTACTGAAGTGCTGGACACGTCACTCGAAGGGAGTGTCGGTGCCGACAATCTCTATATTTGGGAGGCTGCGAACGAATCTATTAAATTCGTCGCAACGCTAGACCCTGGCGATCTGGCCGCATCCGGATTTCAAGGTGTAGCTGACAACCTGGTCCGTTGGACTGATGCGATTGGTTTCACATCTGGGCGCGCTCTTTCTCCCACCCGCAGTAGCGCTGATGGTTCGATACTCGCCTTCCAGTCTTTCGCGAATCTAACCGAATATGACGCCAAAAAACATTCGGAGATTTATCTCTATAACAGTAAAGCGACTCCCGGCGAACAGCTGATCTGCATTTCCTGCAATCCCGATCGTACCCCTCCCAGCGGAGAGGCTGTTCTGCAAGACATCGGAGCCGGCTCAACCTCTCAGCCAACGACTCTAATCCCCAACCTTACCGAGGACGGGAGCGCGGTTTTCTTTCAAAGCGATGATCCCCTGCTTCCTGAGGACGCCAATGCCGCCGAGGATGTCTATGAGTGGATGGCGCCGGGAGCGGGTGCTTGCAAACGAGAGGGGGGTTGTCTGGCGCTCATCTCCTCTGGCCAAGGCGAACACGACAGCTTTCTCTATAGCATGACCCCGGACGGTCACGACGTTTTCTTCAGTACTCTTGAGAGGCTGGTTAGCGCCGATGTAATTGGTAGCCCGTCGCTCTACGACGCTCGTGTTGAAGGTGGCATCCCGGACTCGTTCGCTGCGGACGCTTGTCAGGGTGACGCTTGTCAGGGGTCCGGCGGTGCACCCCCATCGCTGGCCTCTCCTGTTAGCACGGGCCCTGGCGGTGGTAACGTCGAAAGCAAACCCGCCCGCCGTTGCGCGAAGGGGAAGCGCCGCATAAAACAGCGTTGTGTTAGCAAGCATCGAAAGCAAAAATTGCACCATGGCGGAAACTCCGGCAGCAGGAGGGCAGGCAAGTGATTCGTCGTACCGTTCCGTTGCTCATTATTGCGCTCAGCCTGCCTATCTTCGGCACGACCGGCGCCATTGCTGCGGACAGTGAATGCGAACTCACGCCTCGCACCCAATGTTTTGGTATTGAGTCGGTTCAAGCTTCACTTTCAAACACAGAAGCTGGGGCGCATCCAGATCTCACTTTTAGCTTCGACATCAAGCATGATCCTGAAGGGAAACCGAATCCGTTTGGTCTAAGGAACGGCTACGCGACGACTCGTCAGGTCCGCTTCGAACTTCCCCCCGGTCTGATCGGCGATCCCAACGTGCTTGGAGTTCCTCAGCAGTGCACGGTCCAGGAACTCGCCACCTTCGCGGATCCAGGTGGAGGATGTCCTAACGGCTCCCAGGTAGGTATAAGTACGGTCTCTACTTACGAAGCTGGGACTCTGCTCGAGCCGATTTACATGATGGCGCCGCCAGGTGGCGATGTGGTTGCGCGGCTCGGATTCGTGGCAGGTCTTTTCCCTATCTTCGTTGATCTGCGCATTCGCTCGGAGGGAGACTATGGCATCGTTGCCGAAATTAGCGATGCCCCGACTGCGGCGCGGTTGCTAAAGGCAGAAACTACCACTTGGGGTGTGCCCTCTGACCCTAGTCATGACACTGAACGTTGCACTCCGGCAGAAACGCTCTTTGGAGGCTGCGTTAAATCGGTGCCACGCCCCCCAGGTTCCCGACCACTGCCTTTCCTAACCAACCCAACTCGCTGCGGCGCTTCCCTGATCATGCAAGTCGGTGCATCCAGCTGGAGTGAACCGCAGCGTTTTGACACAAAATCGGCCACCTTTCCTCAGATAGAAGCCTGCAACAGGCTGCCGTTCGGGCCGAGCTTGACAGTGGAGCCGACCAATCATCGGCCTGCGGCACCCACGGGTCTCAATATGACGATTCGCTTGCCGGCTTCCGACGGTGTCAAGGTTCTCGAACCTTCCCAAATGCGCTACATCAAAATCACGTTGCCGCAAGGGCTGGTGTTCAACCCAAGCGCTGGAGATGGACTCGCCACGTGCAATGAAGGGCAGGTTCATTTTGGTGAAAGGGTGGCTTCCGATTGCCCTGATGCTTCTAAGTTGGCCGGGACGGAATTCGATGTTGCTGCGCTCTCTCGGAGGATGAAAGGAGCGATCTATCTACGCGAGCCAGTGCCCGGAAACCCGTTCCGTATCTGGGTGGTAGCCGACGACCTTGGACTCCACATCAAGCTGCCTGGCCAACTTCATGTCGATTCACGCAGTGGTCAAGTCGAATCAATTGTCGTTGGAACTCCCCAAACGGAAGGTATTCCTCAGGCTCCGGTGCGTGAAGTAGGGATCGCACTCAAGTCAGGTCTCCGCGCACCTCTGGCGAGTCCCTCCTTCTGCGGTACCTTCCACACTGAGTACGAAATTACCCCCTGGTCAGGCGGCCCTACCCACAAGTCTTCGTCTCCGATGACAATCGATGAAGATTGCGATGGAGTAGGTGGTTTTTCGCCCAAGCTCAGCGGTGGAACCACCGATTCTGCGGGAGGGGCTCATTCTCGCTTTACCTTTATGTTGACTCGCCGAGACGGAGAACAGAATCCGCTTAGCCTTGACATAGCTCTCCCGACGGGCCTCGCAGCAACTTTTGCGGGCATGCCCCGATGCGCGGGCGCTGCGGCGGAAATCGGTCAATGTCCGGCCGGATCGCGCATCGGTAAGGTCACTGCCGCGATCGGTGTTGGACCAGCACCGCTCTGGGTTCCACAGTCTGGCAAGCGTCCTACGGCTGTTTACCTTGCTGGCCCCTATAGGGGTGGGCCTCTAAGCATCGTGGCCGTCGTTCCGCGACAGGCTGGACCTTTTGACTTTGGTGACGAAATCGTGCGGTCCGCACTTTATGTCAATCGTTCAACGGGGCAAGTTACGGTTAAGGCGGACCCGCTTCCTCAGATCATCGAAGGCATTCCAATCATGTACCGTGCAGTCAACGTCGACATCGACCGCCCCGCCTTTACGCTTAACCCCACCAGCTGTGCTCCAAAGTCGATTGAAGCCACGGTGGCATCTCCGGGCGGCTCCGTCGCCCATCCGACGGCGCCATTTGCCGCGACCAATTGCGCGCGGTTGCCGTTCAAACCCCGCCTTGCCATTCACTTGAGAGGCGGAACCCGTAGGGGGGGGCATCCAAGTCTGCGTGCCGTTCTGAGGGGGAGATCAGGTGACGCGAATATCGCGGGAACCTCAGTTGCTCTACCTCACTCTGAGTTCCTTGACCAAGGACACATCAAGACGGTATGCACCCGGGTCCAGTTTGCAGCGGGCGCCTGTCCGGCGGGCTCAATTTACGGTCATGCCAAGGCAAAGTCACCTCTGTTCGATGAGGTGCTTTCGGGTCCCGTGTATCTGCGCTCGTCGAGCCATTCACTGCCGGATCTCGTGATTGCCCTGAAAGGACCGGATACGCTTCCGATCGAGATCGAGCTGGCCGGGCGTATCGACTCTGTTAACGGTGGCATACGCAGCACCTTCGACGTTGTGCCTGATGCGCCGGTCAGCAGTTTCGTTCTGAGTATGCAAGGCGGGAAAAAGGGCCTCTTGGTGAATTCTACTGACATCTGCGCCAAACCCCAAGAAGTGACCGTGGACTTCAGCGGCCAAAACGGTCGCCGGTCCATCCAGCATCCGCTACTGCAGGCTTCCTGTGGCAAACATCAACGGCGTCCGACGGGACGCTAAACCGCTTGGGTCGGCCATCCATAATGCTTAGGGGGGTAGGGACGGCGTTGCAACTGGCGGGGGCTGCAGTCGCCCTTGTTGCGGCGATCTCGGCGCTCGTCTCGTTGGTGGACGTTCAGGTAGTTCTCATTCTGATCAGCATTAGCGTTGGAGTGGGCGGTTTCATAAACCTTTGCTTGATGCTGATGGTTAAGGTGATTTACGCGTTGCTGCATCGACATGCGAGAAACGCAGAGACTGAGAGGGACGTGGCGTATCTGATCAGTTTTTTCGTTTCGATCCCGATGACTGTCATTGCTTTGTTTCTATGTCGGCATGAAGTCAGTCCTAGCCCGACTACTTATGAAACTCAGATGCTTGCCTGGGAGGGGGCGATTTGCATAGTGATCGTGGTCCTTCTCGTGGGTAGACACTACGATGATCGGCATGCGAGGAGGCATAAAGTCTGCCCGGAATGCGCTTCGACCGTCCCCTCTCGTGCTCGCCTGTGTCGAGAATGCTGGCATCGGTTTAAGCCCGTGGTCTGATCGAAGGTTCCCGTTCCTAGCGGGGAGCACTGTCTGATGGCCTTTCGCCAAGGCGCGCGTGCGCCTCTTTGTCTTCCTGGCATTTGCAGGTAAAAGCTCCTCAG
>Ga0127503_10113545_pt1 | contig 9866 bp, 2 predicted proteins | sample WCWITBFmetaT_FD_92749 | JGI IMG/M metagenome (GOLD analysis project Ga0127503, IMG submission 92749) | Soil microbial communities from Willow Creek, Wisconsin, USA - WC-WI-TBF metaT (Metagenome Metatranscriptome) | ecosystem: Environmental > Terrestrial > Soil > Temperate forest | place: USA... | reverse complement strand
GTGTTCCCCTCTCCCGTGTTGTAGATTGCATTCGATTATGCCGTATTTGTTTAGTCCCGTCTTCGGACGTTGTGACAAAATAATTAGTATTTTTGAATTGTAATATTTCTAGCCCCGTTACCATTATATCTCGCGTACGCGCCTGATATCGTGTTAATTAAGGATGATACTACAACTAGTGCTGGTCCTAATTTCTCATTGCCTACCAGTTTAGAGAGAGAGACATATCAAGTCTCTCTCTCAAATTTTAGCCATCAAAACAGATTACCTATCTGTTCTTTTCGCCAATTTGACAAACAACAATATTTTAAAGCAGAGTACCTCTCTGCATTTGAACTGTTTCTTGTTCCATAAAAGCTACCTTGCTCGAAAGAGCATGTAATCCTGTCTGTAGCATACACAGGTATGGGACTCCAGTATGGAGTTCCCCATAACACAATCAGCATCAATGATTATAGATGTTGGTTTACCGTAATGAAAAAGTCCGGTTGACTTATTAATCAAATCTGAGGTTGTTCGTAAGTGTGGCCCCTCAGAATACAAGCACTTGCTTCGAATATTAATGATAAGCGAAGATTCGCCAAGGTTACCCCAGTTGTCTCATCTAAGAAGGATGAAAGAGATAAGAAGCGCAAATCTTTTAAGAAGAGTTCTCGAACTCGTCCTGAAAGTGACGATCCTGTCTCGCGACCCCAGTTGCCTTTGCCCCCCCTCCCTGCTCCAAAGAAAGTACCCAAAGCTTCTAAGAAGACCCAGAAGAAAGTTAAGGTTGGAGAGTTTGATCATATAACTCCCCGACTTGTTGATCCTTTTGAAATTTCAGAGGATGAACCCCTTATTGTTGAAGGTCGTTTAATAGATCCTTATGTTCCTTTGCCAGATGATGTTGACATTGTCATATCATCAGTACGTCTCTCTGATACAGTAGTGAGAGAAAAAGTCATTCATTATTCTACTGGTGAATACCCCGTTGAGACAGATTATCTCATCGTGGAAACTCCAGAAGAACAAGTTCGTTATCCTATTGATGAAATGGATGACATTTCAGTTAACTTGTTAGAAACTGTTGAAGATGTTGGTTTCACACCAATTGTGCCAGTTTTGCAAGTTATTGAAACATATGTTGTTGAAGACATTGTTGACCAAGAGACGGGTGAGGAGTTTAAGTCTGTACCTTTTTTGAAAATACAGAAACCACGCCCCACCGTTTTTAACGTTGACGATTTAGAGCAACAACCCGCTTCAAAGAAAGTAAATAAGATTGATGCCAGTTTGGCTAATATCTCAGAAGCTGACTATGCTAAGAGAGTTTCAGATGCAGCAAAGACCACCAAAGGTATTGCTCGTAAGAAGAAACAAGCTGAGCGTCAAAGACACGCACAGGCTGCACAGCAGTCAGAGATGAAGAGAGAAAATGTCAAGTTCACTCGTAACAAGAAGATGAACATGTTGAATAATTGGATGGATGGTCTTTTAGATCTTCCCGATTACTATGGTGATGAAGTCCCGAAAGATAAACACCAGAAGAAGACCCGTGCTCGCAAAGCATCCAATGTGTCCGAATCTCCTAGAGCTTATACAGCTGAAGCTGTCAGAGCGTTTCGCAAGGAACAATCTGATAAGCGTGAGGAGAAAAAGAAGAAGAAGGAAGTTCGTCGTGCAGTCACAGAAAGTTATAATGTTTTCTCAGATATACTTGAGAAACATATTGGCTCCAAGACCCTAGGTTGGTTGGAGTGGATTATTAACTTTATTGATGTTATTCGAAGTATTTGTCGTTTCAAAGATTTTGATATGCGTAGAGCACTTTTGACACAGTGGATTCAACAACAAGGATTTCGCCTTATTGAGTCCACAATTATGTCTTCTATTATGGCTAAGATTATTACTGAAGCTCCTCATGTTCCCCATTTCAAGGAGAGCACAAATAGAGCCGTTGCACAATCTTTGTCAGAACAACTTGACAATGTCGGAGATGTTTTGGAATACGTGTTTGATAGTTCCTTTGCTGATGCAATTAAGAATTTTTTCGTTAGTTGTGCTTCTATGCACTTTTTCGGATATAAGGTTGATAATCGGGTTTTCTTTTATTTAGGTTCGCCTATGAGAATGCCGATGTATGACCTTACACGTATTGCCATTAAGTCTCTTGCTAAGATTGTTAAAGCTATGGAGGACATTGCAGAAGGTGTTCCTTTGTCAGAAGCTTTGTTTATGAAAGATCCTTGGGTCTTTAACAGGGCTAAGTTCAGTCAATTGATGTTTCAACAAAATCACCTATATACTGGGAAGCCAGTTGAAGGTAAGTTTCCAAAAGCCATATGGTTAAAGGAGACAGATGAAGTTTTGTTGTATTTTCGGAATCGATTGAAATTGACGTCGAGTTTGAAACAAGCTTACACAGATTTGTCATCCATGATAACGACGCTTGAAGAAGCTCGTTGCAATGTGATAGTCACTCTTTCTGGAGGATATCGAAATGCTCCTTTTGCCGTTTGTTTGGGTAAGAATCCCGGTATAGGCAAGAGTAATTTGATTGATTTCATTGCTTATGAGTGGTGTCGTGTTCAAGGATACAACTACACTCCTGATATGGTCTTTCACAGAGATATGACCTCCGAATTTTGGGATGGACTTTCTAGTCAGATTGTTTATCATTTTTCAGAGATTGGTACAGCTAGTAAGAAAATAGCTGAGACTCGTGGAGATGAAGCAGCGATGGAACTCACCTCTATTATTGACAGTGTTATGAAGAGTGTGAATATGGCTGATGTCAAGGACAAAGGAAAAGTGAAAGCTTTACCAGAGATTGTCATTGCAGATACAAACAATTTTTCGATGAACTATCAACACATGACGTGCAATTTTGCGGCGTTTATGAGGAGATTTCTGTTTATTGAAGCAGTTGTTATTGAGAAGTATCGTTTACCTGGCAGTTGTCAGATCGATTATTCCAAGTGTAATGATGGAACTCATGCGTTGAATCGCTGGGAGTTCAGAGTCTGGAGAGAAGCTGCTATTGATCCTCAGAGGACTAAGCAGATTTTGCTTGGTGAGAAACTTGATATTTTCCAGTTGAGTACTCTTCTCAGAGCACAATTTGCTGATCATCTTGCTTCGCAGAAGTTTGTGGAAGAGCTACGCCAAGACAACAAGTTGTTTCGTCTTGATCCTGAAGAGAAAGATTTTCCTGAAACTAATCCTTTGGTTGCTGCTGCTTCTCCTGTTGGAAAGCGTCTTGTTGGTACCTTTTTAGAAAGAGCCAATGAATATGCGAAGTATTCTGCAGAGAAGTTTGATGAGTTGAAGACTCGTGTTGAATCACATTTTGGTACAACACTTGCTGAAGAAAAGCAATGGGATGGCTATCAGTTGCAAGGTGATGAACTCTTATCAGATTCGTTTGCTGAGAGTGAAGTCACAGAGTTTGATGCTGCCTATCAGGAAGAAGTCAAGCATGCATCTGCAGAGATGAAGACTGTTGCTTTACCTATGCGTCGACTCAGTTTGATGTCTGATGAAGACAAAGCTGATATGGAGTTTGATATGAAGAAGTCCATGTATGTGCGCATTTGTGGGAGAAAGTATCTCTATTACATGCCCATTAAGACAGCTTATAGTCTTCGTGTTGATCAGATACAACAGTATGTGCAGAGTAGAGTCCATTGCCCTGTGATTATTGGCTGTGGTGCAACTTTTCTCATTGACAACTCGAAAACAGAGTTCAGAGATGCGAATGATTTCGAGATCATTGCTTCTCCTGAAATGTTAAGTGTTGAGCAGTTTGATGCTGATCCTGTTAGGAGTCATTCTTTTACACAGTGGTTAATGTTTTTCTTTGGAAATTTTTATTTCATAGGAGGACTGTTTTGGCATTTGCTTTTGATGATACTTCATATTCCTGCCTTGTTTTTTGCAGAATTTGGAGTTACAGGAAAGTTTCTTCAATACATTGTTGCTGTTGCGTTGCCCGCTATTAACTTGAATTTCATTCTCGTTTCTTCGTGGTTTCTTTGCTCTTTTTTTTATCAGATGATAGTGGGGCCTTATGATCCCATTGATAGCTTGAGAAAGAAATTGAATTCATTATTGTTGCGCTTTGGACTTGGCAGATATAACATTACGAGTTTTCAGATGAAAGTGATGTTAGGATTTGTTGGTCTGTTTACTGGTGCTATGCTCTATTGGAGAAAAGCCGGTGGTGCTGATGATGAAGATGATACTCCTAGCCGTGAGATTGTTGAAGATCATGGTTTTAAGAAAGTCACTCAAGGTAACATTGTTGAAGTTAAGGAGATTGAAGAGAAGCTTGATGCTGGAAAGTCATATAAGCGGATGGATAGTTCCAGGAATAAGGAAATCTGGGTCAACTATGTTGATCATTCTAATCCATCGCCTCATACTGACTCTCTTGAGTCTCTTGGTGCATTAGCAATGAAGAATTTGCGAAAAGCGAAGATTACTGTTCCGGGTGTGCGTGCCTCTTATGGATATGCACTTGGTATCAGTAATAACTGTTTTATCATGCCTGGTCACTATTTTCATGATGTGACGGAAGCATGTACAGTTGAGCTTTGGAGTCAGAGCAAGGGTGTTGCTGCAGGAGGTTCTCACACTGTTAAGCTACGCAAGGAGGATATGGTTGAGACCGGTGTTGATCAGGTGGTTTTTAGAGTCACAGATATGCCAGTCCATAACATTTTGCCTCATATTTCTGAAGGTCCCGGTGCCCAGGTGGGAAAAGGTTTTTTCAGAAATGCAGAAGTTAAGTGTATTTATTCTTCAAAGACTATGATCATTGACATTGCAGATTGCAACAAGTCTTACAAACTTCCTGAGTATTACATGGTCTCTGCACCCACAAGTGCTGGAGATTGTGGTCTGCCTCTCGTGTTCGAGAGAGATCAAGGGAAGTCCATTGTAGGTATGCATGTCGCAGGTTCGATGGGAAGTGCTGAAGATAACATTGGTTATAGCAATGTCTTTTACAAGTCGCGTATTGAGAGAGCGATAGAGATTTTGTATAATGGTGTCTCGCAGTCTTTGAATGAACCACTTGAACCAACGATTGTTGGAGATGGTTTTATCCCTTTGTCTATTCTTGAAGAGCCAATTCCTAAGAGTTCATTCAGGTATGAAGAGCTCGAGAATCTTGAATTACATGGTAAGCTTCCAGGTAAAGTTTTGGTTAGAAACAAGTCGTCTATTAAGAAGAGTAAACTACATGATTGTGGTTTAGACGAGGTTTTCAACAAGACTTTTGGATGGTATCCGGTAGTTCATTTCATTCCCCCAATTATGGAACCTAAGTGGGTTGGAGGTGAGTACCTCAATCCATGGAGCCTCAATCTCATCAAAGCCAATAAGAAGAAGAAAGTTTTGGACAGACGTATTATGCGTCGTTCTGTTCATTATATCTTGAATCATTTGGTGAGAGAGATGTCGAAGTTAAAAGTTCCTAAATTGCAACCCCTTGAGTTGGATGTTGCCATCAATGGAGTTGTGGAGGATGAGTTCATTCGACGTATCAATGCAAGCACGGCCGCTGGTTTCGGACTGAAAGGAAAGAAACGTGATCATATGCCAAAGGTGGAAAATGAGAAGCGTGAGCTTGCTGAGCATTTGCAGTTCCAGATGGTTGCCATATTTGAGGCTTTTGAAAAAGGTGAATACGTTCACTTTGTTTATGTTGCTTCTTTGAAGGATGAACCACGTGAAATTTCCAAAGTACATAAGGGTAAGACTAGAGTTTTCTTTATGTCTCCTTTGTTGGAACTGGTTATTATGCGGATGTTACTTAGTCCCTTCTATACCTTGATGGTTCAACATTCGCGTGTGTTTGGAGCCTGTATTGGTATGAATCCACATCGTGAATTTGGAGAGCTGTTTAAAGAGCTTTCAGATTTTTCAGGATTGTGGATGGAAGGTGACTTTGGTGGATTTGATATGTCTATGCCTCCTGACATTGGTCAAGGTGTTAATGACATTGTTTATGGTTTTCTTAAGGAGTTTGGATACAATGCCTATTCACTGTGCATGGTTCAAGGAATTCTCGCTGAGAATTTGAACGTGTACGTTTGTATGAATTTGGATCTTTACTCCTCCTTTGGTCTTCAACCCTCGGGAAAATTTGCCACTGCAGAAGATAATTCTTTGAGAAATCTTCTTGGGATGGTATATGCTTTTTTCGAGATGTCTGAAGCTAAGGGTTTGAATTTGGATTTCTTTTCATGTGTTTGCCCAAAAGTATATGGTGATGATCTTTTAGCGGCTGTGAAGCCTGAAATTTCTACTTGGTATAACAACAATACTTTTTCAGAGTTTGTTGATAGAGTGTTTGGTATGGAATATACAAATACTCAGAAGACTAAGGAGATGGATGACTTCATCAACCCTGCTCAATCAAGTTTTCTCAAGAGGAATTTTGAGTTTCATGAAGCCTTAGGTCGAATTGTTGGCAAATTGGATTATAACTCTATATACAAGAGTTTGATCTGGACAGAGCCCTCAGTTTCGGTTCCTGAAGCAGAGCAGTTGATTATGACCATTGATTCAGCTCTACGAGAGAGCTTTTTCCATTTGACTGAGGAGAAATATGACGTTTTACGTAAGTTTCTCCTTGCACAGTTCGAGTCACACTATTCACTTAGTGCTAAGTTGTGCAAAACCCATTTTCATACTTATGAAGAACTAGTTGAGTTCTACGCTAGTGTGAAAAGCTCCCCAAAGGACAGTGATGTACCTGTGTTTCCTCACGAAATCGTCACTGAAGCCAGCAACCGGATATGCGAAGTCTCCGGTATACAAACTGACTATAGGATATTCGCGGAATGTAGTTTTAGTCGACTCTCCCTCGAAGAAAAGAAAGAATGGCTCAGCAAGAAAGATTTAGAACAGTTAATCAGTGATCTACAAACTGAACAGAAGTTGCTTGATGAAGAAGATTTTAGATCTCCTTTTCCTGATTTCCGTATTGAAGACATGAAACGTCTCACAGAGTATAACAGCTCTCAGGAGATTCGTGATTCAGTGGACAATTACATTGTCGGATATCATAAGAGGAAGGAGGTCCATGATACTCTTAATTTTGCGACCAGCGCTTTAGCGCGCCACTCTTCAAATGCTCGATTCGTAGCTGAAATGATGACAGGTTTGCCTCATGAAGGAACTGTCGATTCAGCGCTGACGGAGAAACATGAAAATGTTGTTGACGTTGGTGGAGAAGAGAGTAAAGAGAATGATTGTTTGACGTTTTCAGCTCCCAACAAGCGCACAATGGTGCCTATGGGAAATTTTCTTTCTCGACCAATTTTGGTAGGAACTTACACTGTGGCGTTGTCAACGCCTTATAGTTCCATTCTTAATGTTTTTGATCTCTTTTTTGCTGATCCTAGTATCAGAGCTAAGTTGAGAAATTTTGCATTTTTGCGTGGAAAGCTTAAGTTACGACTTTCTATTTCCGCTTCTCCTTTCCATTATGGAAAGTTTTATGTTTGCTACGTGCCCCAGGCGTTGAATAATGACATTTTCAATTTCTACGCTGGAGCTGCCGCAGCTTACAGGAACTCTTTTCTGGTTTGGATGTCGCAGTTGGAGATAAGTCACATTATGGATGTGGGAGATAATATGCCCTTGGATTTTGAGATACCCTATATTAATTTCCAACACAATGTGCGTCTTTTCAATGCTGCAACAACTTCTATTTCTGGAGCTTTCAATGATGTTACCAATCTTGGAAAGTTATTGATTTACTCCATTAATGATATCAAATCAGCTAATTCAACTGCTCCAACCTCGCTCTCCATGGCATTATATGCGTATATGGATGATGCGGAGATTGTTGGAGCGACGGGAACTCAGGTGTCTATTACCACTGAGGGAAAGAATGAGCTGGTTCAAGGTGTTGTTGAGAAGACAGCGAGTGCTATGGCAAACGCTTCTGGAAGTTTGACTACAGTTCCATTCATTTCGCCCTATGCAATGGCTAGTGAAAAGGTTTTCATGTCTATTGCATATTTGGCGTCTTTGTTTGGGTGGTCAGCGCCCATGGTGTCTCCATCAACGAGCAAACCTGGTCACATAAAGAATGATGCATATCAAAATGCTGTTGAAACCATTACTTACAACATGGGAAAGAAATTGACTTTCGATCCGTTGCAAGAAATTATGGTGGATCCACGTGTCTGCGGAGCAGAAGTGGACCAATTAGCATTCTCATTTTTGTGTGCCAAGGAGAGCTTGTTGGCTCAGTTTACTTGGAATGAAACAGATGTAGCATTTGCAACTTTATTGTATAGTGCATTTGTTCATCCTTTGATGAGCTTTCTGGGACCCACAGCTGCAGGACAGGCATTCATACAACCTACAGCTCTTGCTTACTGTGCCACACCTTTTGTGTTTTGGCGCGGGAAAATAGAGTTTAAGTTTGTGATAGTTTGTTCTCAATTGCATCGTGGAAAATTGGCTGTAATATTCGATCCGAATGTAGCCCAATACACCATTATTACGACGACACTCCATATGAATAAGCAATATATGACAATAGTTGATATTCAGGAGACTACAGAATTTAGTGTGTGTGTTGATTGGAATTTTCCGAAGCAATGGGCTCGTCTTTCAGATGATGTTCATGCGAACAGATCCTCAGGAGCAAATTTTGCAGCTGCATCAGCGGTTAATATGGTTGATGTAGCAAATGGATTCATTACTGTTTTTCCATATAATGCTTTACAATGTCCTGATTCGACCTCAACGGTTCAAGTCAATGTTTTTGTTAAATCTACGGACATGCAATTCAATGTTTTTGACCCATATCGTATGCCCTTTACGAGAGCTACGACTCAGTCGATGAATACTACAGAATATCCCTCAACTTGTTTTGAACTTGCTGAGCCCAACTTGGATACGCGGAATATGTCGCAATTTCATTTTTGGTGAACAGCCCTTTTCATTTAGATCTTATCTGAAAAGGTTCTTTACATCTTACACTCCGACAATCGTCGGTTTCACAGGGAATACTGATTTCACCTACACGAGGAGAATCATTCCAGACATTGTTCCTGCATTTGGAGGAGCAACAGTTTCTACTGTTCCAGATTTGCTATCATATCTTCGGTATGCTTTTGTAGGTTTCAAAGGAAGCATTAGAAAGAGGATCAGAGCGCGAGGAGCAATTTTCGGTGCTCAAGACCATATCAAAGTTGGCCTAGCACGCCCAAGTACTTCGTCAACGGAAGTAGCGATCACGTCAGGATCGGGCGCCCCATCGGTTTCAGGATTGGGGATGGCAACTTTTGTGCCAATGACAAATGGAGGAGTCGAAGTCGAGATTCCATACTACTCCAATAACTTGTATAATCCTTCAGGAATTGCAACGTTTGCCAACTTGGTTGGATGCGCTGACAATAATTTCGAGAATTATGGTCTCTGGATGTACAAGTATTGGGGTGAAAGTAGCCCAACTGCTAGTTGTACCCTAACAATTAGCGAAGAAACAGCTTATGGTGATGATTTCACACTGCTGTATTTCTTGGCTGCTCCTCCATACAATACTGGAAATTTTTAATATGAGAAAAAAGCGAATAAGTGCCTATTTCTCTCCGGAAATTTCTAGTGACAAAGTGAGTTACCTACTCACAAATCGGGTTTTTAGTTAAAGCAGGATACCTTCTTGCAACCAATTACCAAAACACTGTGTTTATACATAAGTTGATCTTCGTGATCTTCTTCATGTGGCGCATGGTGGCTAACTCTAGATCATGTCTTCCTTAAAGACACTGATCGGGCGGGACAACGCCATATAAGATAAGGATTCAGAAAATCTTCGGTCAGATTTGAGTTTAGCCCGGAAGATTTTTATTTTCCTG
>Ga0127503_10985300_pt1 | contig 9949 bp, 10 predicted proteins | sample WCWITBFmetaT_FD_92749 | JGI IMG/M metagenome (GOLD analysis project Ga0127503, IMG submission 92749) | Soil microbial communities from Willow Creek, Wisconsin, USA - WC-WI-TBF metaT (Metagenome Metatranscriptome) | ecosystem: Environmental > Terrestrial > Soil > Temperate forest | place: USA... | reverse complement strand
TTCAGCGCAGGGCTGCGCCCCTGTTCCCGCTCGAAGAAGTACCGGAGTTCCACGGGGAACGTTGATGACGCCTGTTCGACAACAGCACGCGTCTCGTCTGGCGAGTTGTTGTCAACGACGATCACTTCCCACGGGCCATCAGGTCGAAGCCCCGCCAGGCTCTCGAGCGTCTGCCGTAGATCCCCGGCCCGTTTGTAGGTCGCGATGACGACTGAGTACTTCATGACGATGGCGCCCGTTGCGCCGATGATCCGGATGCCAGACGCATCCGGTGGAGGCTGTAGACGATCGACAGCAGACGGGGGGCCCATCGCGCCATGAGTCCGGCCGCGCGGATCGTGGCCCCGCCACGCCTCTGGTGAAGAGCCTGCAGATGATCGCCAGCGGCCCGGAAGTCGCCAGCCTCGATTGACGCTCGAGCCTCTCCGGCGATCCGCTCGGTTTCGAATCGCGTGAGCTGGCGGTCGAGGATTGCGAGTTCGACCGGCTGCCCGGAAAGCAGGGGCCGTGTTTTCCGGAGAACGCGGACGATGCCGCGAAGCATCCGCAGCTCGACAGCCGACAGGCTGTCGTCGCGGCGGCGGTAGTAGCCGAGCGGTTGATCGTTGCGCCAGAATCCGTGTCCCGCCAGCGCTGCGCGGATCCAGAAATCGTAGTCCTCGTTCGTTCGCAGGGACTCGTCGAAGCCCCCGATCGTCTCGTACACCCGTCGCCGGAAGATCGACATGATGAAAACGGCGGTTTCGTCCTCCAGCATCGACCCGACCCTTGGGGCGGGCCGAAGATCGGGCCACGGGCGCGCCGGCCGCCCGTCGAGTGGTCCCCCGAGAAACCACGCATTCCCCGTGACGACATCGATTCCGGGGTGGTCTGCCAGGATCGCCATCTGGCACTCGAGGTACTGCGGCACCCAGACGTCGTCACCATCGAGGATCGCGAAAACCGATCCGGTGGCCTGCTGCAGCGCCCGGTTGCGGGCCATCGAGATGCCGCCATTCGGCTGCTGCAACAGTCGAATCCGGCTGTCGCGGCGCGCGTAGTCAGATGCGATCTGCGCCGTCGCGTCGGTCGATCCATCGTCGACCAGGATCAACTCGAAATCCGCAAATGTCTGAGCGAGCACGGACTCGATGGTCTGCGTGAGGTAGGGCGCAACGTTGTACGCCGGCGTGATTACGCTGACGGCAGGCATTGCACCTCGCGATCGGCGACGGCCACGCTGGCGGGCTCCAGCTCGATTACCTCGAAGAGCGCGTCGACCGAACGCCGGGTTGCCCCGCCAGGCCGGTAGAACAGGTCGGCGGCCACGGCGCGCCGCTCGACGCTCTGCCGGGATGGATCGCAGAGCCCACGCTCCACTGCGACGAGGGCCTGGTCGATCGTGTCGATCGAATCCGCGACGGACGCCAGCAGATCGACATAGTCCGGATGAATGTTCGCCAGCTTGATAAGCGCGGGACGATGGATTCGCACGATTGGCTTGTCTCTGAGCAGGAACTCGAAGCCAGCAGAGCTGTGGTCTGTAATCATCAGGTCCGATGCGACCAGATATGGAGAAATGTCGTGGCCGGGCGCGATGACTCCGCGGCCACGGGTCAACAAAGGCTCCAGACGAGCAGGCCAGTCGATGGCCCCCGAGTATCGCTCGCGGAGATCGCGCGACCGATCGTGAAGCTTCACAATCAGGTTGACCGGCATTCTTGCGAGCAGGCGAACGAGCTCTTCACCCATCGCGTTCAACGACGATGCGGGGGACCACGTTGGCGCGTAGAGCACCGTTGGCTGCGAAGGGTCGAGGCCCAGCTCGCTCAGGACTGCGCTGCGATCGATGCTGCCGTCGACGAGGCAGTCGGTCTTCGGCATGCCGATCAAGCGGATCGCGGGGCTGTCTGGATCAATGGCGTCGGCGCTGACGAAATTACGGAGGCGTCGCTCGTTCACGAAGAAGAGGCGATGCCATTCACGCATCGATCGGTCGGGCGCGTCGAATCCGTATTTACCGCCGACGCCGTGAAAGACCTGTATGCGCGCGGTTCCGCGCGGCAAGGTCGCCCACATGAAATCAGACGCGATGTAGGCGTCGAACTTCATGAGCGCCGCGAGTCGAGGATGGAGGGTTCGTGCGTCCGGCGCCTCCCGGTAGATGGACCGCATCCGATGTGGCTCTTCGCTCGCGGTGAAGCAGCACTCGATTCTTGGATCACGCTGGAGTGCGCTCACAACGGGCGCCACGATCGTATAGTTCACCGGCGTGCGGCTATCGATCAGGATTCGGCGGCGCCCGGCGCGGCGGCTGAGATCGGTGTCGGCCTGACGAAGCCGCTGAATGGTCCGGCGCATCAGAGTCTTCACGCGCGGACCACCTGCAATTCGCGCGTTGCGCTGGCGGCGGTTTTTCGTGGCGCGCGCGAGAGGCCAAGCCTGTCGATCAGGAATTCACGCGGCGCAACCGCCAGAGCCAGGAGGTAGTAGAAGGTCCAGTTGTAGGCGACAGACGCGAAGAGCGCGCAAAAAAACCATCCTGCGAGCGCCGCGATCATCGCGGATGTGTGAGACCGGAGCCACTCCGATTCAGCAAGCGTCACCACGGCGCCTGGGTCGAGCTGCTTTTTCCGCCGGCCAGGAATCCCTCCGGCAACTTTCAACAGTCGCCGGGTTTTTGCGGGCGACATCACGGCCCGTCCCACCAGGAACAGAAACCCGCCCAGGCCAACGATGCCCAACTCGGCGGCGACCTGCAGCACCACGTTGTGACTTTCGCGCCAGGCTTGCTCCCGGCCTTCCGGATCGTAGTTCTTGAACTGACCGGCGCCGACGCCGGTAAGCGGATGGGACAGGAAGGCCTGGAACGACTCGCGCAGCAGAATGCGCCGCGCTTCTCTCGAGCCGGTTTCGTCCTGCGATCCGTCTGTAATGCTCGAGATTCGGTGCCAGTACGACGCGGGCATCAGCGGCAATGCCAGGAAAAGCGCCAGGACGCCGGCGACCGCGATCGCCGGCTTGCGTCGCGCGATGGATCCGCCGAGGATCACGATCATCACCGCCAGCCCAATGGTTCCGCTCCGAGACTGGGAGACCACTACGGCACCGACCATGGCCAGCGCGCACCCCGCGGCCGCCAGACGGCCGATCATCGTCCGGCTTCGCATGGCGAGCGCCGTCGCCAACGGCATGACGGCAACCATGTTGAGCGCGAGATCGTTGGGGTTCTTGAACATTCCGCCGACCGACCCCTGTACCCGCCCGTTCTCGACCAGATTGATTCCCCGCGCATAATCCCCGACGGCCCGCAGGGCGATATAGCCGCTTGCGAACACGATCAGCCACAGGAATCGATCGATGCGCTGGGGTTCGTCAGCGTGTTCAGCATCAGGATGAAGATCAGGATGATCTTCGAGTAGATCTCAGTGAATGTCGCTATTGCGCCGCCGGGCCAGATCGACAGGGGAGCGGTCGCGAGGATTGTGAATCCCAGCAGCAGCACCCCTCCCAGCTCGGGCGTGTATCGGGTGATCGACAGCCCGCGGCCCATCCGGCCCATCACCATCGCCGCCAGCGCCAGCAGCGCGGAGATTTCAGCAAGGTGCAGCGGATTGAGGAGCGGAATTTGTTCCTGGGGACGGAAGAACAGCAGGGCGGTGAACGCGAGGAGGCCCGTGAACGCCCAGTCAGTTCGCTCTGCGCGTGAAACGTTCTGCGCTAGAGGCCTGGGGGCGTCGGCACTCGAGGTGTCCTGCGACGCAGGAGGCGCCGATCCCGGCGGCGGCGTCTTCCCGTCTTGCCCCGCCATGCCATATCCAAAAGCCAGCCGCTCAGTCATAAGCGTCGTGAATCCCACACACCGAATCCGCTACTTCCAGACATGGCGGCCGCGACCAAGCGCAAACAGGCCTGCCACGGCCGCGTAGTTCATCATCACGAACGTGAAGGCCACGCGAGCGAGCTTGTTCAGTGACTCCATGACGTGGCTCGCCCTCCTTCAGCGATCACGCGCGGGATGGTCGAATGCTTCCGCCGATCGCGCGCGTCGAGGATGGCGCCGAGTGCAGCCAGCGCGTAAAAAGACACCTGCGCAGCGAAGGCCATCATGAAGAACCAGCTCGACGATGCGAGCACTGCACTGGTCACGAACGTGCCGATGAGTGCCCAGGGCACGAACAGACGTCCCACTTTGTGCGACATGTACTGCAGCCAGACCGGGTTGACGCCAGGTACGCAGAGGCGTGGTTCCTGCGCGAGGATCTGATAGTTGCCGGAGAGTGTGCGCGTTTTGCGTCGTACCTCGCTCGCCGCGTCCATGGACGCTCGATCGAACGCCCGGGCCCGCTCTTCGAAGACGACGCGCTGACCGGACAGCACGACCCGCATCGGCACCAGCACGTCGTCCAGCAGCGTTTCCGCGGGCAACGGCTGCCACAGGTTCCGCCTGATCGCGTAGATCGCCCCCGTCGCGCCAAGCGTGGACCACACGGCGCTTTCGTTGCGCCTCAGCCATTTCTCATACGTCCAATACAAGCCGACGCCATCACCGATCGTTGATCCCGAATCGCTGCCCTCGGCATCAAGGATCAGCTCACCGGTGACGCCGCCTACTTGTGGATCTGCGAAGTTCGAGACGAGCTCGACCAGCGCGTTGGCCGCAAACCGCTGGCGCGCATCCGCGAACAGGAGGATGTCGCCCGTTGCGACCGCAACCCCGGCATTGAGTGCGCGGGCCTTACCGCTGGGTTCGATCTCGACCATTCGCACACGTCCGTGATAGCGGGACACCGCGGCCGCCGTGTTGTCTGTCGAGCCGTCCGACACGACGATGACTTCACGCCGGCCGGGGTAGTTGAGCTGCAAGAGATTGTCCAGCCGGCCGGGAAGCCGCGCCCCCTCGTTGCGCGCGGCGACGATGATGGAAATGGAAGGCCAGTTCCTGGTGGCCGTGATATCCGCCTTGTGGACCAGCCGTGTGCCCAGCCGCGCCCATGCAGCGAGAAGAAGCGGATAACCCAGGTAGGTGTAGCCGATTACGAAGGCAGAGAACCAGAAGACTCGACCCGTGCCCATGCATACGCATGGTGCAAGGTTCTCGCCAGAGCGCGGCTACGACAGAACGGCGCCGGCGCCCTCGGCGACCGACTGCGGAGCGCCAAGGCGAAACACGTGCGGGTAGGCTTTCTTGATCGCGTTGCGCGTATCGACGACGGTGTCGGCCTCAGCGACGATGGCCTCGTAGTCGAAGACCTTGTGATCGGTGACGATCACGACACAGTCGTACTTGGCGATCGAGCCGCGTGTGAGATCGACTGCCTTGATGTCGTAGCGTCCCGACCACTCCCGGCCGTGCACTTCCGGCACGTAAGGATCGGCGTACGAAACCTTCGCGCCTTTGCCGTACAGCAATCCCATCACGTCGAGCGCCGGCGATTCCCGCATGTCGTCGATGTCGCGCTTGTACGCCACGCCGGCGATCAGGATGTTGGATCCGTTGACGGCCTTTCGCTTCGTGTTCAGCGCTTCGGCGACTTTCTCGACGACGTAGTGCGGCATGCCCGCGTTGATGTGGCCGGCCAGCTCGATGAAACGCGGATCGAATCCCGTCTGCTTGGCCTTCCACGACAGGTAGAACGGATCGATGGGAATACAGTGACCACCGAGACCCGGTCCGGGATAGAACGCCATGAACCCGAATGGCTTCGTCTTTGCCGCATCGACGACTTCCCAGACGTCGATGTTCATCTTGTCGCACATCAGCGCAAGCTCGTTGACCAGGCCGATGTTGACCGCACGGAAGGTGTTCTCCAGGAGTTTCACCATCTCGGCCACCCGTGTCGAGCTGACCGGCACGATCGTCTCGATGGCCGTCCCGTACAGCGCGCCCGCGAGCCTGGCACAGTCCGGCGTCAGTCCTCCGACGACCTTCGGCACGTTGTGCGTCTGGAACGTCGGATTGCCGGGGTCGACGCGCTCGGGGGAGAACGCGATGAAGAAATCCACGCCCGCCTTGAGCCCGGTCGCTTCGAGGATCGGTTGAACGACTTCATCGGTCGTTCCGGGATAGGTCGTGGACTCGAGCACGATCAGCATTCCCTTGTGCAGATGCTTCGCAATCGCCTCGACGGCCGAGACGATGTAAGACATGTCGGGATCTTTGGTCTTGCGGAGCGGCGTCGGCACGCAGATGTTGACGGTATCGAGCTTTCCGACGATCGCAAAGTCGGTGGTCGCGTCGAGCTTGCCGGCGTGCGTCAGCGCCATGACGTCCGCGGTCGTCACGTCCGGAATGTACGACTGGCCCTGCGCGATCGCGTGAACTTTTCTTGAATCGAGATCGATGCCGGTTGCGTGAAACCCGGCCTTGGCGAGTTCTACGAGCAGCGGCAGGCCGACATATCCGAGCCCGACGACGCCCGTTCGGGCGCGACGGGTTTCGATCTTTTCCAGCAGGACTTCAACCAACGCTGACATCGACACACTCCTCCAAACGGTTGCGACGAATCCATCGGCGGATTCGCTAATTCTCTTCAACGGCCGTGGCTGTGTTCCCGGTCACGAACCGCTTGAGCCGTCCCCACGCCGAGTCAGGCCGCGCCGGCTCGAAACGAGTTGGCGCCGTCGGTCGCGGTACCGCCATGCGCACGGTCGTCGATGGCGTCAACGGAGCCGGTGGCACCGCCGGACGCTGCGTGCGAAGCAACCGGTACTCCTCGGCGAGCACTCGGCGCTGCTCCGCGAGTTCGCGCTCGCGCTGCGCAATCAGCTGCTCGCGGTGATCGAGCGCCGCAACGCGTCCGTCGATCGCATCCGTACGCGCGGCTCGCACCGCTGGCGATGCGTCAGCCGTCGGCCTCGTGACCGGAATGGCGCTCGACAGCGGTTCGTCGATTGCGGAAGCTGCCATTCTTGCCGAGGCGGCCGGCCGTGCCTGCGCGGCCGGCGATGTTGTCACCGGCACCGCCGCGCCTGATCCGACTGGTGCACCGACCGTTGCCACCGGGCTCGCGGTGGCGACGGGTTGATGGTGCTGAGCCGCTTGACGCTCGGGCACCGTAGCGGTGGTCGAAGGAAGGACACCTGTCGCTTCCAATTCGATCATGACCTCGTGCATCAGCGCCAAATCGATCTGGCGCCGCTCTTCAGCGTAACCGAAGACGAGGGCGGCGTCACAAATAACATTGATGATCCGCGGGACGCCACGGCTTCGAGCGTGGATCAGATCCGTCACCTCACGCGGAAACTCCAGGGGAACACCGAGGGCAGCCCGGCGGAGGCGGTGATTGATGTAGTTGGCCGCTTCGTCGAGGTCGAGCGGCGACAGGTGGTAGCTCACCGTGATCCGCTGCCGCAGCTGCTCGAGCTCCGGCGCGACCAGTTTCTCGCGAAGGTTCGGCTGGCCGACCAGCACAATCTGAAGCAGCTTCGACTTCTCCGTCTCCAGGTTGGACAGCATTCGCAGTTCCTCGAGCGCGGCGAAGCTCAGGTTCTGCGCCTCGTCGATCACCAGCAGGACGAGCCGCCCCGCCAGCCGCTGATCGACCAGATACTGCGCCAGATCTCGGAGAAGAAGCGGCTTGCTGCGTCCCGCCGGATCGAGGCCGAAATCGATCACGATCGTTTCGAGCAGCTCGCGCGGCTCCAGGATGGTGTTGACGATGCGGCCGACCGTCGTCTCCGAATCGAGGCCACGCAGCAGCGTCTGAAGCAGCGTCGTCTTCCCGGATCCGATCTCGCCGGTGATGACGATGAAGCCCGCATGGCTTTCGAGGCCATACCGGAGGTAGTCCAGCGCCTCGCGATGCACCCGGCTTGGGTAGAGATAGTCCGGATCCGGGCTGAGCGCGAACGGACGTTCACGCAGTTCGTAGAACCGTTCGTACATTTCAGAGCCCTCCCGACTCCGCGCGTGCACGCCATGCACCGAGCTTGCCCTGGCCCAAGGCGGTGATCGCCGAGGCCAGACGCTCGGGATGATGGCGGATTTTTCCCGCAGGGTGCTCCGAAACCAGGGGTACGCCAATCGGTTGAATGTTCAGCTTCTCGAGCGCATTCAGCTCGAACGTGCCGGTCACGATTGGAAGGCTGCCGCATTCACGATAGGCGTCCGACAGGTGCGGCGCGATCGGCGCCGTGTTGTAGATCACGTAGTCGAACAACTGGGCGCCGAGATGCCGCTCGATCGTCAGCACGTGTTCGAGCACGCTGTAATCGTCGGTTTCGCCCGGTTCTGTCATCAGGTTTGCGACCAGGACCCGAGTCGCCGGAGACGAGCGCACGGCCTCGGAGACCTGGGGGACCAGCAGCGGCGGCAGAATGCTGGTGAACAGGCTTCCCGGGCCGGCCACGATCACATCCGCCCGGCGGATGACGTCGCACGTCGCAGGCAGAAAGCGCGGCCGTTCCGGAATCAACGAGACACGCGTGATGCGCCCGCCCGCGTGCGAGATCGCGGTTTCGCCGCTCAGAACCCGGCCGTCCTCGAATTCCGCGACGAGGGTGACGACTTCACTCGTCGCCGGCAGTACCGTTCCATGCGCGCCAACCACGAGCGAAGCGATTTCCACCGCACGCGGGAAATCGCTCATGACGTCAGCGAGCGCCGCAAGCACGAGATTGCCGAGCGTGTGCCCGTTCAGCCCGTCGCCCGATCCGAATCGGTACTGGAAGATGTCGGCGATGAGCGCGTGGTTGTCCGAAAGCGCGGCCAGGCAGTTTCGAATGTCGCCAGGCGGGATGATGTTGAATTCCGTCCGCAGCTTTCCCGAGCTTCCTCCATCGTCGGACGTCGCCACGATGGCGACGAGGCGATCGCGCGGCGTGATGTCGCGGCCTCGGTCTCCCGACCCGAACAGGATTGGCCGAAGGCCTCGGAGCACGTTGGGAAGACCGGTGCCGCCTCCGATGGCGACGACCCGTGGAAGCGCCTCGCGCTGGGTGCCGGTCCGTGGCGACGCGTCGCCGAGCGTTCGAGCCGGCATCATTCGGCTGCTCATGAAGCGTCAGCGAGCCGGACGTCGCCCGCGTGGCGCGCCAGGGCGAGACACCGGCGATCCGCGCGCGCGGCCCGACGTTCGCTGAGGCCGTCCCATGCCGTGACGTTCGAGCCGGCGCGATCGAAGTCCACCTGCGGCAGAACCTCCCGGACGGCGCGATGGTAATCCTCGGGAAAGTCAATCTCGATCCACGGCAACCCGCGCGTCCCGACCGCGTGAAGCGGGCCGGTCTTCGCGAATTCTGCGAACGCCCGGGGTGCCCAGTCCTTCACGCCGCCGGCAGCGATCAATCGATCCATGATGTCGACGAGGGCGGCGGCGCCCGCAGGACCGAACTTCACGATCCCCAGGTTCTCGCCGTCCGCCTCCGCCGGGTCCATTGTCTTGGACATGTCCACGACCCGTCCGCATCGGACCTTCACTTTCATTTCCTCGTCACCGAAGAGCGGCTGGTTGGCCTCGCGATACGCGAGGAGCAGCGCGTCGTCGTGACGAGCAGAGAGAAGGTCGTCAAGTAGCACAGGATGGAAAACCACGTCACAATTCAGGACCACGAACCCCTCATAAAGCAGAGGTCGTGCCATCCAAAGCGAGTACATGCTGTTTGTCTGTGCATACCGCGAGTTCTCAACATAGGTAACTCGTTGCCCACAGGCGCGGCGTACACGATCGGCCTGGCATCCGGTCACAACGGTGATATTGCGGACGCCTGCCCGCTGGAGCAGTCGAATCTGGCGCTCCACCAGCGTCATGCCCCCCAACTCGACCAGGCACTTTGGCGATTCGCCGGCCGTGCCGTTGAGCCGCGAGCCTTTGCCCGCGGCGAGAATGATTCCTCGCATTCCTCGCGTCCTCATTTCAGGCGGCCGCGAGCCGCCGTCGACCGACGAGCTCGAAGACCTTGGCGGCATATAGCGCGCGGTCGTGCCGTCCGATCGCCATCACGAAGAAGAGCGCCAGGTAGAGCACGC
>Ga0127503_10649079_pt1 | contig 10468 bp, 19 predicted proteins | sample WCWITBFmetaT_FD_92749 | JGI IMG/M metagenome (GOLD analysis project Ga0127503, IMG submission 92749) | Soil microbial communities from Willow Creek, Wisconsin, USA - WC-WI-TBF metaT (Metagenome Metatranscriptome) | ecosystem: Environmental > Terrestrial > Soil > Temperate forest | place: USA... | reverse complement strand
GTGCGCCCTGCGCACAGGCGGCAGGTCATGAACGTCCAGGACATCCTCGACATCTACGCCGCCTCCGACATCCCCCGGGCATTGGGTGCATGGAGTCTGAGCAGAGACGTCTACGACCAGATCGCAGCCCTCGGCGGTGGAGGTCCCACACCACCCGATCGTGGTCCCATGCTCGGCGTGTTCCTGTTCGACTACCCCATCCAGATCGTGGATGGCGAGGGTGTGCTCGAGCTTCGACCAGTGCCATGACAGGCAGGCCAGGCAGGCCACACCACCAAGGCGGCTACGCCAGACAGGCACGCCTCGTCCGTGCCGCAGCCAACGCCAACCCACTCACACGCTGCGCAAGATGCGGTGAACTCGCACGACGCGGCGACCCGTGGACTGCCGGCCACGTCAACGACGGCGAGGTCGGCGGTCAGCTGCGACCCGAGCACCGGTCCTGCAACGCCAGCGCCGGGGCCGCCTACGGCAACCAACTGCGGGAACCACGAAGCGAACGCTGGTACTGATGAACCGGGTAATCGAGTACACGCCACGTAACCCGACGGGTGAGCACCTCACCATCACGTCGACTGTTGAGTGGACTGATGACAACCTTGATGAGCTCATCGAAGCGTTCGCTGAACGATTGCGATCGGTTGTCAGGGCTAGACCTGGCCGACTCGCGACATGTTCGGGCATCGTTATCGCTGCCTACGACCGAACCGAACTCGAGCGCGACGTTGGTCGATTGAGTTAAGCGAAGGGACTCCTTCGGATTTTTAGCGGAGGACCCACGCCGGAGCACCCCGCTATTTTCGTTTACCCCCGTTGCCGATTTCGCCGGGAGTCTCGTCATGCCGGAATCCCGTGTGGAGGCCCTCGAAGGACTCCTGTGCCTCTTGGATCAGGCGTTGGCGGTGGCGGAGCCTCGAGAGGTTGCGTCGCTGTCACGGGAGAAGCGGCAGATCCTTGCTGAGCTCGATTCGTTGGCTGGTGGCGTGAAGGGATCCCCGATCGATGAGCTCGATAAGCGTCGCACGGCGCGGCGCGCAAAGGCCGCAGTTCGAGCACCGGCCAGCGGCGGTGGTAAGCAGCGCGGGAAGCGAAGCGGTTGATCTAGCGGCGGTGGCCGGCATCCGGTTGGATGATTGGCAGCGTCACGTCCTCGAAATCGGGCTGGGGGAGCGTGGGGACGGGTCGTGGGCGGCGATGGAGGTCGCTGTCATCGTTCCGAGGCAGAACGGGAAGAATGAGATCCTCGCTGCGCGGGAACTGGCCGGGATCGTGCTGTTTCGGGATGATTTGATCACCCATTCAGCGCATCGGGCGGACACGACGCTCGAGCAGTTCCGCAAGATGGAGCAACTCGCCGACGAGTTCGATGATTTCCGCAAGTTGGTGAAGCGGGTGTCGCGGGTGAACGGGCATGAGGCGATCGAGTTGAAGGGTGGCCGTCGGATCCGGTTCGTGTCTCGGCAGCGGATGCCGGGCCGTGGGTTCTCCGGGTCGGTGGTCGTGTTGGATGAGGCGTTCGATTTGGATGCGAAGGCGGTCGGGGCGATGATCCCGACGTTGTCGACGCGGGAGATGGCGCAGGTCTGGTATGCGTCGTCGCCGCCGCATGAGGATTCCCGTGTCCTGCATGGTGTGCGGCGTCGGGGTCGGGCGTGTGAGGGTTCGCGGCTCGCCTATTTCGAGTGGGCGAATCCGGCCGGTGTCGATCCAGCTGACAGGGATGCGCAGTACGCGGTGAATCCGGCGATGGGTGTCCGCATCTCTGAGGATTTCATTGATGCTGAGCGGGAGTTGATGAAGGACATTCCGGAGGAGTTCGCCCGGGAGATCATGGGTGTCGCCGAGGAGCTCGAGTCCGGCATGGATGAGCTCATTCCGTCGTGGCCGCAGCTGGTCGAGGTGGGGTCGTCGATCGCTACGCAGCATCGGCTCGCCCTGGATGTGTCGCCGGATCGGCGGTGGGCGTCGTTCGGTGTGGCGGGCCGGCGTGAGGATGGCCGGTTCCATGTGGAGACGGCCCACCATCAGCCGGGCACGTCGTGGGTGCTCGACTGGGCTGTCGCGTCGTGGCAGCTGCGGAAGATTCCGATTCGGATTCAGACGGGGTCGTTCGCTGGGTCGTTCATTGTGCCGTTGCGGGAGCGTGGTGTCGAGGTGGTTGAGGTGTCGTCGGCGGAGCATGCTCAAGCGCTCGGCCAGTTGTTGGACGCCTGCGCGAATGACGGTGTCCGCCATCTCGGTCAGTCATCGTTGAATGCGGCCGTGAAGGGTGCGACGGTGCGGACGGCGGGTGACGTTGACGTGTTGGGTCGCCGGACGTCGAAGGTGGACATCACGCCGTTGGTGGCGGTGACGTTGGCTTTGGGTGGTGTCCCGGATCTGGTTGCTGATGTGGCGGCCAACGTGTGGTGACTGATTGGAGCAGCCGTGCGAAAGAAGCTGCTCGCCGTCGCAGAAACAGTCGGGCTCGGTCTGTTCGTCGCTGGCGTCTCCGGGGTGTTCGGCTGGTCGGTTCCGGTCGCTCTGATCGGTACGGGCGTGGCGGTGGTCGCCGCGTGTGAGGTGCGGGGCGGATGACGATTTTCCGTCCGGACAAGTCTGAGAAGCGGGCGTTCGGTGATTCGCTGGCCGACCTGATCGCCCTATCAGGTCGGGGTGGCCGCCGGCCTGTCTACTCGGGTGTGATCGTCAACGACGACACAGCGTTGACGAATGCTGCCGTGTGGGGCTGTGTCGATCTGCTCGCCGACCTCGTGTCGACGTTGCCGGTTGACGAGTACAAGCGTGGCGGCAGCCAAGAGCTCGTCGCGGTACCGAAGTCGGTGCTGCTCGACGATCCCGCCGGCGACGGGTATGGATTCGAAGTGTGGTGCCGTGGCCTCATGGTGTCGTTGCTGCTGCGAGGCAACTACTACGGGTGGGTCACGGCCCTCGGTCCGGATGGTTGGCCGTCACAGATTGAGAGTCTCCATCCGGACGAGGTCCAGCCTCGCCGTTATCACACGTCGGGGCCGGTTGGCTGGTACCGGGATGGTAAGCAGGTGGAGCGGTGGCCGGCTGGGCCGTTGTGGCATGTTCCGGCGTTCACGTTCCCGGGGAATCCGGTGGGTATGTCGCCGATCCGGTATGCGGCGGAGACGATTGGTGTCGGTATCGCTGCCCACAAGTTCGGGGCGCAATGGTTCGGCGATGGTACGCACCCGACGGCTCTTCTCGAATCCGATCAGCAGATCAACCAGGATCAGGCCGAGATCTTGAAGCAACGTGTCCGGGACGCCAAGAATTCTAGGGACACTCTCGTGCTCGGGCTCGGTACGCACATGAAACCGGTCCAGGTGTCACCGGAGGAGTCGCAGTTCCTGCAGACGATCAAAGCGAACGCTGATGACGTGGCCCGGTTCTTCTTCCGTCGGCCCCCCGGTGAGGGCGGCAACGTGACCTACGCGAACGTCGAAGCCCGGTCGTTGGATCTGCTCACGTACACGTTGAACGGGTGGATGGTGCGGGTTGAGAAGGCCCTGACCCGGATCCGTCCCCGGCCGAGGTTCGTCAAGTTCAATGCTGACGCTCTGATCCGGGTGGATATCAAAACCCGGTACGACGTCTACCAGATCGCGATACGGAACCGGTTGAAGTCCCCGGATGAATGCCGGGCGCTCGAGAATGAGCCGCCGATTCCGGATGGTTCGGGCGACAACTTCTATGGGCCGATGGCGCCAGGCAAGGAAGAACCACAAAACCCGGCGACGTCTGGCACGGCTGCACCTGCCGCGTCGCCTGCGACGCCGCCAACGCCGGCCAAGTCCTGACAATGCCGTATCACGTCGCGAAGTCCGGCAGCTGTCCCGTGTCGAAGCCGTGGGCGGTCATCAAGAACGCTGACGGGAAGGTGATGGGATGCCACGCCTCGAAGACGGATGCGAACAAGCAGCTCGCCGCCCTGTACGCCCAGGAGTCAAAGTCGATGTCTGATCTTCGCAACCTGCCCGAGCCTGTCTGGGCCCGCCTCGCTGACGGGTTCGGTCCCGATTTCCTGTCGGAACGTCACCGCGGGTTCGACATCGACTTCAAAGGCAAGCCGACCGAGGAACGGATCACGGCACGCCGCCTCGAAGTACGCCAGGCGGTCGACGGCTCCCCGGTGATCGCCGGTTACGCCACCGTCTACGAGCACGCCTACGACGTCGCCGGGGGTCCGCCGATCGGTTGGACGGAGACGATGGCCCGCGGGTCGGCTGACAAGTCGATCGCCGAACAGGACGACGTCTACCTGTTCTTCGACCATGAGGGTCTGCCGTTGGCGTCGACGAAGGATCGGACGTTGATCCTTGAGTCGGACAAGATCGGTCTCTACAACGAGTCCCGCATCGATACAGGTTCGCCGTGGTCGATGGAGATCGTGCGCCGGGTCCAGTCGGGCGCCCTCGATGCGATGTCGTTGGCGATGAAGGTGCTGCGTCAGGAATGGAACGACGACTACACCGAACGGTTCATCACCGAAGTGAAGCTCTACGACGTGTCGGTCGTGTCGTTCCCTGCGAACCCGGCGACCGTCGTCCAAGTTCGCAACGACTCGACTGAGTCGTTGTCTGTCGAGCCCGTCTACACGGGTTTGACGTTGGTCACCGCTAAGGCGATGGCCGACGCGTTGCGTCTCCACGCCACGCACTGAAACCACCCCGCGCCGGTAGTCACGCCGGACCCCTCAACGCACCACCCGCCCATCGGGCGCGCCGGACGTCGAGAGGGCACCACCTGACACAACCACCCGGGAAACCCCAGCAACCCAGATCAAAGGGAGTTTCCCCATGTCCGCAGATACGTCCTTCGCGCTCAAACTCGTGCGCGACCAGATCAAGGCGAAGCTCGATGAACGCAAGGCCCGTCAGGCTGAGCGTGACGCCGGTCAGGCCGAGGTCGACGCCATCGTCAACAAGTGCACCGAAGAGAAGCGCAACCTCTCCGACGCCGAAACCTTTCAGCTGAACGAACGGCACGCCGCTGTCAAGGCGATCGACGAGAGTCTCGCCGAGTTCGATGAGCAGCTCGACGGGCTGAACCAGCGCAAGGAACTGCTCGCCGCGTCGACGGCCGCGCAAGAGGCGTCGAAGCGGGCCGCTGAGCGTTGGTCCAGCCAGGCTGACACCCCGGAGGCGGTCGCCTCGCCGGCTCGTGTCAAGTCGGAGGCCCGCACCTACGACAAGGGCTCGGCGCTGCGTGGGATCTCGTTCTTCACGGACCTTTACACCGGGTTCCAGGCCGGCGACTACGCCGCCCGGGAACGGCTCGAACGGCATCAGAAGGAAGCCCGTGTCGAAGAGCTCGCCGGTCTCGAGACTCGTGACGTGGCCACGTCGGCGTTCGCCGGTCTCACGGTCCCCCAGTATCTGACCGACCTCGTCGCCCCGTTGCAGCGGGCCATGGCCCCGACCGTGTCGATCATGAACCGGCACCCGCTCCCGCCAGACGGCATGACGCTCAACATCTCCCGGATCACGACCGGTACGGCCGTGGCGGTGCAATCCGCTGAAGTCGGCGGCGTCCAGGAAACCGACATCGACGACACGCTCCTCACCGTCAACGTCCGCACCTACGCCGGTTCGCAGGACATGTCTCGCCAGTCGCTCGAGCGTGGCACCAACACCGACGAGATCGTCGCCACCGACCTCGCCAACGACTACTGGACGAAGGTCGACGCCGCATGTCTCAACTCGGACGGCACCGGCGGCACCCACCTCAGCATCCGGTCGACCCCGTCAGTATCGACAGCCTCCTACACGGACGCCACGCCGACCGCGGCCGAGTGCTACCGGGAACTCGCCGAAATCATCTCGGTTGTCCAGTCGGCTGTGTACATGGGTGTCACCAACTTCATCATGCATCCCCGGCGTTGGTGGTGGCTGTCGGCCGGTATCTCGTCGTCGTTCCCGATGATGCGTGTCCCCGGGGTCGACACGGTGCAGGCAGGCAACATCGGCACCACCGAATACATGGCGCAGAACCGCAACATCCTCGGTGTACCCGTCGTCGTCGACGGCAACATGCTCACCAACCTCGGGGCCGGCACCGAAGACGTGATCCTCGGCGTCACGAACCGGGAACTCCACTTCTGGGATGAAGGCGTCCAGTTCATCCGGGCCGAACAGCCCTTGGTGCAAAACCTGGCTGTGAGGTTCGTGCTGTACGGCTACTCGGCGTTCACCGCCGGCCGGTATCCGGGTGCTCACGGCATCCTCTCCGGCACCGGTCTGATCGCCCCTGTCTTCTCGACTGCCTGATCCGCCTTCTGGCCGGGCGGGGTCTCTCGCTCCCCGCCCGGCCACACCCCCGAATGGAGAAACCCATGTCCGCATCCAAGGAATCCGACGTGCCTGTCAAGGAAGAGCCCGCACCGAAGAAGGCGAAGAAGCCGTCCCGCACCGAGCTCGCCGACGAACTCGAACTGCTCAAGGCGCAAGGCAACCAGAACCCGGACCGACTCGCCGAAATCAAGAAACTGCTCGCGGAGGTTGAGGCGTGACACGTCAAGGCGGCCCCTACTACGACGAGAACTATCTGCGGCAAGGTTCGCCGCCGTCCGGTCTGTTCGCGGAGACGGTCCCCCGATATGTGGCCGGCACAGACAACGCCATCGCCGCCACCGGTGTCGTCCACTCGTCCAGCATCCCGTTGCAGGCCGGCGATTTCGTCCGCAACATCACCTTTGTGACCGGTGGCACGGCTGCGAACGGTCCGACAGCCGGGTTCGTTGCCCTCTACTCGAACGCGGCGACACCGGCGCTGCTCGCCCAATCCGCGGACTTCGCTTCGACGGCCCGGGCGGCGAACACCGCGTACACCGTGGCGTTGGCGACACCCCAAATCATCACGACCGCTGGCCTGTACTACGTGGCGATCTCGTTCACCGTGTCGACGACGGTGCCGACGTTGCGTGGTGTGACGGTCGGTAACGCCGCCCTCGCCGGCGCTCTCGGCCTGTCCGCTGGTGTTCTCGCCCAGACCCACGGCTCAGCGGTCGGTGGCGTCGCCCCGGCGACGATCGCCACGCCGACGACCGTCGCGACGATCACGTATTTCGCTCTGACGTGACCGATTCGTACGTCAAAGCGCTTCTTCACGAACGGGACAAGCGCAAGCAGGCCAAACAATGGGATCGGATGCGGCAAGTCGATGTCGAGCTCGCCAAGTTCGGCATCGCCGTCGAGGATGATCCTGAGGTGGATGTCGAAGCGGACCTTATGAGCTTCGACGACAGAACCGCTGTCGAAATGGCTGTTGACGGTCCTTCGGAGACGGTGACAGTGAAACGGCCGCGTGGCCGCCCCCGCAAAACGACCTAGAGGCGGTCCGTGATGGCGATCACCAATGGCTATTGCTCGCTGCCTGAGGCGAAGAACTGGATCGGGCTCAACGACAACATCGACGACGCCCAAGTCGAAAACCTCGTCACCGCCGTTTCCCGCTGGATCGACCAGTACTGCGACCGTCACTTCTGGCAGTTCGTCGGCGCCCGCTACTTCGACTCGAATGACCGGCAGGTCCTCAACTTCGGCGCCTACAACGACCTCTTGTCGGTCACCAGCGTCAAAACGGACGACAACAACGACGGCGTCTACGAAACCACATGGGCAGCCGCCGACTATCAGCTGCTTCCCCGCAATAATGCGGCCGCCCCGGAGTCCCGCCCGTACAGGGCGTTGCGGTCGACCGGTAACAAATGGTTTCCGATCCCGTGGGCCTGGCTGCTCACCAACAGGGTCGGGCTCGTCGAAGTCACCGGCACATGGGGTTGGGCCGCCATCCCGACCGCCGTGAATCAGGCGTGCCGGATGCAGGTGAGCCGTGAACTGCAACGCCAGAAATCCCCGGAGGGTGTGTCGGGCTGGGGTGAGTTCGGTCCGATGCGCATCTCCGGCCGGCTCGACCCGGACGTCGCCGAGTTTCTCGCCGACTACACCCTGCGGGTTGTCGTCGCGTGATCAGCCTCGCCCAGATCGTCACCGGCCTAACCAACCAGCTCCGATCCATCGACGGTCTCCACCTCGACGACTTCGTCCCGTCCAACCCGCAGTTTCCCGCCGCCTTCGTGTTCATCCCGACCGACGCGTACGTCGACTACCGCCAGACGTTCGGCAAGGGCTACATCATCCTCGACCTCGAGGTCGTGGTCCTCATCGGTGCCGGCATCGACCGGCAACAGAAAGACCTGTTCGACTACATCGACTGGTCCGGCCCGAAGTCGATCGTCGCCGCTGTTGACGTCGACAAGACGCTCGGCCTCACCGGTATCGAAGCGGTCGCCATGTCAGCCCGATCTCTCGCCGCCGAAGAAGTCGCCAGCTATTCAGCGTGGGGTGCGGCTGTCCGCTTCCACATCGGTTCAACCACCGCATAGGAGTCACGATGGCCACCCTCTCTACCCAGTCCGTTTCGCGTCTCGGGATTACGCCGTCGTATGCGGCGGTGACCGGCGGCGGTGACGCTTGTGAAGTCGGCGACGACATCATGCTGCACTTCAAGAACACGAACGCCGCCACCTACACGGTGTCAATCGCGGCGATAGCGGCCCCGTTCGCGAACGTGACCTATCCGGCCCTGTCGGTGGTCATCCCGGCGACCACCGGTGACAAGATGATCGGTCCCATCTCTGCGGGTCTCTATAAGGATCCGACACTCGGTCAGGCCATCATCACCTACACGGGGACGACGACGAACGGGACGGTCGCCTGCGTCAAGTTGCAGGCGCCATGAACACGTACAAAGCGGCCACACCCGCTGCGGTGGCGGCGTTCGCTGACGGCGTGTTCGAACGCGACTTCACCGTCACCGAAGAGAAAGACTGGCTCGACGCGAAAGTGCTCGAGCTCGTCCCCCGCACCTACCGCGTCCTCGTCGACAACTACCAGGTGCCACTCGGCGAAACATTCGACGCCGCGTTCCTCATCGAAGTCGAGGCTGCCCTCATCTCCGGTGGCGTCATCGAACGGGTTGATCCGAAACCCGCCAAGGCTGTCAAAGCCAAGTCCGACTAGCTAACCCCGCTTCACCCATACCACGAGCCCTCGCTGATGCGGGGGCTCGTTCGCGTCTCAGAAGGAGACACCGATGGCCATATTCACTTTGACCGATGCCATGATCATCGTCAACGGTGTCACCCTCTCGGACCACGCGAACAGCGTGACCGTCACCGACACCCGCGACACCGTGGACATCACCGCATTCGGTGCCACGTCGAAGGCGATCACGAAAGGGCTCGGCGACGCCAAGATTGACGTGACCTTCTTCCAGGACTTCGCCGGCGGCAAGACTCACGCCACGTTGCAGCCGTTGATCGGGTCGACGACGGGTGTCACGATCGAGGTGAGACCGACCAGCGCGATACGTTCTGCAACGAACCCGGCCGCGCTGATGACCGGGCTGCTGATGAACTACAACATGGTCGACGGCGGTGTCGGTAACGCCTCAACGATCAAAGCGACCTTCCAGAACAACAGCCAGACCGGCATGACATATCCGACGGCCTGATGCCGTTTCTCTGTCATCTCCCGGACGGTACGAAGGTCAACACGGACGATCTGCCGCTCGAGGCGTGGGAGGAGGTGCGGCTCGCGTCGGATGTGGAGTGGTATCGGGTGATGATGTCCCCTGGCCTCTATCCCGCTGGCGCTGTCGCACTGTTGAAGGTGTGCGCTGAGTCGGTCGGCCAGCCTGCCCCACCGTCCGGCTATCTGACACCGAAGACGATCCTGGACGTGTTCGAGTCGGTCGCCGACGATCTGCCTACCACCCATGACGAGAAGGGGATCCCTGACCCAAAAGCGGAGGGCGATACCTCGACGACCTCGTCATCAAGCTCGTCAAAAGGTTCGGGTGGCCGCCGTCAGTCGTCCGGCAGCAGTCCTACCGAGACCTCTGTCTCCTGAACGACGCCCTCAACGCCGAGGCCGCCGGCGGGCGGCAGTCGGGGAGGGACGCGTTGATCGCCGCCGCGCAAGAGGCAGCGGGTCGGCTAGAAGGGCAGGTGGAGACCGGTGACGGTTGAGATGATCGTGTAGGCGATGAGTGCAACGGCGCCGAGGACGAGTCCCTGCCAGAGTTTCAGGGTTCGGGTCGGTGTGGTTAGGCGGGTGGTGGGATCGGGCGGCGGAAGAGTGGTCACACCAGTATTAGAGGCACGAACCAGCGGTTTCGTACAGGGTGGAGGCATGTCTCAATGGCTGATTCCTTCGCCGATTTCAGTCACAAGATCGCCAAACTAGAGAAGCTGCTGACTGGCGCGTCTCAGCGGACGATGATCGAACGTGTCGCCCGGAAGGCGAAGCCAGTAGCTGCCGCCGCTATCTCGCCGAACAGTCTCAGCCATTGGGGGCGTGGCCGGGGTGCCACCGTCAAGGCCCGCTATGACATCAAGTCTGACTCGACCGCGGCGCTCTATCCGACGGTGGCGCCATTGGCAGCTCTGTTGGAG
>Ga0127503_10173177_pt1 | contig 10836 bp, 6 predicted proteins | sample WCWITBFmetaT_FD_92749 | JGI IMG/M metagenome (GOLD analysis project Ga0127503, IMG submission 92749) | Soil microbial communities from Willow Creek, Wisconsin, USA - WC-WI-TBF metaT (Metagenome Metatranscriptome) | ecosystem: Environmental > Terrestrial > Soil > Temperate forest | place: USA... | reverse complement strand
TTTTTTGCTTCAATGAATTTGGAGATCTGTTCAACCGGTTTGGTGAACGCTCCTTGCAGAGTCACCGTGTTGACGATCGGCACATTCTTGGAGCCAAGTACGACTTCACCGCCTTCGGTCAGCGAATAGACGCATTTTGACGCTTCAGGATTGGTCCATTGGCACTGCTGAAATTTGGTAAATTCGTTTAAGAGAGTCGCAGAGGCACTTCCGGCGAAACCGAGTATAGCGAGTGCGGTGGTACATAGAGCCATGCACACCGCTTTCATGATGTTACGTTGCTTTGACATTTGTCTCCTCTATAGATGTTTGTGGCCTTGAAGCTTCAATTTGGCAAATGACTAGTTGCGTGCGTAGGAAGCAGCCATCAGACCAGCGTTACCGGAGAGCTGTTGAAGTTGCTCGCGCAGAGCCGCCGGGTCGAAGCCCTCCCTGGTCGAGAGCGGCTTCGGAACAGCGTAGAGCGCGAAAAAATAGGTTTCTTCCGCACCCTTGCCTGGGCAGATCGAGTAGCCGGTTTGCCCGAAGCTGTTCCTGCCGGCGATGGCACCTTTGGGCAGCCTCCCAGCCTCGATCCCTTCAAGCTCGGGATCGATACCGGCAAGCGCCCAGTCGAAAAAGATTTTCCCGTTTACCGGCTGCAGATTCATTACCAGCAGGGCGAGTTCAGCAGTGCCGGACGGCACGCCCTTCCAGTCAAGCTGCGGCCAACTGTCGGTGCCATCGCAGGTGTACGTACTTGGCAGCGTTGACGCGCCATCGCTTCCGCCCTGCAAGGCGGGACTCGTTAGAGTCATGCTGACGACAGTGGCTTCAGCGCGTTGCTGAGGCGTGGGCGCTGATTCCTGCGGCCCTTTCGGAACCGCGACCTTGGGACCGTGCTTAGTGACTTGAGAACTCGAGCCACCAGGCGTAGCTGCCGAGCCAGAACCACTGGAAGAGTCTCCGTGCCGTCCTCGATCCCCTTCTGTCGCCGCTGCCCCTTCCAATTCTGATGCGCCACCGCCATCGTTTCCTCCGCCGCTGGTGACAGCGGGGGCACTTGCGGCCTGAGAGGAGGAGTCGTCAGATGGCGCTCCCCCACCACAGCCCGAAAACGAGAACAGTGCCGCAGCCACGAGCACCAGGATCAACCTGGCGCTCGTGGCCTTGGTTCGCCGCGGGCCTAGGAAACGGACAGTGCCTGTTCCCTGTGCCATTGGAATGCTTCGGTGGGGAACACCCCGGTCCATTCGACTTTTTCACCGAATGCGCTCAGTTTGGTTCCCGTTGCCGTAAAGCTAGAGGAGTTAAACGTGGCATTTTCGGAGGCGTTGCTGATCAAGCCACCAGCAGAGCCGGTGACGCTGACCAGGAAGCCGTCAAGCACACATTCTTCATTGCCATAGAGAATGCCCACTTTGACATTTTTGATCACAATGTAGGGAGTACCACTCACGGACGTCAGGTTCGACGGCCACGGAAGCGCTTCAGGCGTGATCGCGCTTACGGTGCACACGGTGTCCGTGTAGCAGTTGTAGAGCGGTAGTTCCGTGACGCTTCCTTCTCCGGTCCCGGATTTATTCGAGATCGTAATTTTGTAAAGGAAATTGTCACATGTAGTTGTCATGCCTTTGACTTTTAGGCCACTTTTTTCCGCGCCTCCGAGGATGGTTTCGGAGCCGGATAGTTCGGTGCCATTAAACCTCCAGGCGGGTGCTGCGTTAGCGCTTGCGGCGAACAGAGCACTGATCGCCAAAGCCGCGAGCGCGCCCACCAGGAGGGTCTTTGTCGCATTGCGTTTCATCATTTTCTCCTTGAACACTGGTGGGCTTACGGGTTTTCGCTATCGACTTTTTTGACCGCCGTTGCAGTCGAAATACTGATGGTATTTTTTTTCAGAATAGCGGCATTTTTGCCTTTAGCCGACGGGAGCCCGATCTGTCCATTGATAATCGGATTAACCAGGAAGGAGAGGATCCCCCCGCAGCCACTGGCAGCCGGAGCCGACCAGTTGTTGTCAACGAGGACAGCTTCGTTCAGCCGCAGAATTCGTCCGCTTTCAAGGAATTCAACGGTGCCGCTGCTGCCTTCAATCGGTTCATTGGGTTTCGTCGGGCTGGTGATTCCGGTCGTCAGTTCCCAGATGATTGGCGAGCCGCTCGAGCCCACATAGCAGGATTTGCCTAGGAAGGGATTTTCCAGGTGGACCTTGATCGGCATTTTCAACGCTACGCCTTCTTTGCTGGCGAGGTTGACTTCGCTCACTTTGATTTCGCTCGCTGACGTCAATTCAAGCGTCGAGGTGACGCCCGTCAGTGCGTTTTCGAAAAAGAACGCCGAGAGCGCTTTTACTAGCGCGGGTGATTTTTCAGGCGGCACGATACCAAGCAGCCCGCCTGGGACGTTCTGGGCCGCTTTTGACATTGTTTCACCATTTTTGGCGGCAAAGAATTTAGAAAACCCTTCTACCGGTTTGGCAAAGCCGCCCTGGATCGTCACCGATTTTTCGACCGGCACTTTCTTCGTACCGAGCACAACTTCGCCGCCTGCGGTCACCGAATAAAGACATTTATTGACTCCTTCGGTGGTCCATGGGCACTGCTGGAATTTGGTAAATTCACCTACGAGTTTAGCGGAAGCATTTCCCGCCAGAGCGAGCGTGGCGAGCGCTGCGGCGCAAAGCGCCATGCACACCACCCTCGTCGAGTTGCGCTTCTTTGGCATGACTGGTTACTCCTATTTGCTCGTTGGACTGGGTATCTACTTGTTGTGAAGCTCTTTATTAGCCAGGGAGAGCCGTCGCCTTAGCGTCGATGACCTCCGGGCTTTGCGCCTTTGGAAGCCTTTGGACACTGCGCCTTCAGCTGGGGCTTGGTGTCGCGCACCTTGCCGTTTTGCCCATCCAGCTTGAGGGTGGCGCGGAATACGTCTTTGCAGATATTGGTTGAATTTTGGAAGAGTCCCTTGTGCCCGCCCTGAGCCGTGATGATTACCTTTTTGACCGGTGCGTCAGGGACCTGGTCAAAGGTGAAGCGCAAGCCGCCGTTGACCGAGTCCACGCGACCGTCAAGGTCAACCTCGATCGGCTGATTGGGCGGCCCTTTAAGGACGAGGACGGTATCGGGCAGCTGATGGCTCGAGGAGCGCAGGTAGATCGGCCCTTCGAGCGCGTAATCGAACAATGGGGTTATAGCCTTGACGTGGCCGTAGACCGACCCTGCGGGGCACTGATTAGCTGCGAACTGCACCCTGGTGCAGATCGTGCGGAAGTGAGCCTGATCAATGAACTCCGAGTGCGGCAAGGCAAAGGAGATGCGCTTAGTGCCTGCTTCACCAGGCTTCGCTTCGAAGACCGTGCGCAGACGGGGGTGCCCACCACGGTGGATAGGGCCAAAGAGGCGGGCGTGAAGCTTTGGCTTGTAAGGGAGCGAGCGACAGCCTGTGACCTGGAAGCGCTCGCTCAAAGGAGCGATCAGGCCCAGCGTCGAGGTGGCGGTGCCGCTGAAGGACTTTTCAGCGCACGAGGTCGGGTTAAGAACATAGCTGGACCTATTGATTTTCACCGCAACCGAGCGCAGATCAACTGGGATGCCATCAAGAATCGTCGGGAACGGGTCTGAGACGGTGCGCGCCTGGGCGGTGACGGGATCTAGGTAAACCGCAGCACGCACCACCACCACCCCTAGATCAAAAGGACCCGCCAAGACTGGCGTGATAGCCACCAAGGACAGTGGCGCGCCCTTATAAGGGCCGGCGAGGTAGATATGGCCCTGGATATAGAACGGGTTTGGACCGGCACCCGCGCCAGCGTTCACCACGCCCACCTCAGAGCCCGCAGGGCAACTCGGGTCATCCTTCTCCGCTGCGCCTTCATTGGGCTGGCTGCGCGCCTGGGCCCTGGCGATCTGGGCGTCCGAGCAAATGGTGAGGCCGGCGAAGCGGGCCGTAATCCCAGCTGGCAAGGTGGCTTCGAATTTGGTTAGACGTTGGCTGCCGTCATCACGGCTCAATTTCAAAACAAAAGGACTGTAAGAGCCAGCCACCGGTGATACCGTCCCAGCGGTAAAGGCGGGGTGATTGGGTAGCTGGCTCTCGATCGTTGGGCAAGGACCTCCGGCCGGCGCGGCGGTCGTCTGAAAGCTGTCGTCCACACCGATAGTTGTTTCAGGGGCGCTCCAGGAGGTGAGCTCTGCGCTGGTGATGTATGAGGCGCAAACCGAAGGGGTCTGCAGGCTTGCCCTCGGGCCATCGAAGAGCTTGACTTTTACGTCTTCAACCGGGAGCTCGGGGTTTTCTTCGAAAGTGGTGCTGAGCTGTCCCGTGACCGAGTCTGGTTGGACCTTGCCGGCGAGCTTGGCAAAGATCCCGGTTTTTTCGTCTTCAATGGTCAGGTAAACGGCAATCAGCGAACCGAAGGGATTGTCGAAGGGCTTTGCCAGATAGACCGAGCCATGCAGCGGTTCGGATAGCGCCTTGCCACTGGGATCACGCTGCACTTCGTGTTTGGCATTCCGCTGCGCGAGCAGCGGTGTACTGACTTCCACCGTACCGAGCTTGGAAGCACCGGGGCAATTGGCAGGGGAGTCGGAAAGGTGGACCGGTGAGACACCGATCATCGTCAGGAGGCCGATCTGCTGACTCGTGCAGGCGCTGAGGCCGTTAGCCTGGGACGCGTTTACGCTAATCCCTGCCGGGAAGGTGACAGTGGCGTCCTTCAGTGGGGCGGTATAGCGATCTTTGAAGGCAAGCTCCTGACGCTGGTGCACGTCAATCTCAAGACCGGTGGGACTGTCAGTTAGATTAGTGCTCGGCTGGGCCGTGATTTTCGGTTCAAATTCCAGTTCATCGCAGCCATCGACGAAGACGGGGTCGCCACCGAGATCAGCGTTCTTGTATTCGGCTTCCTTTGAATCTTCGGGGTGCCCCCAACTATCCGCCTGTACGCGGATTACTGTCTGTTCGCCCGAGCAATCGGTCGGCACAACCACAAAGGCCTCCTCACCAAGTTCGGTGGCCTCACAAGAGCCACCGTTGAAAAGGCAATGGCCCCGCATCTGGTCGTGACTGTGATCAGAGATGTTTCCCCACAGCTGTGTCTCAGCACCGAGCACTGGATTGGCGCTCAACGCGAGGGCATCCCGGACGACGCCCGCACCTCCGTAGTCGCTATCACTGCGCACGTGTGCAAGGACGTGCACGAAGACACCAGCACCAGCGGCTTCGAAGCCCAACGACGCGACTGCCCCCCGCATCCCGGGAATCCCAGGCGGGGGCGGCATATTGAAGATAGGAGCCGCGATAGATTCCGGCCCGCCACTAGAGGTTAGCACAGTAACCACGCCGACCTGGGTGGCGTCAGGGCATTCAAGACTGTGCAACTGCACCTCAGCGCAATACGGTGTGGCGGCGGGATCGACGAGCAGCCCTCGGGGCAACTCAACAGTGAGATTACGCAAGCCGCCCTCTGCGCCGATCAGTATTGAGCCCGCCTGTGTCGAAGAGAAACCCTGCTGGAGGGTCCATTGGTAGGGATGTGAACCCGCCTGCTTTACGGCGAAGCCTTCATCATCGGTTGCAGGAGCACTGAGCCCCTCTTCCCCAGGTAGAAAGTCAAAGGGTGCCGGCAAGGAACTGATCGCGGTTTTGGTCATCGTCGTCGCAACGTTAGCCGCACCACCGCCACTGATACTCGCCTGATCTTCCAGGTTTCCCGCCGCAAGCGGATCGACAGTGAGTTCAATGGAAATTCGAAGGTCGGCACCTGGTGGCAGCGGCGCCGAAATAGTGCAGGTCACGATTCTTCCCACGGTTCCACAGGGGACCGTGGCGATTGCCCCAGGGACGTGGGCGGTGATCGTCGGATCCACCGGCGTCACTTCAGTGGGCAGTTCGTCTTTTACAGTGATTGCACCGCTGGTCGTTTCACCGCCGATGTTGGTGGCGATGAGGGTATACTGAGGTATGGAGTTTTTGGCGATAGCACCAGCTCTGAAATTCGTTGTTTGTGAGCTGGCTATGATCTCCAGGCCGGAATGGGGAACGCAGCGGCAGGACTGGCCCAAAGCACAGCGAAATTCATTGAAAATATAAGTGCACCAGCACCGATTAGCCGCCTCATCGCTGCGTCCTCCACTCGGCATGAGACCGCTTGTGCTTTTTCTTGTGACGCCTGTGCTTAGCGTGGCGATTGGGCTTGGGATCACCGCGGCCAGTGACCGTGGCGCTGCCCGGCGACTCGATGCTAGGCGATCCTTCGGGGGGACCATGGCAGGCTTCGATGCTGCCGCAGATCTGCTGCGGGGGAGGATACTGAGAGACCAAGCCTCCATTTCTGCGGGCGTCATAGATATCAACGAGCGCATCGCGATCTTGACCCACCAATTGCTGGCCGGTGAAGAAAAGAGCGTCATCGCCCGAGGCCGAGGCATCCGCCAGGAAGGAAGGCTCCGGGCTCTTCCCAGTCGAGATTAGATAGAGACAGCCACCGTTTTGCGCTTTTGATTCGCAACTCCCGGCACCCGCCGCCTCCCACTCGTAGACATCTTGACATCTGCGCACCCCCTCGGCTTCGGGCACCACTGGGCATTCATCCTCACCATTACTATCGGTCCCCACAAGCTTGTCAGGCGTCTCAAAGACAATACGGCGACCGTCTTCAGAGAGATTACGGTTTAGCGCCCTGCTGCCGCCACCCGGACCCAAGCCACCCTTGATACTCTGCAGCCTTGCCGCCCCCACCGGGCTAGCTCCTGTCGGATTGCAAGAGATACACAAAAGTTTGTTGGTAATAGCTTCATACCGGTAAATCTCAGCGATTCCTTCGTTTTCATAAGCGCTCAACTTACGCTTGGAACGGAAGAGCAACACACCGCCATTCTCGCTGACTCGTGAGGTCCTCGGCGGCAAAATGACCGCAGTTTCCTTGCTCGGTTCCCAGTTTTCAGCGTCATCACCTGCGTCAAGCTGGGCAATGAACTTGACTGCCCCTTCTTCCCAAAGATAGAGGTTGCAAACCCCATCACTGGGGGCCCCCGCCTCGCCGATGCAACTCCCAACCTCTGCGCTTTCGCCCTCAGAGTTTGGGGCCGCACTCAATACCGCGTTGGCAAGAAAATAAATATGCGAGCCATCATTACCGACGCCAAGCACGGTCTTTACTTCGGCACCGTTTTTGTCGTTCGGGTCATAAGTGAGGTCACTCAGTGCACCACCGACTTCATAGCGATAGAGGTCGCTGCCGGGATTTGGAAGAACGTCCCCATTTGCCGACCAATAAACGTGTTCGCCATCTAGTGCTATGCCCTTGAGTGCGCCTTGCGCCGTCATAAACGACTGCTCCAGACCACCCAGTTCGAGGTTGGCACGACCGATTTGCCCTGCGCCCTGCTCCGCCCAGTAAACATGACTGCCATTGACTGTGACCCCCCGCACATGAAGATCCTGACCCAAAAAAATTGTTTTCTGTTGTGATCCATCGAGATTAGAAATACGAACATATTCTTGAGTTGACGCTCCAAATTTTTCCTCGAGACTCCAATAAACATGGCTGCCGTCAACCGCAAGGCCCTGAGGGGAATAATTACCAGGACTGATTTCTATACACTGCTGGTCCGGGCCGTTACCTTCGATGTCAGCACAACCAATTTCTTTCGTCTCGTCGGTTTCTCCGGTATTCGCCCAGTATATTCTTGTATCGTTGATCCCGATTCCCTGCGGATTGCTGGCTCCAGTAATAAAGTCTCTTACCGGTTTTGTGCCATTGATTTCAGCTCGCCCGATCGTACCGTTGTGGTCCGTTCCGTCGCCTGTGTTCGTCCAGTAGATATGTTCGGAGTCGACTGCGACGTAGCTGGGAGTACCGACTTCCGCGCCACTAATAAATTCTGGTTTAACTTCACTCACAGTCCCAGAATTGTCCAGCTTGGCGCGCCCAATCGCGCCCGCCCCGCTATTGGCCCAGTAGACGTATTCGCCTAGTACGGCGAGACCCGATGCGACAGTCATAGGAATAAATGCTTCGTTTTTTTCGTTACTATTACTGAGTTTGGCGCGTCCAATACTCGGGGGCGGCGGCTCAGGACCCGTATTCGATTCGTTGGTCAACTTCTCCGACGAGAGGAAGAAGGACTTGGCGCCATTTGCGCTGGCTCCCATAAAAATCGCCGGACGAGTACCGAGTGGGTCGGGTATGCTTCTTTGAGAACCTGAGACATGCTCGCTGCTCACGCTGGAACCGCCAATCCCGTTGCGCAGGTATAGCTGTCCTCCGCCGATTGTAAAGAAAGCCCGTTTGCCGTCTTCGGAAACCGCGTGAGTGTCTTCCACGTAATAGCTCGCCAAGGAGCCGCCTCTAGTAACGTCGCCCTCGAGAAAGTCATAGGGTCCAGCGAAGGATCCGCCCGATGGCGTCGATCCATTGGGTAGAACGCCAACCAGCTGCACGGCGTTGCTTTCCTGGCTCCAAACGTAGAAATTGTCGCGGCCTGATGCGGCCCCGGGCGCTAGGTCTGCCCCTTGCGCCTCGAAGAAAACCTTGGAACCGTCGGGCGTCGCGTAGACAAAAGCGTAGATTGGGCTTTCCGCGTAGTTAACGAGCTTCTCCGGCACACCACCGGGGCTGCTGCGCAAAAATGCGCTACCACTGCCCAATTGGATCGCTTCAATAAAAACTTGGGAGAGGTCAGGCGTCCAACCAAGGATTGGAGTTTTACTTCCGAAACTTGGCGGCGGCAAAAGACCGTGCGTCGCCCAGGCGCCTTCACTCCTCCTCGCGACATACACCGGTGGACTTTGAGACCCTGAGCCTCCAGGGATGCCGCCGGCCAAATAGAAACTGACTGCGCCCCCTTCCTTGGCCGCCTCGACGATGTACCGGATTCCTTCAATAGTAGAACCGTTCTTGTCGACCGGACTCGCCTGCTCATAGGCACGACAGTCTGGAAGGGTCGATTTGCTGACTCGAAAGGCATCGTTGGGGCAAGCCGGAAAGACGGGCCGCGCCGCGTAAGTCGCAAAAATTGTTTCAGTTCCCTGCGTCTTTCCGGAATTCCCTTGCGCGTTAGAGGCAAAAGCGCGAACATGATACCTAGTGCCAGGAATAAGATCAGTCACTGAAGCTTCAAGAGGAAAGTCTTCGTTGGTTTCAGGCAGTGGCACACCGTCGAGCGTGCGCCGAGCGCTGGTGAAACCGCTGGCTTCAAAGCCCGTTTGATCGACGTACTCAAAGTGATATTCGGTCGTTTTCCTGCCATTGGGGTTCACCGTTGCCTCGAAAGTCACCGAGCCTTCCCTGATGTCGGAGACTGAGGTCGCCGAAACGATCGGCGGGCCTATTGCCAGCGCATCATCGGGCACAAAAGATAGATACGAAACCGCCAGCGTAAAGAGCAGCAAAGTGCGAAACAACCAAGCGCGCGAATCAACGCTGCCGTCCCCCATTACCAGCTCATCATAAGTCACGTACGTCACTCAATCCTCTCTTTGCCCCGATACAGTCCAGCCGGCCTGGCTTTGGCTAACTATCATGCCGCCCTAGCCAGTCCGGCCTTCGACTTCTTCTTAGGTGAAATGCCACCACTGAATGCCTATCCCGTAACTGCCCATGTACCGGCACCTTGTGCGACGCCTGGAGCGGTCACCGCCCAATTGAGCACCGCTCCCGTAATGTTTGCGCCAATATTGTCTAGATCGTTCTTGTAGATACCTTTCAAGGTGGCGTTAACTGGTTCGCCAAATGACCCAGCGTTGAAGTAAATACATAGATTGCCGCTTGGCGCACTAGGTTTATCCACGTTAGGTCCTTTGCACCCAATTTCCGCCCCACCCGCACCGTCAAAATCTTTAAAATTTGAATCGGTCTGGAAGTGCACTTTTTCATCATTTAGTGCAGCGGCCAACTTAATAGTGAACGAGATGGGCGCCAGGATGCCGGAACTGTCCGCATCACTGCCATTGAATGCCCACACGCCGGTCTCCGTTGCGTTAACTGGGAGGGTGTTGCTCGGAGTCCATGGTTCGCCCTGGGCTCCGTTTTTGCCAGAGCAAACTTCAGCCGGCAAATTCGATCCTTCTACTTCTACTTCTACGCCGCCTCTGCCTTCGCAGCCCGGTTCTCCAATCGGGACTTCAAAGACATCAACGTCTGCCCCATTTTCTCCATCCACTCCATGCTCACCTTTGACGCCTTCCTTACCATTGGCACCTGCAGCCCCCGGCAGTCCTGCCGGTCCACTGCCCTGGAAACTCTTAGCAATGGCCTTAACTTCCTTCTTTTGCTTGGCTGTCAGCGCACCTGTTGCGGCATAAGCGCCCCCCGCAAGAGCGGCAATCAAAGCGACAATAGACACCACAATGCCGGCTGTACCAAGCTTTCTACGAATTCTCCTGAGCATTGACTATCTCCTCCCTGTTGTTCCCTGCCACCATGGGTGGCCCACTGGTGGCCCACTTTTGCGAGCCGCTCCCCGCCACCCCGCTCGCCGTCACTGTCCTTTCCCATTTTTTGTTAACACCTAAAATTCTCTCGCCTATTTGCTGTTGTTTAGAGGCGGACCGCGTGAAATGCGGACCGCCTCTAACACGCCATCAATCTTCAGCGGTTTCCTAACCTTAGATTAATACCTTCCATTCAAGGTCATTGTGGGCACCGGTCAGTTTCAGCCAAATACTTCCGTTCAACCTCGCTGACTGTGCACCGAATTTCAGAGCATCTTTTAACGTGCCTGACGAGAATAAGCTCGCCGATGCCTCTTGTAGTAAATGTCTTAATAAGAAGACATTAAAGTCGTGGTGAAGACACTCTTCTACCACTGCGGTGCCTGTTACTTTAACTTCTTCGGGGAGCGTACATTCCGC
>Ga0127503_10332802_pt1 | contig 10895 bp, 5 predicted proteins | sample WCWITBFmetaT_FD_92749 | JGI IMG/M metagenome (GOLD analysis project Ga0127503, IMG submission 92749) | Soil microbial communities from Willow Creek, Wisconsin, USA - WC-WI-TBF metaT (Metagenome Metatranscriptome) | ecosystem: Environmental > Terrestrial > Soil > Temperate forest | place: USA... | reverse complement strand
TTAATGGTGTAGCCCTGGCACCTCTAGGCAATGGGCAACTAAATTGCGCTATAAAAGCACCCAGTCTAGGTATCTCCGAGCTATAATTCAGGGCTACATGGCGAAATTCGCCAAATGATTGACAGTTTGCGTACCATGTCAAGGGTTTTGCACATAAAAATTTTTTTTGGTTTTTATATTTTGGGTCTTAAGTAAATAGCATATTACTCTACATCTAAGTATCGTCGATATAAGATCGACCTTATATCTCTATAGGGTAAGGTAATAATACCATAATAATGCAGCTTCAGGACCTTATTGACGCGGTCGACAAATTCACTATATTTTGCCGCGCCATAAGGAAACATAAAGCAGCATGCCTCATTTAGGTTTGTGTAAAGTTGCTCAACGTCATTGGCTTGTGTTCTTTGCCAGCAAATGAGATCATAAATCACACTCTCCTCTATCTGGGCATGCACCCACTGGTCCCCAAGTCGGTAATCGGGGACAAAACGTCGCTTTAGAAACTGCACATTATGCACATTCTTAAACTCTGTAAAACTACTAATCTTATCGGCGGCTGATACGGGCCACCCATACTTAATGTATTGATTGTAAATATCACTAGGCGTCAATGGTAAATCTGGTGATAAGGCGAACATTATATCGTCGCCATAAACATAAAGTACTACATATTGTAAGAAAGCAGTATATAAGCAGAATTTGGTATCTGCAGTAACCATATAATATATTGTGAGGAATAGAAGCCAGTGAGCTAAAGTGTTAATCTCAGCAGTCTTAAACCACCCAGACTTCATTCCTCTCATGGTATGAATAACTACATCTAGTATTTGCACATAGGCAAAGACCATTTGGAGCGTCAGGCCCCGAAGTAGTACTTCATCTTTTCGATCAAACTCTTTGTTCAATCTCATCAACTTTATTAGGATCTTCATAGCAGCATTTATTAGTTGTGGTGTTGCATGACCATCCCAATTGTTGATATCAGCGTCAGAACACCGATTCTCATAACGTCGCATTCTGTTGTACATCTTAAGCCAGGTGATGGAATTGGGATCGATTCCCACAGTAAAGGGAATAACTCCTTTTCTGGCCAAATCATGTATCATATTTGTCAAATCCAGGATATACTGATTCCCAAGAATGGATAATGCCATATCATTTACTGAAATTGACCGGGCCCGCAAAACCTTCTCTGCAGGCCGTAACTCATCCTTTGGAAACTCATACATTAGGGTTGGTGGAATAACCCCTTCTCGTAAGTTGCTTCTAGCTAGCTCAATAGCCGCTCGTATTTCCGGCTCAACAGTAACCTGTCCAAGCAAATCCTTCCTAATCCAAGCTTGCTTACCTGGAGCCGTTCTAGTCTTATAAACCCAAGGAATGCCTGGTGAAGTCTTTAGGTTAACCCCTGAGTGGTCCGGGTTACCTTGCACTACCTCCTCAATAGTCATAAACTTTGGTGGTCGGGGGAGATGTGCACGGAGCGTGCCGTAAATATCTCTAGTAGCTCGACGAAGGACTTTTGATGGTAACGGTTCCATACAATGCCGTGCATACTTATTTATAGAGTGCTGCATTGGATGTGTTCCAGGAGCTACTCTCTTGTCAAAGGCATTAAGAACAGCTGGCTCCCTATCCGATGTAAACTCCCCAAACATCATAGTCTTACGGTATTGTGTGTCTCCGACAACACCCAACACCTCATTTGATGACACTTGGGCTATTAATCTTACATTCTCATCAAATAGATTTGCCGTTGTTGATGTTACCTCACACACAGTTTTAACAGGGGGAATAGCAATGATATGTTTGTCACCATAATACTTAAACAGTTCATTAAGAACCTCCTGTGTGACAATACAGCCAATGCCAGTACCAGACTTTCGGGCACATTGGATTCCAAGGATACTACCCATTCCATGATTAGTTGGGGCTAGAAGGGCACCACCTGAACTACCAATACCTGGATTCCCAGCATACAATAAGGTATGCTGACTCGTCTCACTGTATCTTGTCTGGTAGTTAAAACAATCAACTAGATCTTTAATCACGAACTTCTCGGTATAATGGCCATCATCTGCAATATACTTAAGCCACACATCAGATGGTCTAATCTCTTTCAGCTTCTGTGCAGTATAGAAGTGCTTTCTGATGGAAGAAAACATTGGGAACTGGGGGGAATACATGATAAGTAAGTCGGTCTGTTTATATTGGTAACAATTGCTGGATTTCACAATTGCGGCAATGGGATTCTTAAGATCCCGGCCTAGCTGTAAATTGACTCTAAAATCCGAGGAAGTCAATAAAACTTCTAAGCCGTGGGCAGCTGTGATAATACACTGCCCCTCAACCGCAATGCCATTTCTTGCACCAAGACCTGGAATATCTATCCGTACTAAATTCCGCGCTACCAGATTCTTAGCCTCAATTGCTTTCTGATCACTCACCTGAACTACCGGAGCACTCGTAACGACAATGTGACTCTTTGGCTGCTTGAAATAAACACGCGATGTTGGTGTCACCTCTCTGAACAATTCTACTATTGCCCAGGTTATAAAAAGAATAGCCATACATAAATATAGGCCAACCAATATTGCAAACGTACAGGCAACAATATTATTTAAGAAAAAGGAAAACCCTCTAATCACAAAATCGACCATCTGCAGGCCAAGATTTTTAGCCTTACAGACCATCTTTCTCATCAAATTGCTCCGATCATATATCCGAGGATATTGCACTCTGGCTAAACGTGCTAAGAGAGCCCGTTGCTCTATGGTTAGATGCTGGATCAATTGGAACTGCTTATAGATTTCTGAATATGATAGTAAAACCTCTGCTGATTGCCCAGCATGTTTATCATAGAATGTCTGCAGGTAATCTCTGGCCATAAAAGCTCTGCCATCTTCCGTCATACAGAACATAAAATATGCAGACAAACCACTAATATCCTCTGTCATTCCAACAGCTGATCTAAGATCTGGCCGAACATTTAGGCCAGCATCTGGCACATAGAAAGGTCTAGATCGGCCTCGTAAATCAGGGAAACGATTTAATTCAAATTCAGCAGGAACGATCATCTCCTCCATCACACGCATTCCACCGAAAAGCTTGGCTCGCATCCTAAGATTATCATACAGGGTCTGAATATTATTTGCAACATTTTCTGTGGTTGAACATCTATTCTGTACAAACTGAGCAAAGGGTGTTGGCGTTTCTCCATCGTCCTCCACGAGATTGTTGGTAAAAGCATCAGGATTAGTCATGATATCATCATCATAAGGGGGGGGAGCATCCAGTGGCTGGAGGGGTTCCATTGTTACAGGATCTCGCTCAATATTATCGGCTGTTGGCTCAGCCACCACTCCAATGACCTCTTGCACAGCAGGCAACAAACCACCAGATGTGGTTGGCACATCTTCTTCAAACCTAGGCATTGCAAATGTGCCAAGGTCAATCTCCTCGAGAAGAGGCATGCGGCCACCACTGTTCTTCAACAATTTTGTTATAGCCAATAGCCCCTCATTGAGCTCTTGCTGTCGAGCTGGTGGGATATTTAGGGAATGTTTCTCCTCCTGGCGCATTGTATCGTAGCGTGAGTACAGACGGGTGATCATCTTACTATACGTTAAGTCCTTCAATGGGATCTTAAGACCTGATGGTAATTCAGCCGGCTCATAGTAAACGTTATCTGTCCCAGCACGACCAATAGGGTTTTGGATATCGAAAGTCAACCACTCCACTTTGTTAACTTTCTCCTTATCATAATTAACTACACCATTAGTACTAGTGCCGCCAAGATTATATTTCTCATTGGCTAAAGCTATACTAAACTTATTATCCGGCCCCATACATTCGGGATCACACTTAACTCTAACAAGCAGGTGGCGGCGCCTCTCAACAGCGGTTTTACATAGAACGTCCTTAATATCGGGATAGGCATTATTAACAGTAGATATCATAAAATCACTATTGAAGAATATATGTTTATCTTCCAATGCTGCCATTGGTAAGGGGGTTGGTGTGTTATTAATAAGGTGTATTGACTCAGCGTACATTTTAGCGTCATTGATTGTCCACATATCATCCGCAAGAGTTATTCTCTGATTGCAATAGCCATCAAAGTACTCCTTATCAGTACGAGCCCATGTCAGATCCTTAGGGTCAATTTCGGGATAGTACTTCTTCTGAATATCGGAGACGATTTTGGATATCAACGTGCTTTTACCAACACCTGCTTCACCAACCAGTTGTAAATGGAAGGTGGTATAACGAAAACCTGCCTGGCTTGACAATCTAGTTACATAATTCAGCAATTTCTTATAATTAGTTATGGCTGAACGCAGGGTTATAGCAACGTTTGGATTAATCTCCCGTGCTCTAAACTCATCCGATACAACATATGCTTGAAGCCAGATCCATGTCTTCCGCATTCCAATAATCTCCTCTTGCACGGCCTTATCAGTCCTAACTGTTCTCAGACTCAGCTCATCATCTATGGAGTTTACATAAATGGCAAATGCCACAGCTCTCTCAATGTTTCTTTGCCTACTATCATCTGGTATCTCGCAACCAAACTTCTTCTTCACGTAGTTGACAATTGAAGTTAATGCCGTGGAAATACATTGGTATATCTTTGGGATAGCGGCAAGGCCCATTCCCACAAAGGAGACATTCCTAAAGGAATTGGTACACATCTGTGCAATGTCCCCACGGGATATAGCCTTAGCTGATACTCCACAAACTCCAACCAGCAGGGCACATATTATAGTGGTAAGAACAATACTCCAGTCACCAGTCAGACAGGCCAAAATCTCCCCACAGCTCGTAGCCTGATATTCATGCTCCTCCAATGTTGCATCATCTGCATACCAGGTTGTAATAACATCCTTAACAATAGTCCAGGTGTTAGTGGCATACAGTATAACTCCAATCAAGCACGCTCTAACAAGGGGCTTGTCGCACAAATACACACACAACATTAAAATTGCTACCATTAGATGAGCCTCATACTCGTCCTTCATATTCACTGCAAAAACTCCTAGCTTCTTTAATCCTGACTTTAAGGCATCCACGCATGGCTTAATATAACGCCATGCCATATGTAATATTTGTATTATATACTCCTTAATTCCTATTAAAAAGGCTTGTACAGCCTCCAAAGCACCTCGCATCATAGCAAAACCTAACTTTGTGCCTATATCACTAAAACTAGCTATTAACTTATTATAAACGCGCTCTGGCAGGGTTGTTATCTTTTCAAACCAGCTCATCTCAGCTGTCCTCACTGGAATCTCAGGTAAAAGAGGGTCCTGATAAATGGTATCAGCTGAACTACTTGAGGCTCCACTATCCGAGGAACTACTTGGAGCATCGGCAGTTGCAATATAACAAGTTGATAAATACTCCTTTCTTGCAATTAAATGCGTTAAGGGAACATTCTTGGGCAATCTTTTCATTTGACACAAAGCTCTCAACTCATTCTGAATATTCACCTCATGCGAATCCAACAATAACATATCGTCAATAATTGGTTCCTGCCTAACCTGTGCATAGGGGTAATCCGCTCCATTAAACTTTGTTGTTAAAACATTCCGCATATCTATCAATTTCGTTATATCCTTAAGTGGGACCTCTCGCGCTGCCCCACGATAGATACTACGAAAGAGAGTATGATCAACATCAGCATACCCGGCTTCATTAATATTATGTAAAACAAAATAACTAGCAGTTAAATCAACATCATGACTACGAATAAACTTAAGTAACTTAGTATATGCCGTAGTATAGCGACCGGTCTGAACCACATACATTGAAAAGATAGATATCAATGTTGAGACGTCGTTCTTTGTCTCATTAATCACTTCTGGTGTAATATGAAAATCTCTACCACAATTGTAGGAGTAAACTTCAGAGGGATGATCATTATTAATTCCCCTTTTAAAGGTGGTATGTATTCGGTGGCCTCTATCATTGTTTTGCATTCTCTCAAACATCTGGAGGATGTCATCTTTCTCCAAACCAGTGTCATTAATATCAAGGTATAGTTTACTTAACTGTGCATAATTAATAGCACTCTTAGAATAACGGTTATAAAGATCCTTACTATATTGATCCTGATTCTTCAAATTCTCAGCAACACGTCTCTCATTCTCACTAAACCAATAAGGAATATGATTTACAACAGGCCTATAGTTAGAATTCTTTGGTTTCTTATTCTTTCTCTCCTTCCTCCTCACAGAAATATTGGGTGGAGGTCTGCTCTCTTCAAGGGTTTTCATGTCAACAACTATAGCTGGTGCTTCCTCCGACTCTGATTCGTCATCTTCCGATGACAATAAACTAGGGATCACCCCTGTACTGATGTTCACACTAAGCTCAACTTCTTCTCGTTCAACGAAGAAACTTGGAAGAGCAATCCTTGGAACAAAGAGGCACAGATTATCCGAAACATGATGTGCCTCCATGAAATGCCTAATCTGTCCATGGATTGAGATTAACTCTTCTTCGTAGTCACCATAGAAATCGGGACATGACTCTCCGCCAGCCAGAATTCCCTCAATTACCTGGGAAATGGCTTTACGGAACGCAGGCCTATTCCACATTCTTTCTGCCACAGCTGCTAACTGCTTAACAGAAGTATCGATGACAGGCCGTGGAAGCTGTAGCCAATGGCTTAACTTTCTGCCACCAACCATCTCATAGATCTTCTCCTCAACAATATCTTGGATTGCCATCACAGTCAGCAAACTGTCATCTCCCTCCAATGCAATCTGATAACTCTCTTCGTCAATAATATTTATAAACTTGTCCATTTGCGATTAACTGAAACCTACATACCATGGTACGTTCCGACACGGTCTCCCCTACCACAAGGGTATGCCTGCACCCCGCTATAATCTATGTGGGACCACCACAGTAGACTAATATTGGCAAGAGGCGCTCATAACAAGCGAGACAATATGTAGTTCAGAGGTCCTGCAAGGTATAGTACAGCGGTCGATTCCAGGGTTTGCATCCCAGATCTAACGTGCACCGCCCCTACAGGATACCCGAGATTACACCTCAAAACAAAACAGCTTAAAATTATACATATAATCCAAATCATAGTCCATAGAAAGTCAGGGGGCGCTAGCTTCAAAACAATTTCTAAACAGCAACAGGAGGTGGTTTCGTAGTCACCTCTTTCTTCTTATCATCTTTCTTACGCGCTACATGTTTTTGGGGATAGGTCAAAATATCAGAGGATCCAAAACCAGTATTCCAAGTGGCAAAATCTAAATTTAACTCTTGCATTAGGGTAAAATCATCACCACCACAATATTCAACCTCAATAACTAACTCAGTTGTCCCAGTTGTTGGGGTCATTGTACCACGAGCACCAACAATTATCATATCCAATGGAATAAGATAGGGCTGGATTCGCGTAGTAGTTGAGAGGTTTGCTAAAAAGTTAGATTGATCAAACAGTGGAGTGGCAAGTGTGTATGGAACTTCAATCTCAAGATGCCGATAAAGGGCAAGATCAGACATTGTATAACTATTTATCATGAAATCACTATAACTATTATCAATACTAGTGGACTGTCTCCAACAATCTTGCAATGTTCCATGGTCTAGTGTAGCACCTGGCCAAAGATAAGTTGGCTGAATTCCCTTCTTTACACCGGCGACAATGTAACCTTGGGAAAAGGCACCAGAAACCACTCGCAGTCGATATTTGAGCGAGCCAGACCAAAACTTAAATGCAGTAGATAACATTGATAGAGGTGGAGGCAAGTCATAACGAACTATCTGAATAGGAATATCTTCAGTATTCTCAGTAACTAAACCAGTAGATGTATTAGGTAATGGATATATAGGCGAATAGTATTTAGAATTAGAAGTACTCTGGCAAGGTAGATAAGGGTTCACTACAATACCAAACATGGGGTTATAATCATCTGATACATAAGGCATCTTAACAATAACTCGATAGCCGGTTGGCTGCCAACGTCTAGTTATACTTTCAATATCAAATAGCTCAGGGTCATCAAAAGCACGTATGCCACTAAAAGGGGCTATAGGTGCACCAGGTATCGGTAATTTAGTTGGTTCAATACTCATTGTGGTTCTTTCTTTTGGAACCTCACTTTTGGCCAGCGTACAAAACGACGAAGGCTAGCGAAGGCCCAGCCTGATAATGCAAAACATGCTAATACAGTGGATATAATATTAACGCCATGCTCAATAGCATCCGGCTCAATCTCAATGACAGTTTCAACATAAGGATTAGTCAGTGACATACGTTATTAGAGTGTTACCACTGGCAGAGTGAGCAGCTGTACGGTAAGATCTGATAGTTGATAATTGTGGATCAATAAATGAAGCAAATATATAAAGTGCAAACTGGTCAGGAAATAGGGAGCCTGCCTGAATAGGCGACTTAATACTAATTGATAATTTACCCAAATTAAGCATATTATCAGCATAGCGAAAACCAGGGGCATAGAAATCAGGCCCATTGGTATTGCCACGGGTGCGGTAGCCACCACATACTTTCTTTCTCGCTTGATTTGTAGATGTCATTGGAATTGAAAGCATCTTCATAGAGCCAACATCCCACTCAATTTTATTGCTCTGGTTCTTAGTACCAAAGTTACCTTCATCATCAGGAGAAAACTCCATCAAAAATTTTCCAGTAACCGGCTCGGGAGCATTAAGCCAAAAGGTCATAGTTAGGCCAGTTGTTATATACATTCCCATATTCAATAGAGCCTCGTAAAAGCAGGTCTGTTGGCCAATCTTAAAGGGAATTGGACCATCATAAATATTAACAGTCTCTGCAGTATCAAGCATCAAGATAGCCATGAGATGGTTGCGACTTAAGATTTCAACTAATGAGGATGGTCTTGCACTAGGATTCTGAATCAGTGGATTTGCATAGGTTGTGATCACTCCTTGAATTGTCTGAGGAGCTGGTTCGGTCTGTTGAATTAAACTTGTAGGTTGGGTACTCATACTGGGGTCGTATCAATTGCATTAGATGTTTCGGACGTCTGCTCACCATTAGTCATTTCATTTGGGCTAATGGAAGCAGAAGTATTAGTCACATTCACATTATCACTTAATGGGTCAATTTTACCCTGGGCAGACCAGGCAGTATTCAATAAAGACTGTGGGATCTGTTGTTCTGATAAGGAGCCAATTGCATGACCAATAACCTGGCCCAAGATGCCAAAATTCGATCCAACATCTCCAGCTAGCTTGGTATTTTGAATTTGATTCTGATTCCATGCAGCAACATTATTCACGGTTTCTGCACCAGCCATAAAGGGAACCTGCCTATTCAGCAAGGTCTGTTGTGTTAAAGCGTTCTGGGAGCTTTGTGTCTCAACGTCAGTAATTGTTCCACCAATTGCCTTACCGACTGCCCATGCAGCGGCAAACGGGCCTGCCATCTCGACCGCACCAGCACCAGCTGTTTCAACCCCAGCGGCTTCAGCTGTCTCAGCTTCTGCCGCCAGGTCCGAAGAGATGCCTTCTTTCTCGCTATAAGCGGGGGGGTCTGCATCATCATCGATAATAGTGAGATTGTTGTTCCAATCTCTAGCAGTTTGCGGTTGGTTTGGTGTTGATAATATTTCTGACATGGCTTCACGTAATCGATCTGTTGGGTCTAGCGCCTCTATTGCATCATCATCAATGGGCGCATCGGTGGTATCATTTACGGAGGACATTGGATCTACCTGATAAGCATGATCTGTGGGGTCCTCAATAGCCTCGTTAGCATTATCGTCAGGTGTTAGTGAAGACTGTTGATACCAGTCAAGCGTAGGATAATCCTGCTGAATACTTTCGCCTGGGCCAAATGCCTCAGCTGTTGGTAAAGCATGATTGTAAGAGGACTGATTAAACCAATCAGTCATTGGGTAATCAGGCTGATAATATTCAGTTGGTGCAGGTATTGGTGAGCCTTTAAAAGTGCTCATGTCTTGTTACGGTAAGAGACCAGCTCAACATTAGCGAGCCGAACCCAGACTTGTATAGTCGCCTTAGGAACTACGCCAAGGGCAATTCTCATCTTCTCCATGACATGAAGCTTTAGAACACCCATTCTATCCTCGATATCAAAGTTCTGATAGTTCCACTGGTAAGACCAGGGTAGATACATAACATAATTTGACTCAGAACCGAAAGGGATAATCTTGCAAGGTTGTTCATATGCATACATTGGATCCACGCCATCGAGGATCATTCCTCCACATGTGTCTGTATTGTCATCTGGCACTGCATAATAAACTGCCAGTAAAGCGCCAACTTGCTGGAAATGAGACTGCATACGAAACTCGTAGACAACATCTGCTCTAATACCAGCATAATAATCTGTTATTGGCGGGAAAATAAATTTTGCAAGGGTCGTAGGGGTAATATTATAAGAGGTAGTAGCCTCAGTCGATACATCAAATGGTAACAGCTCAACAAACGTTGGAACCTGCAAAATGGATGTAAATGATAGTAGTGGGGTGTTCTTGTAGAGTGGCGTCAAGGGCGTTATAGTAGGAGTATCACCTTCCAATGGTATTGGGGGTAAAGTACCTTCTTGTACAAATAAATTCTCTTTTGTTACGGGATTCATTAGTGTTAAGATATAGATGCCAAAAATACACTTCCTGAGTTTATGCGTGTAAATTCTGTCACTGTCTGATAAGAAAATTGTTTCTCCATTCCATCATCATTCATCATGTTGTTTTCAATCCGATTCCTACCTCGGATAAACGGTGTCCCGGCTCAAGAAACTACAGCTTTAAGCTTACGGCCGCCCATCAAGGGTGGGCTGTTGTAAAATGAGTCCGTGGTCTCTCGCTCCATCGGCGTTTAAATGCCCCGGGGGTCAACTCTAGGTTGGCTCCAGC
>Ga0127503_11007972_pt1 | contig 11866 bp, 10 predicted proteins | sample WCWITBFmetaT_FD_92749 | JGI IMG/M metagenome (GOLD analysis project Ga0127503, IMG submission 92749) | Soil microbial communities from Willow Creek, Wisconsin, USA - WC-WI-TBF metaT (Metagenome Metatranscriptome) | ecosystem: Environmental > Terrestrial > Soil > Temperate forest | place: USA... | reverse complement strand
TTTGAAGTGATCGGGGTTCTTGATCCACGCGCGCAGGTTGGCGCGCGTGTTCTCCGCCGCACCCGAGCCCAGCGTCGCGCGGCTCATCAGGTGCGTGAGGTCGGGCCCGAAGCGCCCGTCGCCCACGGTTCCATGCAGCGCATGACAGTTGATGCAGGCGGTGCGCTCGAACACGCGCCGCCCGGCCGCGACCGCGGGATCGCCGGTCGCGAGCGCCTTCTGCTCCTGTACCCACTGCTCGAACTCCGCAGGCGTGTGCACGTACACCCGGAGCAGCATCTTCGCGTGCTGCGTGCCGCAGTACTCCGCGCACTGCCCGAGGAACAGCCCGGCGCGCAGCGGCTCGATCCACATCTGGTTGATGCGGTTGGGGATGAGGTCGGTCTTGCCGGCCAGCCGCGGCACCCAGAAGCTGTGCGCCACGTCGGCCGAGCGCAGCTCAAGGAACGTGGGCGTCGGCGCGCGCGGATCGCTCACCGGCACGTGCAGCTCGTTGGCCGTCACGATGCCGAGCTTCGGGTAGCGCAGCTCCCACCACCACTGATGACCCACCACCTCGACCTCGAGCGCGGCTGCGGGTCGCGGCCGGTCCTGCACGTCCTGGATCACGCGCGCCGTGGCGAGCGACAGCACCACCACGATCACCACCGGCACCGTCGTCCAGGCCACCTCGACCTGATTGCTGCCGTACACCTGCGCGGGCTCCTTGTGATCGTCATCGCCGCGCCGGCGGAAGCGGATCGCGGCGTACGCGATGAGGCCGAACACCACGAGGAAGATGCCCGCGCAGATCGCCATCACGAACGTCGACAGATGGTGGACGGCGGACGCCGGGGTGGATTCGGGGCGAAAGATGCTGGGTACCAGCGCGGGATCGGTGGCGCCCGCCGCGAGCGAGTACGCAGCCCCGACCAGCAACGGCAGAAGGAGCGCGCGCGTGCTCATGGTGCACGACCGGCGATCTCGTGGTCGAAGCGACCGAAGCCCAGCCCAGCCAGCATGCGCCCCCTCCTGATCCGCGTGGAGACCGTGCGGCACGCGATCGCCGTGCGCTCGCGCTCATGACCCGGCGCCGCATCCGGTTCAAGGGCAAATTGGCAATTGTCCACGCTCATAAGCTCTTGCCTCTTGTCAGGTCTCGGCTGTCGGTGCCCATCCCCGTTTGTACCAACCCCTGTTGCTGAGGCTCCGCGACCGCGGCTGTGGCCGTAAGACTGCCCTGGACCTCTTCACTGTCCTGCGTGATCTTGACGATGTCTGGCCGAAACAGCAGCGCAAACGTCCAGTCGAGCATGATGCGTAGCCGCCGGCGCCAGCTCGGCATCTGAAGCAGGTAATACGTGCGCCGGACGAACCATGCCGGGACGCCATGCAGCCGCAGCTTCAGGAGCTGGCCAAACCCTTTGGCGTGACCGAGGGAGCCCATCATCCCCATCGTGGAATAGACGAATGGCTGGGGCGGCCGGCCATCGAGCACACCCACGATGTTTCGCGCCAACACCTTTCCCTCGCGCAGGGCGTGCTGCGCGAGGCTCGGGTAAGGTCGGCCGTCCGGCGCCGGGATGACCGCACAATCGCCCAGTGCCCAGACCTGGGGGTTGCTCTTGCAGCGCATCGAGCCGTCGACGAGGACATGGCCGCGTCGATCTTTCTCCACGGGCAACCCGGCGACAACCGGGCTGGGAACAATGCCTGCTGCCAGAACAATGGTCTCCGCTTCGATCGTCTCACCCGGCAAGTGAAGCTTCCCGGGCTCGATGGCCTCGACTTTCGTCTCGGTACGAATGGAGGCCCCACGTCGCTTGCACAGCACCTCGCACCCGTAGCCGGCCAGCTTTGGGTCGATCTCCGGCATGATGCGTTCTCCCGCCTCGAGCAAGATGAAGCGCACGTCATCGCGCTTCACGTGCTTGTAAAACGGCGCGATCTCGTCGGCGAACGCGGTCAGCTCGCCGAACAGTTCCACGCCGACCAGTCCGCCGCCGATGATCACGAAGGTGAGCTGTCGGCGCTTGCGCACCGGGTCTTGTTCGACGTCGGCGCGCTCGAACCGCTCGATGACGTGGTTGCGGAGCAGGAACGCATCGGCGAGGGACTTGAACGTGAAGGCGTGCTCCGAGCCGGGGATCATCTTCTTGTTGGTCATCCCACCGAGGGCGATGACGAGCTGATCGTAGGCAACTTCACCTCGTTCGTCCCCGGCGTTCACATGAACCACACGGCGATCCAGGTCGATGCTCTGGACCGCGCCCTCGACGAAGCGCGTGGTGCGGAAGAACGCACGGATCGGGAGAGAGCAATGGCGGGCGTCGAGTGCCCCGGAGCAGACCTCGAACAATAACGGCGTCAACAGGACGAAATTGTCCCGGCTCACGAGGATGATATCGACATCCCGCCGGTGCTTGCAAAGCCGCTCCAGATGACGGGCCGTGGTCACCCCACCGAAGCCGCCGCCGAGGATCACGATTTTCATCTGTTGCTTGGTCAATTGACTGCCCTTTCTTGCTGGAGCCAGAAACGCTCACGCAAGAGTCTTTTCAGGATCTTGCCCGTGCCTCCCTTCGGAAGCTCGGTCGTTGAGAACTCGATGCGGCGAGGAATCTTGTAGTTGGCCAGAGAGCGACGGCAATGAGCGATCAAGTCTTCGGCGCTGAGAACATATCCCGGCTTGAGTACGACGCAAGCCGCCACGAGCTCACCCCATTGGGGATCAGGTATGCCGAAGACTGCCGCCTCGCGAACGGCGGGATGCTGGTAGATAATGGCCTCGACTTCGCCCGAGTAGACATTCTCGCCGCCTGTGACGATCATGTCCTTCAAGCGATCAAGGATATAGACATACCCATCTGTATCCTGATAGCCGATGTCTCCCGTCCGGAAGAAACCGTTCCGGAACGCCAGCTTGGTCTCCTCAGCATTGTTCCAGTAGCCGTGCATGACATTCTCGCCACGAGCGACCAGTTCACCACGAACGCCGGCCTCGACTTCCCTTCCCGATTCGTCCACGACCCGCACGTCGATCCCAGGGCACGGTCTCCCACAGGACTCGAGCCTCTCGTCCGTGTGCTCGTGGTCCTGCAGTCCGGTGAGAAAACCGGTTTCGCTCAGTCCATAGACCTGAATGAGCTTGAGACCGGGCAGAGTCTTCCTCGTTACGTGAATCAGTTCAGGGGCGATGGGAGATCCGCCGTACCCGATACACTCGAGGCTCGTCAAATCGTACTTCTCGAGGTCAGGGAATTGAGTCAGCAGACTGATCATGGTCGGCACCAACACGGTATGGGTGACCCGTTCCTGGGCGATCGCTTCGCAGAAGCTCTGCGGGCTGAACTTCGGGATCGTGACCTGGCAGGCACCGACGGCCGCTGAACCGAACAAGAAGGGAAAGTCAGCGATGTGAAAGACCGGCGCGGCGTGGAGATAAACACCGCCTTCTTTGTAAGGCATCCAGTAGTTGACGTGATCCAGGCTCGCCAGCACATTTGCATGGGTCAGCGCGACACCCTTGGGACGACCGGTGGTGCCGCTCGTGTAGACGAGAGCCAGGACTGCTTCCGGGTCGTAAATGGCTTCGGGGAGCGAATCACCCTGAGCGTCCAGTGGCTCCTGGTCGAGCACCAACTGCCACTTCAGCGGCACGGTCGGAGCCGCCAGGGACGGGTGGCGAACCATTCCTCGCGGCTGGGCATCGGCGAGCACGCGATCGATCTCTTTGGTCGAGAGCCGCGTGTTCAACGGCACCGCGATCACCCCCAGCCAGGCACAAGCGAAAATGAGCTCGATGTAAGCGGCTTCATTCGGGAGCAGAAGGGCCAACCGGTCGCCAGCTCCAAAGCCTTGTCTTCGCAAGGATGCGGCGATGCCCCCAACACGGTCGTGAAGCTCACGAAAAGTCGTGCGCCGCGCGGCGGAAGCAAGGGCCGACCGTCCGGCATAGAATCGAGCGGCCCGGCGGAGAGAGTGTGCGTGAATCATCGTGGTTGCTCCGCGTTGGACCTCCACCACCGCAGCGACCGGCGGAACCTTGCCAGGCGCGGCGATTGCGGAGTCCGTCAAGCAGACCGACAAGGCGCCATCAATCGCGCTCGGCCATCCTCCCTATGGGACCCGAGGCGGTATCGTGCCAGATCCGCGACTTTGATCATGACCAGGTCGTGTCGCTTGCAGAACTGGACAAGGTCGGGCACACGTGCCATGGTCCCATCGTCGTTGACGATCTCGCAGATCACACCGGCGGGGTAGAATCCCGCGAGACGAGCCAGATCGACCGCAGCCTCCGTGTGGCCCCGGCGCTCGAGGACGCCGCCGGCGCGGGCGCGAAGCGGGAACACATGCCCCGGTAGCGCGAAGTCTTCCCGTCGGCTGCTGGTCTCGATCGCCGCCCTGATCGTTTGCGCGCGGTCGTGGGCCGAAATGCCCGTCGTCACACCGCGCCCCTTCACATCGATCGAGACGGTGAATGCGGTGCCGCCGAGCGCATCGTTCTCTGGCAATATCCGGTCAAGCCTCAACTCGTCGAGCCTCTGTCCGGTCATGGCCAGACAGATCAGCCCTCGCCCGTGGATCGCCATGAAGTTGATGGCTTCTGGCGTGATCGCTTCCGCCGGGATCGTCAGATCGCCCTCATTCTCACGTTCCTCATCGTCGACGACCACGACCATGCGTCCGGCTCTCAACTCGCCAAGAGCGTCCTCGACGCTCGCGAACTCGAATCGTTCCTTGGCTCGCTTCTCATCCTCCGGGCGGCCTCGTGGCCCGACGGTCAGCGCATGGCCTAGCTTTTCCTTCTTGGCGCGCAGGTAGGCAGCGGAATGTGCGGTCGGTTCGACCTCGCACGGAATCTGCGCGACAACCTGAATGCCGGCATGAGACAACGCACGCGCCTTGTGCGAATTGTTCGTCAAGAGACGAACGCGCTTGATCCCGAGCTCGTGCAGGATTGCGGCGGAGAGGCGGAAGTCACGACAATCCGCCGCGAAGCCGAGAACGTGATTTGCCTCGACCGTGTCGAGGCCTACGTCCTGAAGCGCGTAAGCCTGCAACTTCGCCATCAGTCCGATACCGCGGCCTTCCTGGTACTCGTAGATCACCAGACCGCGTCCCTCGTCCGCGATGGCCCGCATCGCCATCTTCAGTTGACCCGCACAGTCACAACGCAGCGACCCGAGGATTTCGCCGGTGAAGCACTGCGAGTGGATGCGCAGGAGCGGAGCGCTCTCTGAAAGATCGCCGAGGACAATCGCGAGTGCGGTTTCGGCCCGCACACCGCGATGCGAGACACGGCGCTCGAAGCCTATGGTCTGGAAGACTCCCCACTCCGTAGGCATTCGGGTGGAGGCAACTCTTCGGAGCATCCCTGCTTGTACGCCTGTCTTCATGATTCACCTCGTACCATGTACGGTCCTTCACAGGCCGCGAGAACAGTGCCCGGGTGCCGCTCACACTCTGTGACGGTGAACCGCTTACTTGGGTGTCGCAAGCGCCCTTGTTTTCGTGAAGTCCGCCGGACGCTTCTCAATGAATGCCGTGAACGCTTCCTTTGCCTCCGCGGAGCGCACACGCGAGGCGAACTCCTCGTTCTCGGCGCTCATCGCCAGCTCGACTTGCCCCCGCAGAAAACGCTTCATCAGTCTCTTGCAGGCCCGCAGTGCAGCAGGTGGTTTCGCCGCCAGTTTCTCTGCTGTTTCCGTCGCCGTGGCCAGCAGTGTTTCGTCGGGCACGACGCAGGTCACCAATCCAAGCTCAGCCGCATGCTTGGCATCAAAGGGCATGCCCAACAGAACCAGTTCGGCAGCACGGAGGTATCCGCTGCCCGCGGCCAGAGACCAGCTCGATCCAAACTCCGGCACGAGGCCGAGGTTGACAAAGGGCAATTGAAACCTTGCGGTCTCGCCCGCATACACGAAGTCGCAGTGTGTCAGCAAGGTAGTTCCGCCTCCGATCGCTACACCCTGCACAGCAGCGATCAGTGGCTTGTCGAAGTTGATCAGCGCATGGCCCAGTCGAGCTTGCGGACTGTCACCTGCCCCTGGGGGGTTCTTCAGAAAATCCTCCAGATCGTTGCCGGCGGAGAAAGAACCGCCGGCGCCATCCCAGAGCACCACACGAGTGCTGTCGTCCTTCGCGGCGTTGTTGAGGATGTCCGCCATCGTGGCATACATGCTCGAGGTCATCGCATTCTTCTTGGCCGGCCGGTTCAACGTGACCCGTAAGATGCTCCCGGACCGTGCGGTCATGATGTCGCTCATGATGTGCCTTTTTTCATCGGCGCTTCCGGATGTCCTGACACGACGCCAGTCGCGAGGAAGCTGTCGATCTGCTTGGGGTCGAAGCCGAGCTGCCGGAGAATCTCTTCGTTGTGCTCTCCAAGTGCCGGGGCTCGTCTTGCAGGCACCTTGGTGACGCCGTGCACCTGAATCGGACTGCTGATCGTCGACGTCAGCTTCCCGCCGGCGCCTTCGAGCGGAACGACGATGTCATTCGCGCGCAGCTGTGGATCATTGACCACCTCTTGCGGCCCGCGCACCGCGCCGAACGTGACGTGGACGCCATTGAAGACCTCGTACCAGTACGCCATCGGCTGCGCGCCGAAGACTCCGTCGAGAATGGCCGTCAACTGCGGCATGTTCGCGACCAGCTTCGCCGGATCGGAGAACCGTGGATCCGTCAGGAGATCGGTGCGCTCCAGGGCCTTCGCCACGGCCTCCAACTTGTCAGGCGTGACGATGAGAACGAACCAGGTGTCATCGGCGGCCCGATACACGTTCAGCGCCGCATTGGCGGGATTGTTGCGATCGTGCAGGCCGAAGAACTTCGCCTCGCACAGAGCGGCCTGGATCGACACGCTCGCGGACCAGACACCCTCGGCGAGCAGCGAGGTCGTCACGTACGACCCCTTGCCGGTGCGCTCGCGACGATAGAGCGCCGTGACGATCGCCGAATAGAGGCCAACGGCGGTCGCATTGTCACCACTACCGGCCACCGGCCAGGTGGGCGGGGCGCCCGCATCGCGCGTCATCGCCAGCAGGCCGCTGCGTGCCCAGTAGGACGTGATATCGAAGCCCGGGAGCTCGGCATCAGCTCCTTTTTCGCCATAACCTGTGAGATCCGCATAGATCAGCCGCGGATTCCACGGCACCACATCGTCATATTCGAGCTTCAATCGTTTCCGTGCAGGATGCGGCGTATTGACGATCAGCACGTCGGCCCACTTGACGAGCCTCTCGAGAACCTGCCGAGCGCTCGGAGACTTCAGATCGAGCGTCATTCCGCGCTTGTTGCGGTTGGCCAGGTGCCAGGGGTACGCGTCCTTCGCCCGCGGCTGCGGGGGGATCTCGTGCCCATGTCGCCAGTAGTCGCCGGACGGCGGCTCCACTTTGATGACGTCGGCGCCGAAATCGGACAAGATCACCGCGGCGCTGGGACCCGCGATGAAGCTCGCCAGGTCCACGACCTTCAACCCTGAAAAGATACTTGTCATGTCTTCCGTTGCCATGGGTGTTTCCTTTCTCGCCGACCGGCCGAGCCTCGTGGCGGCTGTGAAGCGAACAGCTTCCGTACTGAAGCACGCGGGACACTGGCACGACGTTTTGCGGATCAACGTCCCTGGAAGTGCGCGGCTCGCTTTTGAAGAAAGGCCTGCGTACCCTCCTTCGTATCTTCTGTTCCTGCGCACAGTCCGAACAGGGAAGCTTCCAGCGACAAACCTTCAGCCTGGCTCGTCTCCAATCCTTTGTTGACCGCCTGAAGCGAGTACTCCACCGCGAGCGGAGCATTGGCAAAGATCTGCTTCAGTATTGCTTCTGCGCGCGTGAACAACTCAGCGGCTGGGACCACCTCGTTGACCAGTCCGATGCGATAGGCCTCCTGAGCGGTGATAATCTCGCCCGAGAGGATGAGCTGCAGCGCGCGGCCCTTTCCAACCAGACGCGGCAGTCGTTGGGTCCCGCCCCCACCGGGAATGATTCCCAATTTGACTTCCGGCTGTCCAAACTGAGCCTTCTCGGCGGCAATTCGAATGGTGCACGCCATGGCCGTTTCGCAACCGCCTCCGAGCGCAAAGCCATTGACGGCTGCGATCACCGGCTTGTCGAGAGTTTCGATGAGAGTGAGGACTCCCTGTCCGAACGTGCTGGACCTTTCCGCTTCCACGGCGCTGATCTCGGCGAGTTCGCTGATGTCGGCTCCGGCGATGAACGCTTTGTCGCCCGCTCCGCTCAGAATGACACCCCGCACGTCAGCGTCTTCTCGCGCGGCCTCGAAGGCCGCTCTGAGGTCCTCCCACGTTCTCTTGTTGAGAGCGTTGAGTACCCTCGGACGGTTCACAGTGACATAGGCGATAGCGCCCTTCGGCTCGTACAACACATTTGCGAGTGTGAGTGCTGTTCCTGATGGACTCATGAGTACGCTCTCTCCTGCATCCGCTCGTTTCTATGGCCTTTGGTTCCAACGTGGGTGCGCTACACAAAGGCGCTGATGCCTGTGATGGCCTTCCCCACGATCAAGTTCTGCATCTGATAGGTGCCTTCGTAGGTGTACAGAGCTTCCGCATCCGCGAAGAAGCGTCCCACGCCATAGTCGATGGAGATGCCGTTGCCGCCGCAGATCTCTCTGGCCCAGGCCACGGTCTCGCGGCTCCTCAGCGTGCAGAACGACTTGGCGACAGCCGCGTGGGCGTCCGTCAGCTTGCCTTCATCGTGCAGCTGAGCCATGCGCGTCACCATGCACTGGCAGGCCGTGATGTTGCTGATCATCTTGGCGAGGAGATCCTGAACCATCTGGAATGAGGCGATCGGCTTGCCGAACTGCACCCGCTCCTGCGCGTACTTGAGCGCGTGCTCGTACGCGCCCATCTGGCAACCCGTGGACATCCAGGCTACGCTGTAGCGCGTCAACCTCAGTACGCGCGCCGTGTCGCGAAAGGACGTGTCTTGCTGGAGGCGGTTGGCTTCCGGAACGCGGCAATCTTTCATCGTGATGTGCCCGTTCTGGACCATCTTGAGCGCCATCTTGTCCTTGATCTTCTCGACGCTGAAGCCGGGCGTCGTCTTGTTCTCGATGATGAAGCCCTTGACCTGGTTATCATCCAGGTCTCGCGCCCAGATGATGCTGATGTCGCACCAGGGCGCATTGCCGATCCACTTCTTCTCACCATTCAAGACCCAGGTGTCGCCCTGGCGCTTCGCGGTCGTCAGCAGGCCACCAGCGGCTCCTGAACCCACCAGCGGCTCCGTGAGGCCGAAGCAGCCGATCTTTTCGAGGCGCATCATCGGTGGGAGCCACTTCTGCTTCTGCTCCTCCGATCCGCCGAGATAGATGCTGCCCATCGCCAGGCCGGTATGGACGCCGAAGAAGGTCGCGATCGACGCGTCGATGCGCGCCAGCTCCATCTGGATGGAGCCGTAAAGAGCAAGTCGCGCGCCGCGGCCGCCGTATCCCTTGATCGCGATGCCGCCGATGTTCAAGGCCTGGAACGCCGGCAGCAGCTCGAAGGGAAAGGCATCCTCGAGCCAGTACTTCGAGACGAGGGGCGCGACTTTGGTTTCTGCGAACTCGCGGACCTGTTTCAGAGTGTCCTGTTCCTCGGCGCTCAATGTCGATGTGACATCGTAGAAATCGCTATTCGGCGCTGGCAGCGTCACGGGCTGTTTAGCAGTCTTGGTTGCGGTTAGCATGTGTTTGGTTCTCCGCTCGCAGTATTGACTGGTCCTATCAGTTACGGTCGGTTAGAGACACACATCTAGCGTGTGCCCGCTGTTGCACGCAGGCCAAGGAGACCGAGCAGGAGTCGATTCTCTTCCTCTGCGAGCTCGTTCACGGAACGATTGCCGGCCTCGTTCAACACTCCTTCGACAATCGTCTGCTTGAGTGCTGGCGTGACATCCGGCGTGCCGAGTGCCTTGATCATTGACTCCAGGGGATCCATGAGATGATCCATGAAGTGCTTGATGCCGCCTGTTCCACCGCCCAGATGCCACTGCAGACTCGGCCCCATGACTCCCCAGCGAAGCCCCGGTCCGTAGCTCACAGCAACGTCCGCGTCCTCGACACTCAGCACATCCTGCTGAATCAAGTTCATGACCTCTCGGTAAAGCGCGGCCTGGAGTCGGTTTCCAACATGGCCGGGAAGCTCTTTCTTCAAATGGATCGGTTTCTTTCCGATCGCTGCATAGAACGCGAGTGCTTGTCGGATCGCGTCGGGTGATGTCTTCGTTCCTCCGACCACTTCCACCAGTGGAATGATGTGCGGTGGATTGAACGGATGGCCGATGAGAACGCGCTCAGGATGTTTGCATCGTGATTGAAAGACAGATGGTGTTATTCCCGAAGAACTCGATGCGATGAGTGAATCGACGGGAGTCGCCTCATCCATATCAACGAACAACTTGATCTTGAACTCCGGACGCTCGGGGCCATTCTCTTGAACGAAGTCTGCTTTCGAGAGCGCCTTTGTCATGTCAGTCGTGAAGGTGAGCCGCTCGCGGGATGCGCCGGTCGAAAGGCCAAGACGCGTCACATCCTTCCAGGCGTTGTCGATGTAGGTGCGCAGATTGGCTTCCCCGTTCGGTGCGGGATCGGTCGCGACGACATCGAATCCCCGCGCGAGATAGAGTGCCGCCCAACTGGCACCAATGACGCCAGTGCCGACAACGGCGACACGATGAATGGACTTGCTGAACGACATGTCGATTACTCCTGTACGAGTTGCGGTGGTCTTCGATTTAAGAGTCGATGTCTGTGGTGACGCGGGGTCGTCGATCAGGGCCGACTCCGCCGCTTCTCGTTCGCGACCGGCGGCAGCGTCACGTAGGCGATGCCCGTGAGGTTTCCCTGTGCGAAGAGCAGTGTTCGCCGATTCGACCCGTCGAGATTGGCGCTGTAGACGGTACCGGCGAAATCCGTGATGAAGAGACGACGGCCTACGCGATCCAAGGCCAGGCCGATGCCCTCCATCAGATGGTCGAACACGATCTCGGGTGCTTTGCGCTTGCCTGATGGCGCTTCGAGAGGCGCACGGTTCACCGTGTTGCCGCGCGGCGGGTCGCCACGGTCCGTCCAGTACAGAGTGTGTGTGACCCGATCGATCTCCAGGTCGATCGGCTCGGGCAGACTGTCATAGACCAGTTCGATATCCTGGCGATTCGCTGGTGTCTGTCCCGAAGGGATCTCGATGTTGGCACGGAAGATTCGCCCCTCACCCGCGTTGTCTCCGCCTTTTTGGGACCAGTAGAATTTTCCGCCATCTCCATCGATGGCGATGCCCACGCACCACCTCGTTGGGTCCGGCCCAGGTCGAGAGTCGCCGCGACTCGTATCCACGAGGGTCTCGACGTTGGAACCATCGAGGTTGGCTCGCATCACGCGCATCCCCTCGCGGTCGCACCAATACAGCTTGCCGGTCTTCTTCTCGATCTGGAGCTGCTTGGGCGTGAACGTGCCGCCAGGAGGAACGATGGTCGTCATGTTCCGACCGTCGAGGTCCGAACGAAGGATGGAGCCGTCGTTCTCCTTGAGATTCCCCATGTTGGTCCAGTAGAGATGTCCTGCAGCGCCATCGACCGCTAACCCATCCGGTAACTTTCTGCCCTCTTCGACGATCGTCCTGAGGTCGGAGCCGTCGGTATTTGCAGAAAGGACGCGGCCCGCAGCCACGTCGAGGAAGTAGAGCCGTCCACTGACGGCATCCTTCTCTTCGGTATTCGCCGATTTCGTGAGTCTTGTGCTCATGTGTCAGATCTCTGCTCTGTGAGTTATGAAGGGATTGTTGCTGTCTGTATGTGGATCCGCTCCTGCCACCTCGCCGAGGTTGGGATCCGTTCATCAATCGGTCTCTGATCCACTTGTTCATGGGCTTCTGTCAATCGCG
>Ga0127503_10117995_pt1 | contig 13205 bp, 8 predicted proteins | sample WCWITBFmetaT_FD_92749 | JGI IMG/M metagenome (GOLD analysis project Ga0127503, IMG submission 92749) | Soil microbial communities from Willow Creek, Wisconsin, USA - WC-WI-TBF metaT (Metagenome Metatranscriptome) | ecosystem: Environmental > Terrestrial > Soil > Temperate forest | place: USA... | reverse complement strand
GTCATCACGTGATGTTGTCAGCAGCTCTTGAGCACAGCTGGCCCGCGTGCCACGGCCAGGCCATGACCCGGCAAAATCCTTCCCGGACGCGTCAACCAGTTATCTCAGCTAGGCGTCTCTTTTTGTGCGGGCACGGGCCGGTCCAGTTCTGCGGTGGGGCAACCGCGGGTGAAGTCGATGGCCAGCATGGCGCCGCGGGGGAGCTACGGTGAGGGGGTTCGCGTGACTGGCCAGGTTACTGCTGCTCGTCATCTCGCTGATGGCTGCGGGGGGGGCGGCCGTGCCGAGCTGCAGTTCGGCACGCGTAAACTCGCCTGGGCAAGCAGCCATCTGCGCGAAGCGGTGGAAGTCGACGTTGGGGGGACCGTCGCTGCCATGCCGAAGCAAGCTGTCGCTGCCATGCCAGAGAAAGACGCCTCCTTGGACGTCGCGTGGCTGGTGCGGCGCGCGGCTGACGGGGACAGGTGGGCGTGGGAGCGGCTGGTGGAGCAGTATGCCCGGCTTATCTGGGCGATGACCCGCGACTTCAAGCTGGCAGAAAGTGACGCCGCTGACGTCGCCCAAGTGACATGGCTGCGCTTGCTCGAGCACATCGACCGGCTCGAGCAGCCCTCGCGCGTGGGCTCCTGGCTGGCGGTCACCGCGCGGAACGAGTGCCTGCGTAACATGGCGGCACGACAAAGGGTAGTGCCGGGCGGCGATGACCTGGCTCTTCACGATGTTGTCGCGCGCGAGCCGGAGATCGACGAGCAGCTTCTCGCCGACGAGCGCGCAAAAGTCGTTCGCGAAGCCCTCGCCCGCCTTCCCTGGCGGTGGCAGCGGTTGCTTGACCTGCTGATGGCCGATCCGCCAGCTTCCTACGCCGAGATATCCGACGAGCTTGGGCTCCCGGTCGGCAGCATCGGCCCCACCCGTGGTCGATGCCTGGCGAGGCTGCGCATGCTGCTGCAGGCCTCCTGATGAGGTGAAGGCGATGAAGGTCGCAGTGGTCGGGCTTGGCTATGTCGGGACGGTGACGGCCGCCTGCCTGGCCTCTCGAGGGCACCACGTCTGGGGAGTTGACGTCGACGCGGCCAAGGTCGATGAGATCCGTTCCGGCCGTAGCCCAGTGACCGAACCGGGTCTTGACGAACTCGTCTCCCGCACAGTGGCCGACGGCAGGCTGCGGGCGACCACCTCGTGCGCGGACGCTCTCGACCAGGCCGATGTGTCGCTCCTGTGTGTCGGGACACCATCGGAGGCGCGTGGCGGCACGGACTTGTCCCACGTCCGGCGGGCCGTTGACGACCTCGTGGCAGCGCTGCGCGTGGTGGCACCGGCGGCGTCCGGCCGGCATACCGTCGTCATCCGGAGCACCGTGCCACCGGGGACGGTCGAGAACGTGGTGACCCCTGCACTCACCGATGGCCTCGCCGGTACGCAGATCGCAATCGGCGCCGCGATGTGCCCGGAGTTCCTCCGGGAGGGCTCGGGGATCGCCGACTTCTTCGCCTCGCCTTTCCTTGTCGTAGGGACCTCCGATCCTGCCGCCGCCCAGGCGGTCACCGATGTGTTTGGCTTCCTTGACCAGCCCGTGCGCGTCGTGGACGTCCGCACCGCTGAGGCGCTCAAGTACGCCTGCAACGCCTTCCACGCCACCAAGGTGTCCTTCGCCAACGAGGTGGCACGGCTGTTCCGGCTCCTGGGCGTTGACTCCCGTGAGGTCATGGCCCTGTTCTGCGAGGACCAGGTCCTCAACGTCTCACCAGCCTATTTGCGCCCCGGTTTCGCCTTCGGCGGGTCCTGCCTGCCCAAGGACCTGCGATCCCTGCTGCACCTGGCCCGCATGAACGGTGCCGATCTGCCCCTCCTCGCCGGGACGCTGGTCACGAACGAGCTGGTGATCAACGAAGCCGTGGACCGGGTCCTCGCGTGCGACGGCAGCACCATCGCGCTGCTCGGCTTGAGTTTCAAGATGGACACCGATGACCTACGCGAGAGCCCGAACGTGGAGCTGGCTGAGCGATTGATCGGCAAAGGGTTCGACGTCCGCATCTACGACCCGGTCGTCAATCCGGCCCGCCTGGTCGGCGCCAATCGGCGCCACGTCGAGTCGAAGCTGCCCCACCTGAGGCGGCTGCTCACTCACGAGCCGGCCGAGGCGTTGCTGGGTGCCGACGTCGCGGTCGTCTCGTCGAGTGAGCATTCGGTCCGGGAGGCGTTGCTCGCGATCCCTCCGCCTCACCTGATCGACATCAGCGGGCGGCTGGGCACCGAGGTGGAGTCGCTCCCGGGCTACGAAGGGCTCGGCTGGTGACCCGCGTTCTCATCATCGTCCAGAACCTTCCGGTGCCGTTCGACCGGCGAGTATGGCTCGAATGCCAGGCACTCGTCTCGGCCGGCTATCGGGTCGCCGTCGTGTGCCCCAAGGGTGACGGTGACCCGGCGTACGAGGTCGTGGACGGAGTGGAACTCCACAAGTACCGGCCTTACGCGCCCGGCGGCAGCAAACTTGGCTTCGTCACCGAGTACGCCTACTCCTTTCTCACGACCGCGTGGCTGACGTTCCGGGCGAGACGGTCCGGCCGGTTCGGGGTGATACAGGCCTGCAATCCGCCCGACATCTTCTGGCCGATCGCCCTAGCCCTCCGCGCCCTCGACCGCACCCGGTTTGTCTTCGACCATCACGACCTGAGTCCCGAACTCTACGAGTCCCGTTTCCCCGACGGCCCGAAGCTGCCCTACAAGGTGTTGCGGGCACTCGAGCGCTGGACCTACCGGACCGCAGACCACGTGATCACTACCAACGAGTCCTACCGGAGCATTGCCGCGACGCGAAGTGGCAAGTCGGCCACCGACGTCACGGTCGTCCGCACCGGCCCGGATCCGCAACAGCTGCGACGTGGCCCTGCCTGCCCCGAGCTGCGCCGGGGCAGGCGGTTTCTCGCCGCCTACATCGGCGTTATGGGACCGCAGGACGGCGTAGACATCGTGGTACGGGCTGCCGACGTCGTGGTGCATCAGCTGCGCCGCGACGACATCGCCTTCACGCTGATCGGCTCGGGAGACTGCTTCGACGACCTCGTGGCCCTGCGGGACGAACTAGACCTCGCCGGGCACGTGGAGTTCACCGGGCGGGCGCCGGATGAGCTCGTCGCCCGTATCCTCTCGACGGCGGACGTGGGCCTGTCGCCAGACCCCAAGAATCCCCTCAACGACGTGTCCACGATGAACAAGACAATGGAGTACATGGCCTTCGGGCTTCCCGTGGTCGCTTTCGACCTGCGCGAGACCCGGGTTTCAGCTGGCGACGCCGGCGTGTACGCCACGCCCAATGACATAGACGACTATGTGGCGGCCATCGTGAAGCTCATGGACGACGAGCCCACGCGCTCCCGGATGGGGAAGCTGGGGCGTGCCCGCGTTGAGCAGGAGCTGGCGTGGAGCCACCAGCGGCGCGCCTACCTCGAGGTCTACCGGGGCCTCACCACCGACACGGCGCGTCCCCCACGGAGCGGAGGCCGCTGAGGTGTGCGGGATCGCTGGATGCTACCAGCAAGCTGACGGTCAGAAGCTGACCGACATCATGATCGACAGGATCGCGCATCGCGGACCCGACGCGACCGGATGCTGGAGCCATGAGGATGGCCGCCTGACCGTGCAGCTTGGCCACCGGCGGCTGTCGATCATCGACCTCAGCGCCGCAGCCGACCAGCCGCTGTCCAAGCACGGAATGACACTCATCTACAACGGCGAGCTATACAACTACCGGGCGCTGCGGACGGAGCTGACCGCCCGTGGCGTCCGCTTCGCCACCAACTCCGACACGGAGGTGGTGCTCGAGGCCTGGCGATGCTGGGGGCCCGCGGCCCTGCACCGGTTCCGTGGCATGTTCGCCTTCGCACTGCTCGACACGGAGACCGGCGATCTCGTCCTCGCGCGTGACCCGCTCGGCATCAAGCCGTTGTACTACCTCCCCCGCGAGGGGGGTGTGGTCTTCGCTTCGGAGCTGAAGGCGCTGGTGGCCGCGACAGGCCCCGAGCTGCGGATCGAGCCCGGCGCCATGGTGGCGTCGATGCTCTACTACTGGTTGCCCGAGCAGCGGTGCGCCATCGACGGCGTGCAGAAGCTTCCCGGCGGCTCCTGGGCCCGATTCCGCCCCGATGGGAGTTTTGGGGTGCAGCACTACTGGCGTGCCGCCGACGTGGCGGCCGCAGCCGCGGCCGGGCCGCCCGTCGACCTCGGTCCGGTGATCGAGGAGTCGGTCACCGCCCACCTGGTGTCCGACGTCCCGGTGTCGAGCTTCCTCAGTGGCGGCCTGGACTCAAGCATCGTCACCGTCCTGGCCCACCGGGCCGAGGCCGGGATCGACGCCTACACGATCACCTTCCGCCCCGAGGATCAGCGGCTGGAGGCCATGCCGGACGATGCTGTCTACGCGCGGAAGGTGGCCGCCCGCTATGGCATCGACCTACACGAGATCGAGATCTCACCAGACATCGTCAGCCTCCTGCCCAGGATCGTTGACGTGCTCGACGAGCCGATCGGTGATCCGGCCGCGATCAACACGCTCCTTATGTGCGAGGCAGCGCGCGAGCGCGGCGTCAAGGTAATCCTGTCCGGTATGGGCGCCGATGAGCTTTTCGGCGGCTACCGCAAGCATCTCGCATGCGTCATGGCCAGCAAGTACCGCACGCTGCCCCCGGCTTCCCGCGCGCTCGTCCGCGCTGGCGTGCATCGGCTGCCGGTCAGCGCGGCCGGCCGTGGCCTGCGCTACCCGCGATGGGCAAAGCGCTTCCTGACCTTCGCCGAGCTGCCGGAAGAGCCGCGGTTCCGCCGCAGCTACACGCTGTACGACCCCGACGAGCTGGCCGCGCTTATCAGCCCGGACCTGGCCGGCTATGTCGGCCAGGTCGTTGAGGAACACAGCGACGTCTACAACGACAACTCGCTGGGGGACGAGATCAACCGGATGTGCCTGGCCGACACACGTCTGTTCCTGCCGGGCCTCAATCTCGCCTACACCGATCGTGCGAGTATGGCGGCCTCGGTCGAGGTGCGCGTGCCATTCGTCGATCCCGTCGTGGCCCATGCCGCGTTCTCGGTACCAGGCAGCGCCAAGATCAGGCGGCGCGAGGGCAAGGTCGCACTTAAGCAGGCGGCCGAGAGCTGGCTACCGCGCGAAATCGTGCACCGGCCCAAGGCCTCCTTCAGCGTCCCTCTGCGGGCATGGGTGCGTCACGATCTGCAAGAGGTCATCCGCGACGTACTTGTCGGTGGCGAACTCGTGGGGTCGGGGATGATCCGCCGTGAGGCGCTGTTGCACCTCATCCAGGACGACCAGGCTGGCCGCGAAGACCGTTCCAAGCAGGTATGGCAGCTGCTGACGCTGGAGCTGTGGTACCGCCACGTTCAATCCATGGGCGTGGCGGCGTAACGAGGGGGACACCCCGCTGCACGCGCCCGCACAGCCGATCAGAGGAAGCCATGAAGCAGATAGCGCAGAACTACAAGTCCGGGGAGCTCACCGTCCTTGATGTGCCGGCGCCGGTGTGCCGCCCTGGCGGCGTCCTCGTGCGGTCGCTGTTCTCGCTTATCTCCACCGGCACCGAGATGATGAAGCTGACCGAGGCCAAGATGTCGATGGTCGGCAAGGCGCGGGCGCGGCCGGACCAGGTGCGCAAGGTCGTCGACGCGGTCGCGCAGCAGGGCGTGGTGGCCACCTACAAGAAGGTCATGAACCGGCTCGACTCCTACACGCCCCTGGGCTACTCGCTGTGCGGCGTGGTGACCGAGGTGGGCCGCGGCGCCGAAGAGTTCCACGTCGGCCAGCTCGTGGCCGCTGCCGGCAACGAATATGCGCTGCACGCCGAGTACAACTGGGTCCCGGTCAACCTGTGCGTCCCGGTGCCGGGCGGCGTCGCGCCCGAGCACGCCGCCTTCTCGACCGTCGGGGCGATCGCCATGCACGGCGTGCGCCGCGCCGAGGTCCAGCTGGGCGACACCGCGTGCGTCATTGGCCTTGGCCTCGTCGGCCAGCTCGTGGTCCGGCTCCTGATCGCCTCCGGGGTCCGCGTCATCGGGCTCGATGTGGTCGAGGACCGCTGCCGGCTGGCCGAGAAGGCTGGCGCGGTGCTGTGCGCGGCACCCACCGACGCGGGAATGGAAGCCGTCCAAAAGGCGCTCGCCGAGATCTCCGACGGGCGCGGGGCGGACCACGTCCTGCTGGCCGCGGGCGGATCGTCCAATGGGCCGGTCGAAGCCGCCGTGAAGCTGGCCCGGGACCGCGCCCGCGTCGTCGACATCGGCAAGACCCGTCTGGACCTGCCGTGGAACGCGTATTACGACAAGGAGCTCGACGTCCGCTTCTCAAGGTCCTATGGGCCCGGCCGGTACGATGACCGCTACGAGCTTGAGGGCATTGACTACCCGGCGGGATACGTCCGCTGGACCGAGCGGCGCAACCTTGAGTGCTTCCTCGATCTCATCGCCCGCGGAGAGATCGAGGTCCAATCGCTCGTCTCCGGAGTCTTCCCCGTGGATCAAGCGACTGCCGTCTACAGCGATCTGGCCTCCGGCTCTCTGGCCGCCGTTGGGGTTCTGCTTGAGTATCCCGCGCCCCCCGCCGACAGCCAGCAGCCCGCAGTGAGCCGCGCCATCCCGGCCGGCCGGCCGGCCGCACCACGCAGCACGGGCGAAAAACAGCTGGCTGTCGGCTTTATCGGCGCCGGCAACTACACGTCGTCAGTGCTGCTGCCCCATCTCGCCCGGATCAGCGCCGTCAACCTGGCCCACGTCGCAACCACCAGGTCCTTGTCAGCGGTCAACGCCCAGCGGCGTTTCGGCTTCGCCACCGCCTCGACGAGCGCCGACGCGGTACTCGACGACAAGAAGCTGGACGCGATCTTCATCGTCACGCGCCACCATGCTCACGCCGAGCTGGTCTGCCGCGCCCTCGAGGCCGGGAAGGCAGTCTTCGTCGAGAAGCCGCTCGCCCTGACCAGCGAGGAACTCCAGCGGGTCATCGACGTCGTCGCGAAGACGGGCAACGACCGGCTCATCGTGGGGTTCAACCGGCGCTTCGCGCCGCTCCTGGTGCAAATGAGATCCCGGTTCGGCCAGCCGGACGGCAGCTCCGCGACTCGCTACCTGGTCAACGCGGGACGGCTGGAGGCCGACAGCTGGTACCTCAACCGGGAGCTGGAAGGGCCGCGGTTCACCGGGGAAGGCGGCCACTTCATCGACACGATCAGCTGGTGGGCGGGCAGCCTTCCGGAGACTGTCTACGCCATTCCCGGCCCTGACGAGGACGACCTTCAGGCCACTGTGCGGCTCCAGAACGGGTCAAGCGGCACCATCACGTACGTCACAGGCGGCAACCCCCGGTTTCCGAAGGAGACGTTTGACGCAGCGGCTGGCGGACGAAGCGCGCGGTTCGATAATTTCCAGTCCACAGCGGTCTGGGCTGGACGGCGGCGCAGTACCACACGGTCGCGCGGCGGCCAGGACAAAGGCCACCAGGCTGAGCTCGCGCACTTTGTCGAAGCCTGCCGGACGGGTGCTCCGATGCCCATTTCCTTCGAGTCCCTGGTCGCCACCACCAGTGCGACGATCGCGGTGGGCGAGAGTCTGTTGAGCGGCCGTCCGGAGCGGGTGTGAGCACGGTCCGCACCGGGAGCCTCGGCTGGTACGCACGCAGGGTTACCCGAATGTCGCCCACCGAGGTGGCCTGGCGTGCCCGCGACCAGGCGCTGCGGATGGCCTGGTCGCGCAGGCAGGTCAGACGCGACCAGATTCCTGGGACAGCCACATCGCTGCCGGCGGGCGAGCGCAGGTTTACGGCCGTCCTGCCGCCGCATACCGCTGCGCGGGTTCCAGCAGAGGCCATGGCGGCCGTTCTCAGCTCGGCAGACCAGCTTTTGCGGGGTGAGTGGGAGGTGCTGGGCGTCCCCAGGACAGACCTGGCACAGCCCGACTGGTTCCATGACCCCGTCACCGGCCGCCGGTCTCCGCAAGACCACTTCGCCTTCCGGATCGAACACCGCTCAGAGGAGCTGACCGGCAATGTCAAGCAGATCTGGGAGGTCTCGCGCCTGCAGCATCTCACGCTGCTGGCCACGGCCTGGTTTCTGACCCACGACGAGCGATACGCCGAACGGGTAGCCGACCAGCTCCGTTCCTGGTGGCGGGAGAACCCCTTCCTATCGGGCGTTAACTGGACGAACGGTATTGAAATCGGGATCCGCCTGATCAGCATGACCTGGATCCGGCGGCTCCTGGACTCCTGGCCCGGCGTCAGCGACCTGTTCGAGAATGACGGACTGGCAGTACGGCAGATCCGCTGGCACCAGCAGTTTCTGGCCGCGTTCCCGAGCCGCGGCTCGTCGGCGAACAACCACGTCATCGCCGAGGCGGCCGGGCAGCTCATGGCCAGCTGCGCCTTCCCGTGGTTCCCGGAGAGCGAGCGCTGGCGGCGGAGGTCGGCGGAGCTGCTCGAGCGTGAGCTGATTCGCAACACCTTCCCCTCCGGCATCGGCCGTGAGCTGGCCTCCGGCTACCAGTGCTTCATCGCGGAACTCGGCCTGCTCGCGGCCGTCGAGGCTGAGGCAGGAAACCGCCCACTGAGCCCGGCCGTCTGGCAGCGGCTGTGCACGATGATCGACAGCGCCGCGGCCCTGCTCGACGAACGGCGGCGCCCGCCCCGCCAGGGTGACGACGACGAAGGCTGCGCCCTGTTGCTCGACGCCCCGACACCAAACCGCTGGCCGTCGTTGCTCGCGTTGGGCGAGATGTTCTTCGGCCGGCTCGACTGGTGGCCACCCGTCACACCGGACGCGAGCAGCACCATCCTGGGTGCCCTGGCCCCCGCCAAACATGACGTCGCAGGCAGGCCCGCGGAGCGGCCGTCGCGATTCCCCGACGCCGGGATCACCCTGCTGCGCACGAACCAGGACCAGGATCCAGAGATCTGGTGCCGGTGCGACGGGGGACCACACGGCTATCTCAGCATCGCCGGGCATGCCCATGCCGATGCTCTCTCCGTGGAGGTCCGCTGCGGGGGCGTCGACGTCCTCGCCGATCCAGGCACCTACTGCTATCACGGCGAGCTTGAATGGCGGTCATACTTCCGTTCGACGATCGCGCACAACACCGTCGAGCTTGCTGGGCAGAGCCAGTCCAGCGAAGGCGGTCCCTTTCTCTGGCTGCGGCATGCCAACGCCCGGGAAATCGACGTCCTCGACACCGGCGAGGTCGCGAGCTGGACCGCCGAGCATGACGGCTACGCCGTGCTCAGCCCGCCGGCGCGGCACCGTCGCACGGTCCGGCTGGACCGGGCCTCGCGCACTATCGATATCGTCGATGAGATCGACAGCAGTCACGATGTCCGCGTTGCCTTCCACCTCGGCCCTGACGTGGTTGCCGAACTCGATGGGACCAGCGCGATCCTGAGCTGGCCCGGCGCGGCCGTCCCGGGGGCGGCGCGGCTGGAACTGCCGGATGAGCTGCAATGGAGCCTGCACCGAGGTGAGACTGAACCCATCCTCGGCTGGTACTCGGGCGCCCTGGGACGGCGTGTTCCTGCCATCACACTGCTCGGCCAGGGCCGTTCGGCCGCTGATGAACCACTCGCCACCCGGCTGGAGTTTCTCGATGTCCACAAAACGGTAAAACCTGCCTTTACCCAATCGGCCGTATCATGGTCCGCGTCCGATTCCCCGGTGGGAACGGCGCGGGGACGCCACACGGAGGCCGGATGAGCGACCAGCCGCTGGATCTGCGCAGGTCCCTGCATCTTCTGTGGCGACGCAAGTTCGTCGTCGCCATTTTCGTTGTGCTGGGCCTCGCAGCGAGCATTGGGCTTACCTTGCTGCGGCCGGTAATGCTGACAAGCACTGCGCTCGTTGTGCTTCCGCAGAACGTACACAACGTCGCCACCCAGGTCGTGATCGCGAGCAGCGACCCCGTCCTGATAGGCGCACAGCGCACGCTGGGTTCGGGTGGGCCGCCCCAGACGCTGCGCAACGCTCTCAAGGTCAAGAGCCTGACATCCGACATCATTTCGATCACCGCTCAGGACAAGGTCGCCGCGCGGGCCGAGCGGACCGCGGACGCCGTCGCCAACAGCTATGTCGCTTACGTCAATTCCCCCAGCAGGCCAGGCCCGCGGGTACAGGCGCGGCTCCTGCAGCCAGCGCTAAACGCGACCGCAACGCCCTTGCCCAAGCGCCTGCTCGTTACCGGAGCGCTTGGCATCCTGCTCGGCCTGATCATCGGGGCTATCGTCGCGCTTGCAATCGGCCGCAAGGACCGGCACCTGAAGGAGCGCGATGAAATAGCGGATTCCATCGGGATCCCCGTCCTGGCGTCGATCTCTGTCGGTCGCCCATCCGACGCCGCAGGCTGGGTGAAGCTTCTTGAGGACTACCAGCCCGGAGCCGTCGACGCGTGGCGCCTGCGCAAGACTCTGCGCTATCTGGAGCTCACCGATGTGGACCGTGCAGGCCTACGTGCGGGCCGGGGTATCTCGCTCGCGGTGCTCTCGCTCTCATCCGACATGAAGGCCCTCGCCCTCGGCCCTCAGCTGGCTGTCTTCGCAGCTTCCGTGGGGATCCCAACGACGCTCGTGATCGGGCCCCAGCAGGATGTGAACGCTACGGCCATGCTGCGCGCTGCCTGCAGTGCGCCGCTGAGGCCTTCGGGTCGATCGGGGAACCTGCGGGTCGCCGTGAGCGATCACCTCAACGCCGACCAGCTGCCAAGCTCCGGGCTGGCCGTTGTGGTCGGCGTGGTGGACGGCCACACTCCCCAGGTTGCTGACACGATGCGCGCCACCGCGACGGCACTGGGCGTCTCGTCGGGTGCTGCGACGGCGGAGCAGCTAGCCCGCGTTACCGCCAACGCCGCCGCGGACGGCCGTGAGATCGCTGGAGTTCTCGTTGCGGATCCGGATCCGGCCGACCATACGACCGGCCGTCTCCCGGAGCTGGCACGGCCCGCGCACCGGAAAGCGCCCTCCCGCAATAGCAGCAGGTACACGGAGACCAGGTGGTGAAGCACAATGACCAGGCGGCTATTTTGTCCCTGAATAGAGATAACAATTCCCCCGGGTGGTTCTGGGCCCAGGACGACTATACGGGCGTCGAAGATCAGGCCGCCGATTTCAACGCGAGCCTGGTAAGCATGGGATTTATCAAGGCAGCCATTCGCCGCAATGTGCGGTTCTGGGGCGCCTTGGCCATCGCCGGGTTCCTGATCGGCGCCGGGGTCTACCTGGCTTTGCCGCCGGTCTACCAGGCGTCGACGCAGCTTCTCCTCACGGTGGGTCCCGAGGCGACCCCCGGCACGGCGATACTCGACGATCAGGCCATCGCGCAAAGCCGGGCGGTGGCTGAGGCCGCCCTGAACGATCTGGGCCTGGAGCGAAGCATCAGCGCCACGAGTTTCGTCGGGTCATACACGGCCACGGTCGTCACCGACAAGGTGCTGCTCATCACCGCCAACGCATCGTCGAGCAACGACGCAGTAAAGCGGGCAAGCGCCCTGGCAACGGCGTTCCTCAAGTACCGCGCGGACCAGCTGGAGGCCCAGCAGAAGCTGGTGTTCCAAGGGCTCGACCAACAGGTCACCCAGGCCAAACAGCAGGTCGCATCGATCCGCAAGCAGATCAGCGCGGTGTCCGCTCAGCCCCCGTCGGCCGCACAGCGGGCGAAGCTCACCATCCTGCGGGCGAAGCTCGGCTCGGCGACGAGCGCGTTTGCAGTGCTTGCGCAAACCGTCAACACTGACAAGGCGAGCATCCAGACGGAAACCATCTCACAGGCCAACGGCAGCCAGGTGCTGGACGCGGCCGCCCCGATCCCGCCGCACTCCCGCCTGAAGCGCCTGCTCATCTACGCTGCCTTCGGGCTCATCGCAGGTCTCACGATTGGCCTGGGCATCGTCGTGGTCCGCGCTGTCATATCCGACCGGCTATACCGGCGCGACGACGTCGCGCGTGCGCTAGGCGCCCCGGTCAAGCTCAGTGTTCGCACCATCCCCCTCAGCCGCTGGCGCCCAGGCAGGCGCGGGCTCGCGACCGCCCAGAGCACTAACGTCCGGCGGATCGTCACCTACCTGGGCAGCACGCTTGCGGCAAACTCCCGCGGCACTGCGGCTATGGCCGTTATCCCCGTGGACGACCCACAAGTAGCGGCCGTATCCCTAGTGTCACTGGCCATATCGTGCGCGCAGCAGATGGGTTTGCGTGTCATCCTGGCCGACCTACGCGACGGTGCTCCTGCGGCGCGCCTGGTAGGGGTCACGAAGGCCGGGATTAATACTGTGAGCCTGGATGGCGTACAGCTGGTAGTGGCGATCCCCGATCGCGATGACGTCGCTCCCATCGGCCCGCTCGGCTCCGAGTCGTCGCCGCCGCAATCCGCCGCCTGCGGTGAGAAGCTGGCCCTGGCCTTCGCCTCGGCGGACATGCTCCTCACTCTGGCCACTCCTGATCCTTCGGTCGGCGGTGAGCACCTCGCTACATGGGCGCCCGCAGCCGTCGCCATGGTGACCGCTGGGCAGTCGTCGTGGACGAAGATCAATGCCGTCGGTGAGATGATACGGCTCGCAGGCATGCGCCTGGTCTCCGCCGTTCTCGTGGGGGCCGACAAGACCGATGAGAGCCTCGGCGTGGCACAAACGCCGGGAGCCGACCGAGGTGATGCGGAGCGTGCCTTCGTCGCTGTCGACGGAAATACGGCTGGAGGGCAGTCGAACGACACGTGATTTTCATCCTTCGGGCCGTCGGCACCGGCCAACCCGGATTCAGGGGATCTGAAGCTGATGTCCGTCGTTGCATTCCACACGCGCCGCAAGGCCCCGGTGCTGGGGCCCGCAGAGGCACGCGAACGCTCGATCCGCCGCAGGGTTGCCCTCGTATGGGCCCTGCTGGTCCTCAACGTCCTCACTTATACCGGATCCTTGCTACCTGTCCCGGGCGCGGTGGGCAAGGCCATCACACAAGGAGCCCTGCCACTGGCGCTGCTCGTGGCGCTGACCGTCAATCGCAGGGTCACCGTGCGCCCGAATGTGTTCCTCTGCCTAGTGGGCCTGCTCGTCATAGAGACAATAGTGACGGCCCTCCGGCCCCAGTACTTCGGTACTGTGTACCGGACCTTCCGGCTCGCTGAATTCTTCGCCGTACTCTGGCTGCTGACGCCGTGGTGGGGCCGACGCGACCTGCTGCT
>Ga0127503_10391162_pt1 | contig 15655 bp, 19 predicted proteins | sample WCWITBFmetaT_FD_92749 | JGI IMG/M metagenome (GOLD analysis project Ga0127503, IMG submission 92749) | Soil microbial communities from Willow Creek, Wisconsin, USA - WC-WI-TBF metaT (Metagenome Metatranscriptome) | ecosystem: Environmental > Terrestrial > Soil > Temperate forest | place: USA... | reverse complement strand
TTACCGGGCTCGCATGTCCGCGACCTCCGCAAGACCAAGGGCAACGGTCCTTGGTCGAACGGTCCCAGGAACGGTCCCGTCCTTCACGTCAACGTCTCCAAGGTCGGCACCCCGATCGACTTCTTCGCTTCGGGGCCGCCGTGGAATCCGAACTACGTCTGCCCCAACTGGCAGATCTACAAGAGCCCGGGCGACGGTGGATCATGGTCGCTCCTGCCATTCAACTGGCAGCCCTGGTGTCAGGCCGATGGCAACACGTGGGGTCCGGCGATCGAGACCGCCGGTATGCCCGGCGAGATCATGACCCAGTTCCAGGTTGACGAGATCGCACGCATCTACACGATCGGTCAGGCTGAATGGGGTTGGCCGCTCGTCGTCACCGACTCGACCGGCAAGCGAGGCTTCGGCACCCACGTCATGGGTGGCATCACTTGGGGCGGTCATACTTGCCCAGGTCCCGGCCCTCGGGCTGGCCAACGTCAGTCCATCCTCAATCTCGTAGGAGACGATATGCCGACCGCGGCAGAGATCTACGACTACTTTCTGCGCCACGACAACGCGACCGACACGCCCACCAACCCGTCGTCGCTGCCCGTCCCGGCAGGGTCGCCCGCGGGGAACCCGACGTGGGCGATGCAGTCTTACTTCAAGTACATCGCCGAGCAGGCCGACAATGCTGAGGCCGCCGCGAAGGCAGCCACGGTTGCGGTTGGTCAACTGAAGCAGCAGCAGGCGACTGACACCAAGAACATCCTCGATGCCATTGCCGCGATCCAGCCAGGTGATGGCGGCAGTGCCCCGTCGTCCGGCACCTACACCTACCAACCGGGAGCATGACCGTGACCAACTTCGGTATCAGCCTGATCCGCACCTGGGTGCCGATCATCATCGGCTCCGTGCTCAGCTGGCTGGCCATCAATGTTGGCATCGTGGTGAGCGACGACGACAAGGCCAAGCTCGTCGTGGGCCTGACCGCAGTAGTGATCGCCCTCTACTACGGCCTGGTTCACCTCCTTGAGCAGAAGTTTCCGAAGTTCGGGTGGCTGCTCGGTCTCGCCACTCGGCCGCAGTACCACAAGGCCAAGGACGCCAATCCGATGGTGCTGCATCCCGGCGCCACCAAGGCTGAGCTCAAGGCACCGCGGCCCAACTTCGACCCGACCCAAGACTGATGCCGTTCCCGGGTCAGCTCGGGAAACTGCCCGAGCGCGCTGACAAGCCGAAGTTGTCGATCGCCCCTTTCTTACTCAACTACGGCGTAGAGGGGTTCGCCCTACCGGTCTTCCCCCCGTCGCTGGTTCCCCCGGTGATCAACTTCCCGATGGATCACAACGACACCGTTGGCGATTGCGTCGTGGCCGGCGGGGACCACGCCCTGAAGGCGATTGACGTTCAGCTCCTCGGGAGCTACGCCCAGCCTGACGACACCACGTTGCTCCACTGGTACCAAACTCAAAATCCGGGCTTCCGCTCTTGGAGCGATGCCGGGGGTTCCAACGACAATGGGATGGTCGTCGCCGACTTCCTCGACTACCTGATCACCCAGGGCAAGATCCTCGCCTACGGCAAGATCGACACCAGCAGCAAGGCCGAGGTCGAGGCGGCGATTTTCCTCGGGCTCGCGATCGTGGTCGGCGCCGAGCTCACCGAGGCGAACGAGAGCGGCGGTCTCGTCTGGGACTACGTGCCAGGCTCATCGAACGTCGGGGGGCACTGTTTCGTCTGGAACGGCTACTGGCCGCCCCGGACGATCACGTGGGGCTCCGATGATTACCAGACCACGTCCTCCTTCATTCAGCACCAAGTGGACGAGGCGTATTTCATCCTCACTCAGGCCCACGTAGATCATCCTGACTTCCGGAACAACTTCGACCTGACTGCATTCGCCGAAGCCGTGCGCGAAATCACCGATGGTAAGGTTGTTGTTCCGGCCGAGCCGGCTACCCGGACCCTCACCTTCACTGCGGCCGAGTACGCGGACCTGGCAGCATGGGCCAAGGCACCGCACTGGTGGCGCAAGGCGACCAAGGCGGCTAGGGCCGTTCTGGCTGCGATTGGTAGGTCACCAACAGTCTGAGCGAGCAATTCATAGGTTCGCTCAGCGTGTCGCCTTGCTCGACGTGACAAAAGTTGTGTGGTCATCTATCTTGTGCATAATCGGCGTGGTTTCGGCCCCGTCGATTTTTGCCTTCCTGACATAGGAGCCCCGATGGCCTCACCAATTCCGAAGCACCCGTCCGTGCGCGCCAGGCGTAACAAGGACACGGTGATTCCCACCGAGATCAAGTTCGTCGCCGGCAAGCAGCCTCGGCTTCCCGCGGGTTACGAGTGGCATCGCCAGACCAAGATCTGGTGGAAGACCTGGTGCGACTCGCCGCTGGCCGAGCACCTCATGGCCGTTGACTGGCAGACCCTCCTGACCGCAGCGCTGCTGCACAGCGAGGTCTGGACCAACGGGGACCTCCGGCTCATCTCCCAGGTCGTCGCCATCGAGAAGGACTTCGGCGCCACGTTCACCGCTCGGCTCCGGTTGCGCATCCAGGCGCAGGAGGCCGAGAAGGCCGAGACCCAGGGGCAGCGTCGTCGGGCAAGCGCGGGAATGGCTCAGCCGAAGGCGGCTGACGACCCACGCGCAGTGCTCAGCCTCGTGAACTAAGCCGCCATGGGGACGCTCATCGTCCCCCAGTTGGAGCCAGGAGAGCAGTGGCCCACACTCGGGCCGCACATCTGCGATCTGATCGAGGAACGGGCAGTGTTCGGTCCAGGCTCCCTGCGGGGCTTGCCGGCGAAGCTCGACCTGGAGAAGCGCGCCATCATCTACCGGGGCTACGAGGTCTATCCGAAGGGCCACGAGCTCGCCGGCCGTCGTCGCTTCCAACGGGTCGGCGTTTCGGTACGCAAGGGCACGGCCAAGACCGAGCTGCTCGGGTGGATCACCTTCGTGGAGCTTCATCCCGAAGGTCCGGTGCGTTGTGACGGGTTCGACTCCCACGGCAATCCGATCGGCCGGCCGGTACGAGATCCCTATATTCCGATGCTGGCCTACTCCGAAGAGCAAGTCACGGAGCTGGCCTATCAGGTTCTCTACACAGTCGTCACCGAAGGTCCCGACAACGAGCTCTTCGACGCGCAGAAGGAACGGATCCACCGCCTCTCGCCGATTGGCAGGAGCGCCGGTGTCGCACTTCCGCTGTCCAACTCGCCGAACGCACGTGACGGCGCGCGTACCACGTTCCAGTGCTTCGATGAGCCGCACCGGATGTATCTACCGAAGCAACGGTCAGCGCACGAGACCATGCTCGCGAACATGCCGAAGCGGCCCCTGGAAGACCCGTGGGCCATGTATGCATCAACCGCGGGTGAGCCTGGCCAGAACTCGATCCAGGAAGACCTCCACGCCGAGGCTATTAAGATCGCCAGCGGGGAGATTACCGACCCGCAGCTCTTCTTCTTCCATCGTGAAGCTGGCCCAGGTCACGACATGGGCACCCTTCAGGGCCGCATCGACGCCATCAGCGAAGCCACCGGGCCGATCGGCGAGTACGCACCAGGACAGTTCCGCTCGATCGCTTTGCAGTGGGATCGCCCGGGCGCCGATGCCGAGTACCTGGAGCGGGTCTGGACGAATCGTTGGATTCGAAGCCAGCGGCAGGCATTTGACGTCAAGCTTTGGAAGAGCCTGGCCACCGACGAGGAGATCCCGGCCGGAGCCTTTGTAGCGGCCGGATTCGACGGCGCGAGGTTCCAAGACTCGACGGCCATCGTCATCACCGACATAAACACCGGTCGGCAGCAACTTTATGCACTGTGGGAGCGTCCCCTCGACGTCCAGGACTGGGAAGTCCCCGAGATTGAGGTCACCGCCGCCGTGCACATGCTGGCGCAGCGGTACAAGCTCTACAAGCTCTATGCCGATCCGCCGCACTGGACCGAAACGGTTGGTTCCTGGGAGGCCAGCCTTCCGGACCAGGTCGAGGAGTGGTGGACCAACCGGCCGGCCTACATGGCCAAAGCGATCCGGGCTTACCGCGAAGCGATGTCGTCCGGCGCAGCCACTCACGTCGATCGAGGCATCGAGCTTGACCGGTCCTTCGACCAGCACATTGCAGCCGCCGGTCGACACAACGTCAACATGTGGCTCGACGGCGAGCAGATGTTCCTGCTCAACAAGATCCACCAAGACCGCAAGTACGATGCAGCCGTTGCAGGGTTGCTGTCCTGGGTTTGCTACCTCGATGCGGTGAAGTCGGGGGCCGAGGCTCCGGAGGATTCCTACGTTCCCGTCCGCATCAGGTAAAGCCCTGGAGGCTTAGTGGCCATCGAAGTAGATGAACCCCTGAGCGACGGCTGGTGGATTCAGCGACTCTCGTACCGGCTGGTTGACCAGCGTAAGCGCGCCGAGGCGCTCCATGAGCGGTACGAGGGCAAGCCGCCTCTGCCGATCGTGAACGACAACATGCGGAAGGCCGTCGAGCTTTTCCTGCGCAAGGCCGCCACCAACTGGGAGCGGCTCATCGTCGGAGCGCGGCTTCCCCGGCTTCAGATCACCGGTCTGCGGACTCCGCAGGAGACTGATCCGGAAGGCGACCAGACGGCGTTCGCGCGGTGGACCGAAGCCGGCATGAAGCTAGTGGTCTACGACACCCACAAGAACTCCTTCACCATGGGGTCGGGCTACGTCATCGTCGGCAAGGATTCAGACACCGACAAGCTTCTGGTCACCGCGGAAGACCCACGCAACACCATTGTGGAGCTGGACCCGGCGACTAGGAAGGTCGTCGCCGGCCTCAAGATGATCCACGACACTGTGAACAACCAGGACTTGGCCTATCTCTACATGCCAGGTCGGGTTCGTGTCGCCTACGTGGACAACCCGGCGTTGCTCTTCCCGGCGATCCAACTCCCCACCACACCGCCGATCAGTCAGATCAACGGCAGCTCATTCGTCGGATCCTCGTGGAGCTGGGACGACAGTCGCTCGGGCGACATCCCGGGCATGGACAAGAAGGTCTGCATCGTCCCGTTCGACAATGAGGACGGTCTGGCCGAGTTCGAGCCGCACATTCCGCTCATGGACCGGATCATCCAGCAGATCCTCCAGCGGATGACCGTAATCACGTTCCAGGCGTTCAAGCAGCGTGCGGTCAAGGGTCTGCCCAAGGTTGACCCCTCGACCGGTAGGGACATCGACTACAACGACGTGTTCTCAGCCGAGCCGAACGCGATCTGGCAAGTGCCGGCCGCCGCCGAGTTCTGGGAGTCGACTAACGTCGACATCCGGCCGATCCTGGACGCGATCCGGGACGACGTGAAGGATCTTGCCGCCGTGTCGGCTACGCCGCTCTATTCGATCACGCCGGATGCGTCGAACGGGTCGGCCGAGGGCGCCAGCCTTCAGCGCGAAATGCTCACGTTCTCCTGTGAAGGGCACCGCGACCGGTTCACCCCACGGTGGGCTGAGGTCGCCGAGCTCATCGGCCAGCTCTCCGGCGATGTGGATCCGGCCACTCAGCCCATGTGGGCTCCGGTGGAACGCCTCAGCCTCGCCGAGCGCGCATCGTCGGCCTCCCAGCTTCGCCAGATCGTGCCCGTCGAGACGATTTGGACCGAGGTCATGCAGTTCCCGTCGTCCATGGTTCCCGCCCTCCAGACGCAGCGTGCCGACGACATGGTTCTCCAGGTTCAGCTCGCCGCAGCTCAGGCCCAGGCCACCACGGCGGCTACTATTGCCGGCTCTGCACAACAGGCCGGAGCTGCGCCGGACGGGGCTACACCGAACGGAACTACGCCAGCCGGTCCAGGTGGACCTCAGGGCGGTAGTGCTACGGTCAAGGATCCGATCACCGGGAAGGCTCTCCCGATTGCACCGCCCAAGCCGGGCAATGCCACCGAGGGTGACCAGACCACGAACTACGTTCCGGGCTACTACCGGACACCGAAGAGGTCGTCCGCAGCGAAGGCCACGAAGTAGGAGCCGCACATGGATGCGACGGTTCGGGAGCAGGCCCTCAGTCATGCTCAGGCTTGGCTGGGTGAGCTGAACCCACGTCCATCCGTCGAGACGCTTCTGAACGAGGCCGAGAAGTTCGCCGAGTTCCTTGCAGGCAGTGCGCTCGCAGTGATAGAGATTCGTGTCGGCCTCATCCGAGAGCAGGCAGACGGCAGCGTAGCGGACGTGCAACCAGCAGAAGGAGATCCAATGCAGCTTCGAGACACCCAGCAGGTGACCTACACCCTCGCGGGCAAGGACGCCAAGGGCTTCGACGTGGACGGCGAGCAGTTCATGGCCGCATCCTCGGACGAGACCGTCGTGACCGTGACCCAGGATGGCGACACTTTCACCGCCGTCGCCGGTAGCCCGGGCTCCGCGGTCGTCACGTTCACTGAGGCCGTATCTGGTCTCAACGCGACCGAGGCCATCGATGTTGTGCCAGGCAACCTCGCCACCATCGACGTGGTTGCCGGAGACGTCACCGAGCAGCCCACGCCGTAGTCATGTGGCGCTTCGTCTTCCTGGTGCTCGCCGCGATCTGCATGGTGTTCGCGGCGATCACCGGCGCCATCTGGCACCTCGGTGACCAGGACATCAACCTGTTCTACCTCTCGCTGTTCTTCGTCATCGTGGCGGCCATCAAGCCGATCCCGATCCGGAGGCACGCGGGTCAGTGACCCGACCGGTTGACGCTCGGGCTGCACAACTAGCGGTCATCCTGGAAGGTCAAGGCGCTGCCATGCGGCGCCTGACCAACCAGGCCGAACGAATCGCCCTGGCTGACACCAGGAACTTCACCCAGTGGGACAACCCGACTGCCCGAGCTCGATGGGCAGCCGCACTGGCCAAGGGCATCCAGGCCGTTCAGCGGCAAGCCGCTGCGGTCACCAACGCTTACCTTCAGCGAGCCTCAGCGGTCAGCCTCGGCAAGCAGCCGGCCGTCGTCGCCATCATCGATATCACGGCGCTACGGACCGGCATCGACCTCGCTGACGTCTACCAGCGTGTTGGAGCGGCCTTTCGCTTCAACGCTTGGCGCGCTGAAGGATTTGACGCTCGGGCGGCTATGCGAGCGGATCAAGAGGTCGCCCAGCTTCTTGACCCCATCGAGGGCGTGCTGTTCGACGGGGTGACTACTCGACGGCCGATCAGCGCCAGTGAAGCCGCCCTAGATCGAGCCGCATCCCTCGCACGAACCGATGTCGCACTGGCCGCCCGAGCTCAGGCCCACCAGTTCATGACCAAGGTGAAGCCGGAGCCGCTGGGATGGCGCCGCATGATTCACCCTGAGCTCTCGGCCGGGGGAACGTGCGGGCTCTGCGTGGCCGTCGCCGACAGGGTTTACCACAGGTCGGACCTCATGCCGCTCCACGATCGGTGTCACTGCCTTCCGGTGCCGGTCTACGAGGGTGATGATCACGTGGACACGATCACCAAGGATGACCTGAAGAAGGTCTACGAAGACGCGGGTGGCAACACCGGAGTTCTGCTCAAGCGGACCCGGTATCAAGTCAACGAGCACGGTGAGCTCGGCCCGGTACTCACCAAGCGGAAAGACAAGTTCCGCAACCAGCGTGACGTGCGTGACGATCAACAGGTCGACAAGACCGCGACCCGTCAAGCACTTGCGCTGATGGAGAAGACGCTTCCGGATCTTCGGCAGCGGGCACAAGGCGATCCCAGTCTCAACGGTCTACTCACGTGGACCGAGAACCGGATCGCGTCACTGCGTTCCGATCTGGAACGTGTCGCTTAGTCAGCACCCGCCATGGGTGAAGCATCCTGTCAAGGGAGATCAGCATGACCCTGCCAGCCGGCGCACTTCCAGTCGCCACCACCGGCACGCCCGCCACAACCGTGAGCACCACGACACCGTTCGTGACGCCACCGGCACCGCCGGCAGCAGCTCCGGCGCCGCAGCAGACCGCCCCGACGACCACCGACGCGAAGGGCTTCCCCGACAACACCAAAGTCGAGGACATGACCATCGAGCAGCAGGTGGCCTACTGGAAGCACCACTCGCGCAAGCATGAAGGCCGCGTGTCGGCTCTGGGGAATCTCACCCCGGAGGACGTGCAGGCGCTTCAGGCTAAGGCGCAGCAGTGGGATGACGCCGCGGCCGACCGAGGCACGGAGACCGAGAAAGCTGTTCGGTCCGCCTATGCCGAGGCCGAGAAAGCCGTTATGGCCAAGATCCAACCGCAGCTGGTCACGGCAGAGTTCCGTGCCGCTTCTGTTGGACGCATCGACAACGATCGCTTGAGTGCGATTCTCGAACCACTGGACCTCGGGAAGTTCCTTGCCGCCGATGGTTCGGTAGACACCGCCAAGGTGTCCAGCTATATCGACGGAATTGCGCCCGCCATGGGAAGTTCCAACGCGCAGACCCCGACGTTCCCGTCCTTGGGTCAGGGGCAGCACGCCGCACCGACAGCTGCACCTGGCGCCGCCGGGGCAGCCGCCGCTGCGAAGCGGTTCGGCAAGCCCGCTTCACCCACCGCCTGACCCACAGAGAGAGGAAACCCGTCGATGACCACGTTCGGTCTTCAGACTGTCTCCTACGTGACCTCAAGCCGGACGTGGCTCCCCAACGACCACGGCACTGAGTTCATGCCAGGAGTGCCCCTGGATCTGACCGCATTCAACGCCGCACAGATGTATACCGCCAACGGTTACATCGAGTCGGGCGTTGTCCTCGGCAAGATCACCGCCTCGGGCAAGTACGCCCCCTACCTGGACAGCGCTTCCGATGGCACGCAGACCGCGGTCGGGATCATGTTCAACGACGTCTCGGTGTACGTCCCGGGCACGACGACCCTTCAGACCAACGTCACCGTGCCGATCCTGGTGCACGGCTTCGTCCTGTCGGGCAAGCTCAAGTACACGTCCGGTAACGCCGCTGCCGGTGGCTACCTCGACGCCGCGGCCCAGACCGACCTCAAGAACATCGTCTTCTGGGCGACTGCCCCGTAATCGACCGGCCAACCTAGAAAGGAACACTTCCCATGGCACTCATTCTCGATGGGCCGGTCACACCACAGGACGCCACCACGTTCGTGCGTCAGGTCCCCACCCCGGCCGATCTGCTTCTCAACCAGATCCTTCCGAACCGTGTTACCGAGTCGCCCGAGGTGGACTTCAACGTCATCACCAAGACCGGCAACACTGCTCGGTTCCGTGCGGCCGATGCGCCTGCGCACATCAGTCCGCGTGACCAGCTGGCCCTCAACCGCGTGCCCCTGCTGCCCCTGACGGACGCCAAGCCCGTCCTCGGCGAGCTGGACCTCATGCGGCTGTACGGCCTGTCCTACGGTCAGTCTCCGGTCGCGGCTGCGGCCGAGTCGATCTACGACGACCTCGCCAACGCCGCGCTCGACGTCCAGCGGCGGGCGGAGCAGGCTCGCGGTTCGGCGCTCTCGACCGGAACGCTGGTCCTCGCTGAGGGTGGCCTGACCGGCACGATCGACTTCGGTGTTCCGGCCGGCAACAAGGTCACCGCCGGCACGCTGTGGTCGACCACCGCCACGTCGGACATCATCACGTTCCTGAATACCCAGCGCGCGACCTACATCGCGCTCAACGGGTTCGCTCCGGGCGGGATGATCATCTCGACCACCGTTCTCAACTACATGCAGCAGAACGCCAAGCTCCAGTCGATGGCCGTTCAGACCATCGGCCCGAGCCTCCAGGGCTTCGCCGGTCTGATCCCGCGCAACACGATCAACGCGATCCTGGGCACGTTCGATCTGCCGCCGATCACCATGGTGTACGACACCAAGGTGAGCGTGGACGGGAGCAACACTCTCGTCATGCCGGTCAACCTGGTGATCCTGGTGCCGCCGAGCAATGTCGAGCTCGGCTACACCGCATGGGGTCCGACCGTCACCGCGCGCAAGCTCGCCGGCACCGTGGGCCTCGGCTCGGGCATGGTCGGGTTCGTGGACCGTGGGGACGAGTTCCCCTACAAGGAGCAGACCTTCGTTGACTCGTTGATGCTCCCGGTCATCACCAACCCGAACACCATGATGATCCTGACGGTGGCCTGACATGGCCGGCCGCAAGCTCACCGTGCACGTGATCGAGTCGGCTGCTGGGCACCTGGACGAGTACCCGGACGGTCGCATCGAGCTCTTCCCGGGCGACACCGCCCCGGACTGGCTCGAACTGGGCGATCACTGCTACGCCGAGCAGGAAGACCAAGCTCCGGTCGCCGAAGGTGCCGGAGTGGAAGGCACTGCGCTGCCCGCGGTCCCGAAGCCGGGACCGAAGGCCGTGCCGGCTGCACCAGCCAAGAAGTAGCAACACCCACATCGAACAGGGGACGCCGTGACTGACCCGCTCGCGGAAATGACCCCGGACGACCTGGCCGGATTCTGGCGTCCCCTGTCCGATGCGGAAACCATCGTTGCCACGAACCTCATCGACGTGATGTCGTCGGTCATCCGTGGCAAGCTTCCGCTGATCGACACATGGCTCACCCAAGGACTGGTGGACCCCAAGGTCGTTCAGTTCGTGATGAGCACGATCATCGCCCAGATCATTCAGGTCACGAACCGGGCCTCGGCCGCCAAGATGGAGTCGAGGACGCTGGGAACGGCCACCTACACGGTGTCCTACTACGACACCAGCGCGGTCACGAACCAGGCCACGGCGCTCCTGACGCCAGACATGATCTCCCTGCTCGTGCCGCAGTCCTTCCTCGTGAACGACCGCCCCGTCGCCTCGATCTACCAGCAGATGCCGGCCGCCGGCAATGAGCTCCGAGGCTGGTACGGCAATCCGCTTCCGGCCACTGTTCCAGACGGCCTCACTTTCCCTCGGCGTAACAACTGGCCAGGTAATCGTCCGTGACCGATCCGATCGGGGCCATGCTGGTCCACACCGCTTCGGTGAAGACCTACCTGGGCCAAGGGCAGACAGCGGATGAGTACGCCGCACCGGTCGACGTGGCCTGCTACGCCGAAGAGGAGCTCCATCAGGTCACGACTTCTACCGGCATGATCACGGCGTCCAACTATCACGTCTTCACCAGGCTGACCGAGGGTGACAAGTTTCCGCCCAAGTCAGAGGTCACCGTGAACGGCTACACCGGCATCGTGCTCAGTCAGTCCAGGCGTAGCGCCGGCTCGGTGTTCGCCATCCTGGAGCACTGCGAAATCCATCTGACCTGAGAGGGGCGACGTGCCTTCGTCCTTCACCGTGGTCGGCAAGTTCGCCGTCGAGAAGCTCTACGACGTCTCCTCGCCGGAAGCCATTGCCAAGGCTGGCCAGGACGGCGCCGACGTCATTGGTGACGCCTCCCAGAAGCTCGTGCCGCGGCAGCCTTTCGAGGACAAGCGTGGTCAGGGTCACCTCGCCGACGCCATGACCAGCCGTTACGTCGGCGGCAACATCGCTGAGGTTCGCTACCGCTCTGTCTACGCGCACTGGGTGCACGAAGGCGTTGAGTTCAACCACCCTTACGGCGGCTCGGCCAAGTACCTGGAGATCCCCACCATCGTGGAATACCGCAACATCCTTGACGCCGTCGCCGACGCCTTCCGGGCCTTCCTGCCATGACCTGGACCCCGGACCTTCTTACCGGCATGGCCCAAGCCTTGGATGATGCTGGCATCGGGATCTACACCCCAGGGCATTTCACGTCTTCGACTGACTGTGGCATTACCCTGGGGACCACCAATGACGAGTCGGTCAAGGCGATCGCGTTGTTTGCCTACAGCCCGGTTGATCACTTCGTCCTGGCTGACGTCATGCAGCCTGTGCAGATCAGGATCCGTGGCACCCTCGACGTCACTTCAGTCGACACCATCGGGGATGCGATCTTTGATCTCTGGCACGGCACCACTGGGTTGATCTTCAACTCAGTGCACACGTCGATGATTCGACGTAACTCAGTCGTTCCGCTCGGCCGTGATGAGCGGAACCGATGGATGGCCTCCCACAACTACTACGTCAGCGCAAACCGTCCGACCGCTTCTCGGCCGGACTAGCAATACCGTCCTGCAATACCCGCTGCCATGCCCTTGAAAGGACCCGCACATGGCAATCACCATCACTTCTGTCTCGGTGGTCACTGGTTCGACCCTCGGCGGCACGATCTCCAACGTCGTCGGCACGAACCTGGATACCTGTGTCGGCGTCTACCTGGGTAGCGCTCCGGCTGTCATCGTCAGCAAGACGTCTACCACTCTGCGGTTCCAGTCCGGCCCAGGTGCGGCGGCCACCGGCCTTCCGATCCGCTTCCTGGACCCCACCGTGGAGGTCACCGCCACTCCGACCTGGACCTACACCGCCGCGTCCACCACGGAGCACCTCACCACGACCTCCACGAAGAAGTGGCGACTGGACGCCTCCAGCGATGGGGGGACCACCTTCATCAAGGTCCGCGGCATCACCAACCTTCAGCCCACCGTCAACACGACCACTCAGGTCGACTCGGACTACGACTCCGGCGTCTGGGGTTCGGACGCGAAGACGCAGCTCAAGTGGGAGCTCACCGGAACCTGCAAGCGTGGCAAGGGCGACTCCACCGGCGCTTACGACCCGGGCCAGGAGATCCTCCGTGCGGCCCATGACCAGGTCGGCTCGGCCGGATCAGTCGTGGTTCGCTGGTATGACCGGACCGGCGGCCCTGAGGCTTACACCGGCACCTCGTTCGTGCAGTGGTCGGAGGCTGGTGGTGCGCCGGACGCGCTGTCCACCGCTTCGTTCACGCTCGGTGGCCAGGGTGTGCGCACCGTCATCACCAACCCGGTGCTGGCTGACGCTTCACTCGCTTCGTAGCCTCGGAGGTATAGCGGATGCCTTTCGAGGAATATTCGGAGCTGGTGGGCGAGCCGATCGTGCTGCCCATCAACGGACGGAACTACACGCTCCCCCCGGTCTCAGCGGAGGCCGGGGTGGACGTGCTCGGGGTTCTTCGTGACCCAAACAGTGAGGCCGCGAAGAAGCCGGACCTGACCGGGATGCTGTCCATTCGCAAGCTCGTCGGTGACGCGCTCGTGGACGAGATGCTGAAGGACAAAGTGCCCTACGACGCGATGCTTCGCGCCGCCATGGTGCAGATGGCCGACTTCATCTCCGGTCGTGACGCGGCCGAGAAAGCCTGGCATGAGTCGGGCCTGAAGACGTTCATCTCGGGGAGCGCCCCGGAAGCGGGAGCCCCCACCAGGGGGCGCAAGCCATCGACGTCGCCCAGGACCCGGACTTCATCTACGGGCGCGGCGAGTACGACCCGGTCACGGGCCTCTGGGACGAATACGACCTCCCGGAAGAGGGCGCGATAGCAGGGGAGGCAATCCCCTGGCGCAAGCTCTTCGACCTCTGGCCTGTGTTGGTTCGTGACTTCGCTGCGATCTACCACACGGATCTGGAGGACCGCTGGAAGTCGGCCAGCTTCCGGTGGTTCCGGGTCCGGGTGACCGGCATCCTGTCGGACCCGAAGTCGCTCATGTTCCAGTTCCTCCACGCCGACGACAACTCCTCACTTCCCGACGACGGCGAGGGGGATGAGTTTTGAGCGCACCGGGCGGCGGAAGCACCGTAGGCGATGTTGTTGCCTACCTCCGCATGGAGGCCGATCAGTACATCCGCAAGGCGCGTGAGGTCACACGCGCCACGCTGGAGATGGAAGCCGCCCAGCGTAAGCAGCAGATCGCGCTCAACCGGGTCGCCGAAGCGGAGAAGAAGCTCAACGACGCTCAGAAGAGCGGCGATACCCGGAAGATCGCCCAGGCCACCCGCGAGCTCGAAGCGGCTCGGGAGCGGCTCGCCACAGCCAACGATCGTGTCGTCATCGCGGAGAAGAAGCTTCAGGCTGAGACTGAGCGCACCGCGACCGCCATGGAGCGTTCGGCAGCTCGTGGCGCGAGGGCCAAGGAGACCGAAGCCCGCCGCGTAGAGGCTGCCGCGAAGCGGGAAGCGACCGCGTTGGAGCGTGAGTCGGCCCGCGCCGCTCGGACCATCGAGCAGAACGCGCGCAAGCTGGAGAAGTCCAACGCTCGTGCGGCTCAGTCGCAGTTCGACTTCGGTAACCGCATGAACGCGATCATTGCCGGCGCGATCATCCTCGGTCCTGCGTTGATCCCGATCGGTGCTGCTGCGGCCGGCGGCTTCCTTGCTGCGGCTTCCGCGGCCGGAGTTCTTGAGCTCGCGATCAAGGGCATCAAGAAGGAGATGAAGGACGGCACCGCTGTCGGTGTCCAGTACCAGGCCATCTTCGCCGGGGTCAATGACAACCTCAGCACGCTTGAGAAGACCGCTGCCACCACCGCGTTGCCGTTCGTCGCCAAGGGCGCCGAGCAGATCGCTAACGCGATGCCGGAGCTCAACCGGGAGACCAAGCAGTACACCAATCTCCTCGGCGAAATGGCTGACGTTCTCCTGCACGGAGTAATCACCGGCTTCATCACGCTCCAGCCGCTCACGTCCCAGTTCTTCAAGGACGCGCTCGGATGGGCGAAGGGCTTTGATAGGTTCGCCTCCGGCGGTGGACTGAAGAAGTTCACTGACTGGGCGGTGGAGACACTTCCGATCGTTGAGCAGGACATCGGCGATATCGCCTCGGCTCTCGCCAAGTTGATCGTGTCCGCCGCCGGTAGCGGCGTCACCGTTCTGGACTTCCTGGGTGGCATTGGTCGCGCCCTAAACGCGATTCCGCTTTCAGTGCTGAAGATCTTGGTGCCGACCCTGCTGGCGCTTTACACCGCCTCGAAGTTGGCCGCACTTGGCACTGCGATCAATACTAAGGTCACCACCGCTTACACCTCGGCCATGATCCGCAACGCCGCTGCCGCTGAGATCGCGGCTAAGGCTCAGCGTGATCTTGCTGTCGCTGAGGCCGAGGCCGGTGTCGCCGGCAAGGCAGCAGGGGCACCCATTCTCTTCGGTCCCGGTCGGGCGGGGCGTGCTGCCACCGGCACAAGCACGGTCGCCAGAGCTGAAGCTCTTGCTGGGCGCGCTGGTGCGGCTGGCGGAAGTCTGTTTCCGCCGACTGCGGTCCTGTTGCTTGCGGCTGCGCTGGGGCATCAGCTCTCCAATAACCCGATCATTAAGGCGCAGGACGCTACGCGGCTTGCTGGTGGTGGGGTGCGTAACCCGATCAACCAGGGGACGATCGGCAATGCTCTGTTCCGGCAGGTTAACCAGTCGCTTTTCGGTTCACCCCAGTTCAAGATCCCGAAGGCACAGGTCGAGCAGAGCAAGTTCTTCGAGAAGCAGTCGGTCGCCTTTAAGACCCAGCAGGACGCCGCTGCTAATGCCGCTGCCGCCTACGACAAGATCGCCAAGTCGGCGCTGTCGGCCCAGGATTCCCAGAAGAACGAGATGGCCGTGGCTCGCCTCTCGGGCAACGTGCACGACGTGCTGGCGATCTCGCTGGACAACGTCAACAAGAAGTTCCTGGGTACCGCTGAGGCGTCCACCCAGGAATGGCAGGCCATCAACCAGGCCACCGATGCCCTGAAGAAGAACCATGGCGCCATTAAGGGTCACTCCGACGCCGCTCTGGAAGACCAGGCCGCCCTTCAGCAGGCCACTCGCGCGATCCAGGCTCGGTCTCTGGCACTGACCGAGGCGGGGGCCAGTGAGGGCACCTCGATCAACGCGATGGTCAGGGGTCGCGACAACCTCTTCAAGAACCTCAAGGCGCAGGGTCTCCTGACG
>Ga0127503_10560554_pt1 | contig 15666 bp, 19 predicted proteins | sample WCWITBFmetaT_FD_92749 | JGI IMG/M metagenome (GOLD analysis project Ga0127503, IMG submission 92749) | Soil microbial communities from Willow Creek, Wisconsin, USA - WC-WI-TBF metaT (Metagenome Metatranscriptome) | ecosystem: Environmental > Terrestrial > Soil > Temperate forest | place: USA... | reverse complement strand
CTTGATGCCGCCTACGAAGTGCTTCACCGACTCGAAGCCGGACGTCAGACCTCCGAGGAACCCGGACATAGCAGCCTTGCCGGCTGCCGCCAGGGCTCCGCCGAGAGCGCCGAGAGCGCCTGAGATCTTGGCCGGCCACGTCTTGACCTCTGCCATGACCTGGACAGCGGCCTCGCCGACTGTGGCGACCATCTTCGTGAACGCATTCTTGGCGCCTTGCCACAGAGCAGACCAGTCGATCTTTTTGAGATCCTGCGTGATCTTCAGAGCCAGCGGACCGACGCCGGGAACCATGCCGGCGATCTGATCCCAGAACCCTCCACCCTTCGGCCCCGAGAACGGGTTAGCGCTTCCGGTGATGTTGTTAGCGGTGCCCTGCGCGCCTTTGTTGGCGGCAGAGTTGTCGCCGCCCAGCTTGATAAGGGCTACGAACTTCGAGATCCTGTCCAGGTTGTCGGCCAAGTCCTTGAAGACGTTGTTAAGCGCCGGCAGCGTGTGTAGGACAAACTCGGTGATCGCGTTGAAGAACTTCGTGATATTCGCAGCCATGTCCGGGCTAGCCGCCAGCTTGAGGCCGGCTTCCATAAGCCTGCCGACGAATGCGCCGACCGACTCCAGCACCGGCTTGAGTCCTTGTACCGCTTTGTCGAGGATCGAACTGTTCGGGATGTCTTTGCCCCACCAGTTCTGAGGCTTGTCGATCTTGGCGACCCATCCTTTGAAACTGTCCGCGGCGCGGGTCAGCATGTTGCCCAGTCCGGGGAGGTGGTCCCCGACGTCGGCGATCAGCCGCACCATGCCCTCGGTGAACGAGCGGATGCCCGGAGCGAGGTTCGTCAGCATCGTGCCGATACTGTTGGTCATCCGGTCCATGTCTTGCATGACCGGGACCGACGTGAGCGCTCGGGTCACTCCGGTAGCCATATTGACTAGCCCTTGAGCGACGAACGGAAGGCCGCGCTGGAGCACCGGGATCGTCCCGCTGAAAGCGTCGACCATCTGCCGGAACAGCGGGGCCAACCCCTTCTCGAAGACGTTGTTGATCGGCTCCTGTATGCCCTTGACGAGATCGCTTAGACCTTGCTTGGTCTTACCGCCTTTGCCGGTGATAGATGTCAGGATGCCGCTGTCGTCCAGCGCTTTCTTGATGCCGCCCATGCCGAGCGCGAAGACTCCTAGCGGTACTGCGACCGCGGTGATAAGCGCCGGCAGCGAGACGAGAGCCGTCGACAGCAGCGCCAACGCGGGAGCCAGCAGTCCGACGACAGCAACCGCGATCAGAACCGTCTGATCCTTAAGCGCCGACAACCCGCCGAGTAGCCCGGAGCCGCCCTCGCTGCCACCCTTGGCAGCGTCCCTCCAGAACTTCGCTGTATCTTTAGCCGCCTGATCCGCCAGCTTCGACTTCAGATTCCCGACATTCTTGAGGATGTCGAAGCCGCCCTTTTCGTCGATCTTCAACTTGATAGGGGTGAGGGCAGCAGCTTTCTTAAGCGCCTCGACGTCAGCGAGCATCTTCGCCCGCTGGGCAGTTGCCAGCTCGGGGTCCAGCTCGATCTTCTGCTTGGCCCCGCCGATGGCGTCTTTGGTCATCTCGGCGATCTCGCGGCGGAACTGCTCGCCCTCCGCGGTCACCGGGATCTTGAGCTCGTTGGCCTTTTGCAGCGCCGCCATCTCGGCGATCATGCGCTTCTGAAACAGGTCGAGCCCTTTGGTGTCCGCCGAGACCTTGACCTTGGCGTCCATGTCCTTGGTCGCTGCTTCTACCTTCTCGCGGAACTCTCCCAAGTCTTTGGGATCGACCTTGACTTCAGCATGTAGCTCCCGGTCAATCGCCTTCAGTCCGGTCTCTAGCTCCTCGCGGAACTTGTCCAGGTCGGGGACAACGCGAATCGAGATCCGGCCTACTTCGCGGCCTTTACCACTAGCGCCAGCCATCGACCCCTCCGCCCTTTAGTTCTTTCCGTCGCTTGATCTGCTTGAGCTTCTGCTTGGCGATGAACGCGAACGAGTTCTTGTCATCTTCCGTCTTAGCTCTTTTAACTTTGTCCGGTAGCGGGTAAGGCGTAGGCGGGGCCGGCTTAGTCTTTTTAGGGTCACTGTTGACCAGCGTGATAATGTATTGCAGCACGCGGATAGCGTCGAGAGTCGCCACCTGTATGTAGCGCTGCTCGTCCCAGCCGCGGAATTGCGGACCGCCGCGTACTGCTGCTACGAAGTCCGACTCCATCGGGAGTTGTTGGACGTGGATAAGCGCCCACAGCGGCGAAAGAGGTTCGACGTCCGAGAACAAATCCCTCAAGTCGATACCGAAGTAGCGTTTGAGATCGGGGACTAACTGCTCGCCGTATCCGTCGATGACTCGGGCGAGCTCTCGGCTTCCGGGAGTTGCGTCCCGCTAGTCCACTTCTCGATCAGCTTCATCGACACCGCGAGGTCTCCGTCAAGATCCTTCAGCAGCTTCGTCGCATTAGTGGCGACGGCCTTGATGATGACGTCGACATTGGCGATCAATTCCTCGACCGACGACTCCTCTTTGTTGATAGCGTCGATAGCCTCCAGAACGCCCGCACGAGCCTTTGCGTTCAGCCGGAGTATGTTCTTGAGGACGGACTCTGTTCCGTCGCTCAGCGGGATAGTCAGGGGCTTGTATAAGCGGTCTGCCTCCTCGCGGAGGGAGTCGAGAGTAAATGTGCTGGACATAGCGAGCCTTTCAAGTAGTAGGCGGGCACAGAAGCGGCGGGCGGGGAGGACTGAAAAGGCCCGCCAAGGTTCCAGTCCTCCCCTTTCCTGACACCGAGCGGATCGCGCTCAATGTCAAGTCTCGGATCAGCTAAAGAGCTCTGTGCTAATCCAGTCGTACAGACGACGCGAACCGAGGTTCAAAAACGTCGCCATAATCGGCAAGCCCGCGAAGTCGTCAATCGGCAGGTCGACGGAAGCGTCACGCTGCACCGACGCCTTCGAGGCGTAGAAGCCGAGGTTGTCATCGCCGTCAACGATCACGACGAGGAACGACTTCTCGATTGGGTTGAACACGCCGTCGACCCCGAAGATGCCCGGAGTGGTGCTGGCGTCGGCGCCGAAGTACAGCTCCAGCGTGTCATTGTCCCACTGCTCAAGGATGACCTTGAGGTGGTCCTCGACCGGCGCGCTCGCGCGCACCTCGCGCAGACGCTCTTTCTGCCAGGTTCCGCGCATCTCCAGCTTGCCGCCGTCGAAGCCGAACTCAGGCATCTTGCCCCTGCTCGTGTGGCCGATGTTTTTCCAGCCGTTAGCCGGGGTTGTGGTGAGCGAGGTGACCGCGGGGGTCGTGCCGCCCGTGAAGCTGCCGGTGGCGGTGACGGTCAGCGTAGTGCCTTGCAGCGCCTCGCAGAACGTGACGGTAACGCCAGTCGGCAAGGTGCCGCCGACAACGGTGTTACCCGCGCCGACCGCGGTGACGGCCTCAACCGCGGCTTGGACCTGAGCGGCTGTCGCGTTGTAGGGAATAGCCGATGTAGGCGTGCCGCCGACTGTCAGCGTGAAGGTTCCGGCAGTAGGTGCTCCGGTGATGACCACGGTGATGGTCTGGCATCCGAAGGTCTCGGCCACGAAGTTGTCGATGTCCGAAGGGGTGGGGGATGTCGCGCCAACGCTGTTGACGTAGACAAACCCCTGTGCGGCAACAATTACCGCATCGTCGTTAAGTGCCATGAAAGTAGATCTCCTGTTTTGTGGGGGTTTGTCCCCGATGAATGGCTATTCGCCGTAAACGATGGCGGCGACTCCCGCCGCCCACCTGGCCGGCAAGTTTATGTTCGTCTGTGCCCAAGTGAACTGACCTGCGTAGTCGGCTATCTTGTAACCCGCCCACACGATGCTTAGGTGGGCAGGGTCGTTGGGGTCGTTGCCGAAGCCGGTGAACCCGTCACCTGGGGCCGACAAGATATTCCCGAAGCAGACCGCACCGCCGACCACGAAGGCCGGGGCGTTCGTCATGGCTGTAGTGCCTGACGAGACAGCTAGCGACGGCGTAACGCCGGTTGCGGATATGCCCGTGCTGGACGCTCCAACGGTAGGCGCGGGACCTAGCCCGCTGACCTCGAACACAAATGCACCAGGCGCGAAGTTTGACCCTATGCCCCAATCGACACGGCTGCCCGGTGGGCAGTTGGGCAGAACCCAGCCCGTGTAGAACACGTCACCAGCCGGGGATACGAGGTCTCCTGTGATGATGCCGTCGTAGCCTCGGGTCTCCCAGATCCGGTAGGCTCCCGGTACGGGAGACCCGTTCAGGGTAGGCTCGCCCATCTCCGGGTTGCCGAAGTTTCCCGGTGCGGTGCCCGCAAGGGCGATCAGCGTGTTGCCCGCGGTCACCTGCGAGTGCAGCAAAACCGGGTTAGACCAGTAGTTCTCCCATCCGGTCTGAACGATGCGGATCGGAGGCCGGACAGTAGGCGGCGGGGGTGGTGGAGACGGCGTAGGGCCGGGTAGTTGCTTCGGGCGGATGCCGAACTGGATCAACCCTTGGATACGCCAGCTATCCTGAAATAGCGAGCTGAACTGCGTGGCGCCCATCGTTTCTTTGATCGAAGACAGGTTGCCTTCGTCGGTTACGGTCTGCCGATTAACGGCGTCGTACAGCGCTTCGAGTACATCCTCGTAAAGCTGCTCCGTTTCTGGCAGGCCGACATCGGTGTAGACAGTGATCTCCATGACCGCGGTGCCTAGCAGGCCCGGTCGGTCAGGATTGCGAACGCCACCGAGGCGGCGAACTTCGATCCACGGGAAGATCCGATCTTCAACGCTGGGATTCCAGGTGTAAACCCGGTCCCCGACGCTCCCGTACTCACCCGTGAAATTGGCGGCTCGCAGGATCGGCAGGAGGATCTTGGCAGGACGGGGTAGCTTAGACATTAGCGCTTACCCTTCCGAGGTCTACCGGGGTCTGAGTGGCCGCTGGTGGTTCCGGCGGGAACAAAGTTGAGCCCGCTCAAGCCGGCAGACAGTGTGAGGATGTAGAGGCCGTGCGGCGCTTTGGTATGGATATGCCCGAGGCTTCCCGTCTTGCCGAACACACCCGAGGGGGCGTGGCCGAACTCAATCGACATCGGGTTCAAACCCTCCATGATGACGAACGAGTCCTCGTTGTGCTCCGGGTCGATGCCCTTCTCTACGACGATCTTCGTCTCGTGCGGAGGTGACTCGTCGGGGTAGATCTTGTACCAGTGAGTAGACGCTCTCGCCGCGGTGAGGCGCGTGCTAGCCTCTTTGCCGACTTTCTTAGCCTCCTCGTAGAGCTCGTCTTTGACCCCGCCCATGTGGGCGATGATCCCGTCCAGAGTTTTCTTGTCGTAGTAGAGCTCGACGGCCATTAGAAGCGCTTGATCTGGTAAGACAGGTGAGCTGTCCGGGGGGAGGAGTTGTGGCGGGTAGCGAAGCCGAAGATTGCCCAGCGGGCACCGTTCCACACGATCTCGGACTGCGGCCCGACGTAGGTCGTGAACGAGCGCGGGAAGCGCATGTTGTAGGACTCTTCGGACTCGAAGCCCTCGTTGTCCTGCTCGGACCGGCGCTCCGACGTACCAGACTGGTTAAGCGTCTGGAATCGGGCGAACGCCGAGGTGGGAGTAGTCGACGGCTGCCGGCGGATGTTCCCATCGCCGTCAGTGACGACCTCCTCTAGGTAGATCGTGATCGGCTCGTAGCTATTACCGCCGTCGAGCAGACTCATGTCACCACCAGCCTGTGTAGCTCGGCCATCCCCAGCCGGCCCAGTCGGGCAGGTTGGACGGGACGGCGACGCGAGCGACCGGCTCTAGCACGATCATCGCCACCGAGGTAACGCCGAGGATCTCCCACTCAGTAGGCAGGATCTCCAACTGACCAGCCGAGAGGTTGTGCGCGAGCTGGTAGGTGTAGGTGCCGTCCGTCTCCGATATAAACCCCTCGGGGTTGCGGGCCAAGCGAAGCACAGCTTCTGACTCGACCTGCTTGACGTCCTCGACGTCTATCGTCGGGGGGTCGGCGGCGATCTGAGCGTCCAGATCGGTGATACGGCGCTTGAGCAGCCGCTCGACGTCCGCGAGGCGGGTCGTGATCAGCGTGATAAGCGCGGTGTTGCCGGAGACGTCCCTACCGAGTCGGTTAGTGACGTCCGTGGCGGAAGCGTAGGTTGTCACGTCCCCTCCTCTGAGCTATTCGGCTTCGACAGACTTAACGGCGGCAGGCTTGCGAGCCGGCGCGTCCTTGACCTCTTTCCAGAGGTCGGTGGCGATCAGCGCGCGACCGAGCTCAGGCTCGACCGATGCGTAGCCGTTGTTGATTGTGTGCTTGATCTTCATGCGGGTCTCCTATTCGAGACGAGGCCGGCGCCGAAGCGCCGGCCCCGCTCAGATGTCAACGCGAATCAGGCGGTGACGACGTTGGTCAGCTTGACGAACGAGCCGGCGTCGTTAACGAGCACACCGAACTCCGCCTCGACCAGAACTGCGACGAGGTTGTTCTGCCACAGCGACACAATGCCGGAGCCGTCTTGCGCGGCGCTCAGGTCCAGAGTCGCCTGGTTGGACACGTCGTAGGAAATCCCACCGATCTGTCCCCAGATGACCTGGTTGAAGTCGCCCATGTAGCCGACCGTGGTGCTGGCGGCAACGTGGTCGCTCAGGTAGGTCGTACGACCCAAGACGCGACCCGTGCGGAACACGCTGTTCACGTCGTTGTAGGTCGGCTCCAGGAACAGCGGACGCTGTTGCGCGTCGGTCGCACCGTTCAGGATCGGCTCAGCCTTGTTGTCGAACAGCACGCCGTTCCACTTACGAGTGTGGCCGGTCGAGTCGTTCTCGGCTTGCAGCAGCGACAGACCGTTGTTCAGAGCGGTGTACGCCTGCGAACCCTGCGCGATGCCGTTGCTGGCGCCCAGCGGGTCAGCCAGAGACACGCTCTTGCTGGTCTGGTCGATGTAAGCACCGAACGGAGTCCCGGTGCCGTGGATCACAGCGGCGTCGAACGCCACGGCGATAGCCTCAGCAACGCGGTCCTTCATGGTCTGGAGGTAGTTCAGCGGGTTGGTACGGATGACCTCAGCGCTCTCCGCGAAGATCGTAGCGATCTTGTGGGGAACGATGTCCTGCTTGGTGAAGCTACCTTTGGTGACTGGCTTCTGCCCACCTTCAGAGACCCATCCGGCGGTGACGTTGCCATTCCAGTGCGGGATGCGGAGACCAGTCGGTCCCAGCGGCACCTGACGGGCGATCTGCTGAATGATGGACGTGCGATAAATCGCCTTGAAGTAGTCCTCGGTGACCTCGGGGAGCAAAAACCCCGAGAAGATGGAATCCGTCTGCTGTGCGACAGTAGACGGAGTTGGCACTACGGCCATGTTGAATATCTCCTAGTTGGATGATTAACGGGGTGGCCCGACGAGCTGTGTCAGCTTCGCCAGGAGTGGGTCTCCGTTGAGCGGGGGAACCCCGTTCCCGGAACCCTGCGTGGAGTCCGTAGCAGTAACCCGACCTGTGGAAATCCCAAACAGATCTTTAGCCTTGTCGGCAGAGGACCGGATAGATTCCGGGTCCGCGCCAGTGAGAATCGCAGCGAAGTCCAGTGCTTTCGATTCGGGGTGAATCGACTCGACCGCGGCGTGCAGCTTCTCTGCGTATACCCAAGCGTCACCCAAGTCGGCGCTCAGCGCGTCCATCTTGGATTGGAATGCATTGGAAACGGCCTCGGTAGTTGCCCTCTTGGCAGCCTCGACGGCTTCGTTCTTTTCTACGCGGTACTTCGCAGCCTCGTTACGAAGCTGGTTGACGTAGCTCTCGCTGTACGTCTTAGCCACCGGGGCAGCGTCAGCGGGTACGTCAGTTGTGGTTACGTCTTCAGACATTGTTTCGCCTCCAGCGAAGTAGGAGCCACCTGGGCTCGCTTAGGGGTGAGTTACGCGGCGAGTGCCGAGAACTCGGTCATGGTGATGTCGCCGCTCTTGAGTCGGCGTCGGAGCGCGTTCAGCGTCTCCTGATTCAGGGTCATCTCTTGCCCTTTGTTCCGCCCCGAGGGGTGAACGGTAGGGTCGTTGTCCTGAATACGTCTTGCTTCCCTGGTAGCGTCGTTCCATTGCTCCAGAGCCCGGTCAGCGGCCTCCTGGCCGAACCAACCTTCGTCCTTGAATACGGGGACTACCTTGCAGTCGCAGCCGGCGTGCCACTCTTGCATGTGGTCGCTGACATCCTCGCCGGCAGCGATCATCCGCTGAGCGGTGTCGTCCGGGAGATCTAGGCCGGCCTTGTCGGCGCCGAGGTAGACGGGGCCGCGCGAGACGAGCATGAGACACCAGGCGCATGTGTAACTGCCGGTGGCGACTCGTGCCCAGCCTCGGATGACCTTCTCGTCTTTAGCCTCTTGGGCCTCTACGATGGGGTCGTCGTTTGCTACTGCGTGGATAATTTGCTGTCTACCAGCGTTTTCTACTTCACGGACTGCTTGCAGTCCGAACCGGGCAAGCGCATCTCGCGGACTGTCCTCCTGGGACATCTTTGCCCGTGCTGGCTCCATGTTTCTAACGAACACATGGAAGTCTGAGCCCTCCAGGGGCCGGGGGTTGATCGGCAGGTCCGGGTAGACCTCCGCGCGCTGAGAGTCGTAGAACGTCCTCCCGAGGGCGGAAGCCTGAGCCCGTGCTGCCACTATGGTCGGCCAGATCAAGCTGAGCAGGTTCAGCCATGCTGACGGCGACATAGCGGGGCGGGCCATAAACCCGCCCAACTGTGTCACATACCGCATTACCTGAGCCGAGATGTACGCCTGTTGGGCGGCGTACTCGTTGGGATTCACTTACCCGCTGGCTTGGCTGCCGGCTTGGCTGCCGGCGCGGAGCCGGCTGCCGGTGCGGCAGGAGCCGATATCGGGGCGTCGATCACAGCACCGAGCGGACCTGCGGTGTAGGCGCCGAGAAGCCCTTGAGCCTCCTCTTCGTCCCACGTCTTCATCTCTTCGCGCTCAGCGATTGTGTAGCCCATGTCTATCCTCGCGCGCTCGCGCGGGATCACTCCGGCGCCGTTGGCGTACAGCTTCGAGGCTGCATCCGCCTTGGCGGCGTAGGTCGGGGTGCTCGGGTCGCTCCAGACGGACTCCATGCGGTGATAGTCCGGGTCTAGGTCTCCCACGCCGTTCATCACCATGTAGGCGATCCGCATAGCGCACTCCCACGCTCCGCCGAAGATCTTGGCGTAGCGCTCGCACGTCTTTACCAGACGCATCTCCGACGCCTTGATGGCTTCGGCAGACGCCGGGTTCTGCGACGAGTAGCTGAGGTACTGAGGCGGCAAGCCTGTATAGGCTGCCGCTTTCTTGTCGAGCTGGTCGAGAGCCTCGACGTAGTTTCGGAGCTCGGCGGCGTTGAACTGAACTGCCTTACCCTCGGGGTCCTCGAACGCCAAGATCCTCGCCATATAGGCGTCGTACTCAGCGCGCCCGGTCGTCGGGTCCACGCCGATCTGACTCGGCGCGACGCCGAACAGGATGCGCTGCGGGACCGCCATAAGCTCGGCGGCAGCCTGCATGTCCATCAAGATCCGCGCAGCAGCGTCGGTGATCGAGCGGAGCTCCGGGGTGATCGCGGACGTGCCATGCAGATCCGACAGGAGCGTACGGGCCGGGACCGGGACAACCGGGACGATGCCGAGGTTGTGCTCGACGTCCTGAATGATCGTCCACTCGCCCTGAATCCGGGTCCACGCTACCGTCCGGTTGGGGAGGTACAGCGTGGCCGACGTAATCATCGTGTGACCGTGGTTCGGCTGGTAGGCCGATCCCCAGATCCCGCGGATAGCCTGTGTGACCTGGCGGGTACGCGGGTCGATCTCGGCGTACAGCGAAGTCGGAGACTCGACGCGGATGATCGGCACCGTAGGGTCGACCATCTTGTCGTTCTTGTCCGGAGCGGCAATCGTGATGTACGACCGACCGTGAACCAACGCCTCGCAGAAGCCCAGCGGGGCCTCTACGTCCAGGTCGTTGGTCTGCCACCAGTCCCACAGCTCGTCGTCCGCCTGATCGGCGTTGCCGAGGCGGAAGCCCTCCAGCGACAGTCGCTCGGTTATCGAGTCGACAAACAACCGGGGGTAGCCCACCGCGGCGAGCAGCTTAGCCATCTCTGGCGGGACAGAAACGCCGAGCGCTTCTGGCCGGTGACGGGCGTGGTAGTAGTTCGTGTTCTCTGACAGCCAGCCGACTCGGGACGTGAACAGACTCAGCATATCGTCGCGGGCTTGCTCAATCGTGATCGCCGGTTGCCCGGTGGACAGATACCCATACGGAGCTGCGGGCTGGCCGGCGAACGGGCTGCTCATCGGATAATCACCGCCCCGCTACTTCGATTCTTTTTGCTCATGAGGTAATCCTGTCTCGCACCAAAGGCCAACACGCTGCAAACAGCGGCGTCGATCTTTTTGCTGCTGTCTTTGCTAGCTTTCCTGATGGCAATCGCGTCGTAAGTTGTCGGGTGTCTGCGGGCGTTGAGAATGTGCTGGCGGAGGATCTGGTTACCGTCGTGGACGACCTCGCGCTCTATAACGGCGTCGAGCATCCGTTCACAGTCAAATGCGAAGCGCTTCTGCTGCCCTCTCATATCGAAAGCGATAGGAGAGTTAGGGCTGGCTTTGACCTTGACTTTCTTGCGGAAGTCCTCGCCCCACTGGTCGACGTACGCCTCAAACTCTTTGACGTCGGCGCGGAATGCTACGACGTCGTACCGCTCGAAGGCGGAGCGCACAGCGGCGTCTACGTCGTCGCGCGGGACCTCTTCGTCGGGGTACTTGGCCGGATTCCAGGCGTGTAGCAGGAATAGGCAGCCGTCGCTGACGCGGCAGGCGACCAACGCCGTCCAGTCGTTCGACTTGGAGCCGTCGAAGCCCATCGTGATCTTGTCACCGGGCTTCAGCGCGAACAACGGGTCAATCATCGCCAGCCGGTCCCACTGACTCGGGGTGATCCACGAGTCCTCGTGGGCGTTGACCTGGTTGAGGAACTTGCGGCGGCTCTCGACCACCGGGTTACGGACGTCGAGCACCGACTTGACGATCTCATCGACCGGCAGCCAGTACGAGTCGCCGCGGGCGACCTCGATACCTTCGCGGAGCCGCTGCAAACCCTCCTCGTAACCTTCGGGATCTTCTTTCTCCGAGGGGATCTCCGAGACGGGTGTGTCAGCCGGCGCCTCTAAGGCGTCGTACAGCTTGCCGACGTCTACGGCATCGCCCGATGCGATAGCCTGGTAGGCGTCGTAGTCGCGCTCGGCAACGGTGTCCAAGCCGGGCACGTGAGCGTTGCAGATAGACAGGGTGCGAGCACCCGGCATCTTCGTGACGTTCCCTTCGATGACCTCTGCCATCGCGTGTCCGTCGTTAGCCTCGCCGCTAGGGCCGGCGCCCCACCACTGAGTCTCGTTACGGATGACCAGCGTGGGCCGGTTGCCCTCCATAGAGGCCGGCGCCGCGGTGACGGCTTCGATCTGACCGCCGCAGGCGTAGATCAGGAACTTGTGAGTCTCCAGGCTGTAGTCCTGCTTGAGCTCTTTCGAGATCATCACGGGAAATAACCTGAACGTGTTTTTGGTCTGATCCTGGCTGACGGCGGCTATCTGAATCCACGGCGCGTGCCGTGGCTTGCCGACCGGATCTCCGCTGGCGTCGAAGTGGCTGAACGCCACCGGGCCGCAGAGCTCCACAAGAGCTACCGCTGCGACGAACGGGTCCTTGCCCCATCCCTTCAGCCGGCGTAGGACGGCCTCGCGGTAGGCGTAGGCGCCGGTCTCATCGACGGCGTACCACCACAACGCGAATCTAGCTTGCTCCAAGGTCGGCATAAACGACTCGCCGGCATGATCGCCGCCGGGCGTCTTGAGGTACTTGGCCCACCAGTTGAGGATTCCCCAGCCGAGAGTCTTCTCGGGGAGGTGCCAGCCGCCTTCAGCGGTACGCTGCCAGGTCGGTCCGGTGATGTGAGGTGGTGTCGGCGCAAGCTCGGTCACGCCGACCTCCTAGTCAGTATCCGATGTCGTGGGGCAGGGATTGCCCGACCGCGATGATGTCGTTAATGACCCATGTCATCGCATCCCAGTAGTGAAAATGCGGTGCGTTGCCCGCGGCGCCAAAGAACTTGATCGCGTTGATAGCGGCCTCGGTGCTGCCGATAGGGCGGAACAGTCCGCCGCCGACAGACACGACGTCGACAAATCCGGGCTGCATGATGACCTTAAAGAACGAGTACTCGGTCTTTCCGACCGATGGCATCGACGTCCAAGGGTCGTCCCCCACAGGAGCCGTACCGTACAGGTCCCCTTTGTTGTTGAACGAGAGGATCGTGGGACGGCCTAGCGGGGAGATGACGTCGGTCTGCTCCTCGGTCAAGTCCTGCGGACCGCCGATACCGCCGGTCGTATGGCCGTCCAGCTTGCCCGGAGGCGCCAGGTTGGCGAAGTCGTTACCGTGGGAGATCCCCGGCGTTCTCAGCGGATCTCCATAGTTGTAGATGGTGTAGATGTAGTCTTTGAGGTAGTGCAAGTAGCCGGTCTCCGGCAGGACGTCGATACTCCACCAAAGATCGGCGGCGATGGCGCCTTGGCTCCATGCGACGACCTTGATCGGCGGGTAGACGCCCCACACTGAGAAGTACCAGTCAGCGAATTGCTTGACTCTGCTCCCGAGGTTGTGCTGGCCGATCTGAGCTGAGGGCCACATAGGCGTGGTAATCGCCGGGTAGCCGATGCACTCGGTGTACCACAGGCCGTCCGCGGCGTTGATTAGACCGCCGATGGCGCCGGAAGCAAATCCGGCCCACCAGCCGTTACCGTCGTCGGTCAGCGGGACTGGCGGGAACGGGGCACCGGGGTAAACGGTGCCCTCGACCGCAAATACGCCTCCAGCGGGCCTGTAGGGCATCCCATTGCGACTAGCGCGGATCACCGGCCACAGGCCCGAGGTCATGGGAGAACCTGCACGGCCAGGACTAGGAGCACGCAACCGGCGATGAACCAGATCACTTCCCGACCTCCGAGGGAGGAGTGCCGTCGAATCCTTCGGGCCACTTGCGGAGCACGCCGGCCATAGCGCGAGCTGTCTCCAGCTTCGCCGGGTCGGTGTCTGAGATCAGCAGCTCCACCTGGACCCGGAGATAGTCGTGGAGATCCCACACGCGGCCATCGCTGGCGATGTAGCGGGACGCAACCTGCTCCGAGGTGCCAACGATGTGGTCGTAAAGCGACACGGTAGCCGGCTTAGTGCCGTGCATGAACGGGATCGCCTTGGTGCAGTGTCCGAGGATGGTACGAGCGCGGACGTAGACCCATCGCCACGGCAGCGGGTTGCCGGCTCCGTCCACGCCGTTGTCCGCGTTATTGACGTCTACGTCGGCGGGCATTAGGCGGGAGGTGGGACGTGGGCCAGAGCCGACGCGGCGAACCCGAGGATCTCCTCGATCTCGGTCACAGTCGGGATGTACTTGTCCAGGCCGGGGATGACGTTGGCGTGCTCTTGGATGAACGCCAGCACGATTCCGGTAGCGACGACAACCTGCCCCGTCTTGGAGGCGATGGTTTCGAGCTCGTGAACGCTTGGTAGGTGGAGGGCCATTTTGTTTGCTCCTAGATCCCGAATGGGTGTTGAATGAGGTGTTGCAGGTTGCCGAACAGGGTGTTGATCACCGAGTTGATATCGCTGGCGATGGTGGTGCTGACGTTGCCGATCTGTCCGCCGAGGTTGGTCACTATCGAGTTGGTAGCGCCAGCCACGTTCTGTGCGGTTGTTTCGATCACCCGGTCAGCCTGCGAGACTGTGGTGGTCACGACGTTGGCGATGTCGGTGGAGAGGCCGGACACGACGCCTTCGGTCAGCGCCTTGGTGATCCGCTCTAAGTTCTCGGGAGAGGTCAGCTCGTCTAGCTTGGCTTCGAGCCGAGCGCCGAGGCGGTCGACCACGTTCACGTCGAACCATGTCGTCAGTGCGTTTACGGTGTTGGTCACAGCGCTCCTGTCTTGCCGCGGTCACCCGTGGCGAGTATGTGGTCCCTGAGCTCGGCTACCGCCTCGACTAGGGTTTGTCCGCCGAGGCAGTTCCACCGCAGCGTGAGCTGGTCGTCAGCGGGTCCTACGGGGGTCGGGACGGCTACAGCGAGCTCCACGACGGGCGGAGGCGGCGGAGGGGCCGGCGTGTCGCCGCCTATCTGCGGCTGGTGATCGACGCCGAGGTACTTGGCGACGGCGTAGGCGAACACATCCCAAGGGAAACCAGGCCCGACGTCGGTATGAGTGCCCCAGTGCAGCACGTCGGTGACGTACTGGTGGTCGGAGATACCCGGCGTGCCCGCGGTGTACGGAGGAGCGACGACCAGCGTCGGGATGCCGTACTGCTGGCAGTCCTGAACCGCCAGGTAGGCCGCGACGTCGATAGCGTGGATCTGCTGGAGCCACTGATCGCGCGTCCACGACGCGCGGGAGCCGGCGAAGCACAGGTTGATCGAGCGGTCGTTAGCGTCCCCAACGGACCACGCCGCAGACTCGGTGCCGACGACATCGACCACGGTGACCCCGCCATCGGAAGCCTGCGAGATCGCGTAGTGGTAGCTGACCTCGTTGGCCGGGTCGGCGAGGTAGTGCGACAGATCCTCTGCTGCGGCGTCTCCGCCGCCGCCCTCTTGGGTGTGGAGCAGGAACAGGTCGACCTTGGTACCGGCGCGGTCCTGCCAGCTCGGGGACCATACCGGGAACTCGTTGTATCCAGGCTTGTCTGTCACAGGTTCCTCCGGTGGTGGTAATGGCGGGCTTCCGGTGCCAGCGGCGATCAGGCTGTCGTAGAGCGCTTGGGCGTCGGGGATGCGCTGGTCGTATCGGTCCGGGTATGCGCTCTGTTGGACTTGCTGCGCGTACCAGCCGGGGGACGGGAGCTCGGAGTTGTAGTCGAGCTTGGCGAGCCGGGAAAAGAACAGAGCCGCGGACTTGTAGGGGTCCATGCAGGTAGCGGCATCGCCCCACCACCAGCCGTTTGTGGTGTTGACCACTTGCTGCTGGAATAGGCCGACAGACTCTCCGTTCGATCCGATAGCGTCATGGCGAAGCGCCAGCGAGGCGGGGATCTTGGCGTTGGCGTAGTTTTTCCAGTTCGACTCCACGAAGATCGCCGCAAAGCCGATAACGATGCCCTTCGGGGAGATCCCGAGGTCGACGCCGGCCTGCATCACTGCCGGGGCGTATTGTGATGCAGACACGACGTCTCCTAGTTAGATCAGTAGCCGGTGGCGTCCACGTAGAAGCACACCCAATGCGTGCCGTCCCACTGGAATTTCACGACGTGCTGCTTGTTGGCGGCGGTCGTGGTCAGCAGGGCTTGCGTGCCGGATGCCAGGAACGAAGCGCCCCATGTGATCGCGCGGATCGTGCCGTTGTCGGTCAGGCGGAACTCGATCACGTCGTACAGATTCGGGGTGCCGGTCAGGCCGGAGGTCATGGACGTGATAGCAGCGGCCAAGCCGGTGAACACGATGACGTCCGCGGTGTCGGTGCTGTACGCCGGGGTAGCGCCGGGAGCAGCCGCGCTGAAGACGCGAGCGGTTTCAAAGTTCCAAGCAGACATAACTGCCTTTCAGTGATGATGGGAGGTGGTTGTGGTGCCGATGGCGGGATTGTGGGGGGCAGTT
>Ga0127503_10795062_pt1 | contig 17345 bp, 27 predicted proteins | sample WCWITBFmetaT_FD_92749 | JGI IMG/M metagenome (GOLD analysis project Ga0127503, IMG submission 92749) | Soil microbial communities from Willow Creek, Wisconsin, USA - WC-WI-TBF metaT (Metagenome Metatranscriptome) | ecosystem: Environmental > Terrestrial > Soil > Temperate forest | place: USA... | reverse complement strand
CTTGACGATCATCCCGTACAAGGCTAGATGGCCTCGTCGGCCTCGAGGCGCAGCGTCGCCAGCGTGCGGCGGATCTCGTCTTCAACCTCGTCGGGCGCCGCGGCGCCGGCGATCTGCCGCAGCAGGCTCTGGCTGTCGTAATGCTCGATCAGCGGCGCGGTCTTGCTGTGGTATTGCTCGAGGCGATGGCGGATCACCTCGGGTTTGTCGTCGTCGCGGACGATCAGCTCGCTGCCGTCGACGTCGCAGACGCCCTCGCGCTCGGGCGGGTTGAACTCGACGTGGAAGACGTGACCGTTCTCGACGCAGGTGCGGCGGCCGCCGAGCCTGCGCACGACCTCCTCATCGCTGACGTCGATCAGCAGCACCGCGGTCAGCTCCCGGCCCAGCTCCTCCAGCTTCGTCGCCAGCGCCTCGGCCTGCGGCGCGGTGCGCGGGAAGCCGTCGAGGATGAACCCGTCGACCGCCTCGGCGGAATCGATCCGCTCGCCGATCATGCCGACGATCACCTCGTCTGGGACCAGATCGCCGCGGTCCATGTAGTCCTTCGCCGCCCGGCCCAGCTCGGTTCCCTCGCGGACAGCCGCCCGCAGGATGTCGCCGGTGGCGTAGTAGGGAAGCCGAAGCTCCTCCTGCAGGCGCTCGCCCTGAGTCCCCTTCCCGGACCCGGGCGGACCGAGGAGGACTAGGTTCAGCTCTGACATCGGCGGCTTATTTGAGGAAGCCCTCGTAGTTGCGCATCATCAGCTGCGCCTCGAGCTGCTTCACGGTTTCCAGCGCGACGCCGATCACGATCAGGATCGAGGTGCCGCCGAAGAAGAAGTTGGCGGAGGTCTGGCTGATCAAGATCGTCGGCAGCGCCGCCACCGCGCCCAGATAGAGGGCGCCGGGGAAGGTCAGCCGCGAGAGGATGCGATCGAGGTACTCGGCCGTGGGCCGCCCGGGCCGCACGCCGGGGATGAAGCCGCCGTACTTCTTCAAGTTGTCGGCCTGGTCGACTGGATTGAAGGTGACCGCCGTATAGAAGTAGGTGAAGATGACGATGAAGAAGACCTCGCCGACCACGTAGGCCCAGCTGTTGGGACCGAAGAAGGCGGCGAAATCGAGCGCGGCGGGAGTGTTGAGCAGCTGCCCAATCGTCGGCGGGAAGGCCATGATCGAGGCGGCGAAGATGACCGGGATGACGCCCGCCATGTTGACCCGCAGCGGCAGGTAGGTGGAGCCGCCGGAGGTCATTTTGCGCCCGACCACGCGTTTGGCGTACTGGACCGGGATGCGGCGCTGACCCTCCTGGACGAAGACGATCGCGACGATCACGGCGAGGGCGACGAACGGCATCATCACGACGAAGACCTGGTCCGGGTTGGTCCACCAGGCCTGCAGCCCGTTTGGCAGCCCGGAGACGATCGAAGCGAAGATCATCAGCGAGATGCCGTTGCCGATGCCGCGCTGGGTGATCAGCTCGCCGAACCACATCAGTAGCGTGCAGCCAGCGGTCAGTGAGATCACGATCAGCAGCACCTTGGCGCCGCTGAGGTTGGCGATCACGCTGCTGCCCGCCTGCTGGCCGAAGGAGCGGAAGAGGAAGACGTAGCCGAAGGACTGGGCGAAGGCGAGACCGACCGTGAGGTAGCGCGTGTACTGGGTGATCTTCTGCTGCCCGACCTCCCCCTCTTTCTGCAGCTTCTCCAGCGCCGGCACGACCACGGTCAGCAGCTGCAGGATGATCGAGGCGGTGATGTAGGGCATGATCCCCAGCGCAAAGAGCGAGAGGCGCGAGAGGCTGCCGCCGGAGAAGGTGTTGAGGAAGCCGAGGATGCTGGAGCCGCCGAAGTTGCTCTCGATTTCCTTGACCGCGTCGAGGCTTACCCCGGGAGCGGGGATGTAGGAGCCGAGCCGATAGAGCAGGAGCATCGCCGCGGTGAAGGCGAGCTTCTTACGAATGTCGGCGACGCTGAATGCGTTCGCAATAGTCCGGAGCATTAGGGCTCCAGAGTGTGGCAGGAACCGCCCGCCGCTTCTATCTTCTCCTTGGCGGCGGCGCTGAACCCGTGCGCACGTACCGTCAGCTTCTTCGAGATCTCGCCGCGAGCGAGGATCTTCACCGGGTCGGAACGCTTGGCCAGCCCCTTCTCCTTCAGCGTCTCCGGCGTCACCTCCGCATCGGCGTCGAAGCGCTCCTCCAAGTCGGCGAGATTGACCGGCTGCGACTTGGTGCGGAAGTTCTCGAACGGCATCGACTTCTTCATGTGCGGGCCGCGAAGCTTTCGCATCCGCATGTGAATCGGGTTCTGCCCGCCTTCGTAGCCGAGCTTGCGCTTCGACCCCGAACGCGACCCCGCGCCCTTGTGGCCGCGCCCGGAAGTCTTGCCCAGCCCAGAGCCCTCGCCACGCCCCAACCGCTTGCGCGGCTTGCGCGACCCAGGCTTGGGCCTCAAGTTATGCAGCCCGATCTCCTCGGACCGAGGCGTCTCAGCGGCCATCAGTCGCCGACCTCAACCAGATGAGAGACGACCCGAATCTGCCCCTGCAGCTGCGGCGAGTCCTTCCGCTCCACAGCCTTGCCAATCCGCCCCAGCCCAAGCGCCGCAAGCGTCGCTTTCTGATTCGGATTGGCGCCATTGAGAGACCGAACCTGCTTGATCTTCACAGCGCTCACGAAGCCTCACCCTCAACGGCAGGAGCCTCCTCGGCAGCGGGCTCTTCGGCCTTTGCCTCGGCAGCGGGCTCAGCCTCAGCCGCAGCAGGCTCCTCAGCTTTCGACTCCTCCGTTGCCGCCGGGGCATCAGCCTCAGCCACCGGAGCCTCGGCAGTCCCAGCCGCCTCGCCTGCGGGTGGCGCTGTAGGGGGGACCGCCCCCGAGGAAGCTTTAGCTACCGCAGGGGGCGGTGGGTCCCCTGCAGCGACAGGACCCGCAGCCGAGCCGCTCGAACCCTCGGCAGAAGCACCGTTCCCATTGCTCTTCTGAACCCCAAGCACCTGCGCCACGGTCAACCCACGCAGCTCGGCAACCTCCTCCGGCCGCCGCAGACGAATCAAGCCGTCCATCGTCGCCTTCACCAGGTTGATCGGATTCTGCGTCCCAATGCTCTTGGTCAGCACGTCCTTGACCCCACCGAGCTCGAGCACCGCGCGCACGCCACCGCCGGCGATCACGCCGGTACCGGGGCTGGCCGGGCGCAGAACCACGTGACCGGCGCCGTAGCGGCCGATGATCTTGTGGGTGATCGTCTGCCCGTATTTGGGGATGCGGATCATGTTCTTGCGAGCGTTCTCGACGCCCTTCTGGATCGCCAGTGGGACCTCGCGGGCCTTGCCGTAGCCAATCCCGACGACGCCCTCTTCGTCTCCAACGGCGACCAGAGCCGTGAAGGAGAAGCGCCGGCCGCCCTTGACCACCTTGGCGACACGGTTGATCTCGATCACGCGCTCCTGCAGGTCCAGCCCGCGCGGGCTCACCGTCTCGACGTTGGTTGTGTCCATTCCCTTCATAGCGAGCGGTCCAAGGTAGCGAACTAGCGCTAGAAGACCAGGCCCCCCTCTCGTGCTCCGTCGGCGAGTGCCTGAACGCGGCCGTGGTACTGGTAGCCGCCGCGATCGAAGACGCAGGTCTCGACTCCAGCCGCCTTGGCGCGCTCGGCCAGCAGCTCTCCTGCCCGCTTGGCCTGCGCACTGGCGGTGAGCTTGCGCAACTCCGGCTCGACCCAGTTGACCGCGGCCACGGTGTGGCCCTTGCCATCATCGATCAGCTGGGCGAAGACGCCGCGGTTGGAGCGGTAGACGGACAGGCGTGGCCGCTGCGCCGTGCCGGTGACCCGGGCGCGGACGCGGCGACGGCGGCGCAGGCGACGCTGCCTCTTGGTGAGAACCGTCATGCGCGCTTACCCACCTTGCGAGCAACGTGCTCGCCGCGGTAGCGGATTCCCTTGCCCTTGTATGGCTCCGGTGGGCGGCGCTTGCGGATGTCCGCCGCGACCTGCCCGACAAGCTGCTTGTCGATTCCGCGCACGATGATCTCGGTCGGCTGCGGAACCTCGAACTCGATCCCGTCAGGCGCATCGATCGAGACCGGGTGCGAGTAGCCGAGCGCCAGCTCCAGGTTCTTGCCCTTGAGCTGGGCGCGATAACCGACGCCTTGAATCTCCAGTCGCTTCTCGAAGCCGTCGGTGACTCCCTCGACCATGTTCGCGATCAGACTGCGGGTAAGGCCATGCAGGGCGCGGTGCTCGCCACGATTGGTCGGGCGCTCGACGGTCAGCGTGCCGTCGGACTGCTCGACCTTCATATCGGTCGAGAGCGCTTGGGCAAGCGCGCCCTTGGGGCCCTTGACCGCTACGAGGCCAGGGGCAATCTCGACCGTAACGGCCTCGGGCACGGAGATGGGCTTTCTTCCAATCCGGCTCATCAGTTGGTCACCAGACGTATGCGACGACCTCGCCGCCGACGCCCTTTGCCTTTGCTTCGTGACCGGTCATCACCCCGACCGAGGTGCTGACGATCGCCGTGCCGGTGCCGCCGTCAACGCGCGGCACCTGCTTGTGATTGACGTAGCGACGCCGACCCGGGCGCGAGATGCGCTCGAGGCCGAGGATCACCGGACGGCGGTCCTCCGTGTACTTGAGGCGAATGCTGATCGCCTCGCCCACGGTCGCCGGCTTGCGATGGAAGTCGAGGATGTAGCCCTGCTCCTTGAGGATCCGCGACATCTCCATCTTCAGGCCCGAAGCGGGGATCTCCACGTCGTCATGGCCAGAGCCCAGCGCATTGCGGATCCGGGTCAGGTAATCGGCTATTGGATCGGTCAGCATCAGTCTTCTTCTCTTACCAGCTCGACTTGGTCATACCGGGGATGTACCCCTCGTGGGCGGCCTCGCGCAGACAGATGCGACAGAGGCCGAACTTGCGGTAGTAGGCGCGCGGCCGGCCACAGCGGCGGCAGCGGTTGTACGCGCGGGATTTGAACTTGGCCTTGCGGCCCTGCTTCACCTTCAGCGAAGTCTTAGCCATTCTCCTGATTCTCCTCATCGGCCGTGTTCTCGGCGTCCTGGTCGCCCTCCGCGGCGGACTCTCCGCCCTCGGCCTCATCCTCGGTTTCGGGCTTGGCGTACGCGTCGGGGTTCTCTTCCTTGAGCTGCTCGAGCGCGGCCTGCTCGGCCTCGGCCCGCAGGCGGGCCTCCTCCTTGCGCTTCTCCTCTTCGGCAGCTTCCTGCGCCTCGATATCCGCGTCGGGTTTGCCGGGGCGACCCTCTTTGGCGAAGGGCATCCCCAACCCAAGCAGGAGCTCAAAAGCCTCCTCGTCGGATTTGGCGCTGGTCGTGATCGTGATGTCTAGGCCACGAACCTCGTCGATCGAGTCGTAGTCGATTTCGGGGAAGATCAGCTGCTCCTTGACGCCCATCGAGTAGTTGCCGCGGCCGTCGAAGGAGCGCGGGTTGAGGCCGCGGAAGTCGCGGATGCGCGGCACCGCGATCGAGCAGAGCCGGTCGAGGAACTCCCACATGCGGGCGCGACGCAGCGTCACCGAGAGGCCGACCGGCATGCCCTCGCGGACCTTGAAGGAAGCGATCGACTTGCGGGCGCGGCGGATATTGGGATGCTGGCCCGCGATCGTCGCCAGCTGGGTCTGCGCGGCTTCCAGCATCTTGTTGTTCTGCTTCGCCTCGCCCAAGCCCATGTTGAGGGTGATCTTCTCCAGGCGCGGCGCCTGCATCGGGGTCGAGTAGCCGAACTTGCTGGTCAGCGCCGGCAAGACATCCTGCTCGTAGCGCTCGCGCAGGCGCGGCGGTGGTGCAGCCTGGGACTGTGCCGTAGCGGTCGCCTCCATTAGAACGAAGCCCCGCTGCGCTTGGCGAAGCGCTCGCGCTTGCCGCCTTTGTCGCGGCGCACGCCGACACGCGTCGGTTTGTTGTCTTTGGGGTCGAGCAGCATCACGTTGGAGACGTGGATCGGCCCCTCCTTCTCGACGATGCCGCCAACGTCGCCGCCGCGCTGCGCGTCTTTGACCGAGCGCGGCCGTTCGTGGCGCTTGACCATGTTGAGGTGCTCGACGAAGACGCGGTCCTTCTTCGGCTCGGTCCGCACCACGCGGCCGGTCTTGCCGGCGTCCTTGCCGCCGATCACCATCACCTGATCGTCTTTGCGGATCCGCATTGCCTTGGCCATCTCAGAGCACCTCCGGCGCCAGCGAGATGATTTTCATGAAGTTGCGATCGCGCAGCTCGCGGGCCACCGGGCCGAAGATGCGAGTGCCGCGCGGGTTGTTGCTGGCCGGGTCGATCAGCACCGCGGCGTTTTCGTCGAAGGCGATGTAGGTGCCATCGGGCCGGCCGAGCTGCTTCTTGGTGCGCACGACGACCGCCTGAACGACCTCGCCTTTGCGCACGCCGCCCTGGGGGCTGGCCTGTTTGACCGTAGCCGTGATCACGTCACCGACGCCGGCGTAGCGGCGGTGCGATCCACCCTTGACGCGGATACAGAGGATCTCGCGGGCGCCGGAGTTGTCGGCGACCTTCAGTCTCGACTCCTGCTGGATCACTTGGCCTTCTCCAGAACCTCAACCAGGCGCCAACGCTTGGTCTTGGAGAGCGGCCGCGTCTCGATGATCCGAACGGTGTCGCCCTCGCCGGCCTCATTGCGCTCGTCATGCGCGTGCAGCGTGCGCGAGCGGCGCACGACCTTTTCGTAAGTCGGGTGACGGCGAGCGATGTCGATCCGCACCGTGATCGATTTCTCGCCCTTGTTGGATACGACGAGGCCCTGCCGGGTCTTGGCTGCGACGGCGTCCTTCTCAGCCGGGGGCGTCCCGGTGCCGGCAGCCTTGCCCTGCTTGGCAGCGGCGCGTTCCTTACGACGGGACTCAGCCTTGAGCTTGCGCTCCTCGGCTCGCTGGGCTGCGCGCTCCTCGGGCTTCAGCGTCGGACCGGCTTTGTGCGGCTGGCGCGAACGCTGCAGCCTGCGCCGCTCCTTCCAAGGAAGGTCGTCCTCAGGATCCGGCTCCGCAGCGGGCTTCTCCTGCTCAGCCTCAGGAGCAGGCGCGGAGTCCTCAGCGGACTCGTCCTTCGCCTCAGCCTCAGGCGCCTCCTCTGCGGGTGGCGTGGAGGTGGGCTCCTCGCCCGCAGCTTGCGAGGACGAGGAGTCCTCCTCGGCGACAGGACCCGCAGCCTCAGCGGCCTCGTCCTTAGGCGTCTCGTCGACCAAGTCTTTCTTCTCCTCGTCACTCATCGTTTCAACTCTTTCTCAACGTCGATCCCGCGCTCCTTGGCGACGGTCAGCAGCTTGGCAACATCGCGCCGCGCGATCCCGATCCGAGCCGTGTTCTCCAGCTCGCCAGTCGCCTGGCGGAAGCGCAGGTTGAACTTCTCCTGCTTGGCTTCGATCAGCTTCGCGATCAGCTCGTCGTCTTTGAGGTCGTGCACCTCGGCCGACTTCACTGTCCCTCGACCCCCTCGCGCATGACGAATTTGGTCTTGACCGGAAGCTTGTGTCCCGCCAGCCGCAGCGCCTCGCGGGCGAGATCCTCGGGGACGCCGGCGAGCTCGAACATGACCTTGCCGGGCTTGATCACGGCGACCCAGCCCTCCGGGTTGCCCTTGCCGGAGCCCATCCGCGTCTCAGCGGGCTTCTTCGTGTAGGGCTTGTCGGGGAAGACGTTGATCCATACCTTGCCGCCACGTTTGATCTTGCGGGTCATCGCGACACGAGCAGCCTCGATCTGGCGGTTGGTGATCCAGCCGCGGTCCAGCGACTTCAAGCCGTACTCGCCGAAGGCGACGGTGCTGCCGCCCTTGGTGTTGCCGCGCATCCGGCCGCGCATCTGCTTGCGGTGCTTGACCCGCTTCGGCATCAGCATCAGCGACCACCTCCGCGCTGGCCACCGCGACCGCCACCTGGGCCTCCGCGACCGCCACCGCCACGACCGCCGCGATCGCCACCGCGGCCACCGCGATCTCCGCCCGGCCGCCCGCCGCGCTGGCCTCCCTGCGGCTCATCCTCATCGAGCTGGTTGGAACGGAAGCCCTCGGGCATCACCTCGCCCTTGTTGATCCAGCACTTGACGCCGATCCGGCCGGTCGTCGTGCGCGCCTCGAAGAAGCCATAGTCGATGTTGGCGCGCAGCGTGTGCAGCGGCACCCTGCCATCGGAATAACCCTCGGTGCGGGCCATCTCGGCGCCACCGAGGCGACCGGAGACCTGGACCTTGACTCCCTGGGCGCCGGAGCGCATCGCCGAAGTGAGGGCGCGTTTCATCGCCCGCCGGAAAGCGACGCGGTTCTGCAGCTGCTCGGCGATCGACTGGGCTACCAGTTTGGCGTCGAGCTCGGGGCGCTTGACCTCGCGAATGTTCACCTTCACCGGTTTGCCGGTCAGCTTGTGCAGGTCTTTGCGCAGCGCGTCGACTTCGCTGCCGGACTTGCCGATCACGATGCCCGGGCGAGCGGTGTGAATGTCCACGGCGATCTCACCGTGGCGCTCGATCGTGATGTTGGAAAGACCGGCGTGAGCAAGCTTGTTTTCGATGTGTTCGCGGATTTTCAGGTCCTCGTTGAGCACATCGGAGAAGTCTTTCTCCTCAAACCAGTTCGACTTCCAGTCCTGGATGTAGCCGACGCGGAAGCCGCCGGGATGGATCTTCTGTCCCATGTCCCTAGTCCTCGTCTTCCGGTGTCAGCGCCACGGCAATGTGGCTGGTTCGCTTGTTGATCCGCGAGGCGCGACCCATTGCGCGTGGCCGGAAGCGGCGCAGGGTCGGACCTTCGTCGACGGTGATCTCCGCGATCAGCATCTCGTCGGCGATCAGATCGTGGTTGTTCTCAGCGTTGGATGCGGCGGAATCGATCAGCTTGCGGATGTCCTGTGCGGCTCCGCGCGGCGAGAACTCGAGCAGCGCCCGCGCCTGCTCGATATGCAGACCGCGAACCTGGTCGGCGATCAACCGCGCCTTGCGCGGCGCCACCCGCACGTAGCGAGAGCTTGCCCGGACGACGACTGGTGCGGCCACGCTAGTCACCCTTACCCGTGCCGGAGTGGGAGCGGAAGGTGCGCGTCGGCGCGAACTCGCCGAGCTTGTGGCCGACCATCGACTCGGAGATGAAGACGGGGACGTGCTTGCGGCCGTCGTGAACGGCGATCGTGTGGCCGACCATGTCGGGGAAGACGGTCGAGGCGCGCGACCAGGTCTTCAGCATCTGCTTCTGGCCTGAGTCGTTCATCGCGCTGATCCGCTTCATCAGCGCGGCCTCGACCCACGGGCCCTTTTTCGTTGAGCGTCCCATGATCTGTGCCTACCTCTTCTTCTTTCCGCGGCGACGCCCGCGCACGATGTATCGATCGGATTGCTTGCCCTTCTTACGCGTGCGGTAGCCGAGCGTCGGCTTTCCCCACGGGGTCACCGGGTGCCCACCGGGAGTGTGGTGGGCCTCGCCGCCGCCGTGCGGGTGGTCAACCGGGTTCATCGCCACGCCGCGGCTCTGCGGCCGCTTGCCCTTGTGACGGCTACGACCGGCCTTGCCGATCTTGAGGTTCTGGTGCTCGGCGTTGGAGAGCACACCAACCGTGGCCCGGCACTCGGCGCGCACCAGGCGCATCTCCGAGGACGGCAGGCGCAGGGTCACCATGTCCCCCTCCTTGGCGGCGAGCTGAATCGAGGTACCGGCCGAGCGGCCGAGCTTGCCACCCTGGCCGGGGGTCAGCTCGACGTTGTGGACGAGCGTGCCGGTCGGCATCTCGCCGAGGGCGAGGGCGTTGCCAGGGCGGATGTCGGCGCCAGGGCCGGACTGGACCTGATCGCCGACCGAGATCGCGGCCGGGGCGAGGATGTAGCTCTTGGCGCCGTCGGCATAGTGCAGCAAAGCGATGTAGCAGCTGCGGTTGGGGTCGTACTCGATCGTCGCCACCTTCGCGGGCACGCCGTCCTTGAGCCGCTTGAAGTCGATCTGACGGTAGCGACGCTTGGCTCCGCCACCGCGGTGGCGAGCGGTTACCCGTCCGTTGACGTTGCGGCCGCCGGACTTGCGCAGGCCCTCGGTCAGCTTCCGTTCCGGGCTGGACGTGGTCAGCTGCTCGCGCAGCGGGTACGTCGCAAAGCGGCGTCCGGGGCTGGTCGGTTTGGTTTTACGGTTTGGCATCGCTTTCTTCCCTATGCGGTCTCTGCGCCCTCGAACAGCTCGATCCGTTCACCGGGAGCAAGCTGGATCACGGCCTTCTTCCAGCCGCGGGTCTTGCCCTGGTGCAGGCCGCGGCGCTTGGGCTTGGGCCGCACCTTGGCGGTGCGGACCGCGGCGACCTTGACCTCGAAGATCTCCTCGATCGCGTGGGCGATCTGAGTCTTGTGGGCGCGGTCGTCAACCCGAAAGGTGTACTTGCCCTCGCCGATCAGGGCGTAGCTCTTCTCGGAGACGACGGGGCGGATGATCACGTTGCGAGCGTCCATCAGCCCAGCCTCTCCTTCAGCTTCTCCAGCGCGGCCTCGGAGACGACCAGCGAGGCGGCGCCGATCACGTCGGCCACCCCGACCGCGCTCACCTCGACCACGCCGACGCGGGGGATGTTGCGGAAGCTCTTCGCGGCGCCGCTCTCCTCGGGCGCCAGCACGATCAGGGTCGAGCGCTTGGCGCCCCACTTGTCGAGCGCCTCGGCAGCGGTCTTGGTCGAAGGCGTATCGAAGGCGCCAGCGTCGAGCAGCGCCACGCTGTCGCGCTCGGCGTGGGTCGAGAGTGCGGAGCGCAGCGCCTTGCGACGTGCCTTGCGGTTGACCTTGACCGTGTAGTGACGCGGCTTGGGTCCGAAGGCAACGCCACCGCCGAAACGGCTGGGAGAGCTGAGCGCGCCGACGCGGGCGCGTCCCGTCCCCTTCTGGCGCCAGGCCTTGGCGCCGGTCATCGACACCTCCGCTCGCGTCAACGTCGAGGCGGTGCCGCGGCGACGCGCGGCGAGGTCGGCACGCGCCGCCTCGTCGACCAGCGAGTGGTGGAAGGGCTCGTCGAACAGCTCTTTCGGCAGGTCGACCTTGGTCGTCTTGCCCAGCACGGGGGCTTTAGCCATCGGTCCTCACCTCGACCATCGCGTTGCGCGAGCCGGGAACCGAGCCCTTGATCAAGAGCAGGTTGCGCGCGGCATCGACCTCAGCGACCTCGAGTCCCTTCTGGGTCACGCGCTTGTTGCCCATCTGACCGGGCATCCGCATTCCCTTGAAAACACGCGCGGGAAAGGTGCTGGCGCCGATCGAGCCTGGCGCGCGCACGTTGTGCGAACCGTGGCTGACCGGCCCGCGGCTGAAGTTGTGGCGCTTGATCCCGCCCTGGAAGCCCTTGCCGATCGAGATACCGGCGACCTTGACCTTCTGGCCGGCCTCGAAGGAGGCGACGGTGACGTCGTCGCCGATCTTCGGCCCGTCCTCGGCGCCGAGGTCCTCGTCGCGAAACTCGACCAGGTGGCGCATCGGCGCCGAACCGGCCTTCTTGACGTGACCCTCCTCGGCCTTGCTCAGCTTGCCCTCCTTGACCTCGCCGAAGGCAAGCTGGACAGCGGTGTAGCCGTCGCGCTCTGGGTCGCGAACCGCGGTCACCTTGCAGGGACCGGCCTCGATCACGGTTACCGGGATAACAGTCCCATCCTCGCGGAAGACCTGCGTCATGCCGAGCTTCTTGCCGAGGATCGCCGCCATCGCGTTAGAGGCGAATCTCGATGTCGACGCCGGCGGGCAGCGAGTCGAGGCGCTGCAGCGAGTCGACGGTTTTCGGCGAAGGCTGAAGGATGTCGATCAGCCGCTTGTGGGTGCGCATCTCGAAGTGCTCGCGCGAGTCCTTGTCCTTGAAGGGCGAGCGAATCACGCAGTAGACGTTCTTCTCGGTCGGCAGCGGCACCGGACCAGAGACGCTGGCGCCAGTGCGCTCCGCGGTCTCGACGATCTCGCGGGCAGCCCGATCTATGGCGTCATGGTCATACGCCTTGAGTCGGATTCGAATTTTCTGTGCTGCTATCGCTGCCACGTTCTGATCTTGTCTCTCTGGTCTTTCTCGCGCGGGCTTTCCGCGCATAAAGGGCGGGGCCCCTTTTGTGGGGCGCCGCCCCGGTCGTATGTCCTTTGCAGTTGTCTCGCCGCCGGGTGGCGGCGACGTGCGGGCGGAGGCCCGCGCTGAGTGCTACTCGATGACCTCCGCGACGACCCCCGAGCCAACCGTCCGGCCACCCTCGCGGATGGCGAAACGCAGGCCCTGGTCCATCGCGATCGGCTGAATCAGCTCGATCGTCATCTCGACGTTGTCTCCCGGCATCACCATCTCGGTCCCCTCGGGGAGGTTGGCGATCCCGGTCACGTCAGTGGTGCGGAAGTAGAACTGGGGCCGGTAGCCCGAGAAGAACGGCGTGTGACGGCCACCCTCCTCCTTCTTCAAGCAGTAGACCTCCGCTTTGAACTTGGTGTGCGGGGTGATCGAACCGGGCTTGCAGAGCACCTGTCCGCGCTCGATCTCCTCGCGCTTGGTGCCACGCAGGAGGGCGCCGATGTTGTCGCCGGCCTGCCCCTGGTCGAGCAGCTTGCGGAACATCTCGACTCCGGTGACCACCGTCGTCGTGGTGTCCTTGATGCCGACGATCTCAACCTCGTCGCCGGTGTTGACGATCCCCTGCTCGACGCGGCCGGTGGCAACGGTGCCGCGGCCGGTGATCGAGAAGATGTCCTCGATCGGCATCAGGAAGGGCTTGTCGAGCTCGCGAACGGGCTCGGGAATGTAGGAGTCGAGGGCGTCGGCCAGTTCGAAGACCGCCTTCTGGGCCTCTTCGTCACCTTCCAGGGCCTTCAGCGCCGAGCCCTTGATGATCGGCGTGTCGTCACCGGGGAAGTCGTACTCGTCGAGAAGTTCCTTGACCTCCTCCTCGACCAGCTCGATCAATTCGTCGTCATCGACCTGGTCGACCTTGTTGAGGAAGACGACCACGTGCGGGACGTTGACCTGACGGGCAAGCAGGATGTGCTCGCGCGTTTGCGGCATCACGCCGTCGGCGGCGGAGACGACCAGGATCGCTCCGTCCATCTGGGCGGCACCGGTGATCATGTTCTTCACGTAGTCGGCATGGCCCGGGCAGTCGACGTGGGCGTAGTGGCGATTGTCGGTCTGGTACTCGACGTGCGAGGTCGCGATCGTGATGCCTCGCTCCTTCTCCTCGGGAGCGTTGTCGATCTCGTCGAAGCTTTTCGCTTCGGCGCCGCCCTTCGTGGAGAGGGTCTTGGTGATCGCGGCCGTTAGCGTCGTCTTACCGTGATCGATGTGACCGATCGTGCCGACGTTCACATGCGGCTTATCGCGCTCGAACTTCTCCTTGGACATCTCTCTCCGTTCTACCTTTCGAAAGTCGGGTTCTGTCTGCGTTGGCTGATTAAGTCTGCGGGGCAATACTGGGCAGGTCACTTTGACCTGCCTGCGGGCGAACCTGGGAAATATAGCTAGAACAACCGCCTGGCCCGATCCCGGTCATGAGGTCGCGCCAACCGGCTCGCCCGAACGGTGCTCGACGATCTCCTCGGCGATGTTCCTCGGGACCTCTTCGTAGCGCTCGAACTGCATGGTGTAAGTGGCTCGACCCTGAGTCATGGAGCGAAGTTCCGTCGCGTAGCCGAACATCTCGCCGAGCGGCACGAAGGCCTGGACGGCGAGTGCGTTGCCGCGCTGGTCCTGACCTTGCACCTTGCCGCGGCGCCGGGAGAGATCGCCGATCACATCGCCGAGAAAGTCCTCGGGGGTGACGACCTCGACCGCCATCACGGGCTCCAGCAGGACCGGGTCCGCCTTGCGAGCGCCGTCCTGGATCGCCATCGAACCGGCGATTTTGAAGGCCATCTCGGAGGAGTCGACGTCGTGGAAGGAGCCATCGACGAGTTCGACCCGCACGTCGACCATCGGGTACCCGGCCTTGACGCCGTTCTCCAGCGCCTCCTTGATCCCCTGCTCGGCCGGCTTGATGAATTCGCCGGGGATGACGCCGCCCTTGATTTTGTTGATGAACTCGAAGCCCTCGCCTGGCGCCGGCTCGACGTTGATCACGACGTGGCCGAATTGGCCGCGGCCGCCGGTCTGCCGCACGAAGCGCGCCTCCACCTTCTCGACCCGCTTGCGGATCGTCTCCCGATAGGCGACCTGGGGCTTGCCGACATTTGCCTCGACTTTGAACTCACGCAGCATGCGGTCGACGATCACCTCGAGGTGCAGCTCGCCCATCCCGTGGATCAGCGTCTGCCCGGTTTCCTCGTCGCTTTCGATCTTGAAAGTTGGGGCCTCCTCGCCGAGGCGCTGCAGGGCGTTGCCCAGCTTCTCCTGGTCGGCCTTGGTTTTCGGCTCGATCGCGACCGCGATCACCGTCTCGGGGAACTCGATGCTCTCCAGCGCGATCGGCGCATCGGGAGCGGCCAGGGTGTCGCCCGTCCCCGTTTCTTTGAGGCCGACGCCGGCGCAGATGTCACCCGCGTAGCACTCGTCGATCTCCTCGCGGCTGTTGGCGTGCATCATCAATAGGCGGCCGATTCGCTCGGTCCTACCGGTCTTGACGTTGAGGACGCGGCCGCCTTTCTCCAGCTTGCCGGAGTAGACGCGGAAGTAGGTGAGCTTGCCGACGTAGGGGTCGGTCATGACCTTGAAGGCGAGGGCAGCGAAGGGAGCCTCGTCGGAGGCGGGGCGCTCGGCCTCGACGTCCTCCGGCTGACCCTTGCCGGCCGGGACAACGCCGGTCACCGGCGGCACCTCCAGCGGCGATGGGAGGAGGTCGACGATTGCATCGAGCAGCGGCTGCACGCCCTTGTTCTTGAACGAGGTGCCACAGAGCACCGGCGTCACCTTGGTGTCGAGGCAGGCCCGGTGCAGGGACTTGGCGATCCGCTCATGCGGGATCTCCTCCTCAGCCAGGTAGGCCTCCATCAGCTCGTCGTCGTAGTCGGCACAAGCCTCGATCAGCTGGGTGCGATATTCCTCGGCCTGCTCGCGCAGATCCTCGGGAATCTCGATCGTCTCGTATTCGGCGCCGAGCTCGTCGGTCCAAATCAAGCCCACCATCTCGACGAGATCTACGACCCCTTTGAAGTTGTCCTCGCTGCCGATCGGCAGCTGAATCGGCAGCGGGTTGGCGCCGAGCCGGTCGGTCATCGTCTGCACGGAGTTGAAGAAGTCGGCGCCGGTTCGGTCCATCTTGTTGATGTAGGCGAAGCGCGGCACCTTGTACTTGTCCGCCTGACGCCAGACGGTCTCGGACTGGGGCTCGACGCCGGCGACGGCGTCGAAGACCGCGATCGCGCCGTCGAGGACGCGCAGGCTGCGCTCGACCTCAACCGTGAAGTCGACGTGGCCCGGCGTATCGATGATGTTGATGCGGTGGTCCTTCCACTCGCAGGCAGTGGCGGCGGAGGTGATCGTGATCCCGCGCTCCTGCTCCTGCTCCATCCAATCCATCACCGCGGCGCCCTCGTGGACCTCGCCCATCTTGTGGGTGCGGCCGGTGTAGTAGAGGATGCGCTCGGTCGTCGTCGTCTTACCGGCGTCGATGTGCGCCATGATCCCGATATTGCGCGTCTTCTCTAGGGGAAAGCTGCGTGCCATGTGTTCCTAAGGTAAGGGTTTGATCGTGAAACAGGGACGGGACAAACAAAAGCGATCTGGCAAGAAACCGGATCGGCGCATGAAAAAGGCCCTGAAGGGCCCGGCGAAGCGAACTGCGAAAAAAGGACTGCCTGAGCGACGCGCGATGATAGCAGCGGCGTGGCGGCGCGTTGGCACGGTCCTGACGGCGGTCGGGAAGCGCACTCGCCAAGTCGATAGCGCTGTGGCGCGACGAATCGAGAAGCTGCGTCCTGTCCTGGTTCGATTGCTGGAGCGAGGACTCAAAGGCGGCGCTCGCATCGCGCAGGCCACCGCCAAACGGCTGCGTCCTCTCGGGGTATTTGTCTTGCGCGCCTTCGCAAGGGGAGAACGATGGCTGCGCCGGGCGACAACCGCCGCCAGCCGGGTGGCGACGCGTGCAAGCGCCGCGGTCACTCCCCAGCGCGCGATCTGCGCGGTCATCGTCGCCTCGGCCATCTGCTTGATCGCCTCCCAGTTCGTCTCTTTCCGCAGCGTCGAGATCGGTCAGCCCGGCTATGCGGGGTTGTCAGCCGCGGCGCCGCCGACGGTCGGAGGGAAGGACCCCACCGACGTCCACTCCTATCTATTGATCCCGATCGCCCTGCTCGCCGCTATCGCCGGGACGATGGCGCTGCGTCCCGAGCGACGTGGCTTGGGCCGCGTCGTGATCGCCCTGGGCCTGCTCAGCATTGCCGTGATCCTGCTCGTCGACCTCCCCGCCGGCCTCGATGAGGGGGCCCAAGCATCGCGCTTCGCCGGCGCTACGGCAGTGCTCGATAACGGCTTCTACGCGCAGCTCGCGGCAGCGGCGGGGCTGGTCTTGGGCGGACTGCTCTACTATGCGCGGCCGTGCCGAATACCAATCAACTTGTCAGGAAGGGCCGCAAGCGCCCGAAGAAGAAGACGACGACGCCAGGTCTCAAGTCGGGACAGGGCCGCAAGAAGGCCGTCGCCGCGCCGCAGCGGCGCGGCGTCTGCACGCGCGTCGCGACCGTAACGCCGAAGAAGCCGAACTCCGCCCTGCGCAAGATCGCCCGTGTGCGCCTCACCAACGGGATGGAGGTCACCACCTACATCCCGGGCGAGGGCCACAACCTGCAGGAGCACTCCGTTGTGCTGGTCCGCGGTGGTCGCGTCAAGGACCTGCCAGGCGTCCGCTACAAGGTCGTCCGCGGCACCCTCGACGCCGCCGGCGTCTCCGACCGCAAGCAAGCCCGCTCTCGCTACGGCGTCAAGGCCTCCTGATGCCGCGCCGGTCCGCAGCAACAATCCGCCCAGTCGAGCCCGACGCGCGCTTTCGCAACCGGCTCGTTCAGCAGCTGATCAACAAGGTGATGAGCGACGGCAAGAAGCAACTTGCCGAGCGGATCGTCTACGACGCGCTGGCCCTTGTCGGCGAGCGTTCCGGCGAGGACGCGATCGAGACGCTCGAGGCCGCGATCAAGAACTTGACCCCCGTCCTCGAGGTCCGCTCCCGCCGCGTCGGTGGCGCCACCTACCAGGTGCCGGTCGAGGTTCCCGCCCGGCGCGCCCGCACCCTGGCAATCCGCTGGCTGGTCGACTTCGCCCGCAACCGGCGCGAGTACTCGATGGCCGAGCGGCTCGCCAGCGAGATCCTCGACGCTACACAGCAGCAGGGCAGCGCCTGGAAGCGCAAGGACGATATTTACCGCATGGCGCAGGCCAATAAGGCGTTTGCTCATTACAGGTGGTAGATGGGAGCCGCGGGACTCCCCTCGCTCG
>Ga0127503_10309556_pt1 | contig 24612 bp, 33 predicted proteins | sample WCWITBFmetaT_FD_92749 | JGI IMG/M metagenome (GOLD analysis project Ga0127503, IMG submission 92749) | Soil microbial communities from Willow Creek, Wisconsin, USA - WC-WI-TBF metaT (Metagenome Metatranscriptome) | ecosystem: Environmental > Terrestrial > Soil > Temperate forest | place: USA... | reverse complement strand
GTGTCGCCTTGCTCGACGTGACAAAAGTTCAGTGGCCATCTATGTTGTGGATAATCGGCGTGGTTTCGGCCCCGTCGATTTTCGACTTTCCTGACATAGGAGCCTCATGACCGCGCTCAAAGACCCGTCCGTGCGCGCCAGGCGCAACAAGGACACGGTTATCCCCACAGAGATCAAGTTCATTCCCGGTCAGCAGCCTCGACTTCCCCGGGGTTACGAGTGGCATCCCCAGACCAAGATCTGGTGGAGGACGTGGCGCGACTCGCCGCTTGCCGAGCACCTCATGGCCGTGGACTGGCAGACCCTCTTGACTGCCGCGCTGCTGCACAGCGAGGTCTGGACGAACGGGGATCTTCGGCTGATTCCCCAGGTCGTTGCCATCGAGAAGGACTTCGGCGCCACGTTCACCGCACGGCTCCGGCTGCGGATCCAGGCGCAGGAAGCCGAGAAGGCCGAGACCCAGGGCAAGCAGCGTCGGGTCAACAGCGGGATGGTTCAGCCCAAGGTGGGCAAGGACCCCCGTGCTGCGCTCAGCGTTGTGAACTAAGCCCTCATGGGGACGCTTATCGTCCCCCGGATGGAGCCAGGGGAGCAGTGGCCCACGCTCGGGCCGCACATCTGCGACCTGATCGAGGAGCGGGCCGTGTTTGGCCCGGGCTCACTGCGGGGACTGCCGGCCAGGCTCGACGACGAGAAGCGCGCGATTATCTACCGGGCTTACGAGGTCTACCCGAAGGGCCACGAGTTCGCGGGACGTCGGCGTTTCCAGAGGGTCGGCGTCTCGGTACGGAAGGGCACGGCTAAGACCGAGTTGCTCGGGTGGATCACCTTCGTGGAGCTCCACCCGGAAGGCCCGGTGCGCTGCGACGGTTTTGACAGGCGCGGCAATCCGATCGGTCGGCCGGTCCGCGATCCGTACATTCCGATGCTGGCCTACACCGAGGAACAGGTCACCGAGCTGGCCTATCAGGTCCTCTACACCGTGGTGACCGAAGGTCCGGACGCCGAATTGTTCGACGCACAGAAGGAACGTATTCATCGCCTCTCGCCCATTGGCAAGAGCGCGGGTGTCGCGCTTCCGTTGTCCAACTCTCCGAACGCACGCGACGGCGCGAGGACCACGTTCCAGTGCTTCGACGAGCCGCACCGGATGTACCTGCCCAAGCAGCGCGCAGCGCACGAGACCATGCTCGCGAACATGCCCAAGCGGCCTCTCGAGGATCCCTGGGCCATGTACGCATCGACCGCGGGTGAGCCCGGCCAGAACTCGATCCAGGAAGATCTTCACAGTGAGGCTGAGAAGATCAAGTCCGGGGAGATCACCGATCCGCAGCTGTTCTACTTCCATCGCGAGGCCGGCCCCGGTCACGACATGTCGACGCTCGAGGGCCGGGTTGCGGCCATCACCGAAGCCACCGGTCCGGTTGGTGAGTACGCCCCTGGTCAGTTCCGCTCCATCGCGTTGCAGTGGGACCGGCCCGGCGCCGATGCGGAATACCTGGAGCGGGTCTGGACGAACCGCTGGATCCGTAGCCAGCGCCAAGCCTTCGACATCAAGCTCTGGCAGAGCTCGGCCGTCCAGGACGAGATCCCGGCCGGAGCCTTCGTCGCGGCCGGCTTCGACGGTGCCCGGTTCCAGGACTCCACGGCCATCGTCATCACCGACATCAAGACCGGCTGCCAGCAGCTCTACGCGCTGTGGGAACGCCCCCTTGACGTCGAGGACTGGGAAGTTCCCGAGGTCGAGGTCACCGCGGCCGTCCACATGCTGGCCGCGCGGTACAAGCTCTACAAGCTGTACGCCGACCCGCCGCACTGGACGGAAACCGTCGGGTCCTGGGAGGCCAGCCTTCCGGGCCAGGTTGAGGAGTGGTGGACGAACCGGCCTGCGTACATGGCCAAGGCGATCCGCGCCTATCGCGAGGCGATGTCGTCCGGTGCCGTCACGCACGTTGATCGGGGCATCGAGCTCGACAACAGCTTCGACACCCATATCACTGCCGCCGGTCGTCACAACATCAACATGTGGCTTGACGGTGAGCAGATGTTCCTGCTCAACAAGATCCACCTTGACCGCAAATACGACGCCGCAGTGGCCGGGATACTGTCCTGGGCCGCCTACCTCGACGCGGTGAAGACAGGAGCGGAGGCTCCGGAGGATTCCTACGTTCCCGTTCGCATCAGGTAAAGCCATGGAGGCTCAGTGCCCATCGAAGTCGATGTCCCCCTGAGCGATGGCTGGTGGGTTCAGCGGCTGGCATTCAGGCTCGAGGAGCAGCGTGAGCGCGCCGAGGCGCTCCATGAGCGGTACGTGGGCAAGCCGCCCTTGCCGATCGTGAACGACAACATGCGCAAGGCTGTCGAGCTGTTCCTGCGCAAGGCGGGCACGAACTGGGAGCGGTTGATCATCGGCGCGCGTCTTCCGCGTCTTCAGATCACGGGCCTGCGCACTCCGCAGGAGGTCGACAGCGAAGGCGATCAGGCGGCCTTCGCGCGATGGGTCCAGGCCGGCATGAAGCTGGTCGTCTACGACACGCACAAGAACTCGTTCACCATGGGTTCGGGCTACGTCATCTCCGGCCGGGATCCGATCACCAACAATCTTCTGGTCACCGCGGAGGACCCGCGCAACACCATCGTGGAGCTCGACCCGGCCACCAAGAGGGTCATCGCCGGGCTCAAGTTGATCCGCGACAGCGTGAACAACGAGGACGTGGCCTACCTCTACATGCCGGGCCGCGTGCACGTCGCCGTCATCCAGAACCCGCCGTTGACCCAGCCGATCCCCGCGGTCAACACGCCGCCGTTCTACCAGATCCAGGGGTCGTTCAGCGGCCAAGCCTGGCAATGGGACGAAGCTCGCTCCGGTGCGATCCCCGGTCTCGACAATCGGGTCTGTGTGACGCCGTTCGAGAACGAAGACGGCATGGCCGAGTTCGAGCCGCACATTCCGCTCATGGACCGGATCATCCAGCAGATCCTCCAGCGGATGACCGTCATCACGTTCCAGGCGTTCAAGCAGCGTGCCGTCAAGGGCCTGCCCAGCACAGATCCGCAGACCGGGCAGAAGATCGACTACAGCGACGTGTTCTCGGCTGAGCCGAACGCGATCTGGCAAGTGCCGGCCGCCGCCGACTTCTGGGAGTCGGCCAACGTCGACATCCAGCCGATCCTCATGTCCATCCGCGATGACGTCCGTGACCTGGCCGCCGTCTCGGCGACCCCGCTTTACTCGATCACGCCGGACGCGACGAATGGTTCGGCCGAGGGTGCTTCCCTCCAGCGGGAGATGCTCACGTTCTCCTGCGAAGGACACCGCGACCGGTTCACTCCGCGGTGGGCCGAGGTTGCCGAGCACATCGCGTTGCTGTCCAGCGATGACAACCCGGCCACTCAGCCGATCTGGGCTCCGGTGGAACGCCTCAGCCTCGCTGAGCGCGGTTCGGCCGCTTCGCAGCTCCGGAACATCGTCCCGGTGGAGACGATCTGGACCGAGATCATGGACTTCCCGCCGTCAATGGTTCCCACGCTGAAGACCCAGCGGGCCGACGACATGGTTCTCCAGGTGCAGCTCGCCGCCGCTCAGGCCCAGGCCACCACGGCAGCCACCATCGCCGGCTCCCAGCCGCCGGGCGGTACCCCGCCGGGTAGTTCGCCACAGGACAACCAGGGCGGTAGTGCTACGGTCAAGGACCCGGTTACCGGAAAGGCCCTGCCGATCGCACCACCGAGGTCGGGTAACGCCACCGATGGGGATGCGACCACCACTTTCGTTCCGGGCTACTACCGGGCGCCGAAGAAGTCGGCCGCGGCAGCGGTCACGAAGTAAAGGGAGAGCTTGTGGACGTAGAAGTCCGAGAATCCGCTCTCGATCACGCCGAGGAATGGCTCGGGACTCAGACCCCGCGACCCTCGGTCGATGAACTTCTGGACGCGGCCGACGAGATCTCGATCTACCTGGCGGGCAGCCCGCTCAGGGTGATCCAGATTCGTGTCGGCCTCGTCCGTGAACAGGCAGACGGCACACCATCCCCCACTCAACCCGAAGGAAGCACCATGCAGCTCCGCGACACCCAGCAAGTGACCTACACCCTCGCCGGCAAGGACGCCAAGGGCTTCGACGTGGACGGCGAGCAGTTCTCTGCCGTATCCAGCGACGAGACCGTCGTGACCGTCACCCAGGACGGCGACACCTTCACCGCGGTAGCCGGTAGCCCCGGCTCGGCCGTGGTCACCTTCAGTGAGGCCGTCTCCGGCCTCAGCGCGACCGAGGCCATCGACGTGGTTCCGGGCAACCTGGCCACCATCGACGTGGTGGCCGGCGAGGTCACCGAGCAGCCGTAGTCATGCGTCACTGGCGTCTCGTCTGGTTGGTGGTTGCAGCGATCTGCATGCTGTTCGCTGCCGTCAGCGGCGCCATCTGGCACCTTGGTGACAACGACATCAACCTGTACTACCTCAGCCTGTTCGCCGTGATCATGGCGGTGCTGCCTCTGCCGATACGGGGGCACGCGGGTCAGTGACCCGGCCGTCTGACACTCGGGCCGCGCAGCTTGCGGTAATCCTGGAAGGTCAAGGCGCTGCCATGCGGCGCCTGACCAACCAGGCCGAGGCCATCGCCCTGGCGGACACCAGGAACTTCACCCAGTGGGACAACCCGACCGCTCGAGCCCGATGGGCGGACGGGTTGGCCAGGGGTATCCAGGCCGTCCAGCGACAGGCTGCGGCGGTCACCAACGCCTACCTCCAGCGAGCCTCGACGCTCAGCCTGGGCAAGGCTCCGGCGGTCGTGGCGATCGTGGACATCACGTCACTGCGCACCGGGGTCGACCTGGCCGACGTCTACCAGCGCATCGGGGCTGCGTTCCGGTTCAACACATGGCGTGGACTCGGCTTCGACGCCCGGGCCGCGATGCGGGCCGACGAGGAAGTCACCCAGCTGCTCAGCTCGGTCGAGGCCGCACTCTTCGAGGGCGTGACCGAACGTAGGCCGGTCAGCGGTCTGGACGCAGCCCTGGACAGGGCAGCCTCCCTGGCCAGGACCGACGTTGCTCTCGCCGGCCGAGCTCAGGCCCAGCAGTTCATGACCAAGGTCAAGCCGGTGCCCCTCGGGTGGCGCCGCATGATCCACCCCGAGCTTTCCGCCGGAGGAACCTGCGGGCTGTGCGTCGCCGTCGCGGACCGGATCTATCACCGATCCGACCTCATGCCGCTGCACGACCGTTGCCACTGCCTTCCGGTGGCGGTGTTCGAGGGCGACGATCACGTCGACACGATCACCAGGGGCGACCTTCAGCGGATCTACAGCGAGGCCGGCGGCAACACCGGAGCCCTGCTGAAGGGGGTCCGGTATCAGGTCAACGAGCACGGCGAGCTCGGCCCCGTCCTGACCAGGCGGAAGGATAAGTTCCGCAACAAGCGTGACGTGCGTGACGATCAGGCCGTCGACAAGACAGCCACCCGTCAAGCCCTCGCGCTGATGGAGAAGACGCTGCCCGATCTTCAGCAGCGTGCCCAAGGTGATCCCGGCCTGAGCGGTCTGTTCACGTGGACCGAGGATCGGATCACCTCACTGCGTTCCGACCTGGAACGTGTCGCTTAGTCAGCACCCGCCATGGGTGAACCATCCTGTCAAGGGAGAAACGCATGTCCATGCCCGCAGGCGCGCCCGCCCCCGCCCCCGTCGTCACCGTGGCCGACCCGTCGTCCGTCGTGACGACCACCACGCCGACGACCCCGGTGGTTCCACCGGGAACGCCGGCCGCGCCTCAGCAGAACGGCCAGACGCCACCAGTTAGTGGCAACGCCGCAGCCGCAGCCGCGGGGGGCTTCCCGCCGAACAAGGCGGTTGGCGACATGACGGAGAGTGAGCAACTCGCTTACTGGCGGCACTACGCACGGCAACACGAGAGCCGGGTGTCAGCTCTCGGGAACCTCACTCCCGAGGACGTCAAGGCCCTTCAGGACAAGGCAGCACAGTTCGACGCCGCCGCAGCCGAGAAGGGCACGGACATGGAGAAGGCCGTTCGCTCGGCCTACGAACAGGCAGAGAAGGCCGTACTGGCCAAGATCCAGCCGCAGCTGGTCACGGCAGAGTTCCGTGCCGCCGCGGTCGGGCGCATCGACAACGATCGGTTGGCGTCCATTCTCGAACCACTGGACCTCGGTAAGTTCCTTGCCGCCGACGGTTCGGTCGACACCGCCAAGGTGTCCACGTACGTCAACGGAATTGCGCCCGCCATGGGGAGTTCCACAGCGCAACCCCCGTTCCCGTCCTTGGGTCAGGGGCAGCACACTGCACCGCCGACCGTGCCTGGCGCCGCCGGGGCCGCGGCGGCAGCGAAGCGGTTCGGCAAGCCCGCTTCACCCACCACCTGACCCACAGAAAGGAAACCCGTCGATGACCACGTTCGGTCTTCAGACTGTCTCCTACTCGACCTCCAGCCGGACGTGGCTCGCCAGTGATCACGGCACGGATGTCATGCCAGGAGTCCCGCTCGATCTGACCGCGTTCAACTCGGCGCAGATGTACCCCAACGGTTACATCGCGTCCGGCGTTGTGCTCGCCAAGATCACGTCCTCGGGCAAGTACGCCCCGTACCTGGACTCGCTGACCAACGGCACTCAGACCGCCGTGGGCATCATGTTCAATGACGTGCAGGTCTACGTGCCGGGGACTACGACGCTCCAGACGAACGTCACTGTGCCGATCCTTCTGCACGGCTTCGTCTACTCCGGCAATCTTGCCTACACGTCCGGCAACGCCGCGCTGGGCGGCTACCTCGATGCCAATGCCCAGACGGACCTGAAGAACATCGTCTTCTGGTCCACCGCTCCGTAACCGACCGGCCAACCTAGAAAGGATCAACTTCCCATGGCAATCATCTTCGATGGGCCGGTCACGCCACAGGACGCCACCACGTTCGTGCGCCAGGTCCCCACCCCTGCCGATCAGGTGCTCAACCAGATCCTTCCGGATCGGGTCACCGAGTCGCCCGAGGTGGATTTCAACGTCATCACGAAGACCGGTAACACCGGTCGGTTCCGTGCGGCTGACGCTCCGGCGCACATCAGTCCTCGTGACTCGATGGCCCTCAACCGCGTGCCGCTGCTGAACATGTCGGTGGCCAAGCCGGTCGTGGGCGAGCTCGAGCTCATGCGGCTCTACAGCCTCAGCTACGGCCAGTCCCCAGTGGCGGCCGCGGCCGAGTCCATCTACGACGACCTCGCCAACGGCGCGCTCGACGCCCGTCGGCGTGCGGAGCAGGCTCGCGGTTCGGTGCTCTCGACCGGCACGCTGGTCATCGCCGAGGGTGGCCTGAACGGCACCATCGATTACGGTGTTCCCGGCGGCAACAAGGTCACCGCCGGCACCCTGTGGTCGGTCGTGTCCACGGTCGACGTCATCACTCAGCTGAACACGTGGCGGGCGACCTATCTCGCGCTCAACGGCTACGCGCCGGGCGGCATGATCATCTCCACCACGGTTCTGAACTACCTCCAGCAGAACGTGAAGTTGCAGTCGATGGCCGTCCAGACCATCGGCCCGAACCTCCAGGGGTTCGCCGGGTTGATCCCGCGCAACACGATCAACGCCATCCTCCAGACGTACGACCTTCCGCCGATCACCATGGTGTACGACACCAAGGTGAGCGTCGACGGGTCCAACACTCTGGTGATCCCGGTGAACTTGGCGATCTTCACCCCGCCGAGCAACATCGAGCTGGGCTACACCGCGTGGGGGCCCACCGTCACCGCGCAGAAGCTCCAGCCCACCGTCGGTCTGGGTGCCGGGCTTGTCGGGTTCGTGGACCGCGGGGATGACTTCCCGTACAAGGAGCAGACCTACGTCGACTCGCTGATGCTCCCGGTCATCACCAATCCGAACGCCCTGTTCATCGCTACGGTCGCCTGATGGCCGGCCGCAAGGTCACGGTGCATGTGGTCGAGTCGGCCGCAGGGCACCTTGACGAGTTCCCCGACGGGCGCGTCGAGCTGTCCTCGGGCGACGTCGCCCCGGACTGGCTCGAGCTCGGCGAGCACTGCTTCGCCAAGCAGGACGACAGCCCTGCTGAGCCAGCCAAGGCCGCACCGGCCAAGGCCACCGCTCAGAAGTAACCACTCTCCTACATCAGACAGGGGCCGTCGTGACGGATCCACTCGCGGAGATGTCCCCGGACGATCTCGCCGGATTCTGGCGGCCTCTGTCTGATGCGGAAACGATCGTCACCACGAACCTCATCGAGGTCCTGTCCTCGGTGATTCGTGGCCGGTTGCCCTCCATCGACACGTGGATCGCCGAGGGTCTCGTCGACCCGAAGGTCGTCCAGTTCGTGATGAGCACGGTCCTCGCGCAGATCATCCAGGTCACCAACCGTGCGTCGGCCGCCAAGATGGAGTCCAGGACCCTGGGCAGCGCCACCTATACGGTGTCCTACTACGACACGACCGCGGTCCAGAATCAGGCCACTGCCCTGCTCACCCCCGACCTGATCACGCTGCTCGTGCCGCCCTCGTTCATCGTGGACAACAAGCCGGTGTCCTCGATCTACCAGAAGATGCCCGCGGCCGGCAATGAGCTGCGCGGTTGGTACGGCAATCCGGTTCCCGTCACCGTTCCTGACGGTATCGGCATTCCTCGACGGCACTGGCCCGGGCCGTCTTCCTGGGATCGTCCGTGACCGATCCGATCGGGGCCATGATGGTCCACTCCGCGTCGGTGCAGACCTACCTCGGGCAGGGCAAGACCAGCAATGATTTCGCCTCACCGGTCACGGTGGCCTGCTACGACGAAGACGAGCTCCATCAGGTCACCACGTCGACCGGCGAGATCGTGGCCTCCAAGCACCGCCTGTTCGTCAAGATCCCCGACGGCCCGAAGTTTCCGCCCAAGTCGCTGGTCACCGTGAACGGCTACACCGGGCCCGTGATCAGTCAGTCGCTGCGCACCGCCGGCTCGGTCTTCACCATCCTGGAGCACTGCGAAGTCCACTTGGCCTAGAGAGGCGGCGCCGTGCCTTCGTCTTTCACCGTCGTCGGCCACTTCGACGTCGAGAAGCTGTTCGCAGTGTCGTCGGAGGAGGCGATTGCCAAGGCCGGCGAGGACGGCGCACAGGTCATCGGCGACAGCTCCCAGAAGCTCGTCCCGCGGCAGCCGTTCGAGGACTACCGCGGGCAACCCCACCTCGCCGACACCATGCACGTCCGCTACGTCGGCGGTGGCATCGCCGAGGTCCGCTACTCCTCCGTCTATGCCCACTGGGTGCATGAAGGCGTGGAGTTCAACCATCCCTATGGCGGCAGCGCCAAGTTCCTGGAGATCCCCACCATCGCCGACTACCGCCGTGTCCTCGACGCCTGCGCAGACGCCTTCAGGCTGTTCCTGCCATGACCTGGACACCCGACCTTCTCGACGGCATGGCCCAGGCGCTGGCCACCGCCGGCATCGGCACCTACGCCGCCGGTCACTACACGTCCGCGACGGCCTGCGGGATCACCATCGGCACCACGGCCGACGAGCCGGTCAAGGCCATCGCCTTGTTCGCCTACAGCCCTCTCGACGACTTCATCCTCGCCGACGTCATGCAGCCGGTGCAGCTCCGCATCCGGGGCACCCTCGACGCCACCTCGGTCGACACCATCGGAGACGCGATCTTCGACCTGTGGCACGGCACCACCGGGTTGATCTTCAACTCCGTTCACACCGTCTCCATCGCGCGCAACTCGGTGCTCCCTCTCGGGCGTGACGAGCGCGAGCGGTGGATGGCCTCACACAACTACTACGTACGCGCGAACCGTCCGACCGCCTCGCGGCCGGACTAGCAATACCGCCCTGCAATACCCCGCTGCCATGCCCTGAAAGGACCCGCTCATGGCAATCACCATCACCTCGGTCACGCCGGCCACCGGTTACACCGTTGGCGGCACGATCTCCAATGTCGTGGGCACCAACCTTGACACCTGTGTCGGGGTCTACCTCGGTTCCTTCCCGGCAACCATCATCAGCAAGACCTCCACCACGCTGCGGTTCCAGTCCGGTCCCGGCACCGGGTCTACCCTGCCGATCCGCTTCCTGGACGGCACCACCGAGGTCACGGCGACCCCGACCTGGACCTACAACGTCCTGGCCTCACTGGAGCACCTGACCTCGACCTCCACGAAGAAGTGGCGGCTCGACTGCACCACTGATGGCGGGACCACGTGGATCAGGGTTCGTGGTGTCACCAACCTCCAGCCGACGGTCAACACGACCACCCAGGACGACTCGGACTACGACTCCGGCGTCTGGGGATCGGATGCGAAGACTCAGCTCAAGTGGGAGCTGACCGGGACCGTCAAGCGGGCCAAGGGCGACTCCACCACCCTCTACGACGCCGGCCAGGAAGTCCTCCGGCTGGCTCACGATCAGGTCGGTTCGGCCGGCTCCGTAGTGGTCCGTTGGTATGACCGCACAGGTGGGCCAGAGGCGTACACGGGGACCGCGTTTGTGCAGTGGTCGGAGACCGGCGGGGCTCCCGACGCGCTCTCGGGAGCTTCGTTCACGCTCGGTGGCCAGGGTGTCCGCACCCTGATCACCAACCCGGTGCTCGCTGACGCTTCACTCGCGTCCTGAGTCTCGGAGGTATAGCGGATGCCTTTCGAGGACTACAGCGAGCTTGTCGGCAAGCCGATCGTCCTGCCCATCGCGGGCAAGAAGTATGTGCTCCCCCCGGTCTCAGCGGAGGCCGGGGTGGAGCTGCTCGACGTCTTGCGAAATCCCGACGGTGAGAACGCGAAGGCTCGGGACGACACCGGGCTGCATTCGATCAAGATGCTGCTCAGCGACGAGCTCGTGGAGAAGATGCTGAGCGACGGCGTGCCCTACGAGGCCATACTCCGTGCCTCCGTCGTGCAGATGGCGGACTTCCTGTACGGGCGCCAAGAGGCCGAGGACGTCTGGAAGCAGTCGGCCATGCACGTCCAGGTGCAGCGGTCAGCCCCGGAAGCCAAAGCCCCCGCCAGGGGGCGTTCTCGCTCGGCGGCATCAAGGACCCGGACTTCATCTACGGGCGGGGCGAGTACGACCCGCTCACGGGCCTCTGGGACGAGTACGACCTCCCGGCCGAGGGGCCGGTAGCCGGCGAGCCGATTCCTTGGCCGCAGCTGTTCGAGCTGTGGCCGATCCTGGTTCGCGACTTCGGTGCGATCTTCCATGTCGATCTCGAGGAACGCTGGAAGCGGACCAGCTGGCGATGGTTCCGGGTTCGCGTGATCGCGATCATCTCCGATCCCAAGTCGCTCATCTACCAATTCCTTCACGACGTAAAGCAGGCTCCACCGGGTGAGGTCGACTATGACGAGATGGGGTGAGTTGTGACCGTTCCCGGTGGCGGAAGCACCGTCGGCAACATCACGGCCTACCTCCGCATGGAGGCCGACCAGTACATCCGCAAGGCCCGTGAGGTCTCGCGCGCCACACTGGAGATGGAAGCCGCCCAGCGCAAGCAGCAGGTCGCGCTGGACAAGGTTGCGCTCGCGGAGAAGAAGCTCAACGACGCCCGGAAGTCCGGCGACACCCGGAAGGTCACCCAGGCGACCCGCGAGCTCGAGACCGCTCGGCAGCGGTTGGCATCGGCCAACGAGCGGGTAGCCCGTGGTGAGAAGAACCTGGGCGCCGAAGCCGAGCGTGCCGCCGCCAAGGCCGCCCGTGGCGCCAGGGAGATGGAAGCCGCGGTTCTCCGCGAGGAGCGCGCCATGCAGCGCGCCGGCCGGTCGGCGTTCGACTTCGGCAACCGCTTGAACGCGATCATCGCCGCAGCGGTCATCCTTGGTCCCGCGTTGATTCCCCTCGGGGCGGTCGGTGCGGCCGGCCTGGGTGCGTTGGCCGAAGGTGCCGGCGTGGCCCTGCTGGCCGTCCGTGGCATCAAGAAGGAGATGAAGGACGGCACCGTCGTCGGTGTCCAGTACCAGTCTCTGTTCGCCGGGCTCAAGACTAACATCGACCAGCTGAGCACCACCGCCGCGGACACCGCGTTGCCCTTCGTCGGCAAGGCCATCGGCAACATCAACGACGTCATGCCGGAGCTGAACTCCGAGACCAAGCAGTACACCGCTCTGCTCGGCCAGATGGGCGACGTACTCGTCCACGGGGTCCTCAGTGGCTTCGTCCAGCTTCACCCGCTCATGCTCCAGATCTTCAAGGACTCACTGAGCTTGGCGCAGGGTTTCGACCGGTTCGCTTCGGGCAACAGTCTCCAGAAGTTCGGTGACTGGGCGCTGAACACCCTGCCGATCGTCGAGCAGGATATCGGTGACATCGCCCAGGCACTCGGCAAGCTGATCGTTGCCGGCGCCTCGAGCGGCGTCACGGTCCTTGATCTTCTCAGTGGCATCGCCCGTGGCCTGGACGCGATTCCGTTGCCGGTGCTGAAGGTCTTGGTTCCCACCCTGCTGGCGCTCTACACGGCGTCCAAGCTGGCCGCCCTTGGTACCGCGATCAACACCAAGATCACCGGGGCCTACACCGCGGCTCTGCTCCGTCAGGCTGCCGCCGCTGAAACTGCTGCCGCCGCCGAGCGTGATCTTGCGGTTGCCACCGGCGAGGCCGGCGCCGCGAACAAGGTTGGCGGTGGGGTCGGCTTCCTTCCCATCGGTCGCCCCGGGGCCGCGCGCACCAGCACCATCGAGACGGTCGAGCGAAACGCCGGCCGGGTCGGTGCGGCCGGCGCGAGCCTCTTCCCGCCGACCGCGATTCTGTTGATCGCCGCGGCCCTGGGTCACCAGCTCGCGAACAACCCGATCATCAAGGCGCAGGACGCCACCCGGCTCGCCGGAGGCGGCGTCCGCAACCCGACCAACCAGGGCCCTGGCGGCAACTTCCTGTTCAATGCCATCAACAAGAACCTCTTCGGCCCGGCCAAGTTCGTGGTTCCGAAGGAAGTCAAGCAGCAGCAGGACTTCTTCGCGAAGCAAACGACCAACTTCAAGGCCCAGCAAGACGCCGCTGCCGCCACTGACGCTGCCTTCGACAAGATCGCCAAGTCGGCACTCGCGGCCCGTGACTCTCAGCAGCAGGAGATGGCCGTCGCGCAGCTCTCGGGCAACGTCCACGACGTCCTGGCGCTTTCGCTCGATGCCGTCAACAAGAAGTTCCTGAACACCGCCGAAGCCTCCACCGCGGAGTGGCAGGCGATCAACAACGTGACCAAGACCCTGAAGGACAACAAGGCCGCGATCAAGGGTCACTCGGATGCGGCCTTGGAGGATCAGTCCGCTATCCAGCAGGCCACCCGCGCGATCCAGGCACGGGCGCTGGCGCTGTCCGACGGCGGTAAGAACGAGGCCAAGTCGATCGGCGCCCTGATTGCCGGCCGCGACGCCATGTTCCGGAGCCTGAAGGCCCAGGGCCTGTTGACCAAGAGTGTGCGGGACTATATCAACTCGATTCTGCACATTCCCAAGTGGGTCGCGACGCTGCCCAAGTTCAACTCGGCTACCGCTCAGGCCCGGATGGTGGACTACATCAAGCGCATGGGCGGCATCCCGGCGCTGAAGAACACCACGTTCAACCTGAAGACCGGCACGGCTGTCACCAGGCTGGACCACATGCTCACGGTCTACAACGCCCTGACCGACAAGACGGTCACGATCAGCACCAACGTGCTCACGAACGCTCCGGGTCGTGCCGATCTCCCTGGCCAACGGAATGCACGCGGTGGCCTGCTCTCCGGGCCGGGCAGCGGAACGTCTGACGACATTCCGATCCGGGCGTCCAACGGTGAGTTCGTCGTCAACGCCGCGCAGACCGCGAAGCACCTCGACCTCCTGGAGAACATCAACAAGGGTGTGGCCGGCTTCGCTTCGGGCGGTTCGGTCGGTCGTCAGAGCGCGCGGCCGATGTACGCCAGCACGACGGCGCGTTCGAGGCAAATCTCGTCGTTCCGCCCCACGGGTAGCACGCGCGGCCTGGTCCATGCACCCATGGGCGAAGGTCCCTGGGAGCTGTCCGGAACGGTTGCCCTCGACGACAACGGGATGCTGGACGTATCCGGAGCTTTCCTCTCGTACAAGGATCACCACACCTACGGTCGGAGTGACTAAATGGCTATCCGCAACCTCGCTCAGCGGCAGTCGCTTGCGGACAAGTTCGCGGCCGACAACCCGTACGGAGCCGTGTTCACCGCCGATCCCGGTGCCACCGGCACGCCGTCCAACGAGGTCACGGGCGGCTCGCCGGCCTATGCGCGCTGCACCATCACATGGGGCGCTGCGGATGGCACGGCGACCGTCACGGGCACCGGCACCGTGAACCTGCCCGCGGGCATCACCCCGACGCACCAGTCGCCATGCACCACGTCGGGGACCGGCTCACGGGTGTCGGATGCCCAGCCGATCACCCCGGCGCCCGGTGCGACTGGAGCGCAGACGACGGCCACGCTCACGTTCAAGTACCAGCAGCTCTGACCCGCCTTCCGGTCCGCGACTAGGGAAGGGGGCTCGGCATGGCAACGTTCACGACCTACCCCGGGTCGGGCACCTTCCCCGGGGGCAACACCTTCCCCGGCACGTCGACCACGGCCGCTGCGCTCACCTATGAGACCGATAACACCGGCACGGGGACCGGCACCTACAGCCTCGGTCTGCCGAAGGCGTACGAGACCGACAACACCGGTACCGGCATCGGCAGCTACCTGCTGGCCTACGCCGGGAAGTTCTCGTTCGTCACCTCGACGATCGGAATCGGCACCGGCACGTACCTGCTCACGCTGGCCGTCTACACCGGGCCCACGCTCGTCGCGTCGGTGGATCCGCTGGCGTTGCCGCCGCGGATCCTGGTGCAGGCGTTCAACATCGGTGGTCCGGCCGGGAACGTCACCAGGCTGGATCCGGACGGCGCCTCACGGCCGGTCCGTGAAGGTGACCCGGTGAGTCTGTCCGGTGGTGGCGCGGTCATCTTCGACTATGAGATGCCGTACAACCAGCCGGTCCGCTACACGATCACACCGACCGCGGCCCCGTCGTCGCCGACGAGCTCGATCAGCGTCACCTTGTCGGTTACCCGACCCTGGCTGGTGCATCCCGGCGTGCCGTTCCTGTCGCAGCCGCTGACCGTCCAGCTGCTCGCCGACGAGACCATGCCGGCGAACGTCGGCATCCACGACATCCTCCAGCGCGAGACGCCGATCACCATCTCGGACGGCCGGCGTAAGGCCCCGCGGTCGACGCTCCAGGTGAAGACCATGACGAGGCCACAGGCGGATGCGCTCGACCAGCTCCTGCTCGACGAGTCGCCGCTGCTGCTCCAGATCACATATCCATTCACGACCGAGCAGGTTTATGCGTGGATCACGGTCCTCGACGTCAACCGGGCCCGACGCACCGCCATGTTCGGCGACCCGTCCCGGGTGTGGGTGCTTCCCTACGTCGAGGTCGACCGTCCGACGGGTGCGATCCAGTCGGTCCGGACCTGGCAGGACATCATCAACCAGTACGACACCTGGCAGGACCTGATGGACGACTTCAAGACGTGGCGTGGTGTCCTCACGGGGCTCCGCGGAACGTAGATGTATCCGGTCACGCAGCGGTGGCTCGACTCGGGCAGGACGGCTCACGTCCGCTACTCCGAAGCCTCGCATCTCGATCCGTTCACCGGAAAGGTCACGCCACCGGACGACATGGCGATCGTGGACGGCCAGATCACCGACGACGCCAACTCGAACGTGCGGCGCATGCTGAACCTCACCCTTCCGGCCGTTCAGGGTCTCTACGACGCATTGGCGGCACCGGGTGGGGAGATCTCCATCTCCACGTCCATGCGATACGTCGACGGCGCCATCGAAACCATCCCTGCCGGGGTGTTCATCGTCGATGCCGACAACATGGGCTACAACCCGTCCGGCCAGATCACGCTGACCTGTCCTGACCGGTGGTTGCGGGTCCAACGGAACCGCTTCGGTATCACCGGGCGCACCTCGGTGGCCTCGAACACGATTCACGCCGAGATCCAGCGGCTCGTCGAGGGCGCGTGGTCGTCCGGTTTCCCCGGCTGGTCGCAGCTCGACACGTCGGTGACGGCCAAGGTCGGGCACCTTGTGTGGGACGACGGGGACCGTGAGGCCGCGATCCTGGACATGGCCCGTGCGCACAGTCTCGAGGTCTTCTTCGATCGGGACGGTCTCGCGGTGCTGCGCCCCGTTCCGCTGCTGTCCACGACCAGTCCGTTCGTGTGGCAAGTCGATGCCGGCGACACCGGAGTCCTCATCGATGCGAACCGGTCGCGGGACCGGTCCCGCCTCCGGAACGCCGTCATCGCCTCCACGTCGGCGACAGGGATCGTGGTCGCCCCGCAGGAGAAGAAGAACACCACGGTCGGCGACCCGCTAGCCGTCACCGCCGGACTCGGTTACGTGCCCTACTACTTCTCCTCGCCGGTCATGAAGACCACGGGGCAGTTGCAGGCCGCGGCGCTGACCATGCTGAAGAAACAGCTCGGCGTGGCGTCGTGGATGTCACTCGAGGCCGCTCCCAACGCAGCCCTGGACTCCGGTGACGTCGTGAAGGTCATCCTTCCGAACGTCGACCGGTTCACACCGCGGCCGACCGAGCTCCACATTCTGGATGCGATCACGACGCCCTTGCTGCCGGGCGGCACGCAGACCATGCAGACCCGCTCGACCCGACCGGATACGGACGGCACATGAATCGCAAGCTGGCTGACGCGGTTCGCCGGGCGGCCGACGCCACTACGCCGTCGTCGATGCTGTCGATGCCGCTGTCGGTCATCACGGGAACGGTGACCACGGTCGCGGCCGGCGCCGCGGTGGACGGAAACGCCCAGGTCACGGTGACCCTCGTCAACGGCGACACCACCGACTGCTGGTATCCGGAGGGCTACACGCCTACCGTGAGCGACGTGGTGCTGGTGGGCCTTCCGGGCGCCATCGGCAAAGGGAAGTCGCCCGTGATCCTGCTGCACCTCATCGGCCAACCGACCGTTCCATAGGGAGACCCCGTGACGCTGCCTTCCCCGACCCTCAGCGACGCACCGAACGGTCCGGCGCAGATCCAGGCCCTGGCGTCCGCCACGGACGCTGAGCTGGCCGTCAGGCAGCCGGAGGACACCGGTTGGGCCAACTCCACCCTCCAGCACTCCTGGGTGAACTACGGCGGCGTCTACGGCGTCGCCCGGTACCGGCGCATCAACGGCGTGGTCCATTCGGTCGGCCTCATTAAGAACGGCACGTCGGCGACGGGGACCGTCCTGTTCAACCTTCCGGCCGGCTTCCGGCCCGATCACAACACCACGGTCCTTGTTGTGAACGCGGTGTCGGGAACCACGGGTGGCGCCAGGCTAGAGATCGACACCGGGGGTGACGTGGCGCTGCTGGCCTATCCGCCCGGCGGGTCGAATGCTTTCCTCGGCGTCGAGTTCTCTTTCGCTGTATAAAGGGGGGCATATCCATACGGCGTTAACGGAAGGGGCAGTCCGTTGAAGCCAGACAAGTTCGAGCGCCGTCTGATCCTCGTCACCTTCCTCGGGCTAGTCACGTTCCTTGCCGTGGCCGAGCAGATTTCCTATGGTCATCTTGACCCTCAGCTGATCTCCATTCTCGTGGGAGGCGGATCGTTCATCTTCGCGCGCTACACCACGCGCGACAAAGACGGCAAGGGCAAAGACGACGAGGACAACACATGACCCCCCTAACCGTGTGGGCGTTCTGGCTGCTGGTCGGCGGCGTAGTCGGATATCTGTTCGGGCTCGCCGTGTCCACAGCGGAGTGGATGCAGCAGGCGGCACAGGAGACCCACCTGATGGCTGAGGAGATGCATGTGACCAGCGCGCCGAAGCCCCTCGACAAGGCCGCCGTCCGCCGTAAGCAGCTCGAGCGCATCAGGACTTCATGGGCGATCCCGGTGATCTTGCTGCTCGTCGTGTGTGCGGGTGCCTTTCTCTCGTTCCGGCTGACGGAGAAGGAGAACCAGCAGAACAAGTGCGCCTCGGCGACGTTGACGCAGTTCCTCGACGCCGTGAACGACCGGCAAGGACGAGCGAAGGATCTCAACGACGCTACGCACCAGCTGTTCGTGACCCAGCAGGAAATGCTGGTCACTCTCGGCAACCCGGCATCGTCGCAGGCGGTGAAGACACTGGCTTATCTGAAGTACCTGACCAAGCTCACTACCTACAACAACGCCTACACGACGTTCCAGGTGGCTCAAGACAAGCATCCTTATCCGAGCGCCGAGCACGTTCAGGGCTGCTACAAGTGAGCCTCGCCTTTGACTATCCCGAGGTCATCCGGACCGCGACCTGGATCTGTGCGGCCGCGACCTTCGGTGCCTCGCTGGCCACATTCACCAAGGTGCTGGTCAAGGCTCATCGCTGGGCGATGGCCGCGCTGGCGTTCTGGTCGATCGCGATCTGGTGGGGCATGGTCAAGAACCTGCACGTGCCCGTCAAGGGCACCACGTGGCTGCTCCTCGCGGGCGGCATCTGTGGGGTCATGTTCTTCGTCCGGACGTTCAGCTTCAGGACCGGCCAGCGTCGGCCGGCGAAACTGACCCGCGCCGGCAGGGAAGCCAAGGAGCAGGAAGCCAGTGATCAAAACCGAGACTGAGGTCGCTTTCCGCCGCTCCAGCGCGTGCGCCACCGACGCCTGCGTCGAGGTCGATGTCGGCGCTGAGCTCGTGGTGGTAAAGAGCACCCGTGGTGACACGCGGCTGACCTTCTCACCCGGCGAGTGGGCAGCCTTCATCCAGGGCGTGAAGGCTGGAGAGTTCGACGTACCCCGATGAAACGGAGCAAGGCGATGGCAGAACCAGTAGCGGCTCCGGCCGGCTCGACGCTCGACATCTCAGGCGTCACCACGACCACCACGCAGGATGGACAGACCGTCACCGTGACCATCTCCGGGTCGGGCGTGGAGACCGTTCCCATCTCACGGCAGCTCACCCTGCCGCTCGGCACAACGGGACCGGGCACGGTAGGTGCGACGGCGGCGCTGGTGTTCACCGTCACCGACAACCGCTCCACCGAGTTCCCCGTCGGCAACGGGCTCGTCATCCTGTCCGGCACCCTTGACGACGGAGCGCCCGTGACCGTCAGCGCAGACGGCACCCAGGTCACCTTCCCGGCGTGACGTGCTCACTCTCGTTCTCGCCACCACGAGTGGCGCGAAAGCAACGCTGACCGTGCCGATCCCGGTGACAACGAAGCCCACCTTCCCCGGCAAGAAGACCTACCCGGGGAAGAAGACCTACCCGCGCAAGTCCTCGAGTTAGGAGAGAGCGGTCATGCCGAACCCGAGTGCATTCAACCCGACGACCCCGACGTGGCAGGACGATCCTGTCGGCGGGACGGACATCGACAAGGTTGACCTCCAGGAGCACACCGACTCCCTGCTGGTGCTGAACGGGGCGCCCATCACGCTCACGCCCCAGGGTTCGACCTACGCACAGACGGCGCTGCTCACCGACACCTCCCGGCCACGGCGCTACATCTCCACGTTCGACCCGACCACGGTCGCCACGGTCGCCAACTTCGACACCTGGGTCTCCTACAGCTGATGGTTGCCAACGTCCGCATGGGGCAGGTCACCGCCACCGTGCAGCAGCCGCAGGTTCGGATGGGTCAGGTCACGGCCACCGTCACCCCGGCCCCGGTCACGGCCAACGTCAGGATGGGCCAGGTCACGGCGAGCGTGACGCCAGGCGGTCCGTCCGGTCCGATGGTCCGCGTCGGCAGCGCCTGGAAGACCGGTGTCCTCAAGATCCGCAAGCCTGGCGTCGGTTGGGTTCCCGCGGTGGAGCGTGTCTGGCTGAACGGCGCCTGGCATGACTTCGTGGTGCCGAACCTCGGTACCGACTGGGCGACGGCGTTCAACACCGGAGCCGGCACCGGATCGTCGTTGGGCATACCCATGACGGCCGCCAGCGGCACGATCACCTTGTCGCCGGCCAGTCCGACCTTGTTCAACACCGACCTGTCCAACGGGGTCATCCAGCTCGCCTCCTCGGGTACTCCCTGGCAGTGGACGATCAAGAACTGCCGCATCCGGGGCACACAGCTGGCCAAGCTGACGACGCCGTACAGCCAGAACTTCGAGTCGAGCCAGGCGCTCATCAAGGCGCAGGGCAGCTCGAACAGCACCGGCACTGTGGTGGACACCACGCTCATCCCGTACTACCCGGATCCGCGGTGGGACTGCTGGTACGGCCACGACATCAATTTCGTGAACACGCTGATGGCGCACGCCACGGACGGCGGTGGTCAGCAGAACATCCCGAACCCGACCGGCCCGGCCAACATCACCTACGACCACTGCTTCGCAGGCTTCCCGGCCTACTTCGGTTTCTCGCCCGGATCGGGCAACAGTCCGCCGCACACCCACAACGATGCCGGCATGCAGATCCTCGGCGGCAGCCACTTCCGGATCATCGGTGGGACCACGATTCACGGCTACGTATCGTCAGCACCCGGTACCGGGCCGATGGACGATCCCTTCACCGGGCCGAACTGGGTGGCGCCGGGCAACGACACGCGGGGTTTGCCGTGGGACCGCGGGGGATTCGTCGGCGACGGCGTGCTGGCCGCCGGCCAGACCCCGGACGTGATCCGTGGGCCGAACGGTGAAGCGGGCACACAGACCGCCTGGTGGCCGCGGCCGAACACGAACGCCGGCCTGATGGTCAACCACACGCAGTCCGCGGTGAGCGACTTCCTCGTCGACACGGCCCGCATCTACGGCGGCAACATCGGCGTGAACATCGACACCATCGGCGGGCTCGGGATGACCTTCCGAAACCTCCTGTTCGATCACGGCCAGACTGCGGCCGGGTCGGGCGACACCACCTCGACGTTCTTCGGGGCGACACAGGCCGGCGTCACCGTCGAATCGACCTGTGTCTACGAAGACAACGGCCATGCGCTGTTCCTACGATGAGCGGAGACCGTAATGGCGTTGCGTACCAATAGCGCTGAGGGCGGCACCAACGGCGTCAACGCCACCGCCGCGAACTCTGGTGGCTCCTCGGGCACCGCCTTCACCGCGGGAAACAAGAATGCCGGCGGCACCGTCACCTACGACAACGCCCAGAAGGCGCACGGTTCGCTCTCCTACCATGTGATCGCCACCGGCTCGACGGCTGATTACGCCTACTTCGTGTGGTCGGGCATGACCGTCTCGGCGGGCGGCGCGGGGCGTGTCTACTTCCGGCTGGTGTCGCTGCCGTCCGCGGCTCAGGACCTTCTCCAGATTCGTAACGCCTCCGGGGTGGCCGGGAAGCTCGCGATCAGCGCGGCCAACAAGCTGATCGTGCAGAACGCCGCCGGGTCCACGCTCCAGACCTTCGCGACCACCCTGGCGATCAACACGTGGTATCGCGCGGAGATCTACGTGGTGCCCGGCACCACCACGAGCAACGGAACGATCAAGGCTGCCTACTACCTGCTGGACACGGCGGTCGGTTCGCCAGTGGACGCCACGTACAACTCATCGGCGGTCAACTCGGGCACCACCGCGCTGACGACGATGCAGTTCGGCAAGCTGGCGACGATCGGCACCCTCGAGGCTTTCTTCGACGACGCGGCCTTCGACGACGCGGCCACCGACATCATCGGTCCGTACGTCACCCCGACCAATCCGACCGCCGCGTTCACCTCCACGTCGGCGGCGCTGGCGGTCACCTTCGACGCCTCCACGTCGGCTCCGCACGGCGGTGGCGTGACGATCGCGTCCTACGCCTGGACCTTCGGTGACACCGGGACCGGCACGGGGGTCGGCCCGACCCACACCTACTCGCTGGCCGGCACCTATTCGGTGAACCTCGTGGTCACCGACTCCAACGGCCTCACCGACAACGTGACCCACTCGGTCACGGTGTTCGCGGCCGGAGCCTCGGCCTCGGTCATCGCTGTAACCAGTGCGCCCGGCTATACCGCGATCAACGCCCCGGACATCGCCACCGCGGAGTCAGATGCCGATCCGACCACGTGGGCCCAGTCGCCGGCCAACCCGACCGGGCAGCCGATCCGGTTGCGGCTCGGGCCGCTGGTCACCGCTGCGGTCGGGACCGGCGTAACGGTCCAGCACGAGGTGGACGCCACTGGCGCCACCTCCGCATCGGAGGTCGCGAGGCTCTTCGAGGGATCCACGCTGCGCGCAACCGCACCCTCGCAGTCGATCGCGTTCGCCGGGGCTGGGACTCCGATGGTCAACTCCCTGATCTTCACCTTCGACGCAGCCTCCATCGCCAACGTCACGTCGTTCCTGGCGCTGGACATCGAGTTCGCACCCACCGCATCATCTTGACCCCGGAAGGAACCGGAATGCACGCTAGTGACGGCATCAAGTGGAGCGCCAGCCTCTCCATCGCCAAGTTCGACGAGTCCGCCGTCCGGTACGCGCACGAGCACGGCGTTCCGGCACCGACCGAGGAAGACTTCCGGCGTCTCGGCGTAGAGCCGTACGAGGTTGTCGTCCAGCCGGGCAACCTGCTGACCACGGCAGGGCTCGGTCGGATCGCCACCCTGCTCAATGCCGGGACCGGCAACCTGATCTCGTCCACCACGGCCCGGATCGGGGCTGGCGACGGTTCGACCGCGGCGGCCATCGGCGACACCGATCTGTCGGCCGCGGCAGGCTCGACGCACCGCTGGTTCCAGACGGCGACCGTGACGATCCCGTCGAACGTGCTCACGTTCGTGTCCACCTTCGGCAGCTCCGACGGCAACTTCGCGTGGGCCGAGTGGGGCATCGACATCGGCACCGCCACCGTCTCCAGCGGCAACACCGTCAACGCCGTCCTGTTGAACCGCAAGGTTGCGTCCAACGGGACCAAGGCGTCGCCGGCCGTGTGGACTGCGACCGCCACCGTAACGCTGAGCTGAGGCGAGGCCGGTGACCACGACAGTCGCCGACTTCGAGGCGGGCACCAACGGTAATACGATCACTGCCGGCACCGGCAATCAGTACACGTCGCGGACCATCGGCTCCGGTGCCGCGCTGACCTACGCCAACACGCACCCGGCGCACGGATCGCTGGCGATGAAGATCGTCAACGCCTCGTCGGTGTCGACGTACGCCGAAGTGAACACGCTCAACAACGTGGACGTGTCGAGCCGTTACTACCTGTACTGCGAGACGGTGCCGACCGTCGCCACCACGATCGAACAGTTCCGGACGTCGGGTGGGCAGACGGCGAACCTCACCATCACGTCGGCCGGGAAACTCCAGACGCAGAACTCAGCCGGGTCGACCGTGGCCACCGCCACCACGGCTCTGTCGGCCAACACGCTGTACCGCATCGAGATGCAGGTTCACTCGGATGCCTCGGCGGGCACCATCGCCATGTCCTACTTCGCCGGAGACGGCACGTCGGCGATACAGACGCTCTCGAACAACACCCTGAACACTCGCGGCGGTGCGCAGACAATCCGTCGGCTCGGCATTCCGGTCTCGACGTCGACCTTCACGGGTGCTATCCATTTCGACGACGATCTGCTACTCGACGGCTCGTTGGTGGCGCTCGGTCCGACGATCACGCTCACCGAGACCGGCACCGGCACCGATGCGATGACCGTTGCGGCGGCCCTGAGCGTCACTGAGACGGGTTCGGGCACCGATGCCCTCACCGTGGCCGCCACGCTCGCCCTGGCTGAAACTGGGGCCGGCACGGATGCCCTGACGACCACCGCGACACTGGCGGTAGCCGAGACTGCGACCGGTGCCGATGCGCTGACCACCTCGGCCACCACATCGGTGGCCGACACGGCGACCGGCACCGACGCCCTGACCGTCGCGGCTTCGCTCGCGCTGGCCGAGACGGGCACTGCGGTTGACGCCCTGGCCGTCAGTCAGACCCAGGCCGTATCGCTCACCGAGACGAGTGCAGCCACCGACGACATGTCGGTCGCGGTGTCCTTGGCGTTGGCTGAGACTGGAACGGCTGACGACGTTCTGGTGGTCACCCAGGGTCAGTCCATATCGCTGTCCGACACGGCGGCATTCGCCGACGACATCACCGTAACGGCGAGCTCGACGCTGGACGAGATCGGCGCCTTCGGCGACTCGCTCAGCCTAGCTGCCGCGCTCGAGCTGGCCGAGACGGCCGCGTGGACCGATCTGCTCACCATTCACGTGGAAGTACCGCCGCGCGACCTCATATTCACCGAGGCATTCGCCGGAGAGCCGTTCGGCGAGACCATGGCCAGCACCGACCCGTTCCTCGATGTCATCGCCGGGGACAGGTTCACTGAAATGATCACGGAGGGCTGAATGCCGACACAGAAGATCCGCGTGAGTGCCGGAGCCGTCCTCTACACGTTGCCATGGACCGCGACCGAGACCACCGGCAAGGACATCAGCGCAGCGACCATTCAGCTTTCCCTTGGGTCCTACACCGACCCCGGCGACTGGCTCGACCCCGACGTGGAGACGAGGCCCACCTTGTCTTCGGTGACGGCCAAGATCCTCATCGACGACTCCTACGAGGCCGGCACGTACTGGCTATGGCGAAGTATCAGCGATACACCCGAGGTCGACCCGCAGAAGACCAGCCTCCGGGTGATCGTCAGCTAGACTGAAGGCGGCGTTTCGCCGCGCCGCGATTGGCCCCGGCCGGGGCAACCTCGAT